>ERZ1026844.714-NODE-714-length-22582-cov-13.349891_pt1 | contig 22582 bp, 17 predicted proteins | sample MGYA00380152_ERZ1026844 | MGnify/ENA primary metagenome ERZ1026844 (study PRJEB33269, sample SAMEA4719788) | human gut metagenome | biome: human-associated habitat; feature: organic feature; material: feces | place: Cameroon | collected 2013-10 ... | reverse complement strand
TCGCTTGCGGCGGCTCGTTCCGCCGTGGTCATTTCTGACGCGCCTCCGGCGGCCCTATCTTTTCCCTTGCGCGGGAAAAGATAGGGGAGAAAAGGGCGCTTGGTTACGGTTCTAGTGCTTTCTGCCTCTGAATTCAGGTAAGCACCAATGTTTCGGTCCGGCATTCCACTCGGTGGTCACCTTACGTATGTCTGACTACGCGCCGCCTGATATGGGACACCGGATTTGTAAGTCGTTGCGTTTGAATAGCTGCGGTAAAACGTCCTGCAGATAAAAAATTGGGCAGTACGGATTCGCATTGGTTTTCAAGCTATCGCGGGAAAGATCCAAGAAAACCGAAGCGGTTTTCTTGGTCGGTTCAAGGGGGGCTGGGGGGAAATCGAAATCCCCCCAGGCTCTTTTTCTTTTGCCAGCGTTTTCTTTTGGAGAAGCAAAAGAAAATGCTGTGCCGCACCTGCAAATTTGCTGCAGTTTCCCGTATCCTTTTCCAAAAGCTCCGCCTAAGCTTTTGACATTTCCCCCGCTGCATGGTACACTGAAAGAAAAAACAGGAGGACAATTATGTCTCTCATTCCGTATTATCTGCAGTATCTCTCCGAGATCTGCGAGGGGACGCGGCAGGCGCCGGAGGGGCTTGCGCTGAGCGAGCAGGACGATCTGAAAAAGGCGCTGCAGCTGCAGGCCGGGATCGCTGAGATGGGCATCCCCGCCTTCGTCCGCGCCTGCGCCGCGCAGGACGGCACCGAGATCCCCCAGTCCGACTACGACAGCTTCGACCCCGCCGAGCTGAACGCCGCCATCGCCCAGCTGGCCGCGGCCGCGCAGCCGCAGGAGACGCAGGAGGCGCCCGCCGCGCCGCAGGAGCCGGTCAGGACCGAGACGCGCGATATCTTCGAGATCTTCCTCGACAGCGTCTGCCTCGACGATGACCTGCTGACCTACCTCATCGACATTCTCAAGCGGCACGCGGAGCCGGAGTTCACCAAGCTCTCCCACGCCGCGGCGCGGACCGAGCTGAAGCTCGACGATTTCCTCGCCTGGCTCGGCAACATGGAGCTGCTGGCGGGCGAAGAAGAGCAAGCCTGCGCCACCATCATGGACAAAGCCCTCCACCGCCTCGAGCAGGAGGGCGAGATGGAGCTGGCCGCCGCCCTGCTCTCCGGCGACGAGACCACCTTCAAGCTTTTCCGCACGCAGGCGCCCGAGCTCGTCCACCTGCCTGACGCGACCTACGAATGGTACTGCAAAAACTATCTTGACCGCTATTATCCCGTGCGCTTCATCCTGCATCATCAGGGCATCGAATTTCCGCAAGCATAAGGAGGCTTCTCATGGAACCCATCTATGTCACCGGCCACCGCAACCCGGATACCGACTCGATCGTCTCTGCCATGGCCTATGCGGCGCTGCGCAACGCGCTGGGCGACCGGGAATTCGTCCCGGCCCGGCTCGGGCACATCTCCGATGAGACGCGGCTGGTGCTCGGCCGCTTCGGCTTTGAGCCGCCCATCCGCATCCAGACCATGCGCACGCAGGTCCGCGATCTCGACTACGACACGCCGCCCGCCCTGTCCGGGGCCGTGACGGTCAGCCGCGCCTGGACCGCGCTGCAGAACAACAGATCCATCCCCGCCATCCCCGTCACGAATGACAACGGCGAGCTCTACGGCATGCTCTCGCCGAGCGAGATCGCGAGCTACGACATGCGCACGCTCTCCGACTCCCGGGTCGACCGGATCCCGGTGTTCAACCTCCTGAGCGTGCTCGACGGCAAGATCATCAACGAAGACGGATATCTCGCCGACACCATCAGCGGCGAGGTCAGCATCGCGCTGCCGCAGGATAACGAAAATCTCCTGTTCCGCGGTCCGGACGCCATCGTCATCATCGGCGAGCAGCCGGAGATGGCCCGCCGCGCGCTCGAGCAGCAGGTCAGCTGCCTGATCGTCTGCCAGGCGGAGCTGCCGGAGGAGCTGCGCCAGCAGCAGACGAACACCTGCATCATCGCCACGCCGTTCGACGCCTACAAGGCCGCCCGGATGGTCTACTACGCCATCGAGGTCGCCCGCGTCTGCCGGACGGAGGATCTTGAGGCCTTCCACCTGACCGATTATCTCGACGACGTGCGCGAGATCGTACTCAAAAGCCGCCACCGCAGCTACCCGATCCTCGACGAAAACGACAAGGTCGTCGGCACGCTCTCGCGGTATCATCTCATCAAGCCGCGGCGCAAGCGTGTCGTCCTCGTCGACCACAATGAGGCGGCGCAGTCCGTCCCCGGCCTCGAGCAGGCGGAGATCCTCGAGATCATCGACCACCACCGCCTCGCCGACATCCAGACCGGCGGCCCCATCTACTTCCGCAACGAGCCCGTCGGCTCGACCGCGACGATCATCTCCGAGATGTATCAGGAGCGCGGGCTCATGCCCCCGGCGAAGCTCGCAGGGCTGATCGCCGCCGCCATCGTCGCGGATACCGTCATGTTCAAATCCCCGACCTCCACCGCCGTCGACCGCCGCATGGCCGACCGCATGGCCCGTATCGCCAATATTTCGCTCGAGGAGCTCGGGCAGACCATCTTCTCCGCCTCCATCTCCGACGACAAGCCGGCCGACGTGCTGCTGTTTACGGATTTCAAGGATTTCCACATCGCCGACCACGATTTCGGTGTCAGCCAGATCACCTGCGTCGACTCCAACCGCATGATGCAGCGCAAGGACGAGTTCCTGTCCGTCATGCGCAAGACGATGGAAGAGCGCGGCTACACGCTCATGATCCTCATGCTGACCGACGTGCTGCTCGAGGGCACGCACCTGCTGTACCTCGGCGACGAGGACATCATCACGCAGGCCTTCGGCGTGCAGCTCAAGGACCATACCTGCTTCCTGCCGGGCGTCGTATCCCGGAAAAAGCAGGTCATCCCCTCGCTGACCGCCCTGTGGGGCTGAGAAAAATTCTCCCGAAAACCGAAAAAGCTCCCCCGGCCGCTCTGGCCGGGGGAGCTCTCTTTCTCGTTTACAGGCGCTGGTTTTTGGCCAGCTGGCGGTTTTTGTAGGCGGGATCGTCGGTGACCTCACGCAGGACGGTGATCTCCGGCGGGGCCTGAAGCGCAGGCGCATCCTGCGGCAGGGCGGCGCGCATGATGGCGCGGTCGTTGGAGAACGGGTAGACGTCGATCTCAAACCGGCAGCCCTGATAGACAAAGCGGTACTTCGTCTTGTGGACGGTGTGCAGGCTCGTGTCACCCTCCATCAGATAGCGGATGTACTCCTTCTCGGAGATCGGCTTCTCCGTCTCCCACTGGCCGGAGTCGGTCGTGCGCTTCTCGGTGTAGAAGTAGAGGTAATCCCCGCCGTTTTTCTGCTGGCGGACGCGGCGCACGACGTTGGGGTTGGCGCGGGTCAGGTAGGTCTGCATCATGTCGATGCTGGCGGCGTGGTAAGTCTGCTCCAGGGTCTGGAGGGTGGGCAGGGCGATGAGATACTTGTGCCAGACCTCCTGCTGCGCCGGCCGGCCGATCGCGGCGTAGACCGCGCGCAGACCTCTAGCGATCTTGTCTTCAAAATCGACGGAATTGTCGATCACGTGGACGTTGGGATGTGCGCTCCAGGCGCGGAGCGTCAGCTCGTCCTTCTCCCGCGCGACCTCCAGAGGCTCATAGCGGGCCTCGTTGCCGAAATTGTAGGCAAATTCCGCGCCCTTGGCGCAGGAGACGAGGTGGAGCACGGTATCGTAGTGCGTCAGCGCCTGCTGCTCCGTCAGGCCGAAGTGGGAAAGCACCTGCCGGAACTCGTCGTCGGAGACATAGGCCTTGTTGTCGAACAGCGCGCGGTCATACAGCACGATCACGCGCTCCTCAGGCACCATCTGGGCAGCCTTGAGCGCCAGCTGCTCCTTGTGCAGCTGGTCGGCGACGACAAAATCCTGAAAATCCAGCATGGACACGCAGCCGCCGAAGGGCTTGATGCCAAAGCCGGAGATGAGCTCCGTCGACGTTTCGGGGATGGTGATGACCTTCCAGCCCTCGTCCTGCTTGAATTCCTTGAGTACCCGGCTGATGAGCGTCGTCTTGCCGGCGGCCGGCCCGCCGGTCAGTACGATCCGCGTGATCTGTTTTGCCAAAGGGACCGCTCCTTTGCTTTTTTATAGTATCATATTAACATCATCCGGCAACAAATGCAAGAAAAAGGCGCAGCCGCTTCCTTTGGGTTTTCGATACGCCCCAGGGAAGCGGCTGCGTGTGTTATCCTTCGAACTGGCTGTGGTACAGCTTGGCGTAGAAGCCGTTTCTCGCGAGCAGCTCATCGTGTTTGCCCTGCTCGACAATGTGGCCGTCCCGCATGACGAGGATGACGTCCGCTTCGCGGATGGTCGAGAGGCGGTGGGCCACGACGAAGCTCGTCCGACCCTGCATCATCTCGTCGAAGGCCTGCTGGATCTTGACCTCGGTCCGGGTATCGATGGAGCTCGTGGCCTCGTCAAGGATCAGCATCGGCGGCAGGCAGAGCATCACGCGCGCGATGCACAGCAGCTGCCGCTGCCCCGCGGACAGCGCCCCGCCCGTGTCGGAGAGCATCGTATCGTAGCCGTTCGGCAGGCGGCGGATAAACGAATCGGCGTGCGCCTTTTTCGCGGCCGCCTCGACCTCTTCGTCGGCCGCATCGGGCTTGGCCAGGCGGATATTTTCCCGCACGGTGCCGGATTTGAGCCAGGTGTCCTGCAGGACCATGCCATACTGATGGCGCAGGCTCTGCCGCGTCACGGTGCGGATGTCGCTGCCGTCCACGGCGATGGAGCCGTCCTTCACGTCGTAGAAGCGCATGAGGAGGTTGATGAGCGTCGTCTTGCCGCAGCCCGTCGGGCCGACGATGGCCACGCGCTCGCCGGGCCGGACCGTGAGGTCCAGATCCTCGATGAGCCGCTGCTCCGGCGTGTAGGAGAAGGCGACATTCGTCAGCTGCACGCTGCCGGAGGCGTCGGTCAGCACCCTGGCATCGGGCGCGTCGGGGATCTCCGCCGGCTCGTCGATGAGCTCGAAGACCCGCGCGGCGCAGGCCAGCGCGTTCTGCAGCTCGGTGACGACGCCGGTGATCTCATTGAAGGGCTTGGCGTACTGGTTGGCATAGCTGAGGAAGCACGACAGCCCGCCGACCGTGATGGCCCCCGCCACCGCGCTCAGCGCCCCGGTAAAGCCCACGCAGGCGTAGATGATATTATAGATGATGCGGGTCGAGGGGTTCGTCATCGACGAGAAGAAGGTCGCGCGCATGGTCGCGGCGGTCAGGCGGTCATTGATCTCGTCAAACTGCGCAAGGCTCTCGGCCTCATGCGAGAACGCCTGCACGACGCGCTGGCCGCCGAGCTGCTCATTGATGAGCGCGGTCTGCTCGCCGCGGGCCTTGGACTGCGTCTGGAACATGGAGTAGGTGTGCCCCGCGATGAACTTCGCCACCAGCAGGGATAGCGGCGTCAGCACGACGACCACCAGCGTGATCTTCACGCTGATCGAGAGCATGAAGCCGAGCGTCCCCACGATGGTCAAAACGCCCGTAAACAGCTGTGTGAAGCCCATGAGCAGACCGTCGGCAAACTGGTCGACGTCCGCGATCATGCGGCTGAGCGTATCTCCCGCCGGATGGCTGTCGAGATAGGCCAGCGGAAGACGCTGCAGGTGGGCGAACGCCTGCCGGCGCACGTCGCGCGTCACGGCGAAGCAGACCCGGTTGTGGATGGCCGCCATGACCCACTGCAGAAGCGCCGTCCCCGCGGCCAGCACGGCGATCTTCGCAGCCAGCATGCCGACCGCGGCAAAATCGACCTGCCCCGGGCCGACAACGGCGTCGATGGCGTCGCCGACCAGAATGGGGATATAGAGCGTCCCCGCCACGCTGGCCGCCGCCAGCACCAGAGACACGATCAGAAGCGGCAGATACCGCCCGAGGCTTTTGAGCACGCGCCGAAGCGCCCAGGATGAATCATGCTTCATTGCGCATCCTCCTTCTTATACTGCGAGCGGCAGATCTCCTGATAGACCGGGCAGCTCTGCAGCAGCTCGTCATGCGTGCCGGTCCCGGCCAGACGGCCGTCGTCGAGCACGAGGATCTGATCCGCGTGGCGGATGGAGGACACGCGCTGCGAGATCAGCACGACCGTGGGCTTCCACGGCAGATGCGCCAGCGCCTTGCGAAGCGCAGCGTCGGTGGCAAAGTCCAGCGCGGAGGCGCTGTCGTCGAGGATGAGGATGGCGGGTCTCCGCACCAGTGCGCGGGCGATCGTCAGCCGCTGGCGCTGGCCGCCGGAGAAATTGCGCCCGCCGGGCTCGACTTCCGCGTCCAGCCCGCCCTGCTTGCCGCGGACGACCTGATCGGCCTGCGCGTCCTGCAGTGCCTGCCAGAGGTCTTCGTCGCTGGCCTGGGCATTGCCCCAGCGGAGATTGTCGCGGATGGTGCCGGAGAAGAGCAGCGCCTTCTGCGGCACGACGCCGATCGAGGGCCGCAGCGCCTGCAGCCGCAGCTGCCGCACGTCTTCGCCGCACACAAGGACCTGTCCCTGCGTCGCGTCGTAAAACCGCGGGATGAGGTTCGCCAGCGTGGATTTGCCCGCGCCGGTGCCGCCGATGACGCCGATGGTCTGCCCGGGCGCGGCGGAGAAGCTGATGCTGCTGAGCGCGTCCGCGCCCGCGCCGGGATAGCGGAACGAGACGCCGCAGAACTGCAGCGCCGGGCTGCCGCTGCCGTCCGGCAGGGCGTCCTGCCCGTCGGCCATGCTGGACTTCGTCTCCAGCACCTGCGAGATCCGGCCCGCGCAGGCGACGGATTTTGTGATGTTCAGGATCAGGTTGGCGAACTTGATGAGCTCGACCAGGATCTGCGACATGTAGTTATACAGCGCGATCAGCTGGCCCTGCGTGATGACGCCCGCGTCCACGCGGACGCTGCCGGTCTTTAAGATCGCCACGATCGCCAGATTGATGACCACATACGTCAGCGGGTTCAAAAGCGCCGACAGCTTGCCCACGAACCGCTGCGCGGCAAACAGTCCGTCCAGACGGCCGTCAAAGCTCTCCGTCTCGGTCTGCTCGCGGGTAAAGGCGCGGATGACGCGCACGCCGGACAGGTTCTCCTGCGCCGCGCCCGTCACGCCGTCGAGCTTCGCCTGCACCCGGCGGTAGAGCGGGATGCAGCTGAGCATGATGGCAAAGACAATGGCAAAGAGCACCGGGATCGTCACGACGAAGATGAGCGCCGAGCGCACGTCGATCGTAAACGCCATGATCATCGAGCCGAACACGACGATCGGCGAGCGCAGCAGCAGCCGCAGCGTGAGGTTGAGGCCGGTCTGCACCTGGTTCATGTCGCTCGTCATCCGCGTGACGAGCGTGGCCGGGCCGATGGTATCGAGCTCCGCATACGACAGCGACTGGATATGCGCAAAGAGCGCGTGGCGCAGACTGGCCGTCGCGCCGGTCGCGGCCTTGGCTGAAAAATACTGCGCGCAGGTCGCGCTGGCAAAGCCGCACAGGCCGAGGCCCACGAGCAGCAGGCATTTTTTCAGGATATAGCCCGTGTCGCCCGCCGTGATGCCGACGTCGATGATATCTGCCATGATGAGCGGCACCAGCAGCTCAAACGCCGCCTCCAGCAGCTTGAACACGGGCGCAAGGATGGCCTGCAGCCGGTAGGGCCGCAGATAGACAAGCAGTTTCTTCATTCGTTTCTCTTCTCTCTTCGGATGCTATTCGATGGATTTGAGCGCCTGGGCCATGTCGATGGCGCGGATCTTCCGGCGCAGCGCCAGATTGACCAGCAGCCCGAACGCGAGCGTCAGCGCCGCGGAGAGCAGATAGCTGCCCGGCGCCACCCGCACGTCGAAGCACATGAGGTCGATGCGGATCTGCGACATGACGTAGGCGTGCAGCGCCTTGCCCATCGGCAGACCCACGAGCGCGCCGAGCACCGTCAGGATGATGTTCTCGCGGAACACATAGCGGTTCGTCTCGCTGTCGTAGAAGCCGAGGACCTTGATGGTGGCGATCTCCCGCTCGCGCTCGGTGATGTTGATGTTTGTGAGGTTATACAGCACGATGAACGCCAGCGCCGCCGCGCAGACCACCACGACCACCACGATGTACCGCAGGCTTTCCATCATCGTCGCCACGCGCGCGCGGAAATCGCTGCTGAGGCTCACGGAGGCGACGTTCTTCGCCCCCGCCAGCGCGGCCGAGGCCGCGTGGGCATCGGCGTCAGGCGGGAAGTTGACCCAGGCCTGCTCGTATGCCGGCGCTTCGCCGAAGCACTGCGCCCAGCTTTCCGCCGTCAGGTAGACGTAGTTGTAGACATAGTTTTCAAAGACCGCCGCGACCTGCAGCTGCGTTTCGCGCGTGCCGCTCTGCAGCGTGATGGTGTCGCCCGCCGACAGCTGCAGCGCCTCGGCCAGTCCGCGGCTGATGACGCACGCGCCGTTTTCGGGATAGGCGACCGGCGTTTTGTCCTTCTCATGCAGGTCGACAAAGCCCTCCACGCTGCCGGACGCCGGGCAGACGACGTTCGTCGTCTTGACCGTGCTGCCCGCGCTGGCGTCGGCGCTCTTTTCGGCCACGAAGAGATATTCTTCGGCTTCTTCCTCGCAGAGCGCGGCGAAGGCCGTGCGCTCCGTCTCGTTCAGCGCGTGCTGGAACGTGACCGACGCGTCGTAGCGGGTGATCTCGCTGTACTGATAGTCGACGACGTTGCTGATGGAATCCTGGATGCCATAGCCGGTGATGAGCAGGGCCGTGCAGCCGCCGATGCCGATGATCATCATGATCATCCGCTTTTTATACCGCAGGATGTTGCGGATGGAGACCTTGTGCAAAAACGGGATCCGGTTCCAGAGGCCCGGCAGCCGCTCCAGCAAGATCCGCTTGCCCGCCTTCGGGGCCTTGGGGCGGATGAGCTCCGCCGCGGGCCGCTGCAGCTCCGCATGCGCGACGTACCACGTCGTGCCGAGCGCGCAGAGCAGATACGCCCCCGCGGACAACAGCGCCAGCGGCCAGTCGAACGCATACAGGATGTCCGTGAAGCCGTACATGATATTATACCCCTGCCAGATCATCTTCGGCAGGAAATACGAGCCCGCCGCGATGCCAACCACGCAGCCGAGCACCGAAGCGCTCCCGGCGTAGAGGAAGTAGACCAGGAAGATCGCGCCGTTGGAATAGCCCATGGCCTTCAAAACGCCCGCCTGCGTGCGCTGCTCGTCGACCATGCGCGTCATCGTCGTGATGCACACGAGCGCCGCCACGGCGAAGAAAAACAGTGGGAACACACGCGAGACGCCCCGCACGATATCCGAATCGCTCTCAAAGCAGGCGTAGCCGATGTTGCTGCTGCGGTCCAGCACGAACACATCCGGGTTTTCGAGCTTTTCGAGCGCGTCCTGCCCGTCCTGATACTCCTGCTCCGCGTCGGCCAGCTTCTGTTCGCCGTCCGAGAGCTCCACTTCGGCGTCGGCGATGTCCTGCTTGCCATCCGTGAGCTGCTGCTTCGCGTCGGCAAGCTCGGCTTCCGCGTCGGCGATCTTCTGCTCGGCCTCGGCCTTGCCGCTGTAGTAATCGGCCCAGCCGTCCGCCAGCTCCTGCTTCGCGTCGGCAAGCTGCTGCTCGCCATCGGCGAGCTCCTGCTTTGCGTCGGCCAGCTCCTGATTCTTTTCATCGAGCGTGGCCTTGGCCTCGTCGAGCTTTTTCTGGTTTTCGCTGATCTCGGCGTTGGCCTCCTCCAGCCCGTCGCCGAATTCCTCGCTGCCTGCGTTGAGCTCCGCCTGCGCCGCGTCGATCTGCTGCTGCGCCGCGTCGAGCTCCGGCCCGGCGGCCTCGATCTTCTGCAGCCCGGCCTCGACCTGCGCGAGCTGCGCCTGCAGCTGCGCCCGCTGCCCCTCGGAGAGCATTCCGCTGCCAAGCGCCTCCTCCAGCTGCGCCTTTCTTGCTTTGAGCTCGGCCTTCTGCGCGGCGAGCTCCGCGCGCTTCTGGTCGAGCTGCGCCTGATTCTTGTCGATCTCCGCCTGCCCGGCCTGCAGCTCGCCGACAGTCTCGTTAAACTGCTTGCGAAGCTCCTCTCTGGCCTCGGCCAGCTTGGCCGCGCCGTCGTCATATTCGGCCTGCGCGTCGGCGAGCTTCTGTTCGCCGTCCGCGAGCTCCTTGCGGGCGTCCGCAAGCTTCTGCTCGTTCTCCTCGATCTCCTTCTGGCCATCGACGAGCTTCTGGTAGGCGTCGGCCAGCTCGCGGTCGGCCTCCTCCTTCGCATCCGCCAGCTTCTGTTCACCGTCCAGGACGTCCTGTTCGGCGTCCGCCAGCGTCTGCTTGGCGTCTTCGAGCTTCTGCTTCGCGTCCGCCAGCTCCTGCTGCTTTTCGTCGAGCGTTTCGCGGGCGTCAGCCAACGTCTCGGCCGCGTCGTCATGCAGCCGCGTGCCGCGGTCGTCCGCGCACTGCTCCGCAAGCGCGGTGACCCAGGGCTCGGCGTCGTCGATGTGCGCCTTGTATTCGTCCGAGTAGATCTCGCCCGCCCGGTCCGTCAGGCGCAGATACAGCTCCGTATCATAGTCAAAGTCAAACGCCTCCGGCAGCACGTACACGAAGGCGGACAGCGACCCGCTGCCGACCGACGTGCTGCCGCGCTCATAGTTGATGTACAGAACGCTCTTGGCGATGCCGACGATGGTGAATTCCCGCCGGGTGAACTGCCCCAGCGTATCGTCGTCATTCTCCTCCGAGAGCACGATCTTCTGCCCGAGATCCTGTTCCGAGTACAGCATCCCGTCGGCCAGACACTCGTCCGCCGTCTGCGGCAGCCGTCCGGCCTTCAGGCTCGGCAGGTCGAGCGTCTCGGGCAGCGACAGAAATTTGCACGCCCGCGACGCGCCGCCCGCCGTGCTGGTCAGCGCGTCGGCGCTCTTTGTGCCCTCGCACGCGGCGACGCGGCTGTCGGCGGATATCCTTTCCGCGTCGGTCTCATCGAAGCCGATGGTGCTCACGAGGCGGAAATCGTACATCTGCTGCGCCTCGGCGTAGGCGTCCAGCGTGCGCACCATGGCCGTCTTCGTCAGCCGCAGGCCGCAGAAAAAGCCCACGCCCAGCGCCACGATGGCCGCGATGGCCAGAAACCGGCCCAAACTTCTGCGGATCTCCCGCAGCGTCAGCTTCCCCATGCCGCTCACCACTCGATCTGCTCGACGGGCGTCGGATGTTCATTGATCCGGACGCCGGCGATCTGCCCGCTTTTCACGCGGATGACCCGGTCAGCCATGGCGGTCAGCGCCGAGTTGTGCGTGATGATGACGACGGTCATGCCGCCCGCGCGGCTCTGCGCCTGCAGCAGGGATAAGATCTGCTTGCCGGTCTGGTCGTCGAGCGCGCCGGTCGGCTCGTCGCACAGCAGCAGCTTCGGCCGCTTTGCCAGCGCGCGGGCAATGGCCACGCGCTGCTGCTCGCCGCCGGAGAGCTGCGCGGGGAAATTCTGCATCCGCTCGCCGAGGCCGACCTGCCGCAGGACCTCGTCGGCCGGCAGCGGATCCTTGCACAGCTGGCTTGCGATCTGCACGTTTTCCAGCGCCGTCATATTGGGCAGCAGATTGTAAAACTGGAACACGAACCCGACCTCGTGGCGGCGATAGGTCGTCAGGCGCTTGCGGCTGTAGTCCGCCACGTCCTCGCCCGCGAGCAGCACATGGCCGGAGGTAAGCCGGTCCATGCCGCCGAGGATGTTCAGGAGCGTGGTCTTGCCCGCGCCGGACTGGCCGACGATGACGCAGATCTCCCCCTCGTCGATCGTAAACGACGCGTCCTTCAGCGCCTCAATGCGCACGTCTCCCATCTGATAGGTCTTACAGACATGGTCAAATACAACAAAATCCTGCATGCGTCCGCCCCTCACTTTTTTTGCTTTCTGAATAGTATATTATGCCATACCGGCACACATTTTGCTTGAATAAATCGTGAACACGCAGAGAAAAAGCCTGCCCGGGAGGGCAGACTTTTTGAGGCAACGCCGCAGGATTGGCGGAAAAGATCCGCCGAAGCGCGCAGACGCAATTGTGCGGTGCTGCCTTACCCGATGGCTGTCCACTGCTCGCCCTGCGGCAAAAGCCTGCAGGTGTGGTCGGCGGAGGCTTCGATGAGGTCCGCGTAGTACCAGGCGGTCTGGTCCTGGTTGTCGCGGTACCAGGCGGCAGCCTGCAGCTGCGCGTCCTGCCCGTCCGGGCAGCGGCCGAGCAGGCTGTTGAGCGCCCGGGCCAGCTCCGCGCGGGTGAGGACAGCCTCTGCCGCGGCCTCATCCGCCTCGGCGGCGGCCAGCGTCTTTTCGCTCCAGGCCGCGGCCAGCACCGGGAAGGCCGCGCGCCCGGCCTCCGTCTGCGCGAGCTTGTCCAGCACGCTGGAAAAGTCCCGCCACGTGAGCCCCGCGTCCGGCCGGAACCAGCCGTCCGACCCGAACGGCAGCAGCCCCAGCCCCGCCAGCCGCGTAACGGCCGCGTAGGCCCAGCTCGTCCCCGGTACATCCCAGAAGCGCACGCGCGCGCCCTCCGGCAGCTCATTCTCTGCCAGCCGCAGCAGAATGCAGGCGAAGGCCGCGCGGCTCACCTCCGCCTCCGGTCGGATGGTCCCGTCCGGGTAGCCGTACAGGTACGCCCTGTGCGTCTGCTCCGCCCCGGCCTGCGCCGCCAGTGCCAGCAGCCCCACGAGCACCGCCGCCATGCACAGGATCTCCGGCAGCCGTTTTTTCATGCGCATCCCCTCTTCTCACAGGATGCTCCCAGTTTGCCACCTTTCCCCCGCAGAACCCGTCGCCTTGTGCCGCTTGGGAAAATAATCCCACAGCGAAAAAAGCTCCCCTGGGAGGGGAGCCTTTTTCACAGCTCGTAGTCGATCGCGCCGCGGGATTCGCGGATGGATTTGCAGAGGGTGGAGACGGCGACGTGGCGGGGGTCGTTTTTATAGCGGCTGAGAGCCTCCAGATCGTCAAAATCGGCGATCAGGCAGGCGTCGTAGGGGTTGTCGGGCTTGCAGCTGCGGTGGATCTCCATATGGCGGATCTCGGGGATCACACCATCCAGCGCCTGCAGGCCGGAGAGAAATTTCTCCCGGTTTTCTTCTTCTCCTTCGCGGAACTTCCACATCACGATATGACGGATCATAGCCCTTCTCCTTTATTCTTTGATTCGGTATTCGAAGTTTTCAAAAATGAGCACCATGCCCTCGCGGATGCCGTCCGGCAGCAGGGCCAGCGCGACCTCAGTCGTGCCGCCGGATTCGTTTTCCAGCACGGCGTAGTCGCCCGCGATCTCGCGGACCGTTCGTTCCATACGCATATGCATGCCTCCTTTTTCCGCATTGTATCATATTTTTTCCGCTTTTGGAACACAATAATTGCAGAGTCTGAAAGGAGGAGATGCAAGATGAACGAAGACACGCTGCACCTGTTGTCCGAGTGCGCGGCGGGGACCGATATGGCCATCCGCTCGCTGGACGACGTGCTGAAAAACAGCCCGGACGGGCCGCTGCAGCGGCGGCTCGCAAGCAGCAAGCGCCAGCATGAGTCGCTCGCCGCCGAGACGAAGGCGCTGCTGCGCGCGCAGGGCAAGGAGGCAAAGTCCGCCGATCCGGCCGCCCGCGCCATGTCCTGGATGAAGACGGAGGCGATGCTCGCCATGAAGCCCGGCGACGCGACGACGGCCGACCTCATCTCGACCGGCTGCTCGATGGGCATCAAGTCGCTCGCCCGCTACTGCAACCAGTATCCGACGGCCAGCCGCGAGGCGAAGGACATCGCCCAGTCGCTCATCCGGTTGGAGGATCAGCTGGTCAAGGACATGAGGTCGTATCTTTGATGCCGTCCTGACGGAAATTTTTCATTGTCATCCCGAGCGTTTTGGTGTATAATAGGGGCATCAAAAACAAGGGGGAGTCTTTATGACAAACAAGGTCATCACCATCAGCCGCCAGTTTGGCAGCGGCGGAAGAAGCATCGGCAAGGCGGTGGCCGAGAAACTCGGCATCCCCTATTACGATAAGGAGCTGGTCGACAAGGTCGCAAAGGAGAGCGGCTTCTCGCACGAGTTCATCGAGGAGATCGGCGAATACGCCTCCGTCACCAGCAGCTTCCTGTTCAACATCGCCGTGTCGTCCCACCCGATGGGGCTGATCGACACCATGTCCGTGTCGGATAAGCTCTACGTCTGCCAGACAAACGTCATCCGCGATCTGGCCAGCAAGGGCCCGTGCGTCATCGTCGGCCGCTGCGCGGATTTCATCCTGAAGGACCAGCCGGACTGCCTGCACATCTTCGTCCATTCCGACATGCAGCACCGCGCCGCCCGCGTGCGCGAGCGCTACGGCGAGACCAGCAAGCCCATGGAAAAGCGCCTGCAGGAAAAGGACAGCAAGCGGAAGGTCTACTACAAGCACTACACCAACCGCAACTGGGGCGAGGCCGAGAACTACGACATCTGCCTCGACAGCGGCAAGCTCGGCGTCGACAAGTGCGTCGAGATCGTCTGCGACATCGCGCAGATGAAATAAGCGACCGGATCTGACGGCCTGCCGCGCTACGGCAGGCCGTTTTTCTGTCGGATCCGCGGGGAATGGCTGCAAGATGGTTGCAATTATCCTGCAAATGGGATACAATAGAAAGAACGTGCGGCTGCACGTGTGCGCAAACGATACTCCCTCTCTTCGGGAGCTCTCAATAGAAAGAAAAAAGGACATTGTATCTATGGAACAGGTTTTACAGCAGTTCTGCCTGGACGGAACGCCCATCTCCTGTGAGCCGCTCGGCAACGGCCATATCAACCGCACCTTCCGCGTCGTCTGCGACAACCGGAAGGCCTACACCCTGCAGCGGATCAACCGCGTTGCCTTCCGCCACCCGGAGGAGCTGATCGAGAATATCGACGCGGTCTCCCGGTTCATCGACCGCAAGCAGATCGGTCTGGAGTGCATCCGCCTCTGCAGGGCCAAGGACGGCAGAAAATACTGCATCGATGACCAGGGCGAGTTCTGGCGCGCCTACAACTTCATCTCCGGCGGCATCAGCCTGGATATGCCGCGCGACAGAAACGACTTTTACCAGGCCGCGGTGGCCTTCGGCAAGTTCCAGCAGGCGCTGGCGGATTTCCCGGCGGCCTCCCTGTATGAGACCATCCCGCATTTCCACGACACCATCGACCGCCTGCGCCAGTTCCGCGCCGCCATCGAAGCCGATGTCTGCGGCCGCGCGAAGGACGTCGGGCCCGAGATCGACTTCCTGCTCGCGCGGGAGCAGGAGCTCGGGACGCTCTGCCGCATGCTCGCGGCCGGCGAGCTGCCGCTGCGCGTGACGCACAACGACACCAAGCTCAACAACGTCCTGCTCGACCCGCAGACCGGCTGCGCCAAGTGCGTGCTCGATCTCGACACGGTGATGCCGGGTTTGTCTGCCTATGATTTCGGCGACGGCGTGCGTTTCGGCGCGTCCTCGGCCGCAGAGGATGAGAAGGATCTGGATCAGGTCTGGCTGAAGCTCGACATGTACCAGGCGTTCCTGGAGGGCTATCTCGACGCCTGTGGTCACGCGCTGACCCCGAAGGAGATCGAGGTCCTGCCGCTTGGCGCGAAGATCATCACGGCGGAGCTGGCTATGCGGTTTTTGAAGGATTATCTGGACGGCGACGTCTATTTCAAGATCGACTATCCCACCCAGAACCTTGACCGCTGCCGCACGCAGCTGAAGCTGGTCGCCGACATGGAAGCCAAATGGCCGGAGATGCAGCGCATCCTCCATGAAACCGCCGCCGTCCGCTGCGCCCAGCCGACAACGCCGCAATGACCAGCATCCCCGCGCTGCGATCCACGCAGCCGCGGGGATCTTTCATATTCCGCAGCAAGCAAAAAGCTCCCCTTCCAGGGGAGCCTTTTCATGCTTTACACGCTGGCGGTGAAGCGGAGGAAGGCGGATTGGCCGGCGGGGGTGCGTTTGTAGACGCCGGCGTCTTCGAGGACCTGCATGAAGACAGCGCCGACCTCCTGCTGCAGGATCTGCTCGGTATTCTCCGGCGTGAAGGTATAGCGGCCCTGCAGCGCCTCGGCCCAGTCGGCATGCTTCTGCAGCGTCTCGTCCGCGCGCAGGTCGCGGCCAGAGAGGATCGCGTCCTTCAGAAGCGCCAGCTCCTTGTCCAGCCGCGCAGGCAGGACGGCCAGACCCATGACCTCGATGAGGCCGATGTTCTCTTTTTTGATGTGGTGCAACTGCTCGTGCGGGTGATAGAGGCCGAGCGGATGCTCCGGCGTCGTGAGATTGTTGCGCAGGACAAGATCCAGCTCAAAATCTTCCCCGCGGCGGCGGGCGATGGGCGTGATGGTGTTGTGCGGCGTGCCGTCAGTCTCGGCGAAGACCATGGCGGCTTCATCGGTGTAGCCGCGCCAGGCAGTCAGGATCTTCTCCGCCAGCAGGCACAGCCGGTCCGGATCGCTGCCGGTCAGGCGCAGGACGGACATCGGCCATTTGACGATCCCGGCTGCAATGTCCGGGAACCCGGCAAACGAGACCGGCGTCTCGACCGGGGCCTTTTCCATGGCGAAGGTATAGTGGCCGCCCTGGAAATGGTCGTGGCTCAAAATCGAGCCGCCGACGATGGGCAGATCCGCGTTTGAGCCGAGGAAATAATGCGGGAACTGCTTCGTAAAGTCCAGCAGCCGGCGGAACGTCGCCGCGCTGATGCGCATGGGCGTATGCTCAGCGTTGAGGACGATGCAGTGCTCGTTGTAATAGACGTAGGGGGAATACTGCAGATACCAGCTGCCGCTGTCCAGCTCAAGGGGGATGATGCGGTGGTTCTGCCGGGCGGGATGGTTCATGCGGCCCGCGTAGCCCTCGTTCTCCGCGCACAGGGCGCATTTGGGATAGCCGGACTGCGGCGCGAGCTTGGCCGCGGCGATGGCGCGCGGGTCCTTCTCGGGCTTGGAGAGGTTGATGGTGATGTCCAGCTCGCCGTATTCGCAGGCGTAGGTCCACTTTTTGTCCTTCGCGATGCGGTCGCGGCGGATGTAGTTGGTGTCCTGGCTGAAGCGGTAGAACCAGTCGGTCGCCTTCTGCGGGGAGATCTGGTAGAGCGTATGGAAGCAGGTGCGGACCTCGTGCGGCCGGGGCGTCAGCACCCCCATGAGCTTCGTGTCGAACAGATCGCGGGCGACCTGATTATCCGGGCAGACGCCGCGGGCGACGGCATCGCCGGTCAGCACCTGCAAAATATCGGCCAGCGAGGCCTCTGCCGGGGCGGCGGCTTCGTCGAAGGAATCGAGCTGCAGCGCCTCGAGCAGCGCGTTGCGCGCAAAGACCAGATCCTCCGGCTGGAGGAGCCCCGTGCGCTCGGCATAGCGGCAGAGGGCGGAAATATAAGAATCAAGCATGGCGATACCTCTTTTGTCGATTTTGTCTTAGGGTGTATCTGAAAACCAGCAATGAGACCGGCAGCGAGGAATTTTCGCGCTGAGAAAGACATTTTTTCGCAGGAATACTGACGTATTTCAAGGAAAAATGACGCAGCGCAGCGCGAAAAGGCCCGCTGTCCGGGCGCGTTGGGAGTTTTCAGATACACCCTAATTATACCTGCAAATGCCCGCAGGCGCAAGGGGCATCTGCCTCTTGCATCCTGCGCGGGATGTGGTAAGATAGACACAAACAGACAAAGGAGGCGGCGCAGATGGATGCTTCGCAGCTGCCCGAGGGCGTGACGCTCTATTATACCGACAAGGCCGTCCACCTGACGACGAACGATGCGCTCATGACCTTCCTGCGGCAGAAGGGCAACGGCTCGCTGCCGCTCAGCCGCGCGATCCTTGCGGGCTACGAGGCAGAATGCGGCGCGGCGCTGCAGATCACCGAGCGCTCGATGGCGACGGAGCTGCTGATCCACGCGTATCTGGACGGCGTCTTTGCCGCCTGGGTGCGCGCAGGCGAAACACGCGGACGGCAGGACGGGAAATTCTACCGGACCGCCCGGCGGCTGAAGAACGCGACCGCCGTCATCGACATGGGCGAGCGCAGCGTGGACACGAACCGCTGGGTCTTCGACCTGCTGTCGCACGGCTACGGCGCGCTGTGCCTCCTGCTCGGACGCAGCGCGTAGGAGTATTGCTATGGAACCACTGAGTGAAAAACGTTATCTGGAACTGCACGCGCCGGCGGGCGGCGATTTTCTTGCCGCGCGGGAGCGGCTGCTGGCCGCGCTGCCGGACGGATGCAGACTGACACTGGGCTGCCTGCAGCAGCTGTATCCCGTCTTATCCGCGGCGGACTACCGCGTCACCGTGACGCTCTGTCCCGGGCCGGGCGGGACCGACGCTGTGCACGTGGAGCCGGGCGATACGACCGCTGAACACTACGGCCTGTGCCTCGACATCGGCAGCACGATCATGCAGATGGAGCTGGTGGATCTCGTGCGCGGCCGGACGCTTTCGCAGGCTGCCTGCACCAACAGCCAGACGCAGTTCGGCGCGAACATCCTCGACCGCATCCTCGCGGTGAAGGCGGACCAGGAAAACCTGAAGACTTTACAGGCGCTGACGCTTTCGGACGTGCGCAGCATGATCGATACCTGCTGCCGGACGGCAGATATCCGCCCGGAGGCGATCTCCGCCATGACCGTCGGCGGCAACACGACGATGCTGCACTTCTTCCTCGGCTGCGACCCGTGGCTCGTGTTTCAGAGCCCGTACACGCCGGTGTTTTTTGACCCCGGCGTGATCCGGGCGGCGGAGCTGGGACTGCCCATCTGCGGAAATGTCTACTGCATGCCCGCGATCGCCAATTATCTGGGCGGCGACATCACGGGCGGGCTGCTGGAGACGGATCTGGACACGCGGGAGGATCTGGCGCTGTTTCTCGACATCGGCACGAACGGCGAGCTGGTGCTGGGCTGCCGGGACTTTCTGCTCATGGGCGCGGGCGCGGCCGGGCCCGCGCTGGAGGGCGCGGTCAGCCATTCCGGCATGCGGGCAGAGCCGGGCGCGATCTGCAGCGTAAAGATCGGCGCGGACAATCGTCTGCGGTATCAGACCATCGGCGATCTGCCGCCGAAGGGCATCTGCGGCTCCGGCATTCTGGACCTCATCGCCGAGGGCTTTCTCTCGGGCTGGATCGACTCGGCCGGGCGGCTGCAGAAGGACGCTTCGCCCTGCATCCGCGAGGGCTGGGAGGAGGACCGCCAGCGCAACGCCCCCGCGATCATCTACGCTTACGACGGCAATGTGCCGCTCTATTTTACCCAGGACGACATCGGCGAGTTCCTCACCTGCAAGGCCGCCGCGCACACCATGGTCGCAACGATGCTGCAGAGCGTGAACGTCAGCCCGGCGGAGATCGGCACGTTCTACCTCGCCGGAGGCTTCGGCACGCATTACGATCTGGAGTCCGCGATCACGGTCGGACTGTATCCCGACCTGCCGCGGGAAAAATTCCGGATCCTCGGCAACTCCTCGCTCGCCGGAGCCAGACGACTCCTGCTGGACCGGAGCTGCCGCGCACGGCTGGAGCGCATCCGGGCGCTTGCGACCTATGTGCAGTTCGGGGAGATGGAGAAGTTCGTGGAAAACATGCACGCCGCTCGCTTCCTCCCCCACACCGACGCCTCCCTCTACCCCAGCGTAAAACGCCGCGTGTAAAGGCTCCCCTTCCAGGGGCCGCGCGGCGAAAATCATAACCACCGGCCGTGCCGGTGGTTTGCACAGGCCCCCTTGGGGCCTATTACCAGCTGAGCCTATAGGCTCATCGAATTTTCTTTCTGCTGCATGATGCGCCCTACTGCTATTGAAATAGCCGTGTGCCGCATTTTACTTTTCGTCACTCTCGATTATCTGCCTTTTTGAATCGTACCGTATCAGCTGCTTTCCAGATTTGTTCCTCGCTTCGCTCGGACATTTTTTCTGGGCATAGCTAAAGCTTTTTGGAACCACCGGCACTGCCGGTGGTTTTCTTTATACAAAAATGACCCCCGGCGCGGTGCGCCGGGGGTGTTGTTCAGCGGACGTTCTCTGCTTCTTCGGTTTTGCCGAGGCGGCGGAGCATGGTTTTTTTGACGGCGCGGAAGATGTTCTGGTAGCCCGTGCAGCGGCACAGGTGGCCGGAGAGGAGCTTCCGGAGCTCGTCGTCGGTGTATTCCTTGCCGGAATTCACGATCTCTGTGGCGGTCAGGATGAAGCCGGGCGTGCAGAAGCCGCACTGAATGGCAGTTTCGTCCATGAACGCCTGCTGGACATCGGAGATCGTGCCGTCGGGGTTCATGAGACCCTCGAGCGTGATGATGTGCTTGCCCTCGGCCCAGACGGCGAGGTACAGGCAGGTGTTGATGGCTTCGCCGTCGATGAGCGCGGTGCATGCGCCGCACTCGCCGACCTCGCAGCCCTTCTTGACGGACGTGAGCCGGAAGTCATTGCGGAGCATGTCCGTCAGACTTGCGCGGACGTCGACGATCTTTTCCACGTCCTTGCCGTTGATATTGCATTTGACCAGCGCGTACTGTGCCATCAGATCTCACCTCCGCAGCGTTTGACAGATTCGATGAGGGCCCGCTTGGCCATCTCCACCGCGATATGCTTCCGGAACGCCTTGCTGGCACGCCAGGAGTCACGCGGGTTGATGTCCTCGAGCACGGCCCGGGAGAAGGCCTCGACGTTTTCCATCGTGACCGGCTGACCGTTTACGACGGCCTCGGCGCTCGGCGCGCGCATGGGCACCGGGCCCGCGACGCCGTAGGCGATGCGGACGCGGTCAAAGGTCTTCTTATCCTCCGACAGGCGGACATTGACGGAGCAGCCGGTCGTGGCGATCTCCATGGCGTTGCGCATGCCGTATTTGATGTAGAAGCCCTTGGTGTTTTCCCAGGAGGCCTTCGGGATGAGCACGGCGGTCTGGATCTCGCCCTCGGCGACGTTGATATCGACCGTACCGGCCTTGATATAGAAGTCCTTGATGGGCAGATAGCGTTTGCCGTTCACGCCTGTGAGCTCGATGATCGCTTCCCACGCGTGGAGCGTGGAGGCGGAATCGGCGGAGGTCACGCCGTTGCAGGTGTTGCCGCCGATGGTACCGGCGTTGCGGATCTGCGGGCCGCCGACCATGTCGACGGCTTCGCCCAGCACATTGATTCTCTCAATGATGATGGGGTCATGGGTGATGTGGGAGAAGGTCGTGAGCGAGCCGATGCGGATATTCTCCTGCTCGTCCATGCAGATGCCGCGGATCTCGTCGACCTTCTGGATGGAGATGAGCTCCTTGCCGGCGCGGCGGCCTTCGCGCATCTGCACGAGCACGTCGGTGCCGCCGGCGATGATCTGCGCTTCCGGATGCTCCAGACGAAGCCGGACGGCTTCTTCCACGCTGTGCGCCTCATAGAGCGCTTTCATATCATACATGTTCTGCTACCTCCCTCAGTCCTGGATCAGACCCGCTTCGGTGAATTTCGCGAAGAGGATATGCGGCGTGATCGGCGCCTGGTCGATGGCGACGCCGGTCGCCTGATAGATGGCGTTGCGGATGGCGGGCGCCGGCGAGCACGCGGGCGGTTCGCCCAGCGCCTTGGTGCCGTAGGCGGACGTCGGCTCGTAGTTTTCCACAAACTCGGCTTCCAGATCCGGATGGTCCATGAAGGTCGAGAGCTTGTAGTCGAGCAGGTTGTTGTTGAGCGGCCGGCCGGTCTTCTCATCGAACAGCAGCTGCTCGGACAGGCCGTAGCCGATGCCCATCGACATGCCGCCGTGGACCTGCGCCTCGGCCAGCGCGGGGTTGATGAGCTTGCCGCAGTCATGGACGTTCACGATGTTCAGGAGCTTGACCTTGCACATCGGGATATCGACCTCGACCTCGGCGAACGTGCAGCCGAAGGAATAGGCGTTGTTGCGGATGGTATACGTCGATTCCGCGGTCAGATGCTCGGAATGGACGGGGTTATACTGCGCGGTCATGGACAGCTCGGACAGGCTCATGAGCACGCGGCCGTCGGTCGTGCGGACGATGTTGGAGTCGATGATGTCCATGTTGTAGGTCGCCTGACGGGTGAGCTCACAGGCGTAGTCGAGGATCTTCTTTTTGAGCATCTCCGAGGTCTGCCGGATGGAGAAGCCTGCGGTGAAGGTCTGGCGGGAGGCGTAGGCGCCGAGGCCCGTCGGGGTGATGTCGGTATCCTGACAGGAGATGACGTGGACCTTCTTATAGTCGGACAGGCCGAGGATCTCGGCGCACATCTGCGCGTAGGCGGTATCCGCGCCCTGGCCGATCTCGGTCTCGCCGACCTGCAGGTTGACCGTGCCGTCGAGGTTCAGCTGCAGACGGCAGGACGAGGTCTCGAGCGAGATGGGGAAGACGGCGGTATTGTACCAGAAGGTCGCAAGGCCGATGCCGCGGCGGATGGGGCCGGTCTGATCGGCGTAGGCCTTGACCTTTTCCTCATAGCCGATGGCCTGCATGCCCTTCTCCATACACTGCCGGTAGGAGTCGGTATAAAGCTCGTTCTTGGAGAAGCCGTCGACGTAGCCGGGCTTCATCAGGTTCTGCCAGCGGTAGGCCAGCGGCGTCATGCCGAC
>ERZ1026844.702-NODE-702-length-22857-cov-9.556223_pt1 | contig 22857 bp, 23 predicted proteins | sample MGYA00380152_ERZ1026844 | MGnify/ENA primary metagenome ERZ1026844 (study PRJEB33269, sample SAMEA4719788) | human gut metagenome | biome: human-associated habitat; feature: organic feature; material: feces | place: Cameroon | collected 2013-10 ... | reverse complement strand
TGTAGCCGGTGGTGCCGCGCTGGGTGCCGATCTTCTTGCCGGCCAGATCGTCGGGGGTAGCGATGTCAGAGCCTTCGGGAACGATGATGGACTGGATGCCAGTAGCATAGCTGCCGGAGAAATCCATGACAGCCTTGCGCTCGTCGGTGACGGTGACGCCAGCCATGACGATGTCGGCCTTGCCCTGCTGGACGCTCAGCAGCGCAGCGTCGAAGTCCATGTCGTCGATCTGAAGCTCCAGACCCAGCTTCTCAGCAATGGCCTGTGCGGTGTCCACGTCGATGCCCTCGAACGCACCGGTGTCGGTGGTCATCTCATACGGAGGGAAAGTAGCGTTGGTGGCCATGGTCAGCTTGCCGGCCTCAACGGTGGTCAGCTCAGCAGCAGCGCTGGAAGAAGCTGCCTCGGAGGAAGCAGTGGCAGAGCTTGCGGTAGAAGAAGCGGTGCTGGAAGAGGAACCACCGCAGGCGGTCAGAGCCAGAGCGGCAGCGGTCAGACCAGCGGCAGCCAGGAAGCTGCGACGGGTAATCTTTTTCATATTCAAACACTCCTCGATTGATTGTATAATCTTTCATCTCTCTGCGGCGATGCGATTCATCGAAACATCAGAGAACGGGTCTAGTATAGATTGCACAAATAAAAAAGTCAAGCGTTGTGCAAAAATTCGATAAAAATGAAACCGTTTTGAGAACACTTATGCAATCATACCGGGAAAATGAATGAATATATGCAAGAACCTCTCTGTCATGGCTCCGAGTCGGCAGGCTCAACGGAGAGGTTATACGAAGATGAAATTTACAAGTATCTTGCAATCTCTTCTTTGCTGTGTTTCGGTACACAGTAGTCCTTCTGGCCGTCCAGATAATACTTCACGCCGGTCTCCCCGGTCAGGGGGACGATGTGGGCTTCGTGGGTGGGGTAGCCGAACGCCACCATAAAGGCCAGCTTTTCCGGCTCCTTGATGTGGAGCAGCGCGGTGAGGGCGGGCTTGTTGATGGCACCCATGATGCAGCTGCCCACGCCCTTGTCCCACGCGGCCAGCGTCATGTTGGCCAGCGCGATCCCGGTGTCGGTGTTCAGGTCACCGGGGATGGCAGTGTCCTGCACGACGGCTATATATAAAGTGGGCAGCTCGTCAGCGTGTGGGGTGCCCTGCTCCGGGGGCAGATAGGCGGCCCACTTGACCAGCGGCTGGACTTCGGCCACATCTTCGGGTTTGTTCACGACCACCAGACGCACGGCCTGACGGTTGGCTCCGCAGGAGGAGAGGCGGACGGCTTCGATGATGTCCTCCACCACATCCTGCGGGACGGCTTTCTGTGCAAAGCGGCGGTAGGTGCGGCGGGTGAGAAGTTTTTCCATAACAGACATGAGAGCGTCTCCTTTCGATCGTTCTGAGAACAGTATAGCGCGAACGGCCTGCCTGCGCAAGCACCGGTTAAAAAGGAACAATTGACAGTGTTTTCCACCAAATGGTATAATGAAGGCACGAAAAACAGCGTGAAAGCGAAAAACAGACCGCATTTCACCGCGCAGCTCTGCCAGACCGGCAGGGAGAAAGGAACTGCTATGAGAAAACGAATCCTGAAAACGCTCGCAATGCTGGGGCTTTCTGTCTGCATCCTGGTGGGCGGGGCCGTATCCGGCGTTGCAGAGGAACCGGCCCGGAAGGAGTGCAAGGAGAACGAGCACGAGTGGAAGACCTTCGTGGAGTATCGTGAGGACTGTGTGCCCACCGACTTCACGCTGGATGGAAAGACCTTCACCCTCTGCCCGCACTGCGGCAAGGAGGGCAGAAAAGACCCCGTACAGCGCCTGACCAAGGTGAAGAACACCTTCTCGAACTTCTCCAACCTCGAAATCTATGAGGGCAGCCTGCAGGACGGCCCGAAGATCATGACGGTGGCCTTCTACTACCAGACCTGCATGAACAAGGTCGTCTGCACCAAGTGCGGCAAGGTCAAGAGCAACACGGTCGTCACCGATGCCCGTGTGATGGACTCGGACGTCACGGCGAACATCGAGATTCCGGCTTCTGCGGTGCAGGGGTACACCCTGCAGCAGGTCCATGCCGATGGAAGCAAGACCCCGGTGCAGGTCAGTTACAGTGAGAACGGCCAGAAGGCGTTCTTCCAGCTGAACATGGCAGGCGGCGCACAGCTGCTGCTGCTCTCCTGATGAACAAAAACGCTCCGGCATTGTGCCGGAGCGTTTTTTGTTCATTTCTTGGGGCGGGTCTTGAAGCGGGGCAGCGGAAGCCCCAGCACCAGCGCGATGCCGATGGCAAGGGCCACGGCGATCTTGAACGTCGAGATGCCGTTGGCCAGAGCCAGAGTGTTGTTGCCCTGGATGAAGTAGTAGGCGGTGTAGTAGATGCCGGCACCGGGCACCAGCGGGAAGATGCCGGCCAGCAGAAAGATGGTGACCGGCGTTTTGAGTACGATGGCGAAGATGCGGGCCAGCAGCGTCAGCGGGATGACGGCCAGCAGCGAGGCGGCAAAACTTTCCAGCCCGAAGAGGACGGCCAGCTCGTAAATGAACCAGCCCATCGCGCCGACAAGGCCGCAGTAGGGCAGGGTGCGCTTGGGGGAGGCAAAGAGAACGGCAAAGCTCAGGGTGCCCGCCCCGGCGATGAAGAACTGGGCCACCAGCTGGCCGAGCTGCTCGCTCGTCAACAGAAATTCGCTCATGCGGCCACCACCCCCGTCCATGCGGCATAGGCCCCCAGCACCAGACCGGTGCCGATGGCGATGCTGGCTGCGATGAGCAGCGCGTCGATCATCCGGATGGTGCCGGAAAGATAATCGCCCTGCACAAAATCCCGGATGCCCATGGTGAACGCGATGCCGGGCGTGAGGATCATCAGGGTGCCGATGATGGCATGGCTGGCCTCGGTGTGGAGCAGGTGGCAGCCCAGAATGCAGAGGATGGTGATGAGCGAAGCGGTGGAGATGGTGCGGAACCCGCCGCCTATGGGGTGCCGCCCGCAGAACAGCAGATAGGCGTTGGCCGCACAGCCCGCCACCGCAGCGACCAGCGCGGCCTGCAGGGTGCCGCCGAAGATGAGCGCGAAGCAGAACGCGCCCGAAAGCCCGGCCAGAAGCTGCACCCGGCCCTTCGGGAAGGGAATGCTCTGCGCCTGCACCAGGCGGCTCTCGGCTTCGTCGATGGTGGTCACGCTGCCCTCTGCGATCTGACGGGACAGCTGGTTCACCGCAGCCACCCGGCCCAGATGGGTCGTGCGGGTGGGCACGTTGCGCACCTCACTGATCTCGGCCGTGCCGGCACTGGCAAAAATGCCGTTGGTCAATACATATACATGAAATTCCCGCAGATGGAAGCTGCGCGCCATGATCTCCATGGTCTGCTCCACGCGGAAGACCTCCGCGCCGTTTTCCAGCAGCGTCTGCCCGGCCGCCATAATGAAATCCATGATGCGGCGGCGCTCTTCTGCGTCGGGATACAATTCCCTGCCGTTCATTGCGTCTCTCCTTACTGTGCCGCAAAGGGCATACGTTCTTGATTTATAAGATAGCATGTCTTGCCCTCTCAGTCAACGCCAAAGGCGTTGACTGAGAGGGCATTCCCTACCAAAAAACTTCGTTGAAAGGGTTGACAAATGCCGAAAAGGGGATTAGAATAAAGCCAATATCACAAAAATGGCTGTGAAGAGAAGAGTAGGTTTTCGCATTGATTCTTCCAGAGAGCCCGGTCGGTGGAAAAGGGCAGGAAACAGGGAACCGAAAATGGTCTCGGAGCTGCGGGGGCGAAGCGCAAGAGTGCTAAGCCCGCGACGGGAACGCCCGTTACAGCGTCCGGCTGTAAGCAGTGGGAGGAGAAAGCCGCTGCCGCAGCATCGAGGCCGGGCCCGTGAGGGTGCGGTGAACCAAGGTGGTACCACGGAAGTTTTATGCGCTTTCGTCCTTGTGGGCAGTTGCCCGCTGAGGACGGAGGCGCTTTTTTCGTACTTCCGGCTGCACAAGGCGCAGAAAAATGTGCTGCGCAGTGCAAAAAAAATTATGGAACAACAAGAGAGGGAAAACATTATGTCTAAGATTTCGCGTCGTGATTTTCTGAAAGTGACCGGCATCGCTGCTGCCGCAGCTGCCCTGACCGCCTGCGGCGGTTCTTCTTCCACCGCAAGCAGCACCGCTTCTTCCGCTGCCGCCTCTTCCGAGGTGGTCAAGAAGCTGGATAAGATCAGCGTGGCCGTGCCCAACGACACCACCAACGAGGCCCGCGCTCTGGCTCTGCTGGAGAAGAACGGCTTCTTCAAGGTCAAGGCGGATGCTGGCCTGACCGCCACCAAGAACGACATCGAGGAGAACCCGTTTAACGTCAACATCGACGAGGTCGAGGCTGCACAGGTGCCCAGCGTTCTGCAGGATGAGGACTACGCCGTCATCAACTCCAACTACGCCATCTCTGCCGGTCTGAACCCCGTGGAGGATGCACTGGCCATCGAGGACGGCTCTTCTGCTTACGTCAACGTTCTGGTCTGCAAGGACGGCAATCAGGAGTCCCCCAAGATCAAGGCGCTGGCCGCCGCTCTGGAGAGCCAGCAGGTCAAGGACTTCATCGATGAGAAGTATGCAGGCTCCGTCGTCTTCGTCGTGGAGAACCCCACCGACGGCTACGACTCCACCGTGGACTACGATGCACTGAACGGCGAGACCGTCAGCTGCGCCGCCACGCCGGCTCCCCACTGCGAGATCCTGGAGATCTGCAAGGACATCCTGGCCCAGAAGGGCATCACCCTGGACATCCAGGAGTTCGATGACTACATCCAGCCCAACAACGTCGTCGAGGACGGCCAGATCGACACCAACTACTTCCAGCATCAGCCCTACCTGGACGACTTCAACCAGGAGCACGGCACCCATCTGGTCACCGTGGCCGGCATCCACGTCGAGCCCATGGGCATCTACGGCGGCAAGCAGAGCGACCTGTCTCCCATCGAGGGCTAAGCTCTCCGTCTGATTCAAAGGAGCATTTCCGTGATCGAGATCAAACATCTTTCCAAGACCTTCCAGATGAAGGACGGCGCGGTCAACGCGCTGAGCGATATCAACCTGACCATTCCGGATGGTTCCATCTACGGCATCATCGGCATGTCCGGTGCGGGCAAATCCACGCTGGTGCGCTGCATCAACCTGCTGGAACGCCCCACCGAGGGCAGCGTCGTCATTGACGGCGTGGAGATGGAAACGCTCTCGCCCGCCGAGCTGCGCGCCCGCCGCCGGGAGATCACGATGATCTTCCAGCAGTTCAACCTGCTGATGCAGCGCAGCTGCCTGAAGAACATCTGCTTCCCCATGGAGCTGGCCGGGGTGAAGAAGGCCGACGCCGAAAAGCGCGCCCGTGAACTTCTGGAGATGGTGGGCCTGCCCGACAAGGCCAACGCCTACCCGGCCCAGCTGTCCGGCGGCCAGAAGCAGCGCATCGCCATTGCCCGTGCACTGGCGACGAATCCCAAAGTCCTGCTCTGCGACGAGGCCACCAGTGCGCTGGACCCCAACACCACTCACTCCATCCTGACCCTTATCAAGGACATCAACCGGAAGCTGGGCATCACGGTGGTGGTCATTACCCACCAGATGAGCGTTGTGGAAGAGATCTGCGATCACGTTGCCATTCTGGATGGCGGCGTGGTGGTCGAGCTGGGCGAGGTGAAGGAGATCTTCGCCAACCCCAGGACCGCAGCGGCCCGGCGTCTGGTGGCACCCAACGGCGGCAGTGCGGCCCGTGACCTGTCGAGCTTTGCGCCCGACGACCATGTGGTCCGCGTGACCTTCAACGGCTCGTCCGCCGCAAAGCCGCTGGTGGCGAGCCTCGCGGCAGAAAAGGGCATCCTGGTCAGTGTGCTCAGCGCCGATACCCGCGACCTGAGCGGCCAGTGCTACGGCAGCATGCTGCTCAAGCTGCCAAAAGATACAGAAGAAGCAAAACAGGCGGCTGCCTACATGCGCAGCCAGCCCGGCGTGACGGTGGAGGAGGTGACCGGCGAATGAGTATTGCAGATTATGGCTTTGCCATCTGGGAGACGTTCTATGTGACGGTGCTCTCCACGGCCTTTTCGCTGGTCATCGGCCTGCCGCTGGGCGTCCTGCTCGTGGCCGGGGATAAGGACGGCGTTCTGCCCCTGCCCGGCTGGCTGATGCACCTGCTGAATATCATCATCAACATCCTGCGCAGCGTCCCGTTCCTGATCCTGATGATCTGCGTCTTCCCGCTGACCCGTCTCATCGTGGGCACGACGGTCGGCACCAAAGCTACCATCGTGCCGCTGGTGGTCGCAGCCTTCCCGTTCGTGGCGCGTCTGGTGGAGACCAGCCTGCGCGAGCTGGACGAGGGCGTGGTGGAAGCGGCCCAGAGCATGGGCGCAACGCCGTTCCAGATCATCACCAAGGTCATGATCCCGGAGTGTCTGCCGGGCCTCATTTCCAGCATGACCACGGCCCTGACCACCATTCTGGGCTACTCGGCCATGTCCGGTGTCATCGGCGGCGGCGGTCTGGGCAAGATCGCACTGTCCTACGGCTACTACCGCTACCAGACGAACATCATGATCGTCTGCGTCATCCTGCTGGTGCTGCTGGTGCAGGTCTTCCAGACCGCCGGCACCCTGTGGGCCACTCGGAGCGATAAGCGGCTGCGCAAGTAAAAAAAGCTGCCCTTCGGCAGGGAAAAATTTAACGTTTCAATTCCCCGCCGGAGGTCTGTCTTCCGGCGGGGAATTGTGCTATTCCGACCAACCCAGTAAAGGAGTATGTAACAATGAACCGTGATACCATCTGTGTGCAGGGCGGTTATACGCCCGGCAACGGCGAGCCCCGCCAGATCCCCATCATCCAGTCCACCACCTTCAAATACGCCACCAGCGAGGATATGGGCAAGCTGTTCGACCTGGAGGCCGACGGCTATTTCTATTCCCGCTTGCAGAACCCCACCTGCGACCTGGTGGCCAAGAAGATCTGCGAGCTGGAGGGCGGCACGGCCGCGATGCTGACCAGCAGCGGTCAGGCCGCTAACTTCTTCGCGCTGTTCAATCTCTGCGAGGCGGGCGACCACATCGTGGCGTCCAGCACCATCTACGGCGGCACCTTCAACCTCATCTCCGTCACCATGAAGAAGATGGGCATCACCGCGACCTTCGTAGACCCGCTGTGCAGCGAGGAAGAGCTGGACGCCGCTTTCCAGCCCAACACCAAAGTCGTCTTTGGCGAGACCATCGCCAACCCTGCCCTGACCGTGCTGGACATTGAAAAGTTTGCAAATGCCGCACACGCGCATGGGGTGCCGCTCATCGTGGACAACACCTTCCCGACCCCGGTCAACTGCCGCCCGTTCGAGTGGGGCGCGGACATCGTGACCCATTCCACCACCAAGTACATGGACGGCCACGGAGCGGTTCTGGGCGGTGCCATCGTGGACAGCGGCAGATTCGACTGGATGGCCCACGCCGAAAAGTTCCCCGGTCTGTGCACCCCGGACGACAGCTATCACGGCATCACCTACGCCGAGCGCTTCGGCAAAGAGGGAGCCTTCATCACCAAGGCCACGGCCCAGCTGATGCGCGACTTCGGCTCCATGCAGTCGCCTATGAACGCCTACATGCTGAACCTCGGTCTGGAAAGCCTGCATGTCCGGATGCAGCGCCACTGCGACAACGGCATGGCCGTGGCAAAGTTCCTGGAAGCACACCCCAAGGTGGCGTATGTGAACTACTGCGGCCTGGAGTCCAGCCCCTACCATGCGCTGGCCGAAAAGTACCTGCCCAACGGCAGCTGCGGCGTGGTGTCCTTCGGCCTGGCCGGCGGACGCGAAGCCGCCAGCATCTTTATGAAGTCCCTGCGTCTGGCCGCCATCGAGACCCATGTGGCCGACGCCCGCACCTGCTGCCTGAACCCGGCTTCCAGCACCCATCGCCAGATGACCGACGAGCAGTTGAAGGCTGCCGGTGTGCCGGCCGAACTGGTCCGGATGAGCTGCGGTCTGGAAAGCAGCGAGGACCTGATCGCGGATATCGCACAGGCACTCGACAAAATCTGATCCCGAAGGAGAAATCGTCATGCCCCTGATCATCCCCAAAACGCTCCCCGCCTACGACGCCCTCTATGAGGAGAATGTCTTCGTCATGCACCGGGAGCGGGCGGCCTCCCAGCACATCCGCCCGCTGGAGATCCTGATCCTGAACCTGATGCCGACCAAGATCGCCACCGAGACCCAGATCGCCCGGCTGCTGGCCAACACGCCGCTGCAGGTCCACATGACCCTGCTCCAGACGGCCAGCCATGCGGCCACCCATGTCTCCACGGCGCATCTGGAGGCCTTTTACAAGACCTTCGATGAAGTGAAGAATGACCGCTACGATGGCATGATCATCACCGGCGCACCGGTGGAGACGATGGCGTTTGAACAGGTGGATTACTGGCCGGAGCTGTGTGAGATCATGGACTTCAGCGAGACGAATGTCTACTCCACTCTGCATGTCTGCTGGGGCGCACAGGCGGGCCTGTACTATCACTACGGCGTCCGGAAGGAGATCCTGCCCCAGAAGATGTTCGGCGTGTTCGAGCACCGGGTCACCCGCCCGTCGAACCCGCTGGTCCGCGGCTTCGATGAAGTGTTCTACGCCCCCCACAGCCGCCACACCGGCATCTCCCGTGCGGATGTGGACCGCTGCGAGGCACTGCGCATCCTAGCCGAGAGCGACGAGGCCGGGCCGTTCCTCATGAGCACCGAGAACGGGCGGCAGATCTTCGTGACCGGCCACCCGGAGTATGATAAGTACACGCTGGATGCGGAGTACAAGCGGGATGTGGCAAAGGGCCTGCCCATCGCCATCCCGAAGAACTACTACCCCGGCGACGATCCGGAGCAGCCGCCCCTCTTCCGCTGGCGCGCCCATGCGCACCTGCTGTATGAGAACTGGCTGAACTATTATGTCTACCAGAACACGCCGTATGACCTGGGGGCCATGGAGCGGGTGAAACACGAAAAATAAGAGCACTGGTCCAAAGGAGGATGCTGCAATGGGAATCGAAACGAACAAATGGGGCTTCCGGGTCGGCAGACTGCCGCACGGCCCCCGGAACAAGATCAGCGATGTGCCGGGCGTGACGGTGGGGCACTGCACACTGGCGGACGGCAATGTCCAGACCGGCGTGACGGCTCTGCTGCCGCATCCGGGCGATGTGTTCCACGATAAGGTGCTGGCGGCCAGCCATGTCATCAACGGCTTCGGCAAGACGACCGGCCTGGTCCAGATCGACGAGCTGGGGACGCTGGAAACGCCGATCCTGTTCACCAATACCCTCAGTGTGGGCACCGTGGAGACGGCGCTGGTGAAGTATATGTTGCAGCGTAATCCGGATATTTGCGAGACCACCGGCAGTGTGAACCCGGTCGTCTGCGAGTGCAACGACAGCGGCCTGAACGACATCCGGGGCCTGCATGTGACCGAAGAGCATGTCTTTGCCGCGTTGGCCGACTGCCGGGCCGATTTTGCCGAGGGTGCCGTCGGAGCCGGGCGCGGGATGCGCTGCCACGGCCTGAAAGGCGGCATCGGGTCGGCATCCCGGCAGGTGGAGCTGGACGGGAAGACCTACACCATCGGTGCGCTCGTCCTCTCGAACCATGCCGTTTTCGACGACCTCGTCGTGGCGGGGACGCCCATCCAGACGCTGCTGGATGCGAAGATCCCGCCCCATGAGGACAAAGGCTCCATCATCACGGTACTGGCTACGGACATCCCGCTCAGCGAGCGCCAGCTGCGGCGGCTCTGCCACCGGGCGCTGGTGGGCCTGTCCCGCACCGGCTCCTACTGCGGCAACGGCAGCGGCGAGATCGTGATCGCCTTTACCACGGCCAACCGGATGCCGCATTACGCCGACACGGCCATCTTGCCCATGGCCATCCTCCACGATGACGCCATCAATCCGCTCTTCCGTGCGGTGGCGGAGTGCGTGGAGGAAAGCGTTCTGAGCAGCCTGCTCCACGCCGAGACCGTGACCGGAAATCACGGCCGGACGGTGCGCTGCCTGACCGAATTGCTGTCCCGATAAAAAAACAAATGCCCTTCCGGACTTGCTGCCGGAAGGGCATTTTTTGCGCTTATCTGTATTTTTTCCGGGCGGGCTTTTTCTTCCGCACACTGTAACCGAAGGTGCCCAGCTTTTTGCCGAGGCTTAGGTACTCGCCGTGGCTGTAGACGATGAGCCGGGCCTTGTCGAGACAGAGCTTGCCGTTCTCGTCCAGCAGGCTCTCGTCCACATCGCAGGCTACGACCTCTGCCAGAAAGAGGTCATGGCTGCCCAGCGGGATGACCTGCGTGACCCGGCATTCGAGGTTGACCGGGCTTTCTTCGAGGATGGGGCAGTCGGTCAGGACCGTGCCGGGGGCTGCATGGAGCCCGCAGGCGGCGAATTTGTCCACATCCCGGCCGCTTTTGACGCCGCACCAGTCCACCGAGCGGACCAGTGCCTCCGTGGGCAGGTTGATGGCGAACTGCCCGCTCTCCCGGATGAGGTGGTGGCTGAACCGCTCCGGCCGGACGCTGATGGATACCATGCTGGGCTGGGTGCAGATGGTGCCCGTCCAGCCGATGGTGATGAGGTTGGGGGTCTCCAGCCCGCCGCAGGAGACCAGCACCGGCGGTTCCGGGTTCAGCAGGGTGCTGCCGCTCCAGCTCTGTTTGCTCATCCGTGATACTTCCTTTCATACGGGGCCCAGGTGCGCTCGCTGATGATGTAGCGGGGGCGCGCCTTGGTCTCCATGTAGATCTTGCCGATGTATTCGCCGATGACGCCCAGGCAGATGAGCTGGACGCCGCCCACGAAGCAGACGATGCAGATGGTGGAGGCCCAGCCCGCCACCACGCTGCCCAGCGCCGCCTGTACGATGGCCCAGATGACGCCGATGAAGCTGATGAGGCTGACGACGATGCCTGCGCCGGTGATGAGCCGGATGGGCTTGTTGGACAGGCTGGTGATGCCGTCAAAGGCCAGTGCCAGCATCTTGCGCAGGGGGTAGTGGCTCTCGCCGGCCAGACGCTCGTGGCGCTCGTAGCTTACGGTCGCACTGGGAAAACCCACCAGCGGCACCATGCCGCGCAGGAAGATGTTGACCTCTTTATAGTCCGCAAAGCTCTCCAGCACACGGGCGCTGATGAGCCGGTAGTCGGCATGGTTGAAGACGATGTCGGCCCCCAGAGCGTTCATCAAGTGGTAGAACCCCTCGGCGGTGAACCGCTTGAAGAAGGTGTCGGTGTCGCGGCGGCTGCGCACACCGTAGACCACCTCGGCACCGTCCAGATACTTCTGCACCATCTCGTCCATGGCGTTGATGTCGTCCTGCCCGTCGCAGTCGATGGAGATGGTGACGTCGCAGTCGCTGGCTTTCGCCTCCATCAGCCCGGCCAGCACGGCGTTCTGGTGGCCGCGGTTCCGGCTCTGGGAGATGCCGATGAAGTGTTCATCTTCCTTTGCGAACCGGCAGATGAGCTCCCAGGTGGAATCGCGGGAGCCGTCGTTGACGAAAAGCACCCGGCTTTTGTCGCTGACAAGGCCCTTTTCGGCCAGCGACTGGAGCTTCTGCAAAAACATCGGGGCCGTGATGGGCAGGACCTTTTCCTCGTTGTAACAGGGGATGACGATCCAGAGAATGGGTTTGGACATGAAATATTACCTCGTGTTATGGATTGTACGCAGGAACGGGCCGTCAGAGCACCATCTGCCGCAGCGCATCCGGCTGCAGCAGCTTGAAGCTGGAACGGTAGGTGTCCAGCAGGCCGTCGCGCTGCATCAGGCTCAGCTCCCGCGAGAGGGCGCTGCGGTCGCAGTTGAGGTAGTCGGCCAGCTGGATGCGGGAGAAGGGGATGGAAAAGGTCAGGCTGCCCTGCTGCTCAGCTTCGCTGAGCAGGTAGGCGCAGACCTTGGCCCGCAGGCTTTTCAGCACCAGCAGGTCCACCCGGCGGGAGAGCAGGAAATACTTGTCGCTGATGGTGCGCACAAGGTTCTGCAGCGCCTGCTGGTGGGCGGCGCTGCCGTCCGAGAGGAGCAGCCGCTCATAGGGGAAGAGCAGCACCTCGCAGTTGGAAGCTGCCACCACGGTGACGGGGCTGTCCAGACTGGAGCCGCCCAGCACATCGCCGAAGACGCCGCCCGGCCCCATCCGGGTGATGGGCACACGGGCCCCGCCCGGCGCAGGGCGGTAGGCTTCGATGCTGCCGGTGAGCACGACGCCCACCCGGCGGTTGGGCATCCCCGCCTGCACCAGGGCTTCGCCCTTGCCGTAGCTGCGGATCACCGCACCCAGCTCGCTCAGCAGAACGCGGAGCGCGTCGTCTTCGATGCCGGTGAAAAGAGAGGTCGATCGTAACAAAGGAAGAATGTTTTCCATAGCCGTCCTGTGAGGTTTTCTCCGGGCCCTCACCGCCCACTGGCGATTCCGTTGCGCGTGCAACGGTATTTTTGGCTCTATTATAGTAAACTTGAGCCTGTAAAGCAAATGTTTTTCGAAAAATTTGCAAATTTGTTCACGATTGGAACAGATCAAGAGAGGAAGGAACAACACAATGATGAAAAAACTGACATCCCTGCTGCTGTCGGCGGCGCTGCTCGTCGGGATGCTGGCCTGCGGGGCATCGGCCAAGACGAACACCACCGTCCGGGTGGCCGGCCTGAAAGGCCCCACCACCATGGGTCTGGTGAATCTGCTGGCCATGGAACAGAACGGAACGGCTTCCCAGAACTACGACCTGCAGCTCTACGGTGCCGCCGATGAGGTCGTGCCCAAGCTCATCAAGGGCGAAGTGGACATCGCCGCCATCCCGGCCAACCTCGCCGCAACCCTCTACCAGAAGACCAGCGGCGGCATCCAGGTCATGGCCGTGAACACGCTGGGCGTGCTGTATGTGGTGGAAAAGGGCGACACCGTCCACCGCTTTGCAGACCTGAAGGGCCGCACCATCCTGTCCACCGGCAAGGGGACTACCCCGGAGTACGTGCTGCGCTATCTGCTCCGGAAGAACGGCATCGACCCCGACAAGGATGTGAAGATCGAATATTACAGCGAGGCATCTGAAGTGACCGCCCAGATGGCTGCCACGAAGAAGGACGCCATCGCCGTGCTGCCCCAGCCCTATGTGACTGCCGCCCAGATGAAGGACAGCAGCCTGCGCGTCGTGCTGGACCTGACCAAGGAGTGGAACAAGGTCTGCGACACCCAGCTCATCACCGGCGTGACGGTGGTGCGCACCGCCTACGCAGAGGAGCACCCGGAGGAGGTCATCAACTTCCTGAAGGACTACCAGAAGAGCGTGGATGCCGCCAACGACGACCTGGACGGCACCGCCGCACTCTGCGAGGAGGTCGGCGTGGTGGCCAAGGCAGCCATCGCGAAGAAGGCGCTGCCCAAGTGCAACATCGTCTACCGCATCGGCGACGAGATGAAGGCAGACGTCAACGCCTATCTGCAGGTGCTCTATGACGCTTCGCCCGCCGCCGTGGGCGGCAAGCTGCCGGATGCAAACTTCTACTACACCGAGGCCACGGTGGCCAAGCGTGTGCAGAAGGCATTCCAGCGCCTGGTCAACTCGCTGAAGTAAACAGGACTTCCATAAAAAAGTGCCGTGCAGCCGCACGGCACTTTTTTATGGGAACAGGAAACCGACCAGAAGACCCGCCGCTGCCGGGACGACCCAGCCGAAGCCATAAGCCCCCAGCGGCAGGGCGGTGACGAAAGCTGCGGTGAACGGCAGGGCTGCAAGGACGCTCTGCACGGCCGTCAGTGCGACGGTGCAGACATAGACGCTCCGCTTCTGGAACGCTTTGGGCAGGAACGACAGCGCGATGAGCACGATGGCCGCCGGATACAGTGCGCCCAGAACCGGGGTGGACAGCCGGATGATGCCCGCCAGCCCGATGTTGGAGATGAGCATACTGGCGGCGGCGAAAAAGCCCGCGAGAGCCGGGTAGGGGATGCGGGGAAGCAGGGTGTGGAAATACTGCCCCACGCAGGAGATCAGCCCCACACAGGTGTTGAAGCAGGCGATGAGGAAGATGGCCGCTAAGAGCAGCTGCCCGGCCCGGCCGAACAGGGCGCTGGCAAGGGCAGAGAGGACCTCGGCACCGGTGGTGCAGTCCGGCGCGGCAGCACCGGTCAGCGCGCCCACATGGCCCAGCATGGCGTAGATGACCAGCAGCAGCCCACCCGCGAGGAAGCCCGCCCGGATGGTGTTCTGACGGATGGCGTTTTCCTCAGTGACGCCGAGGGCCTGGATGTTGAGCGCGAGGACGGCCCCGAAATTGAGCCCCGCAAGGGCGTCCATGGTCTGGTAGCCGCCCAGAATGCCTTCGAATGCGGGCAGACGGGCATAGGCGGCGGCAGGGGAGCCGTACTGCGCGGCCACCGGGTGGAGCAGACAGCCTGCGAACAGGACGAAGATCAGCGCGATGAGGGCCGGGCAGAGGACGCGGCCCAGCCGGTCGGTGAGCTTTTCCGGATGGAGCGCCACGAGGAACGCCGCCGCAAAGAAAACGATGGAGTAGCCCAGCTGCAGGCCGCGCCCGCCGCCCACCAGAGGCACCAGCATCTCGAACGAGGTGCTGGCTGTGCGGGGGATGGCGAGGCATGGCCCGATGGAGAGATAGACCAGAATGGTGAACACGAGGGAAAATTTCGGGTGGACCCGGCTGGCCAGCTGGTCGAACCCGCCCGCTCTGGCCACGGCCACCACGCCTGCGACGGGCAGGCCGATGGCGCTGACGGCGAACCCGGCAAAGGCAGGCCAGAAGTTGGAACCGGCCTGTGCGCCGAGATGGGGCGGAAAGATCAGATTTCCGGCTCCGAAGAACATCGAAAACAGCGTACAACCGAGGAGCAGGCGCTGCCTGACGGGGAGCTTCTGCATGGGGGAGGGCCTCCTTTCCGGGCGGGATGCCCGATGAACTACTTTACAGTATAGAAGCGAAAACTCCTCACGTCAAGAAAAAGAAAGGTGAAGAATTGTATTCTATCACATGATATGCTATCTTATAAAAGAAAAAACAGGGAACGGGAAGGAGCGGACGAACGCAATGAAACAAACGAAAAAAAGCCGCCTGGCAAAGTGGGCGGCGGCGGGGTTCTGGCTGGTGGTCTGGCAGGCTGCGGCCATGGCCGTGGGGCAGGAGGTCTTTCTGGTGTCGCCGGTGCAGGCGCTGGGCACCCTGCTGGAGCTTCTGCCCCAGGCGGAATTCTGGCAGCGCATCGGCTTCAGTGCCGGGCGCATCCTGCTGGGCTTCGGGCTGGGGGCAGTGTCCAGCGTGGTGCTGGCCGTGGCTGCCGGGCGCTGGGCGTGGGTGGAAGCCCTGCTCGCGCCGGTGATGCAGCTGGTGAAGGCAACGCCGGTGGCGAGCTTCATCATTCTGGCGCTGGTGTGGGTCAGCGGAAGCTCGCTGTCGGTCCTCATCAGCTTTCTGATGGTGCTGCCGGTGCTTTACGGTGCGGTGCGCACCGGCATCGGGAGCGCGGATGTGCAGCTGCTGGAGATGGCAAAGGTGTTCCGGCTCCCGCTGGGGCGTCGGCTGCGGGCCATCTGGCTCCCGGCTGTGCTGCCGGCGTTCCGGCAGGGGTGCAGCGTGGCACTGGGCATCTGCTGGAAGAGCGGCGTGGCGGCGGAAGTCATCGGCCTGCCCGACGGCAGCATCGGCGATGCGCTGTACCGGGCCAAAATCACCCTGTCCACCGGGGAGCTGTTTGCCTGGACCTTCGTGATCATCCTGCTGAGCGCGGTGTTCGAAAAGCTGTTCCTGGCCCTGCTGGACAGGGCCGTGGCCCGTGTGCTGGGGGAAGAGGGGGTATAAAATGCAATACAAACTGGAAATTTCAAACCTGACAAAACGCTTCGGAGAAAAAACACTCTTCGAAGCGCTGGACCTGACCGTTACCGGCCCGGTCATCATCTGGGCACCCAGCGGGTGGGGCAAAACGACCCTGCTCCGCATCCTCATGGGGCTGGAAGTGCCCACCTCCGGCACCGTGACCGGCGTGGGGAAGGTGGGGGCTGTCTTTCAGGAAGACCGGCTCTGCCCCCAGCTGAACGCCATCCAGAACGTGGAACTGGTGCTCCCGGAGGGAAAAACGAAATACAGAAAGCAGATTCGCAACGACTTTTTACAAATTGGATTGGACGAAGCCGCCCTCTCGCTCCCGGCACGAAAGCTGTCCGGCGGGCAGAAACGCCGCGCGGCCCTGCTGCGGGCGCTCTGGGCCGAGAGCGACACCCTGCTGCTGGACGAGCCGTTCACCGGCATGGACCCCGACACCATGAAAAAAGCCGCCGCGCTGCTGAAGGAGCGCTGCGGCGAAAAGGTCGTTCTGCTGGCCACCCACGATCAAAAGGCCATTCAGGAGCTGGGGTGGCAGGTAATGGAGCTGGGGGGAAGAGCAGCTGAATCGGCGGACAGCAGGGTATTTCCCCGCAAGTGAAACGGGGATTCCATACCCCGCCCTATTGCCTGCGGCAACAGGGTCCCACCCGTCGGACACTTGCTTGGGAAACACCCTGCCATCCGCCTGCCCTTACAGCAGCTCTGCCAGGATGCTGTTCTGCACGATCAGCCCGGCGGGGGTCAGCGCGAGGGTGCGGCCGTCGAAGGACGCATAGCCGTTCTGGACGCAGTTTTTGACAAAGGTAAGCTGGGACGTGGAAAATTCCTTCCCGAAGCGGGCCTTGTACTCCGCCAGGTCCAGCCCTTTGCGCAGGCGCAGCTGTAAAATGAGATAATCTTCTGCGCCGCAGCCGCCGTCCAGAACGGGGGCAGCGGTGTCGTGGAGGAAGGCATCGGTGTCGGCAGGGTAATAGAACCGCCTGCCGCCCATGCAGGAGTGCGCCGCCGGGCCGAGGCCGAGGTAGTCGCCGCAGTCCCAATAGATGAGATTGTGTTTCCCCTCATAGCCGGGCTTTGCAAAGTTGGAGATCTCGTACTGCTGGTAGCCGTGGTGTTCCAGCTGCTCGACGGCGTAGAGGTAAAAGTCCGCTGCTTCGTCCGGGGAGGGCAGCCCCTCCGGCGGAGTCCGGCCAAACGCGGAGTCCGGCTCGATCTTGAGCAGATAGGCCGAGATGTGGGTGGCACCGCCGCTCTCGATCAGCTCCAGCGTCTCGTCGAACTCCGCCTGCGTATAATGGGGCAGGGCCAGCATGATGTCGCCGCTGATGTTCTCAAAGCCTGCCCGCCGCGCGGCTGCGAATGCCGCCCGCGCCTGCCGGGCCGTGTGGGGGCGGCCCAGCGTTTTCAGCTGGCTGTCCCGTGCAGACTGGACGCCGAAGGAGATGCGGTTGACGCCGGCTTTCCGGAAGGCGCAGAGCGATGCCTCGGTGACCGTTTCCGGGTTGGCTTCCAGCGTGACCTCGGCACCGGGGAGGGGAGACGCGGCTGCGATCAGCCGGGCGGCATCCTCCGGGGCCAGCAGACTGGGGGTTCCGCCGCCGAAATAGAGGGTGTCCGGGTGGAGCGGAGCATCCGGCGAAAAGCGGTGCAGCTCCCGCAGCAGGGCGTCCGCGTACGCCGAGGGAACGCCCCGCTGGCCGGGTGCGGAATAGAAATCGCAGTACCTGCATTTGGAAAAACAGTAGGGAATGTGGAGATAAAGTCCAAGAGACACGAAATATCACAGCCTTTTTCATGAAACGTTCATTTCTATGCAGTATACTATATTTCGTAGACCGGGGCAAGGCTCCGGAACAAGATGGGAGGACCTTACCATGGATTACAGAAATTATAACCGCGGCTATGCGGAGCCTACGATGAGTGCATCGGACTATATGACCCGCACCTACCGCTGGATGGCCAGCGGGCTGCTCATCACCTTTGCAATGGCCTATATCACCGCGACAACGCCGCTGCTGTATCTGGTCGATTCGCTTTACCTTGTGCTCACCATCGCTGAGCTGGCCCTCGTGTTTGTGCTCAGCTCTCGTGTACAGACCATGTCGGTGCAGGGGGCAAGGGCGACCTTCTTCGGGTACGCGCTGCTCAACGGCATGGTGCTCAGCTACTACTTCCTCGCCTTCTCGGTGGGGGAGCTGATCTTAGCCTTTCTTTCCACGGCACTGTACTTCGGCCTGATGGCCGTCTACGGTACCACCACCCATAAAGACCTGACCGGCTGGGGCCCCCGCCTGATGATGGCACTGGTGGCCATGCTCATCACCGGTTTTGTCGGGATGCTGTTCGGCTTCGGTTTTGGCGGCTCGGTGCTCTACTGCGGCATCGGCCTGGTGGTCTTTATGCTGCTGACCGCCTACGATACCCAGAAGCTGCAGCAGATGTACAGCTACTACGCTGCCGACGCCGAAATGGCGGAAAAAGCTTCCATCTACGGTGCGCTGACCCTGTATCTGGACTTCATCAACATCTTCCTGTATGTCGTCCGCCTGCTGGGCAACAACCGCCGCCGCAGCTGATGATCCTAAAAAATGAAGGGATGTGCCCGCCGGGCACATCCCTTCATTTTTTATAAGAACAACTGAATAAACCCTGCGCAGCCATCGCACACTACAATCAGAATTTGGACCGTACACAAACGATGATTGGAGTAACGAACCATGGAACAACTCAAAAGATTTCTGCGGGACAAGGGGTTTGCGCTGGCGCTGCTGGCCTGTCTGGTGGCCGCGGCTGCGGCGGGCGTCTGGGCCGTGCGCACCGTCCGGGACGAGCTGAAGGAGAACCTTGACGGCCTGAACGAGCCGGACAGCACATCGACCCTGCCCGGCATCGACGAAGACCTGACAATCATCCCGGAGGAGGAATATCCCGAATGGCAGCAGCCTACTACGCCCGCCGCAAACAGTGTGGCCAATGTCCCCAAGGCCGACCCGGCCCCCAGAGCCGGGTCTTCAGCGTCGTCTGCTGCCTCGTCTGGGCAGGCGTCTGGCTCTGGTTCGGTGCGCGAACCATCCGTCTTGCAAAGCGCATCCTCGCCTGCCAGCAGTTCGGCAGCGCCTGCTTCCACGCAGCCCATCTTTGGCAGAGTGTTGAACGCCTACAGCGGCGATGAGCTGGTGTACAACAAGACGCTGGGCGACTGGCGCACCCACAACGGCATCGACTATGCAGCCCGCGAAGGCGAAGCAGTTCCTTCCCCGGTGGACGGCAGCGTGGTGCTCGCTGGTGCCGATGGCAGCTGGGGGCCGGTCGTGGCCGTGAAGGACAGCGCAGGCCGTGTCTGGCGGCTCTGCGGTGTGGCCAGCCCCAAGGTGAAAGAGGGCGACACCGTGTCGGCCGGGCAGGTGCTCGGCACCGTGGGCAGCGTGAGCTGCGAGTGCGCCGAGGAGAGCCACCTGCATCTGGAAGTGAAGCAGGGCGACAGCTATCTGGACCCCGCAGCGTGCAGGAACTGAATCAGCGGCCCGCCGGAGGGAAAAAGCCCCCGGCGGGCTTTTTTGTGTGGGGATTTCCAGCAGTTCCGGGCCGGGAAGCGATTGCATTTGGAAGCCGATTCTGGTATGATACAATAGAACAAGTTTCGACAGAGCGTGAACACAGGAGGAAGCAGGATGGCAAAGGTGTTGATCGTGGGCGGCGGTGCGGCCGGGCTGATGGCGGCGGGTGCTGCTGTGCGGCAGGGGCACGAGGTGACGGTGCTGGAGCACATGGAAAAGCCCGGCCAGAAGATCCTTGTCACCGGCAAGGGCCGCTGCAACGTGACCAACGACTGCACAGCGGAGGAGTTCCTGCGCCATGTGCGGACCAATCCGCGCTTCCTGTTCTCCTCGCTGGGGGCGTTCCCGCCAGCCAGAACGATGGAGCTGTTTGAGGGGCTGGGCGTGGAACTGAAGGTCGAGCGGGGCCGCCGGGTGTTCCCGGTGTCAGACCGGGCCGAGGAGATCCGCCAGGCGCTGCTGCGCTACGCCGAGGAGGCCCGCATCGTCCGCGACGGGGCCCAAAAACTGCTGCTGGAGCCGCTGGCCCCGGTTGAGGAGGCTGCCCCTGCGGTGCCGGAGAACCCGCGCCACCCCAAAAAGAAAAAGCCCGGTGCGGCCTGCCGCTGCGTCGGGGTGCGGGGAACCTCCGGCAGGGAGTACCGCGCCGATGCCGTGCTGGTGGCTACGGGCGGCCTGAGCTACCCGACGACCGGCTCCACCGGCGACGGCTACAAACTGGCCGAGCAGGCCGGGCACACCATCGTGGAGCCGGTGCCCAGCCTGGTGAGTCTGGTCAGCCATGACCCGGACTGCAAGAAGATGATGGGGCTGGCCCTGAAAAATGTGACGCTGACCCTGTTTGAGGACGGCAAGGCCATCTTCGACGAGCAGGGCGAGATGCTGTTTACCCACTTCGGCATCAGCGGCCCGCTGACGCTGAGCGCATCCAGCCACCTCGGCGACATGAAAAAGCACCGCTACCATGCGGAGATCGACCTGAAGCCCGCCCTGAGCGAGGAGCAGCTCTACGACCGCATCACCCGCGATTTTGCCCTGTTGGCGAACCACGCGGCGCAGGGGGCGCTGGTCAAGCTGCTGCCGTCCAGTATGCAGCCGGTCATGGTGGCCCGCTGGGGCATCGACCCGGCCACCAGAGCCAACCAGATCACCCGCGAGCAGAAGCGGGAGCTGGTGCAGCTGTGCAAGCACTGGAAGGTGCCCATTGATGCCCGCGGCGACCTGGCCCATGCGGTCATCACGTCGGGCGGCGTGTCGGTGCGGGAGGTTGACCCCAAGACCATGCAGAGCAAGAAGGCGCTGGGCCTCTATTTTGCAGGCGAGGTGCTGGACGTGGATGCCTACACCGGCGGCTACAATTTGCAGATCGCGTTCTGCACCGCACAGAGTTTTGCAAATAATTTATAATTTATATATAAGGAGACATACACATGATTTCTGTTGCGATCGATGGGCCTGCAGGTGCGGGCAAATCCACGCTGGCGCGCCGTCTGGCGGCTGAGCTGGGCTACATTTATGTGGATACCGGTGCGATGTTCCGCACCATCGGCCTGTATGCACTGCGCGCGGGCAAAGACCCCAAGGACAACGAGGCCGTCAATGCACTGCTGCCGGAGATCTCGCTGCGGCTGGATTCGGTGGACGGCGAACAGCACATCTACCTGAACGGGGAGGACGTCAGCCGGCTCATCCGCACCGATGAGGTGGGCATGGCGGCTTCGGCTGTGGGGGCCAACCCGGCAGTCCGCGCCTTTTTGCTGGACCAACAGCGCGATATGACCCGGACCCAGAACGTTCTGATGGACGGCCGCGACATCGGCACGGTGGTGCTGCCCCATGCGACCGTGAAGATCTTCCTGACCGCTGCCCCGGAGGCCCGCGCCAGACGCCGCTGGAAGGAGTATCAGGAGAAGGGCGTGGACATCTCCTTTGAAAAGGTGCTGGAAGATGTGAAGCAGCGCGATTATCAGGACACCCACCGCGAGGCTGCCCCGCTGAAGCAGGCCGACGACGCCGTTCTGCTGGACACCTCTGAGCTCAACTTTGAGCAGAGCCTGGATGCCATGAAACAGATCATCGCATCCAAGGTCTGAGAGGAGCGCAATGGTACTCTATTATATTTTGCTCCCGCTGGCGTGGATCGTGTTCCACATCGGGTTCCGGGTGGAGTGCATCGGCCGGGAGAATCTGAAGAAAGTCCGGACGAGCGGCTGCATCATCGCACCGAACCATGTTTCCGCCATCGACCCGGTGTTCGTGGTCATCACCCGGTTCTGGGGGCGGCGGATGGTGGTCTTCGCCAAGAAGGAACTGTTTGAGATCAACGTGCTGCTGACCTGGTTTTTCCGCTGGATGGGGGCGCTGTGTGTGCGCGGTACCCGCGAAGAGCTGGACGTGATCGACCAGACGGTGGAGGCCTGCCGGAACGGCGGCACACTGCTCATCTTCCCGGAGGGCACCCGCGAAAAAGAGGGAAAGCTCCTGCAGCCCAAGAGCGGCCTGTTCGTCATTGCGGCGCAGGCGGCGGTGGACGTGGTGCCGGTGCGCATCCTTTATGACACACCGGACGGCAGGATGAAGCTGTTCTGCAAGGTGAAGGTCGTCTACGGCGAGCCGATGCCCGCCGCACAGTTCGCCATGGAGAGCCGCCGCGATCTGAAGACCCTGCGGGCCAACAAGCAGGCGCTTCTGGACGCATGGGAAGAACTTGGGAAGCAGGCTTGAGCGCAGGCTTACCCTCTCAGGCGCTTCGCGCCAGCTCTCCCCAGGGGAGAGCTTCTGATCGAACGATAAACTTTATCGGGAATTGCCAAAACCTCCCACTTTGGGGGAGGTGGCATCGCGCAGGCGATGACGGAGAGGGTAAGGCCCAAGACAGGAGGATAACATGGAGATTCGTTTGGCGAAGACGGCGGGCTTCTGCTTCGGTGTGAACCGGGCGGTGGAGCTGACGTATAACCTGCTGGATGAGGGCCACAAGGTGGCAACGCTGGGGCCGCTCATCCACAACCCGCAGGCTGTGGCCGATATGGAGCGCCGGGGAGCGCTGGTGGCCGACACGGTGGATGACATCCCCGCCGGGTACGAAGTCATCATCCGCAGCCACGGTGTGCCCCGCAGCATCTACGACACGCTGGAGCAGCGCGCCCTGGTCTACCACGACGCGACCTGCCCCTTTGTGAAGAAGATCCAGAACATCGCCGCCAGGGCTGAGGCCGAGGGCGCAGTGCTGCTGGTGGCAGGCGACAAGACCCATCCGGAGGTGCAGGGCATCGTCGGACATACCGGGGGAGAGGTATTTGTGTTCAGTGATCTGGACGAGTTGAAGGCCTGGAAAGGCCCTTCGGACCCCTCAAAACCCATTTTTGCGGTTGCACAGACCACATTTCAGGTAACAAAATGGCAAGAAAGTTCGGAGTTTCTCA
>ERZ1026844.700-NODE-700-length-22953-cov-8.136125_pt1 | contig 22953 bp, 13 predicted proteins | sample MGYA00380152_ERZ1026844 | MGnify/ENA primary metagenome ERZ1026844 (study PRJEB33269, sample SAMEA4719788) | human gut metagenome | biome: human-associated habitat; feature: organic feature; material: feces | place: Cameroon | collected 2013-10 ... | reverse complement strand
CACCCGCCGCAAACCCAAAACTTTCATTTTTTCATATTACTTTTGACACTACCCTATAACATAATCAGGAAAAAATGTTTTTCAAACAGGGAAGTCAACTTGCATTTTTTTTCATTGATTTCCCCCTTTAAAGAGTTGCTTTTACGGTTCTTTTGCCTATAATATATAATGGAAAATGAAAATACGGAGATAGGAAACAGCATGGTGAACTCATTGACAGAAACGCTGTTCTCGCGTTCACTCCCCGTCATCGCAGAAGTCGATATCGCCATTGCCGGCGGAAGCTGTACTGGCGTATTTGCCGCAGTGACTGCCGCCCGGCTCGGGGCAAAATGTGCGCTTATCGAATCGCAAAACCGTTTCGGCGGCACAGCGACTGCCGGGCAGGTCTGTTACTGGCATTCGCTCTTCAATTCAGATTATTCGACGCAGATCATCGCCGGATTGACCCAGGAGGTGATCGATCGGATGAAACGGCGCGGACTCGTTGAATTCTGGAAGGAACCAAATCCGCACTGGTATGTCAATTTGAATACCGAAGAGCTTTGCTGTGAACTTGATGAGATGGTCACCGAAAGCGGTATACTGCCGTTTCTGCACACCCGTGTTGCTGATGTTCTTTCTGTGGAAGAAGGTGTGGTGACCGGGCTTGTTGTTGCAGGCAAGGACGGTTTGTCACTCATCAAAGCAAAATATTTCATCGACGCGACCGGAGATGCTGACCTTGTGCGCTTCGCAGGCGGCGAAGTCTGGCGCAACCAGGAACTGCAGACCTCTACGACATGTGTGAAGTTCAGCCGCTGGCCCCGGGAGATCATGGAGGAGAATCGGATCGGCTGCCTGATTCACGCCGCCAGAGAAAAATACCAGATGCCGGAGGGCGTGATCTGGGGAGCAGATTGTTGCGGTAGTAATACTTATATGTTTGCCGGAACAAATATTCCCCGGCTCGATTCTTCCCGGCAGCAGGAGTTGACAAAGATCGAGATCGAGAGCCGCCGTCAGATGCGGGCGGTCGCCGATATCGTCAGTGAAGCCGGATATCCACGCCCGGTGATCGAAGCGGTACCGTCGCTTGCCGGGATCCGGGAAAGCTGCCACATCCATTCTCTTTACCGGATTACAATGGATGAACTGCTCAGTGGAAAAGCCTTTGAAGATGCGGCAGGCAAAGGAACCTACCGCAGTGATGTCCACCGCCGGAATCCGCCGGGTACGCTCTTTCGCTATCTGGATGGAACGGAGATTCTGCTCACCCCTTGTGAACCGATGCTGAAACGGCGCTGGCGCGATGCGTCACTGCCGGCTCCGCCGTATTACACATGGCCGCTGCGGAGCCAGATTCCGGCAGGGTTCCGCAATCTGATTACTGCCGGGCGGATGATTGATGCCGATGCCGGGGCCTACGGCGCGCTGCGGGTGATGGTGAATATGAATCAGTCAGGAGAGGCCGCCGGAAACGCCGTTTATCAGGCGCTGAGTGCCGGAAACACCATTCCGAAACTGGTACAGGAAAAATAACCGGACACTTCTGTCCATAACAACAAAATTCCAAGGAGAATTGAAGATGCTTCTCAAATCAGCAAAAGAATATTTCGGGTTTCTCAATTGGAACACATTCACACTGATAGAACTTCTGGTAGTTATCGCGATTATCGTGATCCTTGCTTCGATGCTGCTTCCGGTGTTAAACAAGGCCAGAGACAAGGCGCAGGCGATCAGCTGTCTTTCCAACATGGGCTCCTGTGCCAAAGGACTGGCGTTTTATGCAGAGGACAACAATCAGTACTGGCCGAAGCCGGATGGTACTGAGGAGAACAACTGGGCGTCATGGTCGCTGGTGCTGGTGCGCGGTGTCAATGCCACAGGTCAATACAACAAGACGGCAAAGTATCTTACTGCCGCTGTGGTTTTCTGTCCCAGAGGAGTTGTTCGCAACGCCGCTGCTACTGCAGTAAGTATCGGAGTACCGAACCTGCCTGCCGACGGCAGCAGTGATTCGCTTTTCAACCACAGTTACGGACTCTTCAACCGCAAACTGAATACCGCCGGCACCGCCAGTGCGGCGATACCGCATTTTCAAGCATTGAAAAAGATCCGCCGTCCGGCGCGTTTTCATTCGGTCATGGATGTGATCGATGAAACGGCGGCGCTTCCTGCCAGCCAGCGCCGTGTTGCGGAATATACGGGGCATTCCGCCGGTTATGGATTACCGTTTTACAATCACAACCTGCAGACACACAGCGCATTTGTCGATGGTCATGTGCAACCGATCGGTCGCGGAGAATTGAAAAGTTTCAATGAACCAGTTGATCTTTTCTGGTGGTATACCAACGGTGTGCTGCCAGATATGAGAACGACATTTTAATCCAAGCAAAGAATTCGAACCATGAAGACCTTGAGCCCGCTTCCCGCAGGAGATTGCCGCCTCTGCGGACCGTTGGGGCAGGCATTATCTGCCGCCGTAGAAAATCGATTGCTGAAGATCGACTATCATAAATTGACCGAGCCTTTCCGCCGCAGGGAGGAGAATGATGAAACATGGCGCGGCGAATTTTGGGGAAAGATCGTTCGTTCGATGATCGCCGCATGGTATGGCACCGGAGATCCCCGGCTGCTTGAACTCATCCGGGAGACTGTCGCAGAACTGATTTCCAGCCGCACACCGGATGGCTGTATCAGCGCCTCCGCGGAAAAATCCCAGCTCGGCATCCGTACGCCGGGTATGGGGCCCTACGATTTTCTGCCGGGCGCGTGGGATATATGGGGGCGAAAATATGCCCTTTACGGTCTTTTGCGCTATCTTGAAGTGATTGAACCGGCGCCGGAGATCGCCGAAGTCTGCAAAGGAATGATCCTGCACTTGCAGAACCAGCTGAAGACAAAAAAGGTCGCACTTTCCGCCTGCGGCAGACAGGATGGACTACCCGCCTGCTCCATTCTCGGAGGAGTCGTACGGCTCCGCAAGTTCGTCGATGAACCGGAGTGCAGAAGATTTGCCCGCGAGATCATCGATTCAGGTTGCGCGGAATCGGAAAATATTTTCCATTCGATTCGCGACGGCAAACTGCCGCGTGAGATCTCCACCGCCAAAGCGTATGAGATGCTCTCCTGTTTTCAGGGACTGGCGGAATTGCAGTTCTTTGAACCTTCCGAAGCGGAGATGGCGATCGTGCTGAAAATGTATGGACTGGTGCGTGACCGGGAGATCTTTGTCACCGGCACGGGCGGTCTGCGCGACGAGTGGGGCGAATACTGGGATGACGGTGCACTCCGCCAGCACCGGGCGGATGCCGGTTCGCTGGGCGAAACCTGCATCACAGCGACCTGGCTTCACTATTGCGAACTCATTCTGCGGTTGACTCGGGATTCCAGGGTCTACGATCAGATGGAACGCACGTTTTACAATGCGGCGCTCGGCGCAATGCGTCCGGATGGAGCGACATGGGTACACGCCAATCCGACACCGCTCGCCGGGAGTGCGTGGAAGAAACCCGCAGGCGGTCAGCTGGAACACTGTCTCGGCATTTCTTTTGACAATCACGACTGCTGTCTTGCGCAGGGACCCGAGACGATCGCTCTCGCCACCGGCAACGCCGCGCTGATTTCAGAGGACGATCTCTATCTCAACGGGTTCGAAAACGGCGTGATCCGGTTTGCATCTTCCGGCGTGACGCTGCGGATCACCGGCGATTATCCGCTGAAACCGGCATGCCGGATCGTTGTGGAAACGGAAAAACCGGTCACACTGGCCCTTCATATCCGTATCCCGGAATGGGACGGCGTGCTGCTGCTCAACAGAAAAGCTGTGCCGACACAGCCCGGTTCATATTGTCAGATCAAACGATGCTGGCAGACAGGCGATGAACTTGAGGTGAAGTTCGATTTCACGCCGCAGAAACTCTCCCTCCCCGGTACGAAGGAATATTTTGCACTGCGGAGCGGTCCATGGATCCTCGCACAGGATTCGCGTCTCGGTAAAGTGGATGTGCCGGTTGATCCGGCATGCAAACCGCGTCCCTGCAATCTGGCGGGTTTCCGTATTGCGTGGAAATTCAACGAAGTCACGCTGGTCGATTATGCTTCCGCGGGGAGTGAATTTTGTGAAGACAACCGTCTGTGTGTACTTTTCCGTCCACCGCAGAAGCGGGAGGTAAAATAATGCATTGGGTGGATTATCTTGTCTGTCTGCCGTTTCTGGGCGTGGCATATCTGGCGCTCTATTCGCGGCGCTACATCCGGGGCGTAGCGGATTATCTCGCAGCCGGGCGCGTGGCCGGGCGTTATGTGATCTGCGTTGGGGACATGACGGCGAACTTGAGCGTCATCATGCTGATCGCGCTGATCGAGGAGCGCTATAACACCGGTTTTGCCCGTGTATTCTGGAGCGGCATCGCCGCACCGGTCGGTATGGCGATCGCACTTTCCGGATACTGCATCTACCGTTTCCGGGAGACACGAGCGCTCTCCTTCGGGCAGTTCATCGAAATACGCTACAACCGGGCGCTCCGCGTTTTCGCGTCAAGCCTGAGGACGCTTACTGAAATGCTGAGTAATGCAATCGGCCCTGCGGTGACAGCGAACTTCTTCATCTATTTTCTCGGGATGCCGCACACGATCGACATCTGCAGCTGGTCACTGCCGATATACCCTCTGATGGCGGCAGGGATCCTGGCACTGGCACTGCTCCTGGTATTGCCGGGCGGGCGGGTCTCACTTCTCATCACCGACTGCATTCAGGGATTGATGTCCTATCCGATCTTTCTCATCATCACCGGATATGTGTTGATCTATTTTTCGTGGGATGACGAGATTATGCCGACACTGGTCAACCGGGTTCCTGGTGAGAGTTTCATCAATCCGCTGGATATGGAGCGTCTGCGCGACTTCAACATCTTCGCCACGATCACGGTGATCTTTTCGCAGATTCTCAACTGCGGCAGCTGGATCGGCAACGATACCACCAGCGCCGGACGCAACGCACATGAGCAGAAAATGGCGGGAATTCTCGGCGCATGGCGAAACGGATTTTCGTTCGTGATGTGTACCATGCTCGCGATCGCTGTCCTCACAGTGATGAATCATGCGAACTATCAGGAAAAGAGCGCATATATCCGCAGCGAAATGGCAGAAATGATCGCCGAAGATATCGCCTCTTCACCGGAGGAGGCGGAAAAGATCGTTGTTGCCGCAGAAAATGCCTCGGTGCGGCTGATCGGCGGAAAAGCGGAGGTCCCGCTCTACTCGAACACTGACAATGCAGATACGCCGATGTTCGATGCCGTACACGATGCTTTGGGGCACGATGCGGAAGGAAACGGGAAATTCCAGAATTTCCGCTCAATCTACAGCCAGATGCTTTCACCAGTCGTTTTCCGCACAATTTTTCCGACCGGGCTGACCGGGCTGGTGGTTCTGCTGATGATTCTGCTGATGGTCTCGACCGATGCAAGCCGGGTCTTTAATGCGGCGGGGACGATGACGCAGGATATGATTCTGCCATGGTTGAAACGCCCGCCCACGCCAGAGGAACACATCCGGCTGATCCGGTACAATGCAGTCGGCGTTGCCGTTTTCTTCTTTATCATTTCACTGCTTTTCGTACAGCTTGATTACATTAATATGTTTCTGAGCATCATCAATTCGCTCTGGATGGGCGGAGCGGGGCCGGTCGTTGTATTCGGTCTTTACAGCCGCTTCGGGACAACGGCCGGCGCCTTTGCTTCGATCTTCGCCGGATCGGGTGTGGCGCTCGCCGGACTGCTGATCCAGCGGAACTGGGCGGAAACGGTCTATCCGTTTCTCGCGGAGCTCGGCTGGATCGAACCGGTCGGAAATTTTCTGCAGATGGTCTCTTCGCCGTTCAACCCGCTGATTGTCTGGACGATGAATCCGGTGAAATTCCCCGTCAACTCCTATGAGATCTCCTTTATTGCGATGGTCGCCGGGATCATCGCCTATGTGCTGGTCTCATTCATCACCTGCCGGAAGCCCTACAATCTTGAGCGGATGCTCCATCGCGGCATTTACCGTCTGCCCGGCGAAACGGAGCTGGTGCGTGAAAAGTGGACCGTCAGCACCTTCTTCCGCAAAGTAATCGGCATCACCTCCGATTACACACGGGGCGACAAGATCATTGCATATGCGGTCTTCGGTTACAGTTTTGTGTACAGCATGGTGATCGCCTTTTTGCTGGTGCTGGTCTGGAACATCATCTCGCGGTGGGATATCAAATACTGGAGCTGGTATTTCTTCATTCATAACGTAGTCGTGCTAGGGATAGTCGGGATTATCAGCACGGTCTGGTTTTCGATCGGCGGCGTCATCGACATCCGGCGGCTCTTTCGTGATCTGGCGAACCGTACCGCCAATCCGCTCGACAACGGCATAGTCTGCGGCAACGTTTCACTTGAAGATCAGAAAAATGTGGAAGCAGTGGAATCGAAAGGGAGATCCGATGAATAAAAAGGCTTTCATACTGCCGTTCTTTGCTCTTACATGGTGTGCTGCGGCGTCGGAGTTCTGGCCGCTGGATATTTCGTCCGCTGCCAAGTGGGGATTCCGTGACGAAACTGCCGGCGACGGCAAGGGCGGCTGGACCGATCAGGGGCCGGATGTAGATCTGGCTTCACTCACCGTGCCGGAAATCGAATACGGTCCGGTGAAATTCCGCATTCTTGATGAGAAAACCCATCCCGGCGCGACTACGATGGTACTTTCGCGTCCGATCCGCGGCGGGAGCGACGAAGTTTTGCGCGTGGAGTGCCCGGAAAATCAGGCTGACGGACTCTACATTCTGCACGCTGCCGCATGGCCGCCACCAGATGCGCTCGGCGAGATTCAAGTCTGCTACAAGGATGGCTCGAAAGAGGTCATTGCCGTGAACACCCGCGAGCATTGCCGCGACTGGCGCGGTTCCGGAGTCAATTTGAGCAATGGGCGGATCGTCTGGTACGGCGGCGGTTTCGAGTCACCGGTGCTTTTTGCTTCGGCATTTCCTTTGAAACATAGCTCCCCGGTATGGATCGAGTTCAGATTGACGGCGCCGCAGGCGATCTGGCTGATTCCGGCAGTGACGCTGAAACAGGGCTTCAAGCCGTTTGCACCGCTGACTCCGGTCAAAATGGAGGCAGGAGAAAATTTCGTACCGGTGAAATATCGCTGGGGGACGAAAAAAGGTTCCATTCTCGATTTTTCCGGTCTCAATGATGCTCCGGCAGGGAAATACGGCTTTGTCAAAACCTCAGGAGAAAACTTCAGTTTTGAAAACGCGCCGAAAAAAATGATTCGTTTTTTCGGCACCAACCTTGTTTATCATGCCGTGTTTCCCGACAGGGAACTGGCGGAGAAGATCGCCGATGAACTGGCGGCGACCGGATGCAATCTTGCCCGCCTTCATCTCAATGACGAGTTGCTGATAAAAAAAGATGCACCGACTTCGCTGGAGATTGATCCGGAGAGGCTCGACCGCATGGAGTATCTGGTCGCAAAACTGAAAGAGCGCGGCATTTATATTTCCATCGACCTTTACGGATGTCGCCGTTTCCGTTCCGGCGACGGCAAAGAGCTTTCTGCCGACCGTGCGCCGTTTGCGATGAAATATTTCTATTTGCTCCGCAGCGATGCGATGGAAAATCTGAAAGAGTTTGCCCGGCGCTGGCTGACGCACGTCAATCCCCACACCGGTCTGGCGTGGAACGAAGAACCGGCGCTCGCCTTTCTCAACCTCGTCAATGAGGATCCTGCCGAAGATGCGTATTCACGCGGTCCGCAGAAAGGAAAACTCTTCGAGGAACTTTTCAAAGAACGTACCGGCAAAGTGAGAACGTCATCAGCAGAATTTACAGAATTTCTGTATAAACTTCAGCAAAAACGCCTTCAGGAACTGCTGACGTTTACGCGGCAGGAGTTGAAGATCCAATGTCCAGTGACCAGTCTCAACATGTTCGACGGTCCCCGGCTGGCATGGATGCGTGAGATGTTTGATTTCGTCGATTATCATGCCTATTTCGATCACCCGTCCTACAGCAGAAATTATACGTTCCCGTGGCATTTCTTTCAGCAGTCCGCGATTACCCGCATGGGATATTTGCCAATCAGCGCCGTACCGAATCGGCGTTACGGCAAGCCATTTATAATGAGCGAGTTTCTCTACTGCTACCCGAATCAGTTCCGCGCCGAAGGAGGGCCGCTGATCGGCGCATACGCTTCGTTGCAGAACTGGGCGTGTCTGCTGTCATACTGCTGGGCGAGCATGGAAGGGCGGAACCATGTCAAAGAGTTGCGGGGCGAGTTCCGTACCGGCTGTTTCAGTGTCTGCAATGACCCCCTGATGGTCGAAAGCAACCGGATCGCCGCACTGCTTTTCCGCCGCAGCGATGTGCAGACTGCACAAAACAGATATGTTGCGCCTTTCCCGGAAACACTCTCTCTGGCGATCCCGGCGGTTTACACGCTCGAAAGCCGCCTGTTAGGACTCGTTTCGCAAATCGGTACTGAACCGACAGGGAAAATCACACAGCTTCCCTGCGATTCGCCGCAGGCCGCCGCCGCGGTACGCAAGATCAAAGCGAGCGGCATTGCCGTCAGCGATACGGAGGAACTCACGCTCGACAGCAGAAATCGCCGTTTCCTGATCAATACGCCGAGAGCGAACTCGATCACCCTGCAAGACGGGAGTGTGCGAAGCGGGAGCTTGGAAGTCTCCCACCCGGATTCATTTCAGACTGTCGCTGTGTTCTCGATGGATGGTAAACCGTTGACAGACAGCGGCAGATTGTTGCTTTTTCAACTGAGCGACATCGTAAATTCCGGCGATACCTTCAGCGATCAGAGCCGGACACAGCTGACCGCATTTGGTCAACTGCCGCTGCTGCTGCGCCGTGCACGGTGCGAGATAACGCTTCATACCGCAGGCAGCTACCGTGTTTACGCACTCTCTGCCGCCGGTGTACACAAAGGTGAGCTTGAGGGGAAAATTCAAAACGGGGCATTCCGTATGAAGCTGGATAATTCCCGCTTCGGCGGTACGACGATGTATGAGTTGGTTCGGAAAAAATAATGGAGAAAACCGGATGAAAAAAATTTGTTTGACGTTGCTTGCTATCTGTGCAGCAGCGCTCTTTGCCGCCGCGCCGGAAGACGAACTTTTTGAAATGCTTTCCGCCGTGCCTCCCGGCGAGATCCGCTGCGGCACAACTGTTTTTTCGGTGAAAGAAGGTACGTTTCCGCTCGCGTTGCTCGCCGGCAGTCAGCGGGATGACTGCAATTTGCGTTATGATCTTGTTTTGCCGGAGAATACCCGGGGCAGAACATTGCGGCTTCTGCATGCATTCGACAGCTGCAGCCGGGATGTAATCGGCAAGGTGAAGGTTGTTTTCGCCGACGGCACTTCCCAGAGTTTTGAACTTGATGCCGCGAAGGATTGTGCCGATTTCCGCGGCGGAAAGGCGGCGGGAAACGCAGTGATCGCCTATCGTCATCCGGTCAACGCCGAGCAGGCGCTTTTCGGCACGGGGCTGACGCTCCGGCGCGATGACCCGAAACGTTTGAGTTTCTTCATCACGGCGAAACGGGCGCGCTGGGTCATTGCTGCCGTCACGGTCACAGAAGATACCGCCCCTCTGCCGCCGGAAGGAGAATTGGTGATCCGGCAGGATGATCCCGCCTGTTTGCCGATCGAATATGTGTGGGGAACACAAAAGGATTCGCCTCTGGATTTTTCCGCGATGAACGATGCGCCTGCCGGAAAATACGGTTTTGTCAGAGCCTCCGGCGAGGAGTTCAGTTTTGAAAACGCGCCGGCGAAACGGATCCGCTTCGCCGGAACAAACCTCGTCTATCACGCCTGTTTCCCCGAGAAGGAGGTGGCGGAAAAAATCGCCGATGAACTGGCACGCACCGGCTGCAACCTCGTACGCATTCATCTCAACGACGAAATGATGATAAAAAAAGATGCAGTGACTTCGCTGGAAATCGACCCGGAGAAGCTCGACCGCATGGAGTATCTGGTCGCAAAACTGAAAGAGCGCGGCATTTACATCACACTCGATCTTTACGGCAACCGTTGCTTCAGAGCCGGCGACGGCGCGGAACTTTTTGCCGAACCTGCGCCGATGGCGATGAAGTATGTCTATTTACTGCGCTATGATGCGATGGAAAATCTCAAGGAGTTCTCGTACCGCTGGCTGACACACGTCAACCCCTACACCGGTTTGGCGTGGAACAGGGAGCCGGCACTAGCTTTCATCAACCTGCTCAATGAGGATGATGCTGAGAGCGTCTGGCGTCGCAGCAAGAAATTCAGCAGGCTCTTTATCGAGGCGTGGAAGAGAGAAGCTCCTGCCGCAGCGGACTTCGATCCGGCAAAGCCGCCGGTGGAGTTTTGGCAGTTCCTGAACCGCCTTCAGCAGAGACGGATTGCCGAATTGTGGAGTTTCGTCAAAAACGAACTGAAACTCAAAGTGCTGGTCACCAGTCACAACAGCGGATTCCGCCCCGGCGTGACCCGGTTGCGTGAAAATTTCGATCTGGTGGATAACCACCAGTATTATGCGCATCCGCGTTACAGCGCACATTACAGCTTCCCGTGGAAATTCGGTCAGCGTTCCAACCTCAGCACGATGACACCTTATCCGGCATGGATCTTCCCAACCCGGATCTACGGCAAACCCTTTGTGATCTCGGAATATCATCACTGTTTCCCGAATGTTTTCCGGACAGAGGGTGGACCGGTGCTGGCGGCGTACGCTTCGCTGCAGAATTATGCAGGGCTGGTGCACTACCGCTGGGCATCCGACAGCGGTCTGCGCGAAATAAACGGTCCTTGCCGGCTGGGAGCATTCGCTGGAAGCACCGATCCGATCGCGCTTTTCTCAAACAGGATTATTTCACTGATCTTCCGGCGTGGACTGGTTGCTCCGGCAAAGGAACGCTTCGCCATCACCGTTCCACAGGATCTCGATGCGGCAACGACAATGAATTACAATGACCGTCACCGGATGCTCGGGATCTATTGTCAGACAGGCTCCGGTACTCCGGAAACCGGAACGCTCTCCGACAAAGATTCTCGGGAGATCTATAACAAAGCACAGCGCGAGGGAAAGATCATCAGCTCTACCGGAGAAATCATGCTCGACAGCCGCAGACAGACCTTCATCATCAATGCGCCTGCTGTCTGGAGCGGTGTGCTTTCACAGGGCAGTCTGAGTACGCCGTGGGGGGAGCTTTCCGGAGTAAATACACCGACTTCGGTGACGCTGATTGCGATGGATGAGAAACCGGTGCGTGAAAGCGTCGAACTGCTCTTGTTCCATCTGACCGATGTTACCAACAGCGATATTCGTTTTACCAATGGCTCGATGCGCGAAGTGCTTCATCTCGGCAGACTGCCGCTGCTGCTTAAACGCGGCAAGGTTCAACTGAAATTGAACGGCACAAAAGAACTGAAGATCGAGGCCCTCGGCTGTGACGGCAGAGTTCTCGGCACAGTTCCGGTACAGACAGATCAAAACGGCCTGACAATGAAACTTGACAACACCCGGTTCGGTGGCGTTTTCGTTTACCGGCTTTCAAAACTTTGAAGCAGAGAAATGAAATTTGAATTTGTTTACGGCATGATCCGGGGCTTTTACACTCCGCGCAGCTATTCCCGCACAGCGGAGGCGGAAGAGTCCGGCAATCGGCTCAAGGCACATGGAATAAATTGTGTTGCGCTGGTGGTCAACCAGTATCAGGAAACATTTCATTCCACGCGAATCTTTGCTTCCAACGTCCGTACGCAGGATGACGATGAACTCGCTTTGCAGATCAGGCGTTTGCACGATGTCGGAATGCGTGTCATGCTCAAACCGATGGTAGATCCGCCTGGCGGCGTGTGGCGCGGCAACATCCGCCAGTTCCGCAATATGAAAATTTTTGCAGATGTGAGTTCCGACACGGTCACGCCGCGGGTCCGTTCCGGACTGGAGTTCATCTGCCGTTACGCGGAGCCGACGGGGAAGACACACTGTGAAAATTTCCGCCTCGACACCGGGGCTTCCCGTCTGTGTATTCTGCAGAATTCCACAGCTTCTTCGTTTGCTGAAAGCACATCATTCTCAGGAGGCCCAACCGCTTTCAAATCGGCACTGCGGCTGACGATGACGGCTCTTATTTATCGAGCCGGGAGCTTCCTGGAAAATTCCGCACCGTCCTCGAAGACTCGCGGGAAATGTCTGAATTCCGGGAGCATATGGGGGATTCCGGCGGCATTATCATATCAGATCTTGTTTCCTGTGCGGGAACAGATGAAAGAGTACAGAAAATCCGGTATGGTATTGTGGTGGGTTGTCCGAGGGATGATCATTTTTCTGGATGTTTTCACTTTTTGTTTCCGCGACCATTTTTCCTGGTGGCCGGCCGTTATGCTTTCGCAGATCTCCGCGGGGGATCTCTTCGGTCCGGATGGCTTGGGAAAACGGTTTATTTGATTTAACAACAGCATCCTGAAAGATGCGCAAACGAAAGGCAACGGTTATGCAGAGAAAAACAACTCTCGGTCTGGGTGCGCTCTGCCTTCTGGGCGGTTCGCTTTTCGCGACAGAAAACAAAGATTGGAACTGCGAAAAAAACATCTATCTTAACGGAGTCCATTTCTGGGCGGATGGTCCCGCCTCCTACTTTCAGCTGCTCGGGGCGGAAGATGCCGCTTCCGGTAATTGCGCATTGCATCTCTTTGTTCCGCCAGTGAAAGGATATAGTCAGTTCGGCGTGACTTTAACGCGGATGCCGGAAAATGCACTGGCGATCGTTTTCAGTTACCGCGCCCCCAACGGAACTGCGCCGCGCACGGCTGAACTGCGCGAGATCAACAGCCAGTGGAAACGTGTCCGCAGTTTCAAAGCGGGGTTCACGATGAAACCGGCAACCGAGTGGACACAGATGGTTTTGCCGCTAGTCTCGTTCCGCAATCTTGTCCCGGAAAGTCTGCGAAAACTTCCGGAAGGAAATAACTGTTTACTGCTCTTCGACTTCCACAGTAAAGCTCCCTTTGATGTTCAGCTGGATGATTTCTGCTGGCAACTCGCCGACGGTTCGACTGTTCCCGTTTGCGATTTTGAAAAATTTAACGCTGACAAGTGGAAGCCGGATTACCTTTGGACATGGGCGGACAAAGCCTCCGATCATCCGACCGTTGCTCTGCTGGGCAATGCGGAAGCTGGCGAAGGAAGGCAGTCGCTCAAGGTCACATTTTATGGTTGCAGGGATTTTCAGGGAATCAGCTTCTTTCGACCACGGACGCTTGAAGAGGGGATGACGGCGTTCTCTTTCCGCTACCGCAGTATTGAGGGGGATCTGCCCTCCGGCGTGATACTCGTCCGCAAAGATGACGATGGTCAGAAGCAGTTCATCTGTCGCGATCTTGCGTGGCAGAAAGATGGGCAGTGGCATACGATGACACTTCCGCTGGAGAGTTTTGTCAATAGACAAAGCACGATTCGCCCCGGCGACTCTCTTTCGGTCGATTTCAACGGTTCAGCAGGAATCAAGGGAACGTTTGCCGTCGATGACCTGAAATTTGTTGCCGCCGGAAAATGAAAAATACACAAGGCGGAAAAAAGTGGATTTTCTGCTCTGTGAAACGATACCGTCATACAGCATTCAAACAAGAAGGAAACAATATGAAGATCATCAACTTAAACGATTCGTGGACTTTATCTTTCAGAGATCCGCGAAGTCAGACTTTCCACTCTATTCCGGCACAAGTTCCGGGAAATGTCCTTGGCGACCTGCAGCGCGCCGGCATGATCCCCGATCCCTATTTCGGCAACAACTCTGATGCCCTGCGTCCTTACGAGTTTATCGACTGGGAGTACCGGACGACATTTACGGCCCCCGTACCCGGTGAACGCGAAAGTGTTCAGCTGCTCTTTGAGGGCATTGATACCGTTGCCGAAATCATCCTGAACGCCCGGGAGATCGGCCGTACTGCGAACATGTTCATCGAGCACCGCGTGGATGTAGAACGCGAATGGCTTCTGCCGGGAGAAAACGAGCTTGTTATCCGGATCAAAAGTCCGGTCAACTATGCGCGGCAGTTCCAGACCGTCCCCTACAACCGGGTCAACAACAATTATTGCTACGAAAGCCTCTTTGTGCGCCGCCCGATGCACACCTACGGGTGGGATATCGCTCCCCGGCTGGTCGGTGCCGGACTCTGGCGACCGGTCTCTCTTGAAATTCTTGCGCCGGAACGCTGGACAGATCTCTATCTTGCAACGGTTGATGTCTCCGATCGAACCGCCATGCTCCAACTCTGCTGGAACTTCACCACCGATGCCGTCGATCTCATGGACTACGAGGCGCATTTTGTTCTGCAATGCGGCGATCATTGTGTAGAAGACCGTTTCCCGCTTCACTTCACCGCCGGAGCACGGGAAATCACCGTCGAAAATCCGAAACTCTGGTTTCCCCGTGGAACAGGCGAGCCGAATCTCTACACCGTTACGTTGGAACTGATCCATCATGGTCTGACCGTCGATACCCGCAGCTGGAAAACCGGCATCCGCACCATTGAACTCAAACTCACAGAAACGCTCGACGAGAGCGGCAAAGGTGAATTTGTATTTCTCGTCAACAACCGAAAAATCTTCATTCATGGCTCCAACTGGGTTCCGGCGGACGCTCTGCACGGTGAACATCCGGAACGGATGGAAAAAAGTCTGGATCTGTTTTGTGAACTCGGTTGCAATATGGTCCGCTGCTGGGGCGGCAATGTTTATGAAGACCAGGCGTTTTTCGATTACTGCGACGCACATGGTCTGATGGTCTGGCAGGATTTCATGTTCGCCTGCGAGACCTCACCACAGGATACGGCGTTTCTGGAAACCGTTCGGCAGGAGACGGAAGCGGTGATCCGTGCGTTGCGCAATCATCCCTCGCTCGCGCTGTGGTGCGGTGACAACGAGTGCGACGAACTCTTTTTCTTCCTGAAATCCCATGCGAAGCTTCTGCCGTCAACCAACCGTATTTCCCGCGAACTTCTGCCCCGTGCTGTTGCAATGCACGATCCGGTACGCGATTATCTGCCGAGCTCCCCCTATCTCTCGGATGAATTGAAACGCAAGAATGCCCGTTACCGTTCGACCGAACAACATCTCTGGGGACCCCGCGACACCTGGAAGGGACGGTTCTACAAAGAAAATAACGCCATTTTCGCCAGTGAGATCGGCTATCACGGCATGACTGATGTGGAGAGCATCCGCCGCTTCATTCCCGAAGCGGAACTGAACGACCGCCACGGTGCGGCGTGGACCTGTCACGCTTCTCAGCAGGGGGGGGAACTTGACGGCCCTTACTCCTACCGCAACCGGCTGATGGAAAATCAGTCGAAGGGCTTCTGGGGTTATCTCGCCGAGGATCTGGTCGAATTCATGAAATGTTCCCAAATCGTTCAAGCGGAAGCGGTAAAGTATCTGATCGAACTTTTCCGCGCGGCGAAGTGGAACAAGACTGGATTGATCTGGTGGAATGTGATCGACTGCTGGCCGCAGTTTTCCGATGCAGTGACCGATTATTATTATGTGCGCAAGCTGGCGTTTTATTACATCAGGTTGGCACAACAGCCGGTCAATCTGATCGTCAGCGATCCCGAAGCGTGGAACTGTCCGCTCACAGCGGTCAACGATACGGCGGAGGATATCTCCGGCGAATACAAAGTGTCTGATCTCATGACCGGCGAACTTTTTGCGGAAGGACGCTATGCGGTGAAAGCGGATTCCGCCGCACAGGTTTGCGAATTCCCGGTCTGTCAAGGCGAACAGCGTATGCTTCTGATCGAATGGAAGCTCAACGGAAAAATCCTGTATAACCATTATTTGCTCGGCGCGGCGCCGTTCTGTTTTGAACGCTATCTCGAATGGCTGAAAAAGCTCGAAACACTGATCTACGGCAAATGGGGCAGAAAAAGCTGGTAAAAAAACAAGCCGCTGGATCATCCGACGGCTTCAGCTGCAAAAGCGGTCAGAAAATGCAGATTTTACATTTTGAGAGCTCTTTACGGCGCCCGTTCTTCTTTTATGCAGCAGATGCATAAAACCATCTTTCATATTCATAAAGCGGCATGCAGTTGAGTGGTGAGAGAGGATAATCCTCGTCATATTCTCTCTGTCATACGTTCAGAGCCTGCTCGAAATCGGCTGCAGAATCAAACTCCCTGGTAGTGTCCGATATTTTGCGCACATTTATTTTCGAGTGGTTACAGATAGACAAAAATGACCTAGTGCAAAATAGCAACTTCGCGAACTCCACTACAGCGAGGGGAAGCATTCAGGAGGCTAGGTTCAAGAGTCAGCAAAGGAAATTGGGAACACCCTCTATCGGCCCTGCGGCCGATAGGGGCTTGATATTATTGGGCGGTGGGCGACGTTTTACCAGATTTTTCCCATTTTTCGATACCCTATCTTTGATCGTGGGTGAGCGGAAAAGTCCACTTATGGTAGAGTGTACCGAAATAAAATTAAAAAAAAGTAAAAAATATGCTTGCTTTTTTTATTTTTGATAATGTCCCAAATTTTGTGAAAGAATGGATGTCTTGTCAATGAGCATTGATTTGCTTTGATTCATAATAGCACATGGAATTCTATTTTTTAAGTCCATAAGGATTTTCCCTCATTTTTTCCTCAAAGAATCTTTGGAAATTCTCTGTTGATTGTTTTCGGAAATCCAGTGGTTTATTTTTAATGCATAGAAAGTTCATAGCTTGAAACAATCTTCGTCTTCACAAGATTTGGGACAAAACCCACGAGTTTGAATTGAGCAAAATCCTCAAACATCCGATTGCTTTTCAATGTTCCATATCATTTCCATATATGTAAATTAAAATCACCTCAAATTGTGTGGACCGAACGGAAAACGCAGAACCCGGTTATGTTTATTACACCAGTTTCCTATGGGCGGTGCAGCGGGAACATCGAACACGGGAAAACGGCATTCGTGACATCCGCCTGACGGTGATTACTGTCAGGCCCTGCTCAAAGCGTTTCAGAAAAGACGAAAGATTCCGGCTCAAGCCAGAGCAAGCAGTGCAATCCCGGCAACCGTCAGAAACACGCCGCTCCACTGGCCCGGCGACAGTCCCGTCGCGAAGCAGACCGCCATTGCCAACTGGATCAGCAGAAACGAACCGCCCGTGCAGATCGCCGCCGCCAGATTCGGGTGAAGCTCACGGTAGATGTGCATCAGAAACAGAATGCTCGTTATGCCGATCAGGTTTCCGCCCGCAAAACCGAACCAGTAACGGCCGCCGCCGGCACTGCCCCATTTGAAGAGCAGTGCCGCCGCGACCTGAAACAGCAGAAACAGGGGGATGCTAACGGCAAGCCGCATCTTTCCTCCGGTAGAAGACGAGACGGCTTGAACGTTTTTCCGGAAGCGACAGCGTGATACCGTCTTCCATCAGCTGTTTCCCGGTTGCAGTGAAGGGGGCGAAACTGCCGTCCGCATCCTCGATGCAATATTCCGCGGCGGGGTCAAGTCCGCGCAGCCGGACGTCGGCGGAACAGTAGAAGCTCCGCTCCCCCCGGAATGCTTCGAGGATGCCGCGTCCGAGATCGGGCCGGTCGAACTGCATGAGCGTCCACGCCCCGATTCCGGCATGGAATGCTTCAAGGCAGTAATAATCTCCGGAGAAGCACTCCTTCGCACGCAGGTACTCCGCGAGCCGTTCCTTCAGCCACGCATGCGGCCATGCCGGATCCGGCGCCCGGTAAGCATATGTGAAGTAATGCACCACAAGTCCCGGCCCCATCGAAGCGCGGAAGTTATAGGTGTCGCCGCCCGCCTGGTTCTGCACACCGAAGCTGAAAGCGGGCAGATAGTGAGAAAGTCCGGCCACATGGGTCAGCTGCCACTCCGGATCGAAGTTGGCCGCACACTGCATGTCACTGGCCCAGAGCGGGATGCTGTACCGCAGCGATTCGAAGTCGAGCCGCCGCCCGCCGGAGGCGCAGTTGTCGATCACCAGTTGCGGGAACTTCTTTCGCAGCGATTGCCAGAGCCGCCGGAGGCCGGCGGTATAACGGATCTCGTTTGCGCCGCGGCGATCGGGAGCGTCATTTTCGCGCCACGGGCCGAGCGGCGAGATGTTGAAGTCGATCCGGAGCCAGTCAAGCGCATTCTCCTCTATCAACTCCGACAGCGTATCGAAACACCACCGCCACGCCTCAGGGTTGCCGAGATTCAGAAGCAGATAGTCCCCGGTCTCCTGAGAGGTCAGAAAATACTCCGGATGCTCACGGTAAATCCGGGTATTTTTCACGGCCCGTTCCGGCTCAATCCAGAGCAGCTGCTTCATTCCGGCGGCGTGGCTCGCGGCGGAGATGTTCCGCAGCTTCTCCGGCAGGATCGCCGGATTGAACTTCCAGTCGCCGGTCGTACTGCTCCAGGTCGAATCGAATTCGTCGGGACTGTACGAGCCGGGAGGCCCGTACCAGCCCGCATCGATCCAGTGCAGCTCGAACGGCATTTCCCGCGCCGCGATATTCGCAATCCGGGTCAGGTGGTCTGCTTCGGTCATGCCGCCCCAGTTTGTGCTGCTGAGCGGCGCTTCCACGATTTTTCCTCCGATGCGCGGCTGAATCTTTTCGCGCAGGAAGCGACGCCAGAGATTCACGCCGCACTCCGTGCCGCCGGACTCGTTCCAGACCAGCGCGACCGACGGCAGCTCAATCCGTTCGCCGGGTTCAAGCACCATGTCGATCTCTTCGATTCCGGCCCGGAGAGCCGCGACTGCGGCCGAAGGCTGCGGCACGAGTTCCGCGCTCCACTGACCGGACCAGCCGATGGCGATGCGCAGATTGCAAACACCGTCGGTCAGGTCGAAACAGGGGAGCCAGTCAACCGACGGACGGCCTCCAACCGCTCCGAAACGGATCGCTTTTTCCGCTCCGTCCAGGGACTCCTCCACGGGCGTGAACGAATTGCGGAAAGCCTCCCCGAAACCGCAGTCGCAGTCAGGCAGTTGAAAACAGCCGTGCCGCCGCAGCAACCGCACTGCGTCCGGCATGCCGATGGAGAGTTGCAGCGAATCGACGTCGGAGAGCCGACCGGAGCGAACCTCAGCCGGATTCTCGAAGGCGACCCGGTATTCCAGCACCGGCAGCTCGCGGAACAGTTTCATGGTCACCGTGAGCCGCAGCCCGGAATCCGCTCCGCCCGACACCGCCGTGAAGAGCGTGTGGTCGCCGCGCTCTTCACGGCGGCGTTCGATCCCGTACCGGCGGTAAAATTCCGCAGCGTCAAGTTCCCCGAAGCGAAAGCCGACCGGAAGCGATCCCGCGTCCAAGCTGAATTCGCGCGTGCCGAGCCGCATTACGCCGCCGGAAAGCGTCTCGACTTCCGGCGCACACCAGTCGACATTTGCAAGGTCGATACCCTCCGGTGACTCGACGACGAGCTCAAACTCCGTTGCGCTGTTCAGCTCCGCCTCGAATGCGACTCCGCCGTCGGCATAACGGACGGCAGGTGAAAGGGAGACACATTTCCCGCCGATTTCGACTGAAAAGAACGCCGGAGCGATCCGGGCATACAGGCGATCCGTGGTGGGGTTCCGTTCGATCCCGACAACCGCTCGGAAACGGTGCAACGGTTCCGGCGAAGTGATCCGTATCCGGCTCGGCGAATGAGTCCCGAAGCCGTACGAATACTCCGTCTCCCCGACCTTCAGCGGACCGGAGTGGATCAGATTCACTCCGCGCGCCAGCTTGCCCCACCCCTGTTCGATCAGCTCGCAACGGCAGGGGGTGCTGCAGCCTTCCGCCAGTTTCCGTAAAGAATTCGATGTCCTGATTTTTTCCATGCCAAGCCTCTTTGTTGTTGTTCCTGGTGCTGCTGTTAAAAATACAGCGTACTTGCATTTTCCGGAATGCAGGATATTGTTATTCTTATGTAAAAAATCACTTTTTTTTCAACCGGAGTTTGGAGAAATTTATGGAACAAATCGAAAATGCATCTTTGGATTTCGAGTTTCTGGACGGCGGCATCACGCCGGTGAACTGCGGAGACGACACCGGCCGTCGGCGCTTTCCGTTTCATGTGCTGGTCTGCAACGACGGCATGTCGAGCCGGGCGGAACGCGAAAACAGCGTTACTGCAGTAAGCGACGGCGAGGGGTATCTGATCCGCAAAAACGAACTGCACCGGCTGCGGACCATCGAAGGAGCACACCCGGTTTCAGTCTGGTGTCACTTTCGAATCACACTGTTGCATGGGATGGATTTTCTCGATTTTTTCAAACTGCCGGAAAAGTTCACTCCGCCGGAAAGCACGCGCATCCGGGAGGCGTGCCGCACTCTCCTGGACTTGCCTCCGGTTTCCGAGTTCAGGCAGATGCTGTTTCGCAAAAGCGCGGGACTGCGGCTCGTGGAAGCGATTACTGCGGCCGGCCGGGAACGCGAGGATACGCCGGAGAGGTTCGGGCAACTCCGGCGGCTTGCTCCGGCGCTCGACTTCATGAACCGCAATCTTGCCGGAAAGTGTCGGCTTGAAGAGGCTGCCGCCCGCGCACACCTGTCGGAATCGCGCTTTACCGTGTTGTTCAAGCAGACCATGAACAGTTCGCCGGGAGCCTACTGGCAGTCGCTGAGATTGCGCCGGGCGCACGAACTGCTGATCGCGGGGTCGATGCCGGCGGAAACCGCCGCCGTCCTTGGTTTCTGCGATGTTTTCCACTTCTGCCGCAGTTTCAAACGTCACTTCGGAGTAACTCCGGCGGAATACCTGCGCCGCCGCCGCGAACGCCTCGTACCGTTTTAATACAGAAAACGCAGTGAGTGCTGGCGACCGGGTTCAAGTTGTTCCTCTCCCCGATGAAGCATCTGCATCGAGCAGAGGGAAATTTGAGTGATTCTCAAATTTTCCTCCTCTCACACCACCGGACGTACGGTTCCGTATCCGGCGGTTCCGAAGTTCCATCGTCTTCGCTGTAGATGCCGTGTTGTTTGATGCACCATGTCGATACCCACATACCTTCCGGGTATGCCTCTTTCGATGGCCTCAGGAGTCTTCACCTGAATTTCTGTTTCTCCGCAACTTCGAAAATACAGTCCTGATTTTCCTTCGGTAATCCTTCGTGCGTTGCACTACTATGACCTCTGCTGACTTCTGCTGACTTCTGCGTTCTCATCATCTGACATCACTGCCGCATTAGCCTAAGCAAGAGCGCAGACCTCCCCGGGTAATGCGCACGACTTTCACATTTATGCCCGGTCGATATACATGAAACGGTTTCGGACTTTGATGATTTGCGCCATTTCATCCACGTTTCATGCCTCATATCGGCTTCCTGTTCGTCGGGCCAATGCTTTGCTATGGACTTCCTTCAGATTCCGCCTCGCGGCGGACACCCTTGTCCAGTCGCTGTAGCCTTCTCCCAGTCGGGCGGCTTAGGGACTTTCATCCGTGTAGTCGTGCGCCCGGCCGGGCGCACGCAGAAAATCGCAACGCGGCTGCAGTGTTTCGCATTGTCCGAGCAACACGGCAAACGCCCCGCTGTTCTGCTGACCGAACAGCGAGAGGAAAAAATTTTGTTTTTTTTATTTTTTCTATTGACAAATGTGGGAAAATCAATTATAATATTTGCTGTAACGTTAAGGCTATTGTTCCTGCAAAACTAAGGAGAAGTACATGCCTCCGGCACGTAAGGAAAAAATCGGCATGAAGGAGATCGCGGAAGCGGCTGGCGTATCGGTAATGACCGTGTCGGCGGCACTTTCCGGAGTTGGCCGGGTCAGCGAGAAGCGCAAGCGAGAGATCATCGCATTGGCACGCCGGCTGGGGTATCGGACCAATACGGCGGCGCGGCTCCTGAAAAGCAAGCGGGTCAACGACCTCGGACTGCTGATTTTCGAAAAAGAAGAGCTGATCCGCGAAAACGCCGGCTTTATGGATATGACTGTGCAGTTCATGAAGGAATGCATGCGCAACAACATCCATTTCCAGCTCGAATGGTTCGACCCCCACCGGAATGCCGCCGAGCTGCCGCAGATGCTGACCAACGGACTGGTCGGCGGGCTGCTGATCGCCGGGGCACCGGCGAATGCCGCCAAGAAATTTATCGATGAGGAGCTGCGACTTCCGTTCGTGACACTTGGTGAGCCCGGCAGATATTCGGTCGGCTTCGATAACTGCAGCCCCCTCCGCGAGGCGGTCTACTATCTCGTTTCGCTCGGACATACAGAAATCGGGTTGGTAAACGGCCCGGATTCGCTGAATGTGTTCCGTGATTTCCGGTTGGCGTTCGATTCTGTACTGGTCGAGCTTCCACTTTTGAAACATGGAGTTTTCTATGCAGAACACCAGCCGACCGAAAATTTTCAGGATGAACTGAAGAAAACAATTGATGCATTTATGCATTCACCGATCCGTCCGACCGCGCTTTTCGTGTTTTCGGGCCTTTTCGCCAAGGCACTCATTTCGGCACTGCAGAACTGCAGGATTCGGGTTCCGGAAGATGTCAGTATCATCTGTTATGAGACGTTGGATTGGGAGGCTGAGAAATTCAGTCCCGCCATAACCGCAATCGAACGCAAATATGACGGACTCATCGCCGCCGGCGTGCAGAAGATCCGGGAGCTGATGGCTGGTAAAACGGTTTTGCATCCGCATACATTGATTGTTCCGACATTTTCGAAACGTCGGACAGTCTGCCCGGCGCGCGCCGGCCGTATCGTTTCTTGTGAAAATTTTCTTGACTGAACAGGTAGTGTCAAAAATTGATAATGTCCCAAATTTTGTGATGGGATGTGTTGTTTGACAAGGTTGCATCTGCCTTTTATTTTGAGTAACTCAAAATCTCAACATAAAGGGAATGCAGATGCAAGGTAAAATTAGCATGGACTTGTCGTTTTGTCAATCGGAGAATGGACTTGTCGTTTTGTCAATCGGAAACCGGTTTTTCTCTGGACGAACTTGTAA
>ERZ1026844.697-NODE-697-length-23009-cov-14.250980_pt1 | contig 23009 bp, 20 predicted proteins | sample MGYA00380152_ERZ1026844 | MGnify/ENA primary metagenome ERZ1026844 (study PRJEB33269, sample SAMEA4719788) | human gut metagenome | biome: human-associated habitat; feature: organic feature; material: feces | place: Cameroon | collected 2013-10 ... | reverse complement strand
ATTCTACTGCCGACCCCCTGTATTCGTGCTGCCCATTCTTGTTCCCTCACTTCATTCTCGGCTATTATAATTCATTTCACATGATTTGTATGGTAAACTTTAGTTAGAGAAAAACCAAACTCTCTGGCGATTGGAGTGCTGTGTAACGACCTGGCATTTAGACAGACAACGATATACCGCATGAGAGCGGCACAAGGCACCGTCTTTTCAAAGCCACAGGGCGCGCCAAAAAAGAGAGAGCACTGTGCTGCGGCTCTGCGTTGCGCTCATGCGGATGGAACAGCAGGAGGCAGAAACACAGGGAGAATAATGACGGCAATGGCGGCGGCGCATCTCTCCACGAGGCGATGTGCCGCCGTATACTTTTCTACAACCATCAAATCTAAGTGCGGGCAAAGCCCAAGGCGGGCATGTCAAATGACCTGCCCGCCTTGGATTATTTGTTTTCCGGTACTCCCGGTACTAACATGGTTATGAGTTTACAGCTATTTTGGAGTACAGCGCACTATATGGTACCATCCATACTCTACATTTTTTAACAGTAGGTCGCCAGTTATAGTCTGGTCAAAGGCGTCAAAGCCACCGCGATCTTCGGATCACGGTGGCTTTTCTCCTTCTTTGCCGTCTGTCTCTGCGGTGTGAAATCGTCATCCACAGCCCTGGTTCAGTAAAAGCCCCTTTGTGTCTTATTTTTCGAATAATATATCTCGTTTTTGCGTTGTGGCGAACTCTCTCTCTCTCTCTCTCTCTCTCTCTCTCTCTCTCTCTCTCTCTCTTGGGGTGTCCTGCAAAAGGGCAGCCCTTTTTAGCCCTTGGGCATCTACAATCTCGATGACCCCTTTTCCACGGCGTATCAGCCTATCCTCGCACAGTCCCTTGAGGGTTTTTGTCACGCGTTCACGGCTGGTTCCGATGTGCTTGGCGATGTAGTCGTGGGTGAGATAGAGCATTGTCTTCTTCTGCCGAAGATACTCATTGAAAAGGAACGAAGCAAGTCGCTGCTCCAATCCGCAAAACAGCAGACTCTGCATAGAACTCACAGTGGAAGAAAACCTCTCCGCCATCAACTCGTAGGCAAAACAGCGAAAGTAGATGTTGCCGGTCATTAGCCTCTCCAGCAGGGACATATTGATAACAAGGGCACTACAGGGACCGTCAGCCTGTAGGAAAACGCGAAATGTGATCTGCTTGAACAGGCTCACTGCTGAAAAAACACAGATGTTTCCACTGTCCAGTGAAAACAGCGTGACCTCCCTGCCGTCCTGAGACATCGCAAGCGCGTGAATCCGCCCCTCCAGAATCATCATCATGCCAATATCCTCGTCTGCGCGAGGGTGCAGTATGTAGGAATTGCCGTCAAAATTTCGTATATAGACATTTTGAAGCAGCAGTCCCTTTTCCTGCGCGGTAAGATGTTTCCAGAACGGAAACTCCGGTAGGTAATCAGCGATTTTCCGCGTATTCATAGACTTACCCCCTTCCCTAATTTGTAAGAATAGCAGAATTCTGCACACTTGTATAGTGCCAAGGGCACATTTTTGCTGTGTAATTGTTACTTACATGTCTTTACACACCATATATAATGGTGAAAATTTGGGCTTTAGTTGAGCACAGTCTTGAAGAATGCAAGTAGAAAAAGGACGGCTTGCGGTTTTCTGTGGCAACGGCACTTTCACCCCCGCAGAGTCACGTACCATCACCGCCGATAGGAACATGTGTATATCGTTAAATTGTTGACATTTGCAACTTGAACAAGGATAACACACATTGTAGCCAATGCTTCAAAATGAAAGAACGGCGGTAATTTCATGCAAAATCGAACAGTACCGTAAAAATAATATTGGAAAGGACAGTTGGGAATGGAGCAGAATTTGAAGTCCTACCTCAAATCAATGGAGCTGAAAACAAAAGCTTTTGGAGGGTACGATCCCGAGGATGTCATTCTGAAGATGACCGAGGTCGCCAAGCTTGCGCGCAGTGAGGAACATCAACAGTGTCAACAGCTGGAGCAAGAGCTTTCTGCACAAACGGAAAAGCTTCGCCAGACCGAAGTTTCTTTGGAGGAAATATCCGAACAACTCCGTCAAGCGGAGACAGAGAAGCAGCGCATGGAGGCGGAGTTGCTCCAGCTTCGTGCACAGCTTGCGGCAAAGCCAGAGCCAGCCGTTCCCTCCCCCGCGGAAAAAGAGCTTTTCACGCAGGACAGCGATGCGGAGAAGCTCCGTATCCTGCTTGCCTCTATTGAGGACGCTAAGGCGGATATATTGCTGCACTATAAAGAGCAGGCAATCAATGATGCCAACCGCATCCGTGCGGAATCCAGCATTATAGAGCAGAAAAACCTTCAGCTTCGGAAAATGCTGGAGGACGATTCCCATTCCATGGTACTGACACTGGATACCTTGCTGGCACAGGCGCAGCAAATGAAGGCACAACTTATGCGCTTACATATCAATGAAAATGGAACAGCAGTGCTGTAACAACAATGACCTTGCGCTGGACAAGCTGCTGGCACTGCGGCTGAAGACAATTCGCCGCAAGAAAGCCATCCGCAGCCTTTTATTGAGGCTTCTGCTGACTGCCTCAATCGTTTACCTTCTATTCGGCGTAGTAGGCGGCGTAGGTTTTGTCAAGGGTGAGTCTATGAGACCTGCGCTGTTCAGTGGCGACATTGTACTGTTTTTTCGTCTCCCCTCTGACTATAGTCATGGAGATATGGTCCTTCTTCAGGAAGACGGCAACTATATTAAGCGAGTGGCTGCCCTGCCGGGACAAACGGTAGATATTGACAGGAATACGCACCAGCTTCTGATTGACGGCATCCCCGCGGAGGATAACTACGCTTGGGGCAGCACTTTCTGCAAGACGGGGTGCAGCTTCCCCTTAACGCTGGAGCAGGACGAATACTTCGTTCTGGGTGATTCCCGCGAAAACAGTGTGGACTCCCGCAACTTCGGCCCTGTACACCGAGAGCAGCTTCTCGGGCGCATTATTGCCCTGTTGCGGTTTGAAGGTGGAAGAACATGAGAAGAACGTATGTCACCGTGGGCGCGTATTTGCTGGCTCTGCTGCTGACGCTGGGAGCCTGTGGGAGCGGCAACGGTCTCCCGCCCAACGATCCGCTCTACCCCGACCAGACAAACCTGGCAGAACTGCATATAGAGACCGCGTGGGCGGCAGGCATGACCGGTAAGGGTGTGCGGATCGCCGTCATCGACACCGGCGTTGCCTCCCACCCCGATCTAAACGACAAGCGCATCACCGGCAAGAACTATGTGGGCGCGGATGAGGACGACCTCACCGACAGGGTGGGGCACGGCACATTTATCGCCGGGATCCTGGCGGCAACACGCGGTAACGGCAAGGGTATCGCCGGGATGACGGACAGCGATCTGGTAATCTTGAAGGTCTGGAACGATAACGGACAGATCAGCGTCACCGCGCTGGCACAAGCCATCCGTGATGCCGTGGACACCTACGGCTGCGGCGTCATTAACATCTCCATGGGAACGCCTAACGACAACGCGGAGCTGCGCGACGCCGTGACCTACGCGGCGGAGTGCGGAGCCATACTGGTTGCCTCCGCCGGCGGCACCACCAACGCCCCGATCTACCCCGCTGCCTATGACTGCGTGGTGGGCGTGGACGCTCTGAATACAGACGGCAAGCTGCCGGAGGGAGCCGCCCGGAACGGCAGTGCCTTTGTCACTGCCCCCGGCGAAAAGCTGGTAAGCCTGTCCGTCAACGGCGGCTACGTCCGCGACGGAGCCGGTGCCAGCTACGCGGCGGCGCAGGTCACAGCACTGGCCGCCATCGCCAAACAACAGCAGCCGCGCCTTACAGGAGAGGGCTTCATGGAACTGCTGACAGCCTCCGCCGCGGATAAGGGCGCGGCGATCTACGATACAGAATACGGCTGGGGCACTGTGGACGCAGGGCTTCTGGTCGAGGCATTAAAAAAGCAGGGCTGACACCTGCACGGGATTCAATCACACGCAAAGGAAAGAGAAAATAGGGGAAAAGGGAAAGGAGAGAACAACCATGAGATTCAAACGTGCCACACCGTCTTATCGCTTGATATGTATGGTGCTGGCGGCGGTACTGCTGTTGGCTCTTGCCGTGCCCGGCTTGGCAGAGCACCAGTGGTCCGACCGGATCCGCTCCTTCGAGCGGGTCAACCCCGTCTACGATGAGGCGGTGGAGCTGGGCACAGCGCAGGAGTCCCTGCACCTGCCTGAAACGCTCCGCGCTATCGTGGACATACCGGAGGAGCTGGACGTGACCACCTTTGTACAGGCGGCACCGGAGGCTGACACCAGTGACGGCTCAACGAGCTTTGACTATTACTGGTACGGCTATGTGGCTCCTCAGGACGCTGATGCGCTGGTAGAGGCAGGCGAAAAGGCCATCTACACCATCTACTACGCAGACGGGCAGCTGGCGTACCGGCTGTATGGCTCCATCGCGGGCAGTGAAAACCTCTGGTTTGCCTGTGACGAGGCGGGCAACATCACCGGCGCGGTGCTGGACATCCCGGTGACATGGAGCGGCAGCTACGACGGTGAAACGGCGGGAACATATACGTTTACCGCCTCCGTTTCCGCCGAATCCCCCTACCATTGGAGCGGCAGCGCGCCCTCGGCACAAATCTATGTGCTGTCTGGCAGCACCGAGGAGGAGCCGGTCTGCACCTGCGGCGCACAGCCCGGCGAGGACGGCGTTACCGTCCACGCCGAGGACTGCCCCTGCTTCGCTGCACCGGAGCCGGTCTGCACCTGCGGCGCGCAGCCCGGTGAGGACGGCGTTACCGTCCACGCCGAGGACTGCCCCTGCTTCGTGGCGCAGGAGCAGGTCTGCACCTGCGGCGCGCAGCCCGGTGAGGATGGCGTTACCGTCCACGCCGAGGACTGCCCCTGCTTCGTGGCGCAGGAGCCGGTCTGCACATGCGGCGCACAGCCCGGTGAGGATGGCGTTACCGTCCACGCCGAGGATTGCCCCTGCTTTGTGGCACCGGAGCCGGTCTGCACCTGCGGCGCACAGCCCGGTGAGGATGGCGTTACTGTCCACGCCGAGGACTGCCCCCTCTATGTGATGGTGCTCACCGACTGTCACTGCGGCGTCGATGGCGAAGCTATCTCCGCGGATAACTTCCCGTGGGCACACCAGGAGGATTGCCGCTATTTCAGCCCCACTGAGTGTATGTGCCGGGAGCTGGTGGAAACAGAAATCGAGGACTATGACGGTCACACAGGCGAATATTTGGGCACCCACACCGAGTATATCCCCGGTGATTTTTCGCATGTTCACGACCCGTCCAATCGAGATTGCCTGCTGTACGGCAAGGACACTGTCCGCGTGACGAAGCTGGACACCGGCGAGGAGACGGTCATGGCAGTGGAGGACGCGGAGCGGCTGACGGCATACCAGACCTCCCACCACACAGGGGATGAATCGGCACAGGAGGCCGCCATGTACCCCGCTCTGGGCTGCATTTCCATCATTGAGGGCAGCGAGCAGGCGGGCGAATATGACCCGGAGATGATGCTGTACGCCGCCGGTGCAAACGAACAAAAAATGAACAATGCCGTCGGAAATAATGTTAAGACCGACGGGAACCAGCCTGTTAAAGAGGGCAGCGTCACCATCCCCGCCGCATGGAGAAATTATGTCAACACCCGTTTTAGAAATCAGTATGATCCCTGGAAGTGGGCTGCCCCTCCGACAGGTACACCCAAATGGAACGGAAAGACTGAAAGTGTAACTGCCGATACTAGCAAAAGAATAACGGTATCCACCCCCCAGCAATTACGCGGGGCGCTCGCATATTACGGAAATAAGGGCACCCCGTCAGAGCGTTATACGATTGTACTAATGCGTGATATGGACATGAATGGCACAAATTACAATTGGAGTAGCTGCCTCATCAACAATCTCGTTCTGGATGGAAATGGGCACACACTGTACAATCTCGGATGCTATATTGACGAAGACAACCGAGTGTATAAAGGTTTTTTGCATGGAGTTCTCGGCAGCGGATCTATGTGCAACGCCACAATTAAAAACTTGAACTTTGAGGGTGCTAAACTGGTGTATGATGCGGCAGTGACCTCTCCAGCCAACCCTAATGCACCTCATGTGGGATATGGCGGACTTTTTATCTTCCCCTCCGTGGGAACTGGAACGATCACGCTGGAAAATGTCCATGTAAGAAACTCCATAGTTGCGCAGACTTCTCCCAAGCAGTATGAAGGGACAACAACAGCTGCGGATGGAACGCAAATAACCCTCGGCGGTGCTGTCGGTATCTTGGGGTACATAAGCAAGGAGGGAAACGCGTCAGATAAGACGCCGAAAGACGTCTCGCGGTTATGCCAAGTCTCCAAGTGCAGCGTGGAAAACTCCGTTGTCGCCGGGCTAGGGCATCCTGGAGCACTGTTTACCTTTGTAAACGGTATATACCTGAAGAATTCCTGTGGCATAAACAACACAGTATACTCCATGACGCAAGCACATGGCGGTCTGCTGTGTTCTTGCAGTGCCACCTTCTCAAAACTCGAAAACTGCTTTGCCTCCGGCGAGATGTATGCACAGTCCGGTTCCGGTGGTCTTGTTGGGCAAATGACGCGCAACGGCGATATTGTGCGCTGCTTTGCGACCGGGAAGCTGGAGGCAAGCCGAACCAGTGCCGGCTTTACAAGCGGCGGTGGCTTCAATGAAGATGGTTATCAGTATCGCGTAAACATAGAGGACTGCTACACAACGGTGCTGGTTGGACTGCGCTCTGACAATAACTCCTTAGGTGGCTTTATTGGTTATGCTGGAAAAGCAACCATTGACAACAGCTACGCCGCCGGTGAGGTCGGCGACTTCTCCACAGACCTCACAAAAAAAGGCACCGTGGGCGGATTTGTCACCACCCAAAATGCCGAACTTCACGCTTACACCAACTGCTACTACGACAAGCAGACCACCGCCATGCGCGAATGGGCAGCCGGTAACACGAAGAATCTCCCCGGCGTCACCGGTCTTTTGACCAGCACATCACCCAAAAACAAGACCGCGACAAACTTAAAGGGCTATGGCATGGCGAGCGGAGAAAACTTTGGTCTGGGCTCCGCAGGCTGGACGTATACCCCAGGGCACTATCCCCAGCTGAATGTCTTTGCCACTGCGAAGCCAACGGATTGGGGCGATAAGAAAGTTGCATCGCTGGTGCGCGCCGCGTCCATGGCATCCACCGCCACCGTGTTCCTGAACACGTGGGACGAGGGCTACGACTGGGATAAGTATGGCGTCCGTTCCTCCGGAAAGGTCGACTATAACCGGAACGTTCCCGATGGAACGCTGCACAAGGCGGATAAGCTCACCTATGATACCGTCCGTGAGATCATCTCTCCCTTCACCGTTACCGATGGCACATGGAAAGAGCTGATCACCGGCGGAGCCAGAACACAGACGGAAGCACCGACAATGACCTCTCCCGTGACCAAGAATGTCGTTATCAAATCCAACACCGGCACCGTGGAGGGGCCCGGCATGAACTGGTTCTCCGTGACCAATGAGGATCCCCAGAGTTCTAGAGTTTCCCTCTCCCGCCCCCTGCGCCTGATTGGGTATATGAGCATTGACGCAGGAAATGACCGCACAGAGGCAGCGAAAAATGCTGTGAAGGACGGCGGAACCTACGACCACCGCAGGGGCGTTACCTTGACTATGATGGACAAGATAACGGATAACCTCGTGGTGGGTATAAATGACGAAGATTTCTGGTCCACCGCCAAGCGCGCCGGGTATCCCACCGTGTCCAACGCCGATGACGCATGGAGCACCGGATTCTACGGCGTGCCCACCGACAACACAAACCACTTGGCGACGCGGTTCTCCGCCTCCAAAGACGCCATTTTGAACACGGAGATCTGGCGCGTGGATAAGGATTCCGCCGGTAACTACATAAAGAACCCTGACGGAACGTATCAAACGAAGTATTCCGTCAAGGTCACCGGCGAGGGTACCAGCGGCGGCACACCCGGAGCCACACTCACTACCGATGAGAAAAAGTGGAACGGAGAGACTCCCTTCTCCGTGTCTGAGAAGCAGATGTATGTGGTCAGCTACTATTGGCAGCTGGCAGACGGACGCTACGTTACCGACAGCAAGCTGGTGGAGATCGTCCCCTCGAGTAGCCGCCATTTGCAGGTGGTAGCCTGTCGCAGCGACAACACTCCTGCCTCCACCCTGCAGGTGGACGCCCAAAAGGGCGAGGTCGCATCGTTGCGCCCCACCGCTACCGGCAGCCACGTTAGCACGGATAACATTCCGGTAGCCAGCCCGTCCACCGCCGTTTGGAAAAAGACGAACCCAGGCACTGTCTTGAAGCAACTTTCCGTTAAAATGGTGGACAACGACGACAATCTTCGCGGAGAAGCCACGATTGATGAGGCAAAGATTCGCACCGTCGCACCCGGCAACCCCGTAGATATTCCGGTGAAGGTCACGTACTTCTATACCACGGACGTAGATCAGGGAACCGACAGCCCCCAGCGATACCGCGAAGAATCCCTCGAGACCACCGCTACGGTGACGTATCAGCTGTGCGTGACAGACGATGGGCAGTATTACATCCAATTCAACCGCAGCTGCGCGAATGGCACGGCGACACCTGCCGGCACGGTAACGCATGTCAGCGGTGATCCGCTGAAGGATCTGAATTTCAAGCCCATGCACTATAACGTTCACGTCGCCATTCTTGTGGAGGAAAATGCTCATTTGACGGTGAAGAAGGTCGTCAGCAACTACACCGACCCGATGAAGGATCAGACCTTTACCATCAACTTGAGCGGTGCCGCTGTCTCGCAGGTGAACCTCCGGCATAATGAGACCTCCAACACCATCACAGTGCCCATTACCGCCGCCAGCAACAAAGTGACCATCACTGAATGGCTGCCCATGGAGTTTTCCCAGCAGAGCATAACCCTCAAGAACACCAAGGGCAGCGCGGAGCTGAAGGACAACGTTTTGACACTGCACGCCGGTGATGAGGTCACCGTGGTTGTCACCAGTCAATACGATGGGAAGGGCTACTTCAAGAGCCGCACACAGGCAAACAACACGTTCACGCCTGCGTCTTGAGTGCAGTGACAGAGAGGAGGTAGATCATGAGGAGAAAAACGAGGGTCGGATATGCCTTGACGGGCATACTTGCCCTAATACTGATCGGTGCCGCCAGCTTCGGTGCGGTGCAGGCATGGAACACCCACACCGCAACACAGGTTAACCAGCTGGAAAGCCGCACCGTCTCTGCCACCATTGAGGAAAGCTTCCCCGATAAGACGGTGAAGGCGGGGGCAACCAAGACGAAGTCTGTCATGGTCAAGAATACCGGCACCGCCGCCGCCTTCGTCCGGGTCTGCGTTGCAGAGTACTGGACAACGGACACAGAGCATCTGCTCGGGGTAGACGAAGTAACAAAGAAGTGGAGCACTGCCTGGAAGGACAACTTCGAGCTTCGCGATGGATGGTACTACTACAAGAAGGTGCTTCCGGAGGGTGGATCCGTTCAGGTGCTGGATAGCGTGACATTCCCGGCAAGCGTCCCCAACGGCGCATCGTACCATCTTGATTTTCAAGTAGAAACGGTGCAGGTCAGCAGCGATAATGCCGTGAATACGAACGCAACAAATACGCTGTTCGGACGCACTGGCACAGTGGGCGGCATGACCACGCTCCACGGAGCTGTCACTGACGGCAACGTGACATGGACGAATTAAGGAGGCGGAGAGCATGAGAAAAAAATACTTTCTGTTCCTTCTGGCTGCCGTGCTGGTGTTGGGAGCTGCGGGCGGCACGCTGGGCTACTACAAGAGTAGTGCCGGCGTTACCAACCGCATCAGCACCAAGGAGAGCGGCGTCACGCTGCGCGAGGTGTTCAACCCCGCGGATCACTGGCTGCCCGGTGAAACGAAGGAGAAACAGGTCTCCTTCAGCAACAGCGGGGATGTGCCCCAGGTGATTCGCTTCCAGTACACAGGGGAATGGAGCAACAGCAGCGGTGCTCCCCAGCCGGAGCTTACCGTACCGCCGACCGTCATCCTCGCCGACACAGACAATTGGACGAAGATCGGTGACTGGTATTACTACAAAAAAGTGCTCCAGCCCGCTGCTGTCACCGCCAATGTTATTGAGTCGGTCACATTTGACAAGAGCTTGACCAACAGCGGCTATGACGGCAAAGCGGACTACTCCGGCAAGCGTTATACACTGACAGTGACCGTGGAATCTCTGAGCGCAAATACAACCGAAACCGTCGCAGGGTGGAGCATGACCTTCACCGATTCCGGCGGCACACTGACATGGAGCGCAACATAGTTGTAACCATTTTCTGTATTTCTGAAAATGGGAAATAGATAAATAAAAAAAGGAGAAAGAAACATGAAAACACGCAAGACATCTATCATCGCATTGGTGGCTCTGCTGGTCGTTGCCCTCGTTGGCACCACCATCGCCTACTGGAGCCAGACCAGCACAATCAAAAACCCTTTCAGCACGGGCGATCAGTACGGCTCCACCATCGTGGAAAAATTCACCCCTAAGGACGGCGAGGACTGGCTCCCCGGCGTAAAAGTCCCCAAGAATGTCACCGTGAGCAACGATGGTAACACCGACATTCTGGTTCGCGCCAAGCTGACTGAGACATGGACCCGCAAGAGTGGAGGCGACGCCTACATCTCGCTAGATAAAAAAGACCCTTACACCATCGGCCAGGCAGGTGGTACCGCCGGCTTGACTGACGGCTTGACCACCGGCGATCAGTCCGTTGTACGGAAGAATTTTGCCCCTGGCGGCAAGTGGACTGATTCCCAGGCTGATGGCTGGTGCTACTACAAGACGAATTTGACAAAGGGTAATAAGACTGAACCTTGGCTGGACAGCGTGGAGCTGGTTAAGGACATCGACATGGGCGCGCCCATCAACACGTTCTCTGTTGCCGTTGATGAGTCTCACACCAAGTGGTATAAGCTTCCCGCTGGCACGACAGAAACTCCCAAGTATGTCACCATAAATGATGCTGATGGTACAGCTAAGTCCGTCGATAAGAATGCCACTGGTGCAAAACCTGTGCTGTACGGCAAGCAGGAAATCAAGATCGACCCCACCGCCCCCGGCTACAGCAACTCTAATTACGTGCTGACCGTCACCGTGCAGACCGTGCAGGCTACGAAAGACGCTGTAAATGCTGTCTTTGGTAGCAACATGGCGACTAAACAGCCCACCGGCTGCACTTGGAATCTTACGCGGTGATTTGTGATGCGCCGTAAAACAAAGGTATGGCTCGCAACGGGTCTGCTGGCTCTGACAGTCGTGGGCTGCACTTGGGCTTACTTTACCAGCACCTCTCATATTGACAATCGGCTGTCAACCAAAGAGTATGGAAACACCATTACCGAAAAATTCACTCCCCGCGACGACTGGCAGCCCGGTCAGAAGGTGGAGAAGGTTTTCGCCGTGAAAAATACCGGTGACTCCACTTTGGTCGTCCGCGTGAAGATGGATGAGTCTTGGGCAAAGGGTGGTACTCCCCCCTTCAAAACTCTTTCATCTACCGCCACCGATTCTGCGGAGCAAAAGAAGATCTTCAATGTGCATCAGGATAACAAAACGGACGGTCTGGTTGCTAAGGATGCAACAGTGGTCGACAAGGAGATTGATACCACCGACTGGGTATTCCACGAAGGATATTGGTATTACAAGTCCTTGTTGACCGCGGGTAACGAAACACCTGCGCTGCTGAACTCTATCACACTGGATAAGGACGCAGACATGGGTAAGTACACCGTTACCAGCTACTACCACGAGGGTACCGCCGCGCCCACCTTTGAGCCGGGCGGTACCGGTGATAAAGGCACCGCGACAGGTGGCTGGGCGAAATTTACCGGAGCGGTCCCCAAGCCCATCACTGCCGGGAATACGATATTTATCCGCACGGTCTCCAAGCTGGATTCCACAGCCACAGGCTATGCCGGCGCAGACTATACCCTGACCATTACCGCCGAGACGTGTCAGGCAACGCTGGACGCAGTAAAGACGGAGTGGTCGCTGGCAACACTCCCACCCAGCGTCAATTGGGCTTTGAAGTGAAGTAAGGTGATCGAATGAGAGTGGTTTCTGCTGTGGTACGGGTGCTGTCGTGGCTTGTACTGACGATTGTTGCACTGACTCTGCTGCTGATTGCACCGCTGGTCGCGGGGTATCACCCCGTGGTGGTGCTGTCGGGCAGTATGATGCCCAATTACCCTGTGGGGAGTGTAACTTATTACAAAAGCGCGGCCTATGAGGATATTTCGGTGGGAGATGCCATTACCTTCCGCATCGGGGATGGGCAAGAGCTGGCGACCCACCGCGTCACAGCCAAGGATGACGCTGCACAGAGCTTTACCACAAAGGGTGACCACAATGAGACAGAGGACGCGAACCCCGTTTCCTATTCGCAGGTGGCGGGTAAGACTACGGGGCTCGCTATCCCCTATGTAGGTTACTTTGTGCGCTACGCCCAGCAGTGGTATGTACTGGGCGCGTGCGGTCTGATTCTGGTGCTGGATATTCTCCTGTCGCCGGCAAAAAAGCCGCAGACCGCTGGCGAGGCGGTGTTGCAGCTCTTGCAGGAATCCGACAAAGCTTAGACGCGCAGAAGGGTGAGTGAGGAATAGGAACATGAAGAGACGAAAGCTGTACCGGGTGCTGGCACTGGCGGTTCTGCTGGTGCTGGGTATCGTGGGCGGAACAGCCGCCTATAATACCCAGACGAAGCAGGCAGTCAACGAATTCCGCACGGGGGAATATGCCACGGAACTGGTGGAGGAATTCATTCCGCCAAGCGACTGGCGTCCCGGTATTTCTGTGAATAAGGATGTGAAGGTGCGTAATAAAGGCACGGTTCCCGTATTCGCCAGTATCAAGCTCCACCAGAGCTGGGTGCGGCAGGAGAATGTCACCGACATTGATGGGAACGTAATCCCTCCCAAAAAGGGCGAGCGCATACCGAACACCTTTCAAACGCCTGGAGGGGAACGCTACGCCGCGCTGATGCAGTGGGGCGAGAAGGTCGTTCTTCTGGATGCAGGCAAAGCGTCGGGCGATGTGGCTCGGCTTGGACTTTCTACCGTGGCAACGGCGAAGGATGCCGCCGGAAAGTGGTTGCTGGTGCGCGAGACACCCGACAGCAATGGGTATCTGACATTTTATTACATGGGCGTCTTGGGTAAAGGCAAGGAAACTCCCCTCCTGCTGGATGGTGTGACCATGAACCCGGACATTCAAGCCTCTACCCTCGGGACACAAACTGTTTGGGATAAAACGGCGCAGCAGTGGATCACCACCGCTACCAAGAATCCCACCAACGACTATCAGTGCTCCCGCTTTACATTGACCGCCACCATGGACACCGTGCAAGCAACGGCTTCCGCCGTTAAAGCGATGTTTGGTGCAGAAAGCGGAGTCGATCAAACCGTTATCAATTATCTGAAAGATCTTGCTGCTTCCAGCGAGGTAGATTACAGCCGAGATGACCGTGTGGCACTGAAGAAGCTGTATTTGGATGAGAAGGACGGTACCCTGTCCTACACACCCTCCGCCCCCGGGGATAACTGGTTTATGAGCCATCTGAATATGATGCCCGGCGAGACCTACGAGGACACGCTGGTCATTGAGAATCAGACCGGCAGACGCTGCAAGATTTATATGCAGGTCGTGCCTAAAGCTGTGCAAGAAAAGCTCCCTCGTGAACTGTTGGAGAAAATCTCCATGAAGGTTTACAACGAAGGTACTCTCATCTATAACGGTACAGCATTGGGCAAGGACTATAATGACAGTCTCCAGGATTTGCAGAAGGTCGTCCTATTGGGTGAATATGGCGAAAAGAATGTCGGGAAACTCCGTGTCGTACTGACGCTGGATAAGGACACCCCGCTGAAGTATGCCGACCAGCTGGCGCAGATCGACTGGAAATTCATTGTAGAGGATGCCTCTGGTGAAAAGAACCCCAAAACTGGTGACAGCATGAATATGCCGCTTTACAGTGCGGCAGCACTTGTTTCCGGCATAGGTGTCTGCATTCTTCTGTGCGGACAGAAAAAAAGAAGGGCTTCACGCTAAGGGGATGCGTAAATAGCCGAGTGCAGGTCCCATAAAAACTACGGCACAGGTTCAATGCACCTGTGCCGTAGTTCTATATGGGACTGTACATCTCCCCTGTTTAGACAGATATACTATGAGAGGAGATGTCTTTATGCATTATTCCAAAACAAACAAGGTCTGCGCCACTTGCACCTATTGGACCGGAAGCCGCAATCTGGTGAATTCCGGAAACTCTTCGGAGCCGTCCAGCAATAGCGCCAAGTGCCAAATTCAAAACGGTTCCAATCGGGGCAGTACAAAGTTTTGCAGTTCTTCCTGCTCTAATTGGGCTAAGTGGCCGGTACTGAAGTAAAACAACACGGAGGGACTGCATTATGCTCACCGAAAAAGCCAATGCCATCTGCCTTTTGGAGGTTCTAAAGGAGTATTCCGATGCGGAACACATTCTGCCCATGCGGGAGATCATTGCAAAGATGCAGTCCCTCTACGGTATCAAAATCGACCGCCGCACCGTATACGGGGCTGTTGCGCTTTTGATCGAGCTCGGTTACGACATCTCCCTTTACGAGGATAACGGTGTGGGCTATTACTTACGAGATCGGGAATTGGAGCCGTCGGAAGTCCTGCTGCTGACCGACGCGGTATATTCTTTTCCGTTCATCCCGGCAAGGCAGACCGAGCAGCTTGTCCAAAAACTGCAAAAGCAGCTCAGTGTCCACCAGCGGAAAAAGTATCGCCATCTGACCGTCGCCCGGCAGGGACATAAGACCGGTAACCGGCAGGTTTTTTGGAATATTGAGCAGTTGGACGAGGCCATTACACGCAAGAAGAAAGTGACCTTGGATTACTTGCACTACGGATATGACAAACGGCAGCATCCTACGGCGACCTACACTCTCAGCCCCTACGAGATGGTGTATACCAACGAGCATTACTATCTCATCTGCATTCCCGACCACGACCCCCATACGCGATTGTACCGCATAGACCGCATGGCGGATATTCGGATACTGGACGAGCCCCGCAGCGAAACGCCGGCGCAGAAGCAGGAGGCACAAGATGCTGTTTACGCCTTTGTAGGCGCGCCGGAACGGGTGGTGCTGCACTGCGACCGCGCCGTGCTGGACGATGTGCTGGACCTCTTCGGCACGGACATACAGGTTTTCGAGAGGGACGAGCAGACCTTCACCGCCGTACTGACCACCCCGCCGCGCGGTGTCAAATTCTGGGCATTGCAATATCTGTCGTATGTGGAGGTCGCAGAGCCCGCTTGGCTGCGGCAGGAGATCATTGAGAGCATTGCAAGAAATCAATATACAAACAGAAAGAATGGGTGACATGGAGAAGAACGAGCAAAAATGGGATAAGCAGGAGTACCTTTACCGAATGTTCTCGCACCACACCAAGGACAAGGAAAAGGAGAACTATGTTGTCAACGCGATTTGGCAGCGGTTGGATGATCTGAACATCAAACCCGTGACGCAGCAATATGTCCACTTTTCCAAGTCCAACAGGTATGCGTTGATCGACCTCTACTTCCCGCAGATCAACTACGGTGTGGAGTGTGATGAAGCCCACCACAAGGATAACAGGTTCAAAGATGCCGCACGCGAAATCGACCTGCAAACAGCACTGTCCGCCTGCAGCGAAAACGGATTGACGATCCGCCGCGTGGATGCAACGCTGGATGCAGACGCGCTTCATGCCCGCATCCGCGAGATCGTCTGTGAGATCAGGCAAAAGGTAGCGGAAAGGGGCAATCAGCTTCCGCATTGGCTTAACCCCGAAGAGGAATGGCGCGGTATTAAAGAACGCGGTATTCTGCGAGTGGAGGATGTCTATTCCTTTAATACGATTGCGGACATTTGCCAAAAGTGCTTTGGCAAAGATAAAAACTATAAAATTCAGCGCAGCTTTTTCCGCGTGACCGATGATCGGATGCTTTGGTGCCCCAAGTTGGCAATCAAACTGCCCAACGGCTCAAAGGCGGCGCAGGCTCGCAGCTGGGTCAATGAATTGTCTGCTGACGGGAAAACGATCATTGAATACAACGATAGCGGAACCAGCGAAGTAAAGCACCCGAATAAACCACGCCTTACCTTCGCCAAGAGTAAGGACGAGCGCGGTGAAGACGCTTATCGTTTTGTGGGCGTGTTCCAATACACCAAGAATACCGCCGAGGGGCATCATGTGTATAGTCGAGTATGCGACAAATTTGATTTAAGTATATAAGCGGAGAGATAGCTATGGGAGAAGCAACACTGGCTGAACTGTGGGATGATTTTTGCAGGCAAAAGGATTTTGAAAATCCTCACCTCGTTCCCGCAGAAAAAGGAGTCTACTGCATCCGCATCCCAGCCGGGATGGAGGTTGCTTTCAAGGATACCATTGACAATCACCCCGGCGCCGCCTATCCCATCGAAAGCTTGGAGGCAAAGCGCGTTCCAGCCACCGACATTCTCTACATAGGTAAGGCGAATGGAGAAAAAGGGCTGTTCCAGCGTCTGCGGCAATATATGTGCTACGGCTTCGACGCAGGAGGCAACCACCGTGGTGGACGGGCGATTTTCCAAGTTGAAGGATATGAAAACCTTATCTGCAGATGGTGTGTCTGCGAAAACTGTGAAGATAAAGAACGCCTCCTGCTGGAAAACTTCAAGAGAAAGTATGGCACCTATCCCATAGCTAACTGGCGAAAGTAATCGCACGGCACCCTGTACAGACATTTGTACAGGGTGCCGTGCTATCTTATTGTCAGAACGGAGAACGCGATAACTGAACCTATGCCGCTGCGACTGCGTTGTCTGGATGTTCCTGAACGTTTTTTGGAAGGGAAAACATAGAAATGGGATACTTTTCAAACTATACGCCTGATTCTAACCCCACCGGGCTTTTTGAGCGTTCAGTCTGCGGCTATCCTTCCAGGCTTGAAACGCTGAATTACTATTTGGATGATCTGACTTCGGCCCTGGAAACAGTGGATCAAAATCGTCCGCATAACCAACTACACCCCGAATATGACAGATGTTTCTATTCCTCAGGACGCTACCATCCTTTCTGAAAAGCAGATTTAGTATGCTCTTCATAGGCAGACCGCGAGAACGGCAAAACATGACGGTCTTTGCGAGAAATTTTTTAGATTTTGAGAGCACGTTCGGTGGTGTAGTGGATTACCATATGGACAACAATGCCCTCTGCCCGGGCAGTCACGCGGAGAATAAATGCAAAAACAAGAAAAAGCCAGTTTTCTCACAGCCCTCTTCTGTGAGAAAACTGGTAGATATTGAATGGATCTCAATTTCGTGATACAATACTTTATAATGTGATTGAAAGCACACACGGAATATGTGTTGACTGTTAGTTATTAAAGAACGCGGTATTCTGCGAGTGGAGGATGTCTATTCCTTTAATACGATTGCGGACATTTGCCAAAAGTGCTTTGGCAAAGATAAAAACTATAAAATTCAGCGCAGCTTTTTCCGCGTGACCGATGATCGGATGCTTTGGTGCCCCAAGTTGGCAATCAAACTGCCCAACGGCTCAAAGGCGGCGCAGGCTCGCAGCTGGGTCAATGAATTGTCTGCTGACGGGAAAACGATCATTGAATACAACGATAGGCTTCCTGGGACTGTGTCGTGGATGCGTTTTCCTTGACTGCCGCTTTGACCAGTTCGGCAACAACCTGGGTCTCTTCAAGCTGCCGTTCAATGTCGGCATCCAGTGTTCCGAAATCCATCAGCCGCGCACGCCACGCTTCACACTGCTTAATGATCTGCACCCGATCCTGCATCATCAGATTGTAGGCTTTTATGAAAAGCCGCTGTATGGTTTCGGTGTCCACTACGGGAGTGTGGCAGCGTTCCTCGTTTGCAAATTTGCCATTACACTGCCAAATGGTGCGGCGGTACTGGTCAGTGGAGTGCCATACCTTGGGGCCGAAGAAGGCACCGCAATCCTCGCAGACCAGTTTGGCAGAAAGAACACTTTTGCCGCTGTAGGCTTTGCCCAAGGTCTTCCGTCTGGCAAACTCCGCCTGCACCTGCTCCCATTCGTCCGGCTCAATGATGGCGGGATGACTGCCCGTCACATAATACTGTGGGACTTCACCCTCGTTGGGCTTCATTTTCTTTTCCAGAAAATCTACCGTGAATTTCTTCTGGAGCAGTGCATCACCCTTGTATTTCTCATTCTGAAGGATACTGGTGATCGTGGTCTTGCTCCATGTCTGCTTGCCACCCGGTGATGGGATGCCCAATTCCTCCAGGTATTTGCAAATTCCTGCCTGGGTCTTGCCCTCAAGGAAAAGCCCGTAAATCAGCTTTACGACCCTTGCTTCGCTTTCGACAACCGCAGGTCGTCCGTCCTCGCCCTTTTCATAGCCGAGGAAGCGTTTGTACGGCAGATGCACTTTGCCATCGGAGAAGCTCTTGCGCTGTCCCCAGGTGATGTTTTCGGAAATGCTGCGGCGTTCTTCCTGCGCCAGTGAGGACATGATGGTGATGAGCAATTCGCCCTTGCCGTCAAAGGTGTAGATGCCCTCTTTTTCAAAGTAGCACTCCACGCCGTTCTCTTTCAGCTTTCGGATGGTGACCAGGCTGTCGACCGTATTTCTCGCAAATCGGCTGACCGACTTGGTAACGATGAGGTCGATTTTGCCGTCCAGGGCATCGGTGATCATCTCTTTGAAACCCTCACGGCGCTTGGTATTAGTGCCGGAAATGCCGTCGTCCGTATAGACTTTTACGAACTCCCATTCCGGCTTGGACTGTATGAATTTGGTGTAATAATCTACCTGCGCCTCATAACTGGTGAACTGCTCATCGCTGTCGGTGGAAACACGGGCGTATCCGGCGACACGTCTTTTCCGTGCAGCCACCGAAGGCAGGTGCGTCAGTGGGTTTATGGTTGCGGGTAGGCCCCGCTGATGAAGTCGGTGAAATCATCATTGAACTGCAGGTAAATATACCCGCAGCAAACCGATTGCTTCGCAAGGCGGTCGAAGCAAAACTGGTTTTTTCGGGTTCGGATCTGGTCGAGTTCGCGTGCATCAATGATAAAGAATTGGCGACAGCCGCAGTGCGCAATTCCGCAGAAAGATTGACTGCAGAGGATATGGAATATCTGTACGGCGAGATTGATGACGAGGTCCTCGTTGAAATTTGCAAACAGAGACGCATTCAGCTGCCGGAAGATCTGCGTGAAGAAGAATACGAAGAGGAAGAACCAGAGGTAATCGAAGAGGACGAGCCGTTGGTAGAAACCGATATGTGTGTAGACGATTACTGTCCACCACCGAAGCGACCCGGTTTCTTTGCCACACTGTTTGGCGTAATTGCGGGTATTTATATGGCCCGTGGTTCTAATCAACATAGGCATAACGGTCGTTGTAATAGCGACTGCGCGCACTGTCCTCCTCACTACGGATACCGCTATGGCCGGTGGTATTATGGCCACGATCATGTACACGGCTGTGAATTTGGGGGCAATAAAGGCAGCGGCAGCATGGATTGATGGAGGTTGCTTATGTTTGGTAAGAAAAAGCAGGCACCAGAGCCTATCTTTGATGTTACAAAGAAGGTCGCGAAAACTTGGTGGGGTGGAACTAAACTGATTCCCACAACAAAATCAGAACAGAGAAAAATGAAAGCAGAAATTCTGCGAAGAAATCCGAATGCCACTGTCCTCGCTAGTAGAGATAAAAAACAGAAAGATCTGGAGTGGATTGACCGCATCGAAGAGTTTGATGCTTTTATGAACGATTAACACTGGAGATACATATATGTGCTTATTTGATTTATTTAAGAAAAAGGACAAAGCCGATGTCGCACCGAAAGTCACACCAGTAAAGACCTCGATACCAGAATCTGAAAAGAAGTTTTATCAGCCAGATTCCTACTATACGGATGTTGTTGCTGAAGGCACTGCCTTTGAGCGTCGTGTCATCACATTCGAAGAACGCAAAAAGACAGCGATTCCGTCAAAACGAGGATTGTATCCCGCTGAAATATTGCTGTTAGAATATTGCTCTAAAGGTACATATCCGGGTCCCAAAAACGGATATCCGGGTTTTTGGTGGTTTGCTTATGGCATCAGAGATGTTGGAGCAGCCCTCAAGAGTTTAGAAGATCGGGGTTACATAGCTTGGGGATCTGTGCGGGATGCAGTCGGTGGATTTACAGTGGCACAATTAAAAGATTTGATCACATCCCAAAATATGCCAACTACAGGAATGAAAGCTGATCTGGTAGAGCGTGTTCTTTCTGGAGTTCCAGACGAAGCGTTGATTGCTGCCGGTGCGCAGAGAAAGTATATTCTGACGGAGACTGGCCGACTGGAACTGGACGAAAATGCCTATGTGCCTTATATGCATAGCGTGCCGAATAAAACAACCGAAGACGCGAGACTTGGCATGACCTTTAATGTTTGGAGCATTAATAAATTGCTTGGAACAGGCGACAAATCCGCATGGAGAGATATCGTTGACGAACAAGAGCGTAAAATGAACCAAGAAACTGCCGATCGCAATGCTGCCTTTATGCACGATTTAAAGAGAATCGCTCCTGATGAATATCGTAAGTTACGAACCCAGGATCAGCAGATTGCGGCTGTACAAAAAGCCAGAGAGCAATATGACACAGACAAGGATTTAAGTGGATATATTGATTTTTGGGAAATGGTATGGACCAATGGGGGCTTAAAGTTTGAAGGCGCCGGATGGCATTTCGAGTTACCCGATTTATATATAAAAGCCAAGCGTTATGATGATGCACTTGCCTTTGTCAAGCGACTTAAGGTGGAAAAACCGACATATGCATATAAAGCTGATACTTACATTAAAAAAATCGAGGAAATGAAAGCAAAGCTACAACGGAAAGGGGGTCAATAATTTATGGCTGACAACAAAAAGAAAAGAAAAAGCCTGGTTGATTCCGTCACCTATGCATACATACGAAAAGTAAAAAAATGGATGTTTTGTCCGAACTGTCATGAAGGGAAAATGGCTATCGACAAAAGATCCACTGTGTGGATCTGTGGGGATTGCGGGTATCAGCTTTCGGCAGACGAATTTGAAGACAACTATGTTTTTTGGTTCTGTGATAACTGTGATGAGTATTTGAATAACCAGGAGAGCTTCGACCGCAGTGCTGACCGTCATATTTGCAGAAACTGCGGTTATGAAAATGATACCACTTTGAATAATATTAAGGGTATCTGCTCTGACTGCGGAACGGTTGTCGCTGACACAGAAGCCACACTTTGCCCAGACTGCAAACAGAATCGTGAGCAGAAGGCCAAAGAATGGCTTGCAAAAGCAGGAAAGGTTATAGGCGTTGTTACCGCAGTTGCCGGAGCTGCCGCATATCTGGCATCGCAAATCAGCAGCGATGACTCAGCCGAAGATGACACAAGCGGCATTTCCCCTAAAAAGGACTGGCTGAAATCTGCAAGCGAGGATGAACTCCGAGCGAGAAAAAAAGAAATCAGTGACAGCACAGATTGGCGTTCTGGATCAATTTTGGACGGAGACTTTGACGAAGAAATCGAAGCAATGGATGCCATCGATGAGGAAATCAATCAAAGGGCTTGGGATCAGTACAATAGTGAAGATCACTCTAATGAAAGCTATGGGGTTCACCGTGAACACGGTTGGTATTTACCAAATGATGACTAAAGCGAATGGATGGTAAACCATGCCAACGTAGAGATTGCGATATTCAGCGGAGAAAAAGCGACACAAAAATGATAGATTTTTTGGAAAAGGGTGCTGTGCCCTTTGTTCCATTGTGGGATAAATATGTGATGTCATCGTAGAATGGTTGCTCCATATATAATGAGGAGGAACTTTTTATGGACGATAAAACAAAAGCTGATATCGAAGCAGGCGTTCCGATGGTCATCGTTCATTGGGACAAAGACGGTAATGTGACCCCGCAGGAGGCATTCAATTTGGAAAACATATCACTGACTGAATGGCAGATGCAATCATTGGCTCGGGCGGCATTAGAAGGGTGCAAACGGTTCTATGCTGACCCAGATAATGTCAAAAAATTTGAAGAGTGGAAAGAAAAAAGGATGCCGGGGCAAAACGGCAGAAATAACACCTAAGTGACCATTTCTGCGGTGGCATCTCCGTTGCACCTTTTAACGAAAGGCACACCATTTAACGATTTATCCGAGGGGTGTGCAGTTCGTATCAAAATAGGTCTTTCCTTTCAAAAAAGAAAGACACCCACATGGGTGTCTTTCTTTTTTGTAGTCACGGGGCGAGAATGTCGATCTGGCAGCTTTGCATGGCGGTGAGGGCGGCGCGGTGGGCGTCCTCCGTTACGCCGGCGCAGCAGCGGGCGTCCACGGTGATGGGGGCGTTCGGGAAGGCGGCGCGGAGGAGCAGCGCATTGGAGAGGACGCAGATGTCCGTGCAGAGCCCCACCAGCTCGATCTCCGGCGTTTCGCCGGGGAATCGCTCCGCAAGGAGCCGCGCCACATCGAAGGAGCCGAAGGTGTTTTTCTCCACGAGGGTGTGGGGCTTTCCGGACAGTGCCGCCTGTATCTCACTGTGCAGGGCGTGACCGGGGGTGCCCTTGATGCAGTGGGGCACGGGGAGCTTTTTGCCCTCCAGCGTTTGCAGGTAGTCCGTGCCGTGGGTGTCCAGCGTGACCAGCAGGGCGTCGCCCCGGAAGGCGCGGATCTTCTCCGCCACCGCGGGGACGATGGACTGCGCCGCAGGGGTGCCCAGCGAGCCGTCCACAAAATCCTTTTGCATATCCACAACGATCAGAGCTTTTTTCATGGTGTACGTCCTTTCTTCTCCCGGAGACGGGGGAGGGGGTTTGGCACCATTATAGCTGTCTCTTATACACATCTGACGCTGCCGACGA
>ERZ1026844.689-NODE-689-length-23284-cov-14.362650_pt1 | contig 23284 bp, 17 predicted proteins | sample MGYA00380152_ERZ1026844 | MGnify/ENA primary metagenome ERZ1026844 (study PRJEB33269, sample SAMEA4719788) | human gut metagenome | biome: human-associated habitat; feature: organic feature; material: feces | place: Cameroon | collected 2013-10 ... | reverse complement strand
AGAGTCAACGAAAAAATGTTAGCAGTGATTATTCAGTTTTGAAGGCACGTCCTTCAAAAAACACTGGACACAGTAAAACAATTATGTTATACTGATTCAGTCATATGGTCGGTGACGATGACGGTGAGGTCCCACCTGTTCCCATTCCGAACACAGTAGTTAAGCTCACTCGTGCCCAAGATAGTTAGCTGGAAACGGCTTGTGAAAATAGGTAGTCGCCGACTCATAGTTATCAAGATGTTTGAAACCGCATCTTGATAATATGCACCTCTAGCTCAGTTGGTAGAGCAACTGACTCTTAATCAGTGGGCCCAGGGTTCGAGTCCCTGGAGGTGCACCAATAAAAGAGCGTTGAATCGTGAGATTCGACGCTCTTTTTCTATATAAGAAAGCAGCTGCACACCGTTTGCACATTTGCCCGAATCAGGGGCGTTTCTGCGCAAGGTTTGAACAGCCTGCTTTCCTTTGCATACGGAAGAAGAACCGCTGAAAGGAGAACCGTTATGGCTGCGGGCATCGACTGTATCGTGGTGCCCCGCAAAGAAGCCGACGGCAAAGCCATCAGCGCGTCTACCGTCCGGCAGTGCCTGAAGTCCGGCGATTGGGATACGCTGGAGACCCTGCTGCCGCAGACCAGCCTTGCCTGTTTCCGCAGCCCGGAGGCAGCACCCGTTCTGGAACGCATCCGCAAAGCGGAGAATGTGGTGCACGACTAAAACCGGTGTGCATCAGCCCCGGAAAAACAAAAAACGTTGCAAAAACGGTTCCGCTTTTGTATAATAAAATGAGATGCCGGGCCGGAGCTGGATGCCCGGCCGGGAAACCAGAAGCGGGGAGGTGCGGCAAATGATACGGGTAGCCATCGTGGAGGATGAAGCGGAGATCCGGGAGCAGCTGATGGGATACGTTCAGCGGTACACCCGACAATACGGGACCGCGTTTGAGGTGAAGACCTTCGCGGACGGATTGGAGATCCTGGAGGACTACCGCCCGGCCTATGACCTGATCCTTCTGGATATCGAGATGAAGCATCTGGACGGTATGGAGACGGCCCGGCGCATCCGGGAACTGGACCCGGATGTGATGCTCGTGTTCATCACCAACATGGCGCAGTATGCCATCAAGGGCTATGCGGTGGGGGCGCTGGATTACGTTCTCAAGCCGGTGCCGTACTTTGCGTTTTCGCAGCAGCTGCAAAAGGTAGAGGCACAGCTGCGCCGCCGCACCCGGCACTATCTGGCGGTGCCGGTGGAGGGCGGCCTGCGGCGGCTGGATACCTCGCGCATTTATTACATCGAAAGCGAAGGCCATCGGGTGCATTTCTACACCGAGGAGGGTGATTTTGCGGCCCCCGGCGCGCTCAAGGCGCTGGAAGAAAAACTGGCCGACCGGCCCTTTGCCCGCTGCAACAGCGGGTATCTGGTCAATCTGGCCCAGGTGCAGGCTGTGCAGCAGAACACGGTGGAGGTGGGGCCTTATGAATTGCAGGTCAGCCGCCCCAAGCGGAAGAGTTTTCTGGCAGCCCTGACCGACTACATCGGGGGTGACGGTCTGTGACGACACTGCCGGATATCCCGCGCCTGTACACGGCGCTGGCTGAGTGGCTGGCCGTCGTTCTGTACGCCCAGAGCCGCCCGCCCCGCTTTGCGCGGAAGATCACCCTGGCCGCCAGCGGGACGCTGGCCGTGATGCTGGGCGTTTTTCTGGAAGCGACCGGCGAAGTGCCCATTGCGTGGTGGGTCCCCTGCATGGGCATCGCAGTGGGGATGCAGTACCTTTACCTTTGGATCACGCGGGAAGAAAACTGGCTGGAAGCAGCCTACGACTGCGCCCGCAGCTTCATTCTGGCCGAATTTGCGGCCAGCGTCGAGTGGCAGCTGCACTGCACCATTTTTCCGCAGCACGGCGGGGGAGAGCCGATGGCGCTGTTCCTGCTGCTGTTGGTCTACAGCGGTCTGTTCGGGGTGATGTACGGGCTGGAGCGCAAGCGCCCCCACCCGACCGGGCATCTGGACGTCAGCAATACGGCGGCTCTGGTGGCCGTCGTCATGGCGGCGACGGCCTTTGCCGTGAGCAACCTGAACTTCCTGAACGGGGAAGTGACCATGAGCGTTTTCTACATCCGGACGCTGGTGGATTTCTGCGGCGTTCTGATCCTGACCGTTGAGCACGAGCAGCTGCGGGAAGAGGCGCTCCACAAGGAGCTGACCGCTATGGACAGTGTGCTCCACCGCCAATATGAGCAGTACAAGCGGAGCAAAGAGGGCATCAAGCTCATCAACCGGCGGTATCACGAGCTGAAGGTGCAGATCGCCGATATCCGCGCCGAGCGGGACCGCGCCAAGCAGGACGCGGCGCTGGCCCGGATGGAGTCCGGCATTTTGCAGTATGAGGCCGAGAACAAGACCGGCAACCCGGTGCTGGATACCTTATTGACGGCCAAAAGCATGGACTGTCAGGAGAAGAACATCCGGATGACCAGCGTGGCCGACGGCCGGGCGCTGGGGTTTCTGACCACGCGGGAGATCTGCACCATCGTGGGCACCGCGCTGGACAACGCCATCGAGAGCTGCGCCGCAGAGCCGGACCCCGAAAAACGGCTCATCCGGACGGCGGTCTATGTCCAGAACGGGTTCGTGATGTTCCGATTCGAGAACTACTGCGCCCAGCCGGTGGAGCTGGGGGCGGACGGTCTGCCCGCGCAGAGCGCCCACGGCGGCTACGATTTGAAGAGCCTGCGTTCGGTGGCGCAGCAGCACGATGGCAGCATGACCGTCCATTGGGAGAACCGGTGGTTCACGGTGCGGGTGCTGATGCCTCTGCCCAAAGAAAAATGACGACCCGCTCCGTCTCACTTCGTTCGACAGCTCCCCCGAAAGGGGGAGCTTTTGTTGTGCCGAAAGCACGCATAAAACCTCGCCCTTCGGGAGAGGTAGCAGTGCGCAGCACGGACGGAGAGGGTATGGCATCCTGCACAAATATCGCCGCCTTTTATTTGTGTATTAGCACAATAAAAATTGAAACCAATTTGAAACTTTTTGCAAATTGTGCACCCAAAACGACAATTTGTGAAGAAAACAAGAATTTTCTGTGTGCATTTGGTATCATATCAATCAGTTCGGCGGAGTTGTGCGCTCCGCATTCGTTATTGACCCTATCAGAAGGAGGAAAATTATGCTGTCCATTAACCTGGATGACGTGATGCAGGTGCTGACGAACGTTCGCGGCTACCTCATCGCGTTTGGCGTGGTTGCGCTGCTGGCGATCGTCGTGATGATCGCTGTGCGCAAGCTGCCCAAAGCAAAGAAGAAGATGATCCGTGCACAGTCTGGCCTGGCCATTCTGCTGGCGCTGACCATCGTTGTGAACCTGATCTGCACCGGCCCCATGTCCACCATGCTGGACCTGGTCTCCGGCAGCGGCACCATCACCGAGGAGACCTCTGCAAAGGCCACGGAGCTGGTCAATGAGATCACCGCAGACGGTGTCGTTCTGGCAAAGGACGAAGACGGCATCCTGCCGGTGGCTTCCGGCTCCAAGCTGAACGTCTTCGGCTGGGCTTCCACCAACCCCTGCTACGGCGGCACCGGTTCCGGTGCGCTGAACACTGCTTACCCCGTCACCGATCTGCTGACCGGCCTGCACGATGCCGGCATCGAGACCAACGAGGAACTGAGCAAGTTCTACACCGACTACAAGGCAGACCGCCCCAGCGTTGGCATGGTGGCGCAGGACTGGACCCTGCCCGAACCCAACGTCAGCCTGTACACCGATGAGATGATGGAGAATGCAAAAGCATTCTCGGATACCGCAATGGTCGTCATCACCCGTGTCGGCGGCGAGGGCGCAGACCTGCCCACCGATATGGCTTCCGTCGTGGACGGCAGCTGGATCCGCCGCGTGGCACAGGCTTACGGCTCTGAGCGCGGCACCGCTTACTACAACGGTACCTACGACGACTCTCTGAACGAGGGCAACGACTGGGACAAGGGCGACCACTTCCTGCAGCTGTCCAACCGTGAGGAAGACCTGCTCGACCTGGTCACCGCAAACTTCGACAACGTCATTCTGGTCTACAACGGCGCCAACGCCTTCCAGATGGACTTCCTGAAGGATTACCCCCAGATCAAGGGTGTCCTGCTCTGCCCCGGCACCGGCCAGTCCGGCTTTGAGGGCTTCGGCAAGGTCGTTTCCGGCGAGGTCAACCCCTCCGGCCGTACCGTGGATACCTATGTTTCCAACCTGAAGAATGCGCCCTGGTGGAACAACTTCGGCGACTTCAAGTACACCAACACCGAGGAGCTGAACTCCGATTCCAGCTTCTTTGATCCGGAAGGCACCACCCCGTCCTTCGTCAACTATGTGGAAGGCATCTACGTCGGCTACAAGTTCTATGAGACGGCTGCGGACGAGGGCCTCATCAACTACGACGACGAGGTCGTCTTCCCCTTCGGCTACGGCCTGAGCTACACCTCCTTCACCAAGGAGATGAGCGGCATCACCAACGACGGCACCAGCCTGAACTTCACCGTGACCGTCACCAACACCGGCTCCGTCGCGGGCAAGGATGTCGTGGAGATCTACAGCAATCCTCCGTACACCAATGGCGGCATCGAGAAGTCTACCGCAAACCTGCTGGACTTTGCCAAGACCAGTGAGCTGGCTCCCGGCGAGTCTCAGACCATCGAGTTCTCCATCCCGGTGGAGGACCTGGCTTCCTATGATTACCAGACCAACGGCTGCTATGTGCTGGAAGCTGGCGACTATGTCATCAGCGCGAACGACGACTCGCACAACGTCGCCGATTCCCAGACTTACACCGTTGCATCCGACATCGTCTACAACGAGTCCAACAAGCGCGGCAGCGATGCTGTGGCTGCGACCAACGAGTTCGATTTCGCAGAAGGCGAGATCACCTATCTGTCCCGCGCCGACGGCTTTGCAAACTATGCCGAGGCGACCGCTGCTCCCGCCACCTATGAGATGACCGACGAGCAGAAGGCTGCCTTCGACAACGCCCATACGTACACCGAGGCTGGCTATCAGAACGATGACGACGCCAACGCCGCCGACATCACCACCGGTGCCAAGAACGGCCTGAAGCTGGTCGACCTGCGCGGCGTGGATTACAACGACGCGAAGTGGGATCAGCTGCTCGACCAGATGACCATCGACGAGATGCAGCAGACCATCGGCTTCGGTGGCTACCAGACCGCTGCGGTCTCCAGCATCGAGAAGGTCCGCACCAATGACTGCGACGGCCCGGCTTCCATCAACAACAACTTCACCGGTGTCGGTTCCGTCGGCTTCCCGGCTGCGACCCTCATCGGCATGACCTGGGACAAGGATCTGGCCTACGCCTTCGGCGACAGCATCGGCGAGATGGCCAATGAGATGGACACCTCCGGCTGGTACGGCCCGGCTATGAACATCCACCGCACTGCATTCGCAGGCCGTAACTTCGAGTACTACTCGGAGGATGGCGTCCTGTCCGGCCGGATGGCTTCCAATGCGATCCTGGGCGCACAGGAGCACGGTGTGTATGCTTACATGAAGCACTTCGCCCTGAACGATCAGGAAGGCAACCGTACTTCCATGGCGGCGACCTGGTCCAACGAGCAGGCCATCCGTGAGATCTACCTCAAGCCCTTCGAGATCTCCGTCAAGGATGCAGACTGCCACGCGGTCATGTCTTCCTTCAACTACATCGGCACCCGCTGGGCTGGCGGCTGCAAGGAGCTGCTGAAGAATGTCCTGCGCGGCGAGTGGGGCTTCGTGGGCTTCGTCGAGACCGACTACTTCGGCGTCTACGGCTACATGACTGCGGACCAGGGCGTCCGCAACGGCAGCGACCTGATGCTCTGCACCACCGGCAACGACTTCAACACCGTGACCGTGCTGACCAACAGCAGCAAGCAGGCCCTGCGCGAGGCTTCCAAGAACATCCTCTATACCGTGGTCAACAGCCGCGCTTATGCTGCGGAGAACCTGAACCCCGGTATGGCAAAGTGGGAGATCATCATGATCGGCGCTGACGTGCTCGTTGCACTGCTGATCGTTGCTCTGGAGATCAAGACCTTCAAGAGCTACAAGAAGCGCAAGGAAGAGGAAGAAGAGAACGCCTGATGAAACGGCCTCTCGCTTTTGAACCGACGCAGCACCTGAACTGAACCAAAACGGCAAAGGCCCGCTGCAAAGAAACAGCGGGCCTTTGCCCTGCTCAGGAAACAAAGAGGAAATTGCGATGAAACACGCAGACATCATTCAAACACTGGATCTGGAGCAGAAATGTGCGCTGCTGTCCGGCGGCACGGTGTTCGACACCCGCGCCCTGCCAGGCAAGGGCATCCCGTCCATCACCCTGTCGGACGGCCCCAACGGTGTGCGCAAGCAGGCCGGTGCGGCAGACCACCTGGGCCTGAACCCCAGTGTGCCGGCCACCTGCTTCCCGACTTCGGCCACCGTGGCCAACAGCTGGGACCCCGCCCTGGGCGAGGCCGTCGGCGAGGCCATGGGCGAAGAGGCCGCAGCACAGGAGGTCTCGGTGCTGCTGGGCCCCGGCCTGAACATCAAGCGCAGCCCGCTGTGCGGCCGCAACTTTGAGTATTTCTCGGAGGACCCCTATCTGGCGGGCAAGATGGCCGCAGGCTACGTCCGCGGCATCCAGAAGAACGGCATCGCGGCCTGCCCCAAGCACTTTGCCGTCAACAGCCAGGAGCTGCGCCGCATGGCCAGCGACTCCATTGTGGATGAGCGCACCCTGCGCGAGCTGTACCTGACCGGCTTTGAGATCGTGGTCAAAGAGGCAAAGCCCAAGACCATCATGTCCTCCTACAACCTCGTCAACGGCACCTACGCCAACGAGAACGCCCACCTGTTACAGGATATCCTGCGCCGGGACTGGGGCTTCGACGGCGCAGTCGTCACCGACTGGGGCGGCTCCAACGACCATGCACTGGGCGTGAAGAACGGCTCCACGCTGGAGATGCCGTTCCCCGGCGACGATTCCGTCCGCGAGCTGATGAAGGCTGTGGAGAGCGGCAAGATCTCGGAACACGACGTGGACGCCCGGCTGGACGAGCTGCTGGAACTGGTGCTCGACACCAAGGCCGCCGTCGAAAAGGCACCCCGCACCTTTGACGCCGCTGCGCATCATGCGCTGGCCCGCCGCGCCGCTGCCCAGAGCATCGTTCTGCTCCGGAACGAGGGCGCGCTGCTGCCGCTGAAGAAAGGCGAGAAAATCGCTGTCCTCGGTGACTTTGCCAGGACGCCCCGCTATCAGGGCGCCGGTTCCAGCGCCGTCAACTCCATCCAGGTGGATTCCTTCCTGGACTGCCTGACCGAGAGCGGCCTGACCAATGTCGGCTATGCCCAGGGCTTTGACCGCCAGGGCAAGGCCGACGAGGATCTGAAGAAGGAAGCCGTCGCGCTGGCGCAGAACGCCAACGTCGTCCTGCTCTGCATGGGTCTGGATGAGATCAAGGAGAGCGAGGGCCTCGACCGGATGGACATGAAGCTGGCGCAGAACCAGCTGGATCTGCTGGCTGCGGTCGCTGCCGTCAACCCCAACGTGGTCGTCCTGCTCAGCGCAGGCTCCTCGCTGGAGACCCCGTGGCTCAAAGACTGCAAGGCGCTGGTCTACGGCTGCCTGGGCGGTCAGGCCGGTGCGGGCGCTCTGGTGGACGTGCTGACCGGCACGGTCTGCCCCGGCGGCAAGCTGGCCGAGACCTGGGCCAATGCTTACAGCGATTCCCCGGTGAAAGACCACTTCGCAGGCGAGGGCCGCACCGTCCAGTACCGCGAGGGCCTGTATGTGGGCTACCGCTACTTTGAGACGGCGGGCAGGCCCGTGGCCTTCCCCTTCGGCTACGGCCTGAGCTACACCACCTTTGCTTACAAAGACCTCAAGGCAACACCGGAGGGCGTGACCCTGACCGTGACCAACACCGGCAAGTGCGCCGGTGCCGAGGTCGTCCAGCTCTACGTCGCCAAGCCCGACGCCAAAGTCTTCCGCCCCACACAGGAGCTCAAGGGCTTTGCCAAGGTCTGGCTGGAAGCGGGCGAGAGCAAGACCGTCTCCATTTCGCTGGACGACAAGGCCTACCGCTACTGGAACATGGCCACCGATAGCTGGGAGGTCGAAGGCGGCAGCTATCAGCTCCGCGTGGGCGCTTCCAGCGCCGACATCCGCCTGACGGCGGAGGTCGTGGTGCTGGGTTCCGGTGCGCCGAACCCCTATCAGAGCGTGGATCTGCCCCATTACAGGACGGGTGAGATCACCCGCGTTCCGGATGCTGAGTTCGCCGCCCTGCTGGGCCGTCCCATCCCGGAAGACAAGATCCGGATCGACCGCAACATGACGCTGGGCGAGCTGGGCCACGGTCGCAGCCCGCTGGGCTGGCTCGTGGCGGCGGTGCTGGGCCTGCTGCTCAAGCGGAGCATCCAGCGCGGCAAGCCGGACCTGAACATCCTGTTCCAGTACAACATGCCGCTGCGCGCGCTGGCCAAGATGACCAACGGCACCATCAGCATGGGCATGGTGGACGGCATCGTGATGGAAGCGCAGGGCTTCTGGATCATCGGTCTGCTGCGGGTCATCGTGGAGGCTGTGAAGAACATCGCCCAGAACGGCGCGATGGAAAAACGCCTGAAAAACAGCTGAAAGGGAAGAACTGCTATGAACTTCTGGAACAACTTTGCGGCCAAGCACCCCGCCGCTGCCAAGTGGGTGCGTGAGGGCGGTCTGTTCGTTATCGTCTCCAACCTCATCACGGTGTTCAAGTACCTGCTGCTGCAATTCCTGCCCAAGGCCTTTGCAAGCCTGCCGGTGGTGGACTTCGGCTGGCCGGGCATCGACATCACCCTCTTCGGCGAGACCTTCAAGTGGAACATCCTCGGCTATGACGCCGCCCACGGCGGCCTGCCCTACTTCTGCGCCTACATGGTCGCCATGATCGTGGGCGAGTGCATCAACTTCCCCATCCAGCGCAGCTTTGTGTTCCGCAGCAAGGGCAATCTGGCCAAGCAGATCGGCTGGTACGTGCTGGCCTTCTGCGTCATCACCTGCATCGTCAACTCCATCAACTGCATCTGGGTCGCGGTGGCCGGTCTGCTGGTGCCCGACTTCATCTACAACATCGGCACCACCGTGCTCAACGGCGGTATCTCGATGATCATCTTCTTCTTCGTCAACAAGATCATCTTCCCCGAAGGCGAAGCCAAGAAGAACTGAAAACAGCCATCCACCTTCATCATTTTCATTTCTCCATAAAGACAAAACGCCCGGTGCCGCACAGGAACCGGGCGTTTTGTTGTGCCGGGCCGTTCTGCCCCGCAGATGGGGCGCGAGCGGAGCGGGGAACGGCGGGCGCGTTGTGGTCGTTTTGCGGGTTTTCTGTGCGCCGGACGCGGACTTTTTGCCAATAGGGCCGAAGTTTTCAAAAAACCTTGCACTTTGATGCTTTACTGTGGTAAAATCAGAACATCCTTCCAAATGGGAAAGTAGAGGAGGAAAGGAATATGAGCAATCTCTGTATCATTGTTACCATCGTTGTCTATCTGGCGGCGATGCTGCTCGTTGGATTTGCCTACAGCAAGTCCAACAACGACAGCACCGATTTTTACCTGGGCGGCCGCAAGATGGGCCCGCTGGTCACGGCCATGAGCGCCGAGGCCAGCGATATGTCCAGCTGGCTGCTGATGGGAATGCCCGGCCTTGCGTACCTGAGCGGTATCGCGTCCCCCGGCTGGACGGCCATCGGCCTGGCGCTGGGCACCTGGCTGAACTGGCTCATCGTGGCCCGGCGGCTGCGGCGGTACTCGGCCAACCTGGACGCCATCACGGTGCCGCAGTTTTTATCGCTGCGGTTCCATGACCAGCGCAACCTGCTCAATGCACTGGGCGCGGTCATCATCATCGTCTTCTTTGTGCCCTACACGGCATCGGGCTTTGCGGCCTGCGGCAAGCTGTTCCACAGCCTGTTCGGCGTGGATTACATGGCGGCGATGCTGGTCTCGGCCCTCGTCATCGTGGGGTACACCATCCTGGGCGGCTTCCGCGCCGTGACCACCACCGACCTCATCCAGTCCATCGTCATGTCGCTGGCGCTCATCGCCGTTCTGGTCTACGGCGTGGGCGTGGCAGGCGGCTGGGACGCTGTGGTCGCCAATGCGCAGAGCCTGCCCGGCTACCTGACCATGCTGGCCAGCCACAATGCAGACACCAACACAGCTGCCTCGTACAGCCTGCTGGACATCGTGTCCACCATGGCGTGGGGTCTGGGCTACTTCGGAATGCCCCACATCCTGCTCCGCTTCATGGCCATTGAGGACGAAAAAAAGCTGGTCCTCAGCCGCCGCATCGCCTCGGTGTGGGTGGTCATCGCCATGACGGCTTCCATCGTCATCGGCATGGTGGGCCTCGGCATGACCAGGGCGGGCGCTCTGGAGTTTCTGAGCGGCTCGACCAGTGAGACTCTCATCGTCCGCATTGCCAGCCTCATCAGCGCCCACGGCGCACTGGCCGCCGTGCTGGCGGGCCTCATCCTGGCCGGTATCCTGGCCGCGACCATGTCCACCGCCGACAGCCAGATGCTCGCAGCGGCGTCCAGCGTCTCCCAGAACATTTTGCAGGAGTTCGCGCACCTCAAGCTCAGCGAGAAGCAGAGCCTGTTCGCCGCCCGCCTGACCATCATCTGCGTCAGCGTGGTGGGTGTGGTGCTGGCCCGCGACCCGGATTCCAGCGTCTTTGGCATCGTCAGCTTTGCGTGGGCCGGGTTCGGCGGCGCATTCGGCGCGGTGATGCTCTGCGCGCTGTTCTGGAAGCGCTGCAACTGGCAGGGCGCACTGGCCGGGATGCTGGCCGGAGGCCTGATGGTCTTCGTCTGGAAGTACCTCATCAGCCCGCTGGGCGGCGTGTTCGGCATCTACGAGCTGCTGCCCGCCTTCCTGACCTCGCTCGTCGTCTGCGTTGTCGTCAGTCTGGTCACCCCGGCTCCCTCGGCGGAGATCGAAGCCGAGTTCGAGGCAGCGAAGTAAAGAGGAAAAATAAGAAATGAGCCTTTGCAGAAAACGCAAAGGCTCATTTTGTATCTGGAAGATCAATTCATCACGATCAGGAGGAACTCACAAAACGGCACCGTCAGTCCACAGCAGAAAAAGAAGAAATAATCCAGTGCGAACTTTACAAGGCGGACACAGGGGGAGAGAAGATCCAGCGAATTTGTAAGGACTGTATCCGACTCGCCCCAGTGGCGAAAATATCCGGTCTGCTCAAAGAGACGCCAAAGGTTCAGGAAGAAACACTCCAGTGCCAGAAGCAACGGAAAGATCAGGATAGACTGCATCCAGCCGTCCGCTCGGAAATCTCCATTGCCAAGGCCGTGCCAGTGAACGGCAAGAACACCGGGGTGGAAGCATACGCCCCAGACGGCCAGCAGAATGCTCAGGCAGAGCAGCGCGGCCCGGACGGAGTGCCAGTCGATGCTGTGCGGACGGCGGAGCATGGTCAGGAAATCTTCCAGTGTGGGTTCGGTGTTTGGCAGAGGAGCTTCCTGCGGGTCGCGGCAGTGCATCAGGTCGGAGAGCGTCAGGCCCAGTGCATCCGCCAGTGGTTCCAGCGTGTTGATGTCCGGCAGACCGACGCCCCGCTCCCAGCGGCTGACGGCTTTGTCGGTTACATGCAGCTGTGCGGCCAGGTCGGCCTGCGTCAGCCCGCAGGCCTTGCGGGTCTGGGCCAGAAAGGCTCCGAAATCTTTGGCGTTCATACGGTTCACATCCTTTGAGGACAGGATAGCATACCCGGCTCCAAAACGCAACCGACGCTTCGTTTACCCACGCTGGAACGCAAAAACCCCCGCCGTGTGCTCGGTCAATGAACACGCGGCGGGGGACTCATTTATATGGAGTTCAGAAGAAAAATGCGGGAGTCAGAGCTTACAGCTGGGGGCCTGCGGAGACCAGAGCCTTGCCGTGCTCGTTGCCTTCGTACTTGGCGAAGTTCTTGACGAAGCGGCCAGCCAGGTCCTTTGCCTTCTCTTCCCACTGGGAAGCATCTGCATAGGTGTCGCGGGGGTCCAGGATGGCGGGATCAACGCCGGGCAGCTCGGTGGGAACTTCGAAGTCGAAGTAGGGGATCTTCTTGGTGGGAGCCTCGTTGATGGCGCCGCTCAGGATGGCATCGATGATACCGCGGGTATCCTTGATGGAGATGCGCTTGCCGGTGCCGTTCCAGCCGGTGTTGACCAGATAAGCCTTGGCGCCGCTCTTCTGCATCTTCTTGACCAGCTCCTCAGCATACTTGGTGGGGTGCAGCTCCAGGAAGGCCTGGCCGAAGCAGGCGGAGAAGGTGGGGGTGGGCTCGGTGATGCCGCGCTCGGTGCCTGCCAGCTTTGCGGTAAAGCCGGACAGGAAGTAGTACTGGGTCTGCTCCGGGGTCAGGATGGAGACCGGGGGCAGAACGCCGAATGCGTCAGCAGACAGGAAGATGACGTTCTTGGCTGCGGGTGCAGAGGAGATGGGGCGGACGATGTTCTGGATGTGGTCGATGGGGTAGGACACACGGGTGTTCTCGGTGACGCTCTTATCTGCGAAGTCGATGTGGCCCTCAGCATCCAGAGTAACGTTCTCCAGCAGAGCGTTGCGCTTGATGGCGTTGTAGATATCAGGCTCGGAGTCCTTGTCCAGGTTGATGACCTTTGCGTAGCAGCCGCCCTCGAAGTTGAAGACGCCGTTGTCATCCCAGCCGTGCTCGTCGTCGCCGATCAGCAGGCGCTTGGGGTCGGTGGACAGGGTGGTCTTGCCGGTGCCGGACAGACCGAAGAAGATGGCGGTGTTCTCGCCGTTCTTGTCGGTGTTGGCAGAGCAGTGCATGGAAGCCATGCCCTTCAGCGGCAGGAAGTAGTTCATCATGGAGAACATGCCCTTCTTCATCTCGCCGCCGTACCAGGTGTTGACGATGACCTGCTCCTTGCTGGTGATGTTGAACATAACAGCAGTCTCAGAGTTCAGGCCCAGCTCCTTGTAGTTCTCGACCTTGGCCTTGGATGCGTTGTAAACAACGAAATCCGGCTCAAAGTTTGCCAGCTCCTCAGCGGTGGGCTTGATGAACATGTTGGTCACGAAGTGTGCCTGCCAGGCCACTTCCATGATGAAACGAACGGCCATGCGGGTGTCCTTGTTGGCACCGCAGAAGGCATCGACCACATACAGGCGCTTGTTGGACAGCTCCTTCTTTGCGATCTCCTTGACGGCATTCCAGGCTTCCTCAGAAGCGGGGTGGTTGTCGTTCTTGTATGCGTCGCTGGTCCACCACACGGTGTCCTTGGAGTTCTCGTCCATGACGATGAACTTATCCTTGGGTGAACGGCCGGTGTAGATGCCGGTCATGACGTTGACAGCGCCCAGTTCGCTGACCTTGCCCTTCTCGAAGCCTTCCAGACCGGGCTTGGTCTCCTCTTCAAACAGCTGCTCGTAAGAGGGATTGTACACGACTTCCGTCGTGCCGGTGATACCATACTTGCTCAGATCTACCTTTGCCATGATACTTATACCTCTTCTTTCGTTCAGATCAAATTCTGATCGCGCGTCGCGCGCACCTCAGCCAAAAGGCAGCGCGGGCGATGAAGAAATACAGATGCGTATTCTCCTGTTTACCATTATACATAAAATGACTCCAAAATCAACCAAATGGAACAAATCCTTCGGTTAGAAACAACAAATTTCATTAAGAATCGGATGGAATTGCAGACATTTCATGAAAAGACAGTCCCTTCCCGGTAAAGAAAATAAAGAGATTTTGCCAAAAACGAAATTTTGATAAAACTTTAACGAATAGAAACGGCCGGGCAGCAGGGGCTGCCGCCGGAACGTGCGCCGGTAAATGCAATAAAATCGAACGCGGAACCGTATTCCAGACAGAAAGGCTCCCCCAAACGGTGGAAGAAAAATTTTCGCCGCTTTTTCGCTTTTTTCGCTGGCAAAGGAACTTAGTTTATGGTATACTGTAAAAACGACGTAAAATCAACACATCCGCAGTTTGGAATTTTGGGGGAGAACCGGTACATCTATGAAAACGCTTTATATCTTTCTGACCCGTTCGGGAACGCTGGTTTCGAATCTGGTGTACGCACTGACCGGGGCGGAGTATACCCATATCTCCCTCGCCTTTGATGAGGACCTGACCACCCTGTACAGCTCCACCCGGAAAAACGGCTACACCATGTTCCCGGCGGGGCCCAGCCGGGAATACCTCAACCGGGGCGTCTTCCGGCTGCGGGAGAATATCCCCTGTGCGCTCTATGCGCTGGAGGTGACGGATGAGGCCTATGCCCGCGCCAAGCGCCGCGCCGACCACATGATGAACCACGGCGAGCTTTACCGTTTCAACTCGGTGGGGCTGCTGCTCTGCGCGCTGCACATCCGCTGGAACCGCCGCCGCCACTATTTCTGCTCCCAGTTCGTCAGTGAGGTGCTGCAGAAGAGCGGCTCGCTGGACCTGCCCCGGCACAGCACCCTCATGCGCCCCAACGATTACGCGGCCCTGCCCCAGCTCAAGTGTCTGTACAGCGGGCGGCTGGCCGGTCTGCCCCAGCGCCAGAGCATGGAGATGGGCGAGGTGGAAAGCGTCGTCGGGCTGTATCTGGATGTGCTGCTGGGGGCCGTGAAGACGAGCGCCCGGAGGTTTTTCTGATTTTTTGAAAAAACTTGAAATTTCCTGTTGACAAAGAGCGGCTGCTGTGCTAAAATAATCGAGTCGGGAGCGAACGCCCGATGCAAAATGGACGTATGGCCCGTTGGTCAAGCGGTTAAGACAGAGGCCTCTCACGCCTTTAACATCGGTTCGATTCCGGTACGGGTCACCATTTTATAGTAGTAAAACGGCTTTACGCCGTTTTATATAGATGCCTCTTTAGCTCAGTCGGTTAGAGCACCTGACTGTTAATCAGGGTGTCGCCTGTTCGAGTCAGGCAAGAGGCGCCAGCAAAGCGATGGAAGTTTTCCATCGCTTTTTCTTTTTGTTTTGACCCTTTTGTTGACAGAAAAATGCACAGGGGATATACTTATAAAAAGATGAACCGCTCAGGCTGCCTGCGGCGTCCAGCTCCCCGGACAGGGATGCCCTTGGCAAAACCGGGATGGATACGCCAGAGCCTCCCCTACCAGGGGAGGTGGCAATGCGAAGCATTGACGGAGATGTTGTACAAAGGCGGGCCTGAAAAAGAAGGAGATTAGTTATGAAACAGATCATTTTGACCGGCGACCGCCCCACAGGCCGCCTGCATGTGGGCCACTACGTCGGCTCCCTGAAAGAGCGCGTCCGCCTGCAGAATTCCGGCAAGTTCGATGAGATCTACATCATGATCGCCGATGCGCAGGCGCTGACCGACAACGCCGACAACCCGGAGAAGGTGCGCCAGAACATCCTGCAGGTGGCGCTGGATTACCTGGCCGTGGGCATCGACCCCGCCAAGGCCCACATCTTTATCCAGTCCATGGTGCCGGAACTGACCGAGCTGAGCTTCTATTATATGAACCTTGTCACGGTGTCCCGCCTGCAGCGCAACCCCACCGTCAAGGCCGAGATCCAGCAGAAGAACTTTGAGACCAGCATCCCGGTCGGCTTCTTCACCTATCCCATCAGCCAGGCAGCCGACATCACCGCCTTCCGCGCCACCACCGTCCCGGCAGGCGAGGACCAGATGCCCATGCTGGAGCAGTGCCGCGAGATCGTCCACAAGTTCAACGCCGTCTACGGCGAGACGCTGACCGAGCCGGAGATCCTGCTGCCGTCCAACCACGCCTGCCTGCGCCTGCCGGGCATTGACGGCAAGGCCAAGATGAGCAAGTCTCTGGGCAACTGCATCTACCTGTCCGATGAACCAGAGGACATCAAGAAGAAGATCATGTCCATGTACACCGACCCCGGCCACCTGCGTGTGCAGGACCCCGGCAAGGTGGAGGGCAACCCCGTCTTCACCTATCTGGATGCGTTCAGCCGCCCGGAGCACTTCGCCGAGTTCCTGCCGGAGTACCAGAACCTCGACGAGCTCAAGGCGCATTATCAGCGCGGCGGCCTGGGCGATGTGAAGATCAAGAAGTTCCTGAACGCCGTCATGCAGGCCGAACTGGAGCCCATCCGCACCCGCCGCAAGGAGTGGGAGCAGCGTCTGCCGGAAGTCGTGGAGATCCTGAAGGAGGGCAGCGCCGTGGCCGAACAGACCGCCGCCGCCACCCTCGCCGATGTCCGCAAGTCCATGCGGATCGACTACTTTACGGATAACAATCTGCTGAAGTAACAGATAGTAGAAACAAAACCGCCTGTGCCCATGCGATTATGCTGGGTGCAGGCGGTTTTTGCGTGGCTGCAACTGCTGGTTGACAAATTTCAAGCCGCAATTGGTGGTTGTCAACTGGAAAATCTGCTATGATAACAGCATAGAGGACGTCCGCCGGAATCCATTGATACGCCGCCCTGCGGCAGAAAAGAGAACACGATGATCTTAGCCGAAAAAATTGCCCTTCTCCGCCGCCAGAATGGATGGAGCCAGGAAGAGCTTGCCGATCAGTTGAACGTCTCGCGTCAGGCTGTCTCGAAGTGGGAGGGCGGAACGTCCATCCCAGACTTGGATAAAATTCTGAAGCTGAGTGCTCTGTTTGAGGTGAGCACCGACTACTTATTAAAAGATGAGCTGGAACAGCCCGATGCCACGGCCCCGCTGCCGAAGGAAGAGCGGGTGACGGAACCCTGCCGCACCGTCTCATTTGGCGAGGCAAACGCATATCTCAGCACGGTGCAGGCCGTGCATGGGAAGATGGCGGCGGGTGTGGGCTTGTGCATCCTCAGCCCCATCGCGCTGCTTGTTCTGGGCGCATGGAGCGATGGTACACCCAGCGAAGAGCGGATGGCAGGGCTTGGTGTCATCTTCCTGCTGCTCTTCGTCGCGCTGGGGCTGCTGCTCATCCTGCCCGCCGCCATCCGGCTGGAAGCGTTTGAATATCTGGAAAAAGAGCAGATCGCCCTTGCCTATGGTGTGGAGGGCATCGTGGAGCGGCAGAAACAGGAGTATGCGCCCACCTACCGCCGCAGCATGACCCAGGGCGTGGTGCTCTGTGTGCTGGCCGTGGTGCCGATCCTGGGTACGGCCATGCTGGGAGTACCAGACTTCTGGGTCGCTGCCGCAGTCGGCCTGCTGCTGGCCATTGTGGCCGGTGCAGTACAGTTGTTTATCCGGGCCGGGATGACCCAGGGCAGCTTTGATAAGCTGCTGCAAACGGGGGAATACACCGTCCGCGAAAAGTGGACGAACCGCCGCGTCGGTTGGTTTGCCGGGGCCTACTGGTGCCTTGTGACGGCGGTGTACCTCGCTGTCAGCTTCTGGAACAACAACTGGGAAAAGAGCTGGATTATCTGGGCCGTGGCCGGGCTTGTCTTCGCCGCCCTCTACTCTGCCGTCCGTGCGTGGGCAGACAGGAAAAATCGGTAAAGCCCCCACAAATGAAAGTGCTGAGCAAACGGCAGGTCCAGCTCCTTCACACGGCGTTGATCGAGCAGACGGGCGGCTCGGATGGTATACGGGATGAAGTGCTGCTGGATTCAGCGCTCCAGATATAAGCAGCGCATGTTTAGTTGTTGTAGGTGCGGTTCAAAAATGACTTTAGCAGGGGCATTTTTCGTACGATTGGAAACTGGCGGTGAGAGAATGTCGGAATACAAAAAATATTTTGAAGCGTATTGTAAAGAGCACGACTTAGATTTGCGGTTATCTTCTGAGATGCCTGTTGGATACGAAACCGCAAACGGAACATTTGATGTTTCAAGCAGGACTGTTTTTATAAATGCGGAGAAGCTGAATAAAGAGCCTGAATACAGCAAGCTGTTTTACCTTTTTCATGAACTGCGTCATGCGTCTCAATATCTTGAACCGGGACGATTTAATGAAACAATAAAACGAAGCATTCAGTACATTATAATGTTCGACGGGACGTGTTACAAGTTGGCAGGAAATCGCTATTTGAAGTGCAGATTAAAAGGAGACGAAGAATATTTCAACAATTTGTATCTTGGCCAACCGCATGAGGTCGATGCAAATAGATTCGCCTATGAACAGGCCCAGAGAATCTGCGGGGATTCGGTAGGACTAAAAAAACTGGTTGATTTCTGGATGCCGCGTCAGACAGTTTCGAACAATGTATATGATAAGGTTTTCTCGCTGATTGACGAGAAGACCAAAACGATGTCCTAATTTCGAAGTACAACAGCGCCGCTCTCCCGGTCATGGGAAAGCGGCGCTGTTCGTTTCGCATTATTTGTTGAATAAATCGCTGTGGCTGCCGGTACGGGCCAAAGTCAAAACGAGCACATCGTCTTCGATGCGGTAGATGAGCAGCCAGTCTGGCTGGATGTGACATTCACGATGGCCGATCCAATCGCCAGTCAAAGCATGATCTCTGTTTTTCTCCGGGAGCGCTTCCCCACGCGATAAGGTGCGGATGATATTATCCAGAAGATCAACGTCGAGATGCCGTTTTAGAGCAAGTTTGTAGTCCTTCTTGAATTGGTTCGTCCAGACGATATCGCGGTTCATCGCTTCAACTCCCGAAGAGCCTCTTCTACATCAGAATAATGTTTTACGTTCGGGTCCTTTGCAATCCTTTCTGCCTCCAGCATGGCGGCCATGGTCTCTTTGTTGGGGTGATCCATTTTGATTTCAAAGGGAATGCCGCCATCCCGCAGGGACTGCCGGACGAAGATGTTGAATGCCGTCGAAAGGTTCATGCCGAGCTCCGAGAACAGGGCATCGGCCTGTGCTTTCAAGTCGGAGTCCATCCGAATGCTGATATTAGTTGTTGCCATGCAAATCATCTCCTTTACCATTATTATAGTGCTTTGCAAGAAAAATGCAATACAATGCACGAAAAAAGAATAGCTTCGAAACAAAAATGGAGCCCGCCTCCGGCTAGAAGCGGGCTCCCTTTATCGGTTTTGTTCAGAACTCAGGCATTGTAGGTGCGGTTCTTGATCTCGTCGGTCACCTTGGCGATGAAGGCGTCGAGGTCCATCGTGGTGGTCTCGCCCTTGCGGTCACGGACGGAGATGTTGCCGGCCTCGGCCTCCTTGGCACCCAGGACCAGCATATACGGCACACGGTCCACCTGCTGGGCAGCGCGGATCTTGTAGCCGATCTTCTGGTTGTCGTCGTCCAGTGCCACGCGGATACCGGCCTCGACCAGCTTCTCGGTGACGGCCTCGGCGTAGTCGAGGGTCTTCTCGGAGACGGGCAGGACCTTGACCTGCACAGGGGCCAGCCAGGTGGGGAACTTGCCCTTGGTCTCCTCGATCAGGTAGGCCATGAAGCGGTCCAGAGAACCCAGGATGGCGCGGTGCAGCACGACGGGGGTCTTCTCGGTGCCGTCCTTGTCCACATAGGTCAGGTGGAACTTGGCGGGCAGGCAGAAGTCCAGCTGGCAGGTGGAGAGGGTGTACTCTGCACCAACAGCGGGCTTGACGTTGACGTCCAGCTTCGGGCCGTAGAAGGCAGCCTCGCCGATCTCCTCGGTGAAGTGGATGCCCAGCTCGGTCAGCACCTCGCGCAGAGCGTTCTCGGCGTGGTTCCACATGGCATCGTCATCGTGGTACTTCTTCTTGTCGGCGGGGTCACGCAGGCTCAGCACGCAGCGGTAATCGGTGATGTTGAAGTCCTTGTACACCTCAAAGATCAGGTTGCAGACGTCTGCCACTTCGCTCTTGATCTGCTCCGGGGTGCAGAACAGGTGGGCGTCGTTCTGGCAGAAGTGACGGCCGCGCTCGATGCCCTTCAGGGTGCCGGAGGACTCGTAACGGAAATCGTGGGCGATCTCGCCGATGCGCATGGGCAGGTCACGGTAGGAGTGGGGATGATTTGCGTAGATCATCATGTGGTGGGGGCAGTTCATCGGGCGCAGAACGTAGCTCTCACCCTCCATCTCCATGGCGGGGAACATGTTCTCACGGTAGTGGTCCCAGTGGCCGGAGGTCTTGTAGAGGTTCACGGTGCCGATGCAGGGCGTCATGACGTGCAGATAGCCGCGTGCGCGCTCCTTGGCTTTGATATAGTTCTCCAGCTCCTGCCAGACGGTGTAGCCTGCGGGCAGGAACATGGGCAGGCCGCGGCCCACCAGGTCGTCGGTCATGAACAGGCCCATCTCCTTGCCGATCTTGCGGTGATCGCGCTCGCGGGCCTCCTGCTGCTCCTTCTCCCATGCGTCCAGCTCCTCCTGATTGCGGAAAGCCACGCCGTTGATACGGGTCAGCATCTTGTTTTCCTTGTCGTTCTTCCAGTATGCGCCGGACTGCTGGGTGATCTTGAAGGCCTTCAGTGCCTTGGTGTAGGTCAGGTGGGGTCCGATGCACATATCCACGTACTCGCCCTGCTGGAAGAAGCTGAACTCGGTCTCATCGGCCAGGTCGGCCATGTGCTCGATCTTGTAGTTCTCGTGACGCTCTTCCATCAGCTTCACGGCCTCGGCGCGGGGCAGGATGAAGGGCTTGATGGCGAGATTTTCCTTGGTGATCTTGTGCATCTCTTTTTCAATGCTGGCCAGATCTTCGTCGGTGAGCTTGGTGTCGCCCAGATCGACATCGTAGTAGAAGCCGTTCTCGGTGGCAGGGCCGAAGGCGAAGTCGGCCTCCGGATACAGGCGCTTGATGGCCTGTGCCATCACGTGTGCAGCGGTATGGCGGATGACATGCAGTTCCTGGTCCTGCGGGCACTCGTCCACATGGCCGTCCTTGTAAATGATCTTCATAATGAATCTCCTTTTGAACCTGAAAAGAATGAAAAACAAAAAGCGCTTCACCCCGCAGCAATACACGGGATGAAGCGCCTGAAAGATCCAGAAGCGTTCCACGGTTCCACCCGAATTGTGCGGTCAGGCCGCACCACTCGCTGTGCTGTAACGGGCGCACCCGGCAGAGGTTCGCCTCTGCACTCTGCGGTGGTAGAAGCTCCGGGTGCGCTGGGCCGCTTGCAGCACACTCTGAACAGAGCGGCGGCCTTCTCTGCAACGCAGGGGTCGGGACTTCGGTTTGTCCGCATCATCGTTTTCAACAGGATGAAACTATGCTGATTGTAGCACGGCGTTCGGGAAAAATCAAGGGCTGGAAGCTCATTCTTCCTCTTTTTTCACTCGTACACGCCACTTATGGGACATATACTCCGCGCGAAGCTTGTTGGTGACGAAGGTCTGGCTGCTGTAAAGGCCGTGGTGGCCGGAGAGCATGTAGCAGATGCCGCAGCCCAGCGCGATGAGCTCCAGCCCGGCCCCGCCGAACAGCTCAAAGCCCAGCAGGATGGAGGGGATAAGGGCGTTGGTGGCACCGCAGAAGACGGACACGAGGCCCACGGCGGCCGCGAACCCGGCGGGCAGGCCCAGCAGCGGGCCGAATGCGCAGCCGAAGGTGGCACCCACAAAGAAGCTGGGCACGACCTCGCCGCCCTTGAACCCGCAGGAGAGGGTCAGCGCGGTGAGGAAGATCTTGCACAGAAAATCCCAGGGCAGGGCCTGGCCCTGCTCCACAGCAGCGGTGATGACGTTCATGCCGGCACCGTTGTAGCGCCCCACGCCGAAGAGATACGAGAAGCCAATGACCAGCACACTGCCGGCCAGGACTCGCACCCAGGGGTTCGGGATGCGCTTGGGCACGGTGTGCTCCATGAAGTGGAGCGTACCGCAGAAGAGCCGGGAGACGGCCGCGCAGGCCACGCCCAGCAGGATGATGAGGAAGGCGTTCCAGACCGTCAGTTCCGGTGCGGTGAGCGCAAAGCGGGTGGGCGCGATGCTGAAGGTCAGCGAGCAGCCGTAGGCGATGAGGGCCGAGGTGAAGGCCGGGACAAAAGCCGAGGTGAAGGTCAGGCCCACATCCTCGATGGTCATGGCAAAGAGGGCCGCGGCCAGCGGGGTGCCGAACAGGGCCGAGAAGAACGCGGCCATGCCGCTGATGGTGGCGGTGCGGCGGTCGTAGTCTTTGAGGTGCAGCAGGGTGCCGAGGTTCCAGCCGATGCTGCCGCCCATCTGCAGCGCAGCCCCCTCGCGGCCGGCTGAGCCGCCGCACAGGTGGGTGAGCACGGTGCCCAGGAAGATGGCCGGGACCAGCAGGATGCTGACCGGTTCGCCGCTCTGCACGGCGCGGATGACATTGTTGGTGCCCACGCCCTCGCACTTCGTTATCTTGTACAGTGCGGTGATGAGCAGGCCCGCCGCAGGCAGCAGGAAGAGCAGCCAGGGCTGTGCGGCCCGCAGCTCGGTGACGCACTCGACGGAAAGGTGGAACAGGGTGCCCACCAGCCCGCAGACCAGGCCCGTGGGGACGGCCAGAAAAAACCATTGCAGCGCCACCCGGAGGGCGGCTTTGGCTTCGCGTTGGAACGCATCAAAATTGTTCATAGAAGAAAACTCCTGTATCGTTGACGTCCGGTCCATGATGTGTTTCGAGACCGCTCCAACATAACACAGCGGGGCGGGGTTGTCAACCCAAAAAGCGGCGCAGACGAAAACGGTCCCCGGCTCCCTTGTGCGGAAGGAACCGGGGATCGTTTTTGCTGTTTGGATCAGAAAAAAGGAAAAGGAGAAAAAGGAGAACAATTATCTATCACACGCTTTCGAAAAGCGGGGACAGCGGAGAAAAGAGATCGTGGAACTTACTCCACATCCTGCAGGGCGGCGAAGTCTTCCTCGCCGGTGCGGATCTTGACCACGCGGGTCACGTTGTAAACAAAGATCTTGCCGTCGCCGATGTGGCCGGTGTAAAGGGCCTTCTTGGCGGCTTCGACCACGGAATCAACCGAGATCTTGGAGACGATGACCTCGACCTTGATCTTGGGCAGCAGGGTGGAATCCACGGGGACGCCGCGGTATTTCTCGCTGGTGCCCTTCTGGATGCCGCAGCCCATCACCTGGGTCACGGTCATGCCGGTCACGCCCAGATCGTTCAGAGCGGTCTTCAGCTGGTCGAACTTGGACAGCTTTGCAATGATGGAGACCTTGTGCATCCCGGTGTCGTAGATGCCGTCGTGGATGACGGCAGGCTCACGCACCACCGGCACCGCAGCAGACATCTGCGTTGCGGAAGCCTTGACGGGGTCGTCCTCGCCGAGGTCGGTGTTTTCGTTTGGGGTCATGGCGGCTGCGTTGGCGTCGGAGATGGAGAAGCCAGCGTAGGCAGAAGCCAGACCGTGCTCGTGGATGTCCAGGCCGTCGATCTCCACCTCAGCGGGGACGCGCAGGCCGATGGTCTTGTCGATGATCT
>ERZ1026844.681-NODE-681-length-23380-cov-5.354898_pt1 | contig 23380 bp, 17 predicted proteins | sample MGYA00380152_ERZ1026844 | MGnify/ENA primary metagenome ERZ1026844 (study PRJEB33269, sample SAMEA4719788) | human gut metagenome | biome: human-associated habitat; feature: organic feature; material: feces | place: Cameroon | collected 2013-10 ... | reverse complement strand
CGAACCAGCGGCCTCGTGGTCCCAAGATAGGATTTCAAAAATTACCAAAAACGCAAACTTTCTATCCCGATATTCAAGAGAAAAGACGAGGAAATTAGTAGTTTACAAATCTGAAAATGAAATTCTGAATCTGATTGTGGTCAAATAAGTGGAATAATCATGATATGGATCCTAAAATGAGAATAAGCATTGGGCGAGAGAAATGAGGGTGACTATCTCTGTTTTCTGTAATCCGTGGGTGTTACTTGATAGTGTTTCTTGAATGCATTCTGAAAATGACTCTGACTGGAGAAGCAAAGGTAATCGCTAATCTCACTCAAGGGTTTGTCCGTATAGCGAAGCAGATTCTTTGCCTCCCGGAGGCGGCACTGCATAATGTATGCACCGATGCTCATACCCAATTCTTGCTGGAATTTCTTGAACAGATAGGCACGGCTTTTGCCAGAGAGTTCCACCACGTCTGCCGTCTGGATGGGCTCGTTGATGTGCGTAGAAATGTACTGCATGCAGGCGTAGACTTCCTGAGAAATCCCAGCAGGAAGTTTTTGTTGCGCCACCCGTCGTGCAAAGTCCAGGGGCATATTGTACTGAAGGATCTTTACTGCATCCTCAGACTGCATTTTCTCGCACTCCTGGATGTAGGTATCGATGAGTTGATAGGTTTGCTCAATGTCCATGCCGCCGGGAATGGCAGCATATTTGCCCACCATCGTCACCAGACCGATAAAAAGATTCTTCGCCTGTCGCAGAGGATGCTCTGCCAATTTGCCTTCCCGACTGTTGGGGGTATTGGCGGCGGAGAGAAGTAACTGATTCAGCGTTTCCGGTTCTCCGTTTCGGATCAGGGCAAACATCTGCTGCTCAAAATGATAGGTTCCGTGAAGGATGCCTTCTTCCCGATTCTGATAAGACTTCTCGCTGTGCTGCTGACCAATGGATTCCTGATACTGATCCTCGCACAAGCCAAAGGCTGACAGAATATCAAGCTTTTCTCCGGTCAGTGTAAAATGGAGGAACAACAGCAAACTCAAGAAACGGTTATAGGTATACTGGGGGATGCCACCCAGATAAGACGCGATTTCTCCGTAACGATTGGGAGAGATCGCGTTTTTGCTCATATAGGAGCGAATGAAGCTGTCCGTTACTGGAGTAGCATAGGCAGGACCAAGCACAAAGCAGTGCTTACCGTCACTGCATTTCACCAATCCATAATAGCCGGTGTCGGATGAAACATACACCGCAGGGCTGCCCATGGCTTCAAGCTTGGGCAGTGCGAAGGGATATGGGTCACCATCCTGGTAAAATCCGGAGGAACAAATGAATTGCTGATTCTCATATAGCGCAATAGGAAGAAAGTGGGCAGCATAAAACATTTCACAGTAGGATCGATAATCTGTCATAAAATTCACATCCATAGACGAATTTATATAATTGTAGACCACTGTGCAATACTTTGCAAGAGAATTGCGCTACAATATTTGCAGATAATGGGATGGGTGTGAAGATGGAATGGGCTTTTTTCTTTCTGTGTCGGCTTTGCTAGTCTTTGCAGGTATATATTGCTGGTGGGTTTTCCTTCCCCACAAGGAATGGCCACTGTTTTGTAAAGAACGGATCCTCTGCATTGGTGACAGCATTACCTTTGGAGCAGGCGTTGTTCCGATGCGATGGAGGAATTCATATCCTGCGATATTGCAAAAGAAGTTGGGACATGAATACCAGGTGCTGAACTATGGCATATCAGGTTCGACCATGCAGCTATCCAGCGACAAGCCCTACAGTCAGGCTTTTATGGATGCCGCTGAAAAGATGAAACCGAAAATGTGCATTCTGATGCTAGGCACCAATGATTCCAAACCGCACAACTGGAACCCGGCGTCTTTTGCAAAAGACCTGGATCAGCGAGTTGCCAGAATCCAAGCTTTCCTTTCGGCTCCGATGATCATTCTGGCAATCCCACCTGCGGCATTTGGTAACCCAATTGCATATGAAATTGACGATGATATTATCCGGAAACAGATCCGGCCGATCCTGATACAATATGCGAAAGCAAATCGGCTTCAGATGATCGACCTTTACCAGGAAACGAAAGCACACCCGGAGTGGTTCACGGACGGTGTTCACCCCAACAGAGAAGGAAATCAAAGGATCGCTGAGATCGCATATCGTAAGCTCAAAGAGATTCTCACGGAAAGAGAAATATAACATGGTGATTGATTTTTGTAAAAACTGGACGTTTTGCAAGGAAAGCGGAAAACCCATGGCAGTGGATCTGCCCCATGATGCCATGATTCTGGAGCAGCGGGATCCGGCCTGCCGAAATGGTGTCAATTCAGGTTTCTTCCCCGGTGGCAAGTATGTCTACGAAAAGAAGTTTACCCTGAAACCGGCGATGATCGGTAAATCCATCGAGCTGCATTTTGAGGGCGTATATCAAAACTGCAAGGTATATGTGAGGGATAGGTTAGCAGGTCAGCATCGGTACGGATATACCGCCTTTGATGTGGATATTTCTGAGTTGGTGCAGGCGGGTGAGAATACCATCCGGGTGACAGTGGATAACTCTCTGGAGCCTAACTGCCGCTGGTACTCCGGTTCCGGTATCTATCGGCCGGTGCAGCTGGTGATTCGGGAGAAGAATCATATCTTCCAGGTACATATTGAGACTGTAGATATCCATCCTGCAAGGATCAAAGTGGATGTGCAGACCACCCAGCCCAGCGAAGTCTTTGTGGATGTGTTTGATGGAAAGAAGTTGGTTGCATCCGGTGCGCCAGGCATTCTGGAAGTTCCCAACGCAAAACTCTGGAGCGCAGAAACGCCTTTCCTTTATACGATTCTGATCAAAACAGATACCGATGAACGGATCATTCCTTTTGGTATCCGGAAACTGGAATGGAGCGCCAAAGCCGGTCTGCTGGTTAATGGTGAACGAATCCTCCTGCGGGGCGGCTGCATCCACCATGACCACGGTGTCCTGGGTGCCCGGGAGTATCCCGATGCCGAGGAGCGCCGCATCAGAATCTTAAAAGAAAATGGCTTCAATACCGTCCGCATTGCCCATCATCCTGCATCCCAGATCACGTTGGATGCCTGCGACAAGGTGGGTATGTATGTGATGAATGAGACCTTCGACGGCTGGTATGTGCCGAAAACCTATCACGATTATTCCCGCTGGTTTTGGGATGACTGGAAAGCAGATCTTACCGCCATGGTGGAATCTTCCCGGAATCATCCATCCGTCATCATGTATTCCCACGGTAACGAAGTGTCGGAAACCGCAACGGATAAGGGCGCGCAGGTTGCCCGGATGCTGACGGACTTTGTCCACAGCTTGGATAATACCCGCCCTGTCACCGCTGGTGTTAATGTGCTGCTGAATGTCTATGCCAATATGGGCATGGGTGTCTATAAAGACAAGGGCGACTATAAGCCCGAGCCGCTGCCGCCAAAGAAGGGATACCGGGAGAAAAAAACTGGATCCACCTTCTTCAATGCTATGACACAGAAGCTGGGCAAGCTGATGTTCTTTATGGCTGCGGGTAACCGGGGCGACAAGGCATCTCTGGGGGCTGCCAACAGCGTGGATATCATGGGCCTGAACTATGCTTCCTCCCGCTATGATCCAGATATAGCGAAATATCCGGACCGCTTGATGGCTGGCACAGAAACCATGGTAGCCGATTTGCCCTATAACTGGGAACGGGTGAAGAAATATCCCCAGCTGGTAGGTGACTTCGTATGGTCTGCTTGGGATTACTTAGGTGAGACCTGCATGGGCTGGACCTACCATTCCTACAAGGGTCTGCCCCTGCTTTCCAACCAGGGCATGATCGATATTACTGGCCGTCCCAACGCATCCATGGGCTTCATGCAGGTGGTGTGGGGCGTGCGGAAAGAACCTTACATCGGTGTTCGCCCGGTGAATCATGCCCATGAATCTCCCAGTAAGGGCTCCTGGCAGTTCACAGATGCCATCGACAGCTGGAACTGGCCCGGTTACGAAGGAACGAAGGCAACCATCGAAATCTATGCTCCCGGTGAATCAGTGCGGCTGAAGCTGAATGAAAAAGAGATTGGAACGAAGAAACTGAAGAAATTCAAAGCCATTTTCCGTTCACCCTATACACTCGGCAAGCTGACCGCAGAAGCGCTGGATGCGGATGGCAAGGTGATTTCTTCCCATACCCTTACTTCCGGTGACGGCAGCAAACAACTGACTGTAAAACCGGAAAAGCAGGTGCTGACTGCTAACGGTACCGATCTGTGCTATATCCCCATTGAATTTACCGATGGGCAGGGCCTGCTGCTTCCTGCCGTCGAGCAGAGAGTGGATATTGCCGTAGACGGTGCGGCCAAGCTCATCGGCTTCGGCTCGGCACTGTACAAGACCGACGAACTGTTCCATCAGACCCATCATGCTTCCTACCGTGGCAGATGCCTTGCCGTTATCCAGGCGGGAGAAATGCCCGGCATTGCAACCATTACCGTAAAATCTCAGGGTGTTGCCCCTGCTATCATCGAAGTGGAGGTAAAATAATCATGGCGACGAAAGAAAAGAGAAAAGGCTTACTTAGCGGCGGCTTGTTTGATAAGCCCTTCATGGACAGCAAAGCAACCACCAACTCAATATCCACCAAGGAATGGGTCCTGGGTCATCTGATCGGACCTCTGGGCCTGATCTTCGTAGTCAATACCATTGCGGCGCTGGTGGAAAAATTCTTTACCCAGCAGACCGGAGCTATGTACGGCACCGGCAATGATGAAATGATCATGAAAATGGGCGGCTGGTATGAAATCGTTATGACTTTCGCAAAGGTGCTGGCTGTGGGAATTGGTCTGCTGAATGGTTGGTTGATCCAGAAAACCGAATCCCGGCAAGGCAGAATGCGTCCCTGGTATCTGATTTTTGGCTTTGTTTCCATCGCCATTGGCTGCCTGATCTTCCTATTCCCCGGAAATGTTCTGGGAGAAGCCTACTGGTATTATTTCTTCTTCCTGCTGATTTGCTACCATACTGTGGGCTCTTCTTATTTTTATCTGTTCCGGGATACCATTTGCTCCCTGACCACCCGTGATCCCAAAGAGACAGCCCGCATCCAGTTCATCCGAAAGATGTCCTGGACATTGCTGTCCGGTATCGTGATCGGCATGGTGTTCAGCATGGTAGTGTTGCCGCTGTGGCTGGAAAAGGACATTATGGGTTACCCCATTCTGATGGTCACCGTGTCCATCATTGCAATCCCGTTGCTGCTTCTGGAATACTTCTATACCCGTGAGCGCATTACAGAGGATGTTTCCGCGCAGCATGACCGCCTGGATGAACAAAAGATTCCTCTGCGCGACCAGATGAAGGCGCTGTTTTCCAATAAGTATTTTGTGATTCTGACTGTCATTGCCACCATCAGCGGTATCGTGGATAATTTCAAGGGCGGCAACGTGCAGTACTTCTACATCAAATTTATGCTGGGCGGCACAGAGAACCCTCTGATGTACACCATTTATCAGGTGGTTACCGGTGTGCCGATGGGTATTGGCGCATTTGCAATTTACCCGCTGGCTAAAAAAATGGGCATAAAGAATCTGACGGTTGCCGGCTATGCGCTGGTATTGATCGGAAGTATCATGGGTTGGATGTTCCCGGATCAGATGATTCCGGCACTGTTGGGCGGCTTCCTGCGGAATATAGGTTGGCTGCCTAATGCCTACATCTTTGCAACACTGATGTGCTTTGCTTATGACTCTGTGGAACATAAGTCCGGTCTGCGTCTGGAAGGTTTGCTGGGTGCCGCTGTGGTGTTTGCGATTCAACAGCTGATCTATGCGCCTTTCGCTGGCGGCTTTGAGTCCAGTATTCTGAAACTGGGCTTTGTGGATGTAGAAGGTGTGATTCCCAGTGTGGAGGTTACCAAATTCATGACCATGTCCTTCTATCTGTTTGACTCCATCCTGGCTGCTGTGGTAGTGATTCTGCTGCCTTTCGTGGATGTGGAAAAGCATCTGCCTGAGATCAACGCAGAGCTGCTGCGCCGCAAGAAGGAAGCGGTTCTGGCCCGTGGCGAGGAGTGGCTCAATCCTGCGGAAGCGGAACGGATCGAGGAAGAAAAAGCCGCTGTTATCCGTGAAGAAAACCGCATTGCCGACCTGAAGGCCAAGTGCGCCAAGAAGGGTCTGGACTTTGATGCCGAGAATGCTAAATTCTTAGCAAAGCAGGCAAAGAAAAAAGCCAAGAAAAAGTAAGAGGTAATACTGATGTTGGAGATCCGGGATATTCGCATTGATAACCAACTAAATTTTGCCGTCACGGACAATTCCGCGCCGGAGGTGTCCTTCGCGCTTTTCAGCGATGTCCCGGATACTTTTTTGAAATCCGCGCAGATGAAGGTCTGCGGGGAAACCCTCCAATGTGGTTGTGGACAGACTGGCATCAAGCTGCCACAGCTGGATTGGAAGCCTTTTACTACCTATGAAGTAGCCGTTGCCGCAGAGGTTAATCACGGAGAAAAGGCGGAAAAATCTGCGCATTTTCAGACCGGGCGATTGGGAATGCCTTGGGATGCCAAGTGGATCACGGATCAATCCTATCAGTTTGGCAAGAAGATTTCTCCCGCGCCCATGACATTCCGCAGAATGTTCAAAATTCCGAAACCAGTCCGGCGAGCCTATATTACTTCCACCGCCATGGGCATCTATGAACTGATGCTGAACGGCGAAAAGGTAGGAGAAGATTATTTCGCTCCCGGATTTACCAGCTATCAAAAGAATCTGCAATACCAGTTTTACGATGTGACGGAACAGTTTGTTCAAAGCAATACCTTGATTGCTGTGGTTGCCGGTGGCTGGGCGGTAGGAAGATTTACTTATGAAAGCAAAAATAAAATCACTACAGACCGACAGGCATTGCTTCTGGAACTGCATATCGAATATGCTGACGGCAGCGTGGAGAAAATCCTCACCGACGAAAACTGGGAGGTGACGATGGGTGGACAATACCATTTTGCCTGCCTCTACGACGGTGAAACCTATGATGCTACCGTGGATTTGGGAAAGGCACTCTGGAAGCAGGCGAATGTGACGAAACTGAAGTTTGTGCCTCAAATGACGGTGAGTAACGGCAATATGGTGAAGCGGCAGGAAACAATGAAGCCTGTTCACCATTTCCAAAACAGCGATGGGGAATGGATCTACGATTTCGGTCAGAATTTTGCCGGTGTTATTTCGTTGGAGATCAAAGGAAAACGCGGACAGAAAATCGTTATCCGTCATGCGGAAGTGCTGGACGGGGATAAACTGTATACCAAGTCTTTGAGAACCGCAAAGGCAACAGCAACCTATGTCTGTAAGGAAGGTAAGCAGACATATTCTCCCAGACTGACCTACATGGGTTTCCGTTTTGTTGGCATCACGGGTATAGAACCGGAAAATGTAGAAGTATTGGCATTTGCTCTCTATTCCGATTTTGAACATACCGGCAGCTTTGAATGCTCCAATGAGCAACTCAATAAGCTGCAGAGCAATATCCTCTGGGCAGGAAAGTCCAATTTTGTGGATATCCCCACGGATTGCCCCCAGCGGGATGAACGACAGGGCTGGACAGGAGATATTTCTGTTTTTGCCAATACCGCTTGTTTCAATTTCGATTTGAGCCGTTTTCTGGAAAAATGGCTGAAGGATGTGCGGCTGGAGCAAGGCTGGGGCGGCGGCATTCCCATGGTTGTACCGCGGCATGGCAGTACACCGCCTGTGGTTGCAACCGCTTGTTGGGGGGATAGCTGCATTCTGGTTCCCTGGGCGGAATATCTGGCCCGTGGCAATGTGGAACTGCTGCGGCGCCAGTATCCCTGCATGAAGAAATTTATGAAAGCGGTGAAATTCTGGGCATCCCTCTACGGCGCCGGTGACAGGAAATACATCTTCAAGTGGCTCTTCCAGTTTGGCGACTGGTGCGCCCCGGAAGGTGGAGTAAAGGACTGGCTTGCCAGGGACAAATGGATGGGGACGGCTTATTATGCCAATTCCGCCCGGATTATGGAAAAAATTGCAACCATCCTTGGAGAATCTGAGGATCAGAAATACTATGAGGAACTGCGCCGCAATATCTGCCGGGCATTCTGTAATTTGCTGACGGATGGCCACGGTAAACTTAAGGAAGAATTCCAGACCGGCTATGTACTGCCGCTGTATTTTGAGATGGAGAATGGAGAAATTCGGCAGGCAATGGCCGATAACCTGGACCGACTGGTAGTGGAGAATGACTACCATCTGGCAACCGGCTTCCCCGGAACACCCTACATCCTCTTTGCGCTGGCTAACAACGGCCACGCAGACACAGCGTTCCGGGTGTTGCTGCAGGACACCTGCCCCTCTTGGCTTTATTGCGTGAAGACGGGTGCCACAACTTTCTGGGAGCAATGGAATGCCATTACCCCGGAGGGAGAGGTTCGGGATCCGTCCATGAATCACTATGCCTACGGCGCGGTGGGCGATTTCCTGTATCGCCGAATTTTGGGCCTGGAAGCAGCGGAAGGCGGTTACAGCAAGTTCCGTGTAAAGCCGCTGCTGGGCGGCGGCATCACCTGGGCCAAAGGCCATACAAATACGGCTTACGGTGAAATTGCAGTCAGTTGGTATGTGGAGGAAAATCAATTCACGATCTATGTGACTGTGCCGGTATCGGCAGAATGCGAGCTGGTCATGCCCAGCGGCAAAAAGCATCGCATTACAAGCGGACAGTACCATTATACAGAGAAGCTGGAGAAGGAGCATTCTATATGAAATTCCAAGTTTTGGGTGTAAGCACTCCGGAAGAATCCGTGCGGGAACGAGAGCATCGGGCCTTGGCCAGACAGGCTGCGGCAGAGGGTGTCGTTTTGCTGGAAAACAACGGTGTTCTTCCCATAAAGCCACAGAAGATCGCACTTTATGGTTCCGGCAGCCGAATGACCGTTAAGGGTGGTTCCGGCAGCGGCGATGTCCGGGAGCGATACAGCGTTACCATTGAAGAAGGCCTGAAAAACGCTGGATTTACATATCCCACGGCTCTCTGGATGGACCGGTTCAAAGAGAAATACGATGCGGATATCACTACCTGGCGGGAAGATTTGGAGTATCAGGTTCAGAAATATAATCCCATTCAAACAATGCAGATGTTTTGCTTTATTGGAGAACATCCTATGCCATATCCCTCCTGCACGCCGATTCGCGAGGATGAACTGACAGCTGAAACCGATGCTGCCATCTATGTTCTATCCCGGCAGGCTGGCGAAGGCCAGGACCGTCGGGTAGAGAAAGGCGATTATCTTCTGTCCGATGTGGAAGAAGACAGCCTGCGGCTGCTGCGGAAACACTATAAGAAACTGATTCTTGTGCTCAACTGTGGCAGTGTTATGGACCTTTCCATTCTGGATGAAATTTCAATGGATGCAGTCCTATTTTACGGGCAGGGCGGCACGGAAGGCGGCAATGCTCTGGCAGATATCCTGACCGGAAAAGTTAGTCCCAGCGGCCACCTTACCGACACCTGGGCCAAAAACTACGAAGATTATCCCTGCGCCAATACCTTTAGCCACCGCAACGGTGATTTGGAGAACGAGGAATATACTGAGGGCATCTATGTCGGCTACCGTTGGTTTGATCAAAAGAACATTGCACCCCGGTATCCGTATGGTCACGGTCTCAGCTATACTACTTTCAACCACCAAGTTAATTCTGTCAGCGAGAAAGAAGTGCAGGTAACTGTTACCAATACCGGAAACTGTCCAGGCAAAGAAGTCCTTCGCATTTTTATTGAAAAACCCAACGGAAAGCTGGATCATGAAAAGCGCAGCCTTGTTGCGTTTGCTAAATCCGAGACTCTTGCCCCTGGCGAAAGTCAATGTATCGCCGTTCCGCTTGCACTAAGTAATATTGCGTCCTTTGATGAGGAACGGTCTGCTTTCGTATTGGAAGCAGGCGAATATACGGTCATTCTGAACGAACAGACAGTCGGTTCTTTCCAAATGGAAGAGCAGATTCTGGAAACGGTGAAACCTATCGGCAGTAATGTGCCTGAAAAAGTCACACAGGAATTTACGCCCAAGGTGCAGTCTATGCTGGAAAAGATTTCTGACTGGGACAAAATCCGGCTTGTGGTAGGCGGCAATTACAGCATCCGCTGTTACAATAATGTGATGGGGGCTGCCGGACGCACCTGCACCAAGCTGCTGAAAAAAGGGATTCCCAATATCGTCCTGTCGGACGGCCCTGCGGGATTGAATGTGAACCAATCCACCACCGTCATGCCCGACGGCACTCCTCGTTATCCCGATGGGCTTCCTGCGGACTGGCAGTGGGGTTGGCTGAAAAAGGTTGGCCCGCTGCTAAAAGACCGTTCCGGCAAGGGAAAGACGGTCTACCGCTACATGACCGCATGGCCCAGCGAGACGGTCCAGGCGCAGACTTGGAATACAGATCTTGTGAATGAAATCGGACAGGCTGTGGGTAAGGAAATGCTGGAGATCGGTGTTTCCGTCTGGCTGGCACCGGGTCTGAACATCCATCGGAATCCGCTTTGCGGCAGAAACTTTGAGTATTATTCGGAAGATCCCGTTCTCTCCGGCAAGATGGCGGCAGCGATCACCCAGGGTGTCCAGAGTATGGGTGGTGTAGGTGTTTCCCAGAAGCATTTCTGCTGCAACAACCAGGAGGATAACCGAACTGGTGTTTCCGCCAATGTATGCCAGCGGGCCTTGCGGGAGATTTATCTCCGGGCATTCCGTATTGCGGTAACAGAGGGAAAACCCTGGACGGTGATGTCCAGCTATAACCGGGTGAACGGCAAATATGTCTGCAACAGCTTTGATTTCTGCACCCGGGTACTGCGGCAGGAATGGGGTTTCGAAGGCCTTGTAATGAGCGACTGGAATGCGACCGAGCAGTGTTCTTACGCAGAGGCCATCAACGCAGGCAATGATCTGATTATGCCGGGTACCGCGGCTGTTGCAAAACGCTTGAGATCCGACCTTAAGGCAGGCAAACTGGATAAGGATGCCCTGAATCTGTCCGCCGGACGGGTGCTGGAGCTGATTTTCAAAAGCGATACATGTAAGGAATTTTGATTATGAATCCATTTCTACCTTTAACGGAATACATCCCGGATGGTGAACCCCATGTGTTCGGGGATCGGGTCTATCTCTATGGCTCTCATGATAAGGCCCGGTCCGACCGGTTCTGTGTGCAGGACTATACGGTTTTGTCAGCACCTGTGAATGATTTGTCAGACTGGAAGTGTCATGGCGTGACTTATCGCAAGGACCAGGATCCCCGCTCCAACCCCGGTAAGCTGGTGGATTACTATGCGCCGGACTGCGTGCAGGGCAATGATGGACGGTATTATCTCTATTATTGCGCCATGGGCCCCAATACAAAGAACTTTGGCCCCATGTCCGTTGCGGTGGCCGACGATCCGGCAGGCCCCTTCGAGTATTTGGGCGATATCCGATACAAAGACGGAACACCGGTTTTGAAATACCTGACCAACGACCCAGCAGTGCTGAATGACAACGGACGCATCTGGCTCTATTACGGCTGGGGGCTGGCACGGGATTTCCGAAGCAAAGCCTTTGCGCTGATTTACAACATCGTTCAGAGTAAGCTGTTTGGCAGAAGCATCGCAGAAATCAAGAAAACCAAGCCCAGTATCCTTTCCTGTGCCGTTGTGGAGTTGGAGGAAGATATGCTTACCGTCAAGGGCGAACCAAAAGCAGTGCTGGACAGCAAGACAACTGCTCCTAAAGATAGTGAACTGTATCACCATGCGTTCTACGAAGCTCCCTCTATCCGTAAAATCGGCGACACCTACTATCTTGTTTATTCTTCCGGGGAAAATAACGAATTGGACTATGCCACGAGTCCGTATCCCGATCGTGACTTTACTTATCGTGGTGTGATTATTTCAAATGCAGATCTTGGCTACAAGGGCAATACCACGCCGAAAGCACCGGCAGGAACCATCCATGGCGGCATCGAATGCATCAATGGGCAGTGGTATGTATTTTATCACCGCTGCACCAATAACACCGATTTCTCTAGACAAGCCTGCGCGGAACCCATCACGATCATGCCTGACGGAACCATCCCCCAGGTGGAGATCACCACCCAGGGCCTTGCGGGTAAACCGATCATTGCAAAGGGAAATATCCCGGCTGCCTATGCCTGCAATCTTACCACCGGGAAGAAAATGAAGCTTGGTAACGGAAAACCCCAGACGCAACCCAGAATTACAGAGTTTGATGGTGATGTTTTTGTTGCAGACCTGGCTGACGGTACGGAAGTGGGCTATAAGTATTTCGATTTTCAAAATGAATCTGCGCTCCGGATCACCCACCGGGGAACCGGCACGGGAGCTTTGGAAGTGCGGACAGATAGCAAGCTACTGGGCAGCATTGCGGTTACTCCCAGTGAGAACTGGACTGACAGCGAAGGGACGATTGCTTTTCCGGCAGGTGTCCACGGGCTGTATCTGTGCTACCGCGGTACCGGAAAGCTGGATTTGAAAGAGATTGGATTTGAGGAGTGAAAGATATGAGCAACAACGGATTCTCCAAAGATTTTCTCTGGGGTGCTGCGGCTGCCTCCGCCCAGATCGAGGGAGGATGGAAAGAGGGTGGCAGAACCCCCAGTATATGGGATATGGCCACAAAGAAGCAGATCCGCAAGGGCGAGAATTGCCACACTGCCTGCGACCACTACCATCGGTGGAAGGAAGATGTGGCCATGATGAAAGAAATGGGTCTGCAGTCCTACCGCTTCTCCATAAGCTGGTCCCGAGTGATCCCAGAAGAAGGAAAAGTCAACCCGGAAGGAATCAAATTCTATTCCGATTTGGTGGACGAGCTAATCGCAAACGGCATCGAGCCGCTGGTGACCATTTTCCATTGGGATTTGCCCATATGGGTGTACAAGAAAGGCGGTTGGATGAGCGAAAAGATCGTGCCGCTGTTCCGGGAATATACAAAAATCGTGGTGGAGGCTCTGTCTGACCGGGTAAAATGGTGGATGACCATGAATGAGCCGGGATGCTTCATCATGAACGGTTATATGCAGGGTATCCATGCCCCCTTCAAGCACAATTATCTGGCCCTGTCCAAGCTGACTCGGAACTGTATGCTGGCCCATGCAGAATCCGTTAAGGCAATCCGGAAGTATGCGAAGCAACCGGTGAAGGTGGGCCTCGCTTTCTCCACCGGCGCTTATGTGCCGGAAGATGAAACACCGGAAGCTATCGAAAAGGCTCGCCGCATGAGCATGGAAGAAGGCAACGGCCTGATGGGCAACCGTTGGTGGATGGATCCCATGCTGGCAGGCAAGCCCGTCCGGGCCTATGGTATCTATTCCTCCAGTAAGAAGGATATGGAGGCAATTTATCAGCCGCTGGACTTTATTGGTCTGAACATCTACACCTCTTACAACTATGCTGAATGGGGCAGTGGCGAACGCCCCGCTCCCGGTACACCGGTGAATGCTCTGGGATGGGTCATTGACGAGCGGTGTATGTACTGGAATGTGCGCTTTGTTTACGAGCGGTACGGTCTGCCTATTATGATCACGGAAAACGGTCTGGCTGCTCATGACACGGTCAGCCTGAACGGCAAGGTATACGATCCTCAGCGGGCAGACTATACCCGCAGATATTTGGGTCAGCTGAAGCGGGCGGCCAAGGAAGGTTTCCCGGTGATCGGATATCAGCACTGGTCCGTCATGGACAATTTTGAGTGGGCAGAGGGTTATGATCCCCGGTTTGGCTTGATCTATGTGGATTTCCAGACCGGTAAACGGATTATCAAGGAATCTGCCTTGGATTACAAGCACATTATCGAGACCAACGGCGAAGATCTGTAAGGAGACAGCCATGAAAATTCAAATCGACAGAAACGAAAAAATCATTCCTACCGATTTTTCCTGGCAGTTTGGCATCGGCAATGACCATGCCTGTCAGATGCTCCGCACAGATGTGTGTGGGCATGTGAAGCTGGCCCATGACGAACTGGGTATTAAGTACATCCGCTTTCATGGCATCTTTGATGACGATCTGCTGGTGATCCAGCGGCTGACGGACTATTTTAATTTCGCCGCTATGCCCTGGGCAAAGGGAATTCAGGAACTGAATTTCCGGCAGGTAGCCAATGTGTTCGACAATGTTCTTAAATGTGGCATGAAGCCTTTCGTGGAGCTTTCCTTTATGCCTAAAGCCATTGCCAGCGGCAAAAAAGTGGGCTTGCGCTACCGCAATAACATCACTATGCCGAAGAATATGGAACGCTGGTGCGACCTGATCGAGAAATTCGTTAGATTCCTGTTTGAGCGCTATGGTCAGGAAGAAGTAAGAACATGGTACTTTGAAATCTGGAACGAGCCGGATCTGCCCATCTTCTTCAAGGGAAGTAAGAAGGACTACTTCAAACTCTACGAAGCCACCGCAAAAACTATCAAGCAGATCGATCCTCAGCTTCGTGTGGGTGGACCTTCCACCAGTGCCTGCCGGTGGGTGACAGAATTTAAGGAGTTCTGTGAGCAGAATAATATACCTTATGATTTTCTCACCACCCATCACTATCCGGGCGATGGCTTCGGCAATACCTTTGGCGTGGGCGATGCCCTGAAAATGATGAAAACCACCCACGACAACGCAAAGAACGGCGTTCATCTGGGTGATACACTAACGGAATATTTCTTCAAGCCGGAAATTTACAAAGGTTGGACAAAGGGGATCCTGCGGCAAATGGACGAGCACGCCCGGAAAGAGGCCGGTGACAAGCCACTCTTTATGACCGAGTGGAACTCTATGGCAGTGTATAGCTCTCCTGTCCATGACGAAAAGTATTCTGCCGCATTCCTGGTAAAAAGCGTCATGGATCTTATGGGCATCATGGATGCCTATATGTTTTGGTGCTGCTCCGATGTGTTTGAGGAACTGTTCATTCTGGGCAAACCTTTTCACGGCAGCTACGGCATCGTCAACAACGACGGCATTCCCAAGCCGAACTTCTGGGGGTTCAAGATTTTGAGCCAGCTTTATCCCAATCGGCTGGATCTGCCCACAACCAACGAGGATGTGGAATATGCCGTTTTCGTAGATGGCGACAAAACCCAGGTCCTTCTCTATGCCCAGGACTTTGACTACCATAAACACCACACGACGGAAATTGAGATCAGCATCAATGCGTCTGTTTCCACTGTGACCAAGCAGATCATCGACGATACACATTGCAATCCCAAGGCCGAGTGGCTGAAGCTGGGCAAGCCGGATTTGCTGACTCCCGCTCAGGTTGCTGATATCAAGGATAAGACCCGATTGGCAACAGAAGAACAGACATTTACCTGTGACGATGGCATAACAACGATCAATCTCACGCTCGGAACCAATGATGTGGTGCTATTGACACTGGAATAACAGGGGTGAAATGTTATGTACTATATTGGAATTGACCTTGGTACCTCGGCCATGAAGCTGCTGCTTATGGATGCAGAGGGCAAGATTCATAATGCGGTTTCCAAAGAATATCCGCTGGAATTTCCCCAGCCGGGATGGAGCCAGCAGAATCCGGAGGGCTGGAAGAAAGCACTATTTGAAGGCATCCCGGAACTGCTGAATGGATTCGATGCATCCAAAGTTGCGGGTATCGGCTGCGGCGGCCAGATGCACGGCCTGGTGGTGCTGGATGAACACGACAACGTGATCCGCCCCGCCATCCTCTGGAACGACGGCCGGACCGTCAGGCAGGTGGATTACTTAAACGGTGTCATCGGCAAGGACAGGCTGTCCGCATGGACTGCCAATATTGCGTTCGCCGGTTTTACCGCCCCCAAGATCCTCTGGATGAAAGAAAACGAGCAGGAAAACTTCGGGAAGATTGCAAAGATCATGCTGCCCAAGGACTATATCAACTATCTGCTGACAGGGGTCCATGCTTGCGACTATTCCGATGCCTCCGGTATGCTGCTGCTGGACGTGGCGCACAAGTGCTGGAGCCGGTGATAATGCGGCTGCGGCAGTTGGTACCGGAGTGGTCGGCGATGGCGGTTGCAATATCAGCCTGGGAACCTCCGGTACGGTATTCATCTCTTCCAAGGCATTTACCGCCCTGGATAACAACGCCATCCACAATTTCGCCCACGCAGACGGCGGCTGGCATCTGATGGGTTGTATGCTGAGTGCCGCAAGCTGCAATAAGTGGCTACTGGAGGATATCTTTGGAACTTCTGACCATAACGGGGAGCAGGCGGCCATCGCGGAAAGTAGGCTGGGCGAGAACCATGTATTCTTCCTGCCCTACCTCATGGGCGAGAGAAGTCCCATCAATGATACCAACGCAAGAGGTACCTTCATCGGCATGACCATGGACACAATGCGAGCAGACATGGTTCAGGCCGTTCTGGAAGGTGTGGCCTTTGCCATCCGGGACAGCGTCGAGGTGGCGAGAAGTCTGGGTATCACCATCAATACCAGTAAGATCTGCGGCGGCGGTGCGAAATCCGCCCTGTGGAAGCGAATATTTGCCAATGTTCTGAATTGTGAGCTTGAGATCCCTGTGTCCGAACAGGGACCCGGCATGGGCGGCGCGATGCTGGCCATGGTAGCCTGCGGAGAGTACGAATCTGTGAAAGATTGCTGCGCCGGACTGTGCCATACCGCATCTACTGTCACCCCCGAACCGGGGCTGGTGGCAAAATATGAAGCCCGCTATCAGCAGTTTAAGAAAATCTATCCCGCCTGCAAGGAACTCTTTGCAGATCTGATTTAAGGAGGAAATCGATATGCATTTTCCCAACATTCCCGTGATTCCCTATGAAGGTCCCGCTTCCACCAATCCTCTGGCCTTCAAATTCTATAATCCTGACCAAATTGTGTTTGGTAAACCTATGAAGGAGCACCTGCCCTTTGCTATGGCCTGGTGGCATAACCTTTGCGCAGGTGGTACGGATATGTTTGGCCGGGACACCGCCGACAAGTCCTTTGGCGCAGAAAAGGGCACCATGGCCCACGCCAAGGCCAAGGTGGACGCAGGCTTCGAGTTCATGCAGAAGCTGGGTATCGAATATTTCTGCTTCCATGATGTGGACATCGTCCCCGAAGCCGATGACATCAAGGAAACCAACCGCCGCCTGGATGAGATCTCCGATTACATTCTGGAGAAGATGAAGGAAACCGGCATCAAGTGCCTGTGGGGCACTGCCAACATGTTCAGCAACCCCCGGTTCATGAACGGCGCCGGCTCCACCAACTCCGCCGACGTATTCTGCTTCGCCGCTGCCCAGGTGAAGAAGGCTCTGGATATCACCGTGAAGCTGGGCGGCAAGGGTTATGTGTTCTGGGGTGGCCGTGAAGGCTATGAGACTCTGCTGAACACCGACGTGAAGTTCGAGCAGGAGAACATCGCCAAGCTCATGAAGATGGCGGTCGCTTATGGCCGATCCATCGGCTTCACCGGCGATTTCTACATCGAGCCTAAGCCAAAGGAACCCATGAAGCACCAGTACGACTTCGACGCAGCCACAGCCATCGGCTTCCTGCGTTACTACGGCCTGGACAAGGACTTCAAGATGAATATCGAAGCCAACCACGCCACTCTGGCAGGCCACACCTTCCAGCACGATCTGCGGATCTCCGCCATCAACGGCATGTTGGGCTCCATCGATGCCAATCAGGGCGACTACCTGCTGGGTTGGGACACCGACGAGTTCCCCTTCAATGTTTATGAGACCACCATGTGTATGTACGAAGTCCTGAAGGCAGGCGGCCTCACCGGCGGCTTCAACTTCGATGCCAAGAACCGCCGTCCTTCCTACACCGCAGAGGATATGTTCCACGCCTACATTCTGGGCATGGATGCCTTCGCTCTGGGCCTTCTGAAGGCTGCCAGGATCATGAAGGATGGCCGCATTGATGGCTTTATCGCTGATCGCTATGCCTCCTATAACACCGGCATCGGTGCAAAGATCCGCTCCGGCGAGGCTACTCTGGAAGAGCTGGCAGCTTACGCAGAAGCCATGGGCGCACCCGAACTCCCCGGCTCCGGCAGACAGGAATATCTGGAAGCTATCGTGAACAGCATCATGTTTGCAGGTTAATCAGGAAGAGTGCTCGAAGATAATAAAGATTTGGTATTTGATTTGTAGAAATAGCAGACAATTCTGTATCGCAATATTCCTCTTTGCGATTATAGCCACAATAAACAAGACCAGCAAGGGAGACAACTATGAGAATATTGTTTGAAATCAATACAGATTGGCACTTCAGCAAAAAAATAGATGAACCGCAGAATACACTCATAGATAATACCCAACTTGTAGATTTACCGCATACCTGGAATGGCATAGATGGGCAGGACGGTGGAAACGATTATTTCCGTGGAACATGCTGCTATTCCAAACATATTCAGCAAACTGAATTTCCTGCTGGAGAACGGTACTTTCTGGAAGTTAACGGCGCAAATTCTTCCGCGGATGTGTATTTGAACGGAGTACATCTTGCCCACCATGACGGAGGCTACTCTACATGGCGGGTAGATTTAACGGAAGCACTTCGTGATAAGAATTTGCTCACCATCATGGTGGATAATTCGGTAAACGAAACGGTCTATCCTCAACATGCGGATTTTACATTCTACGGCGGATTATATCGCAAGATTAACATCATTGCTGTTCCCAATACCCACTTCGAATTGCTGCAACACGGACATCCCGGCATCCATGTAACAGCACTTGTTGATGGTAAAAATGCCAGAGTATCTATAAATGCACCTGCTGTGAATTTGCAATCCGGAGATCAAATTCGTTTTCGGATTCTGGATCATGAAGGAAATGTTGCTGCAGAACAAATCGGGTGCGGTAATTTTGTTATTGAAAATGCACATCTATGGGACGGCAAAAAGGATCCCTATCTGTATACTGCGGAAGCAACAATCCTTCGCGGCGAAGTTGAATTGGACACGGTGACAACCCGATTTGGATGCCGCAGCTTTACGGTTGACCCCGAAAAAGGATTTATCCTGAACGGTAGGGAGTACCCTCTGCATGGAGTGTGCCGCCATCAGGATCGCTGGCAAATCGGCAATGCGCTTCTACCTGAACACCACCGGGAAGATATGGATCTTATCTGCGAGCTGGGTGCCAATACCATCCGCCTTGCACACTATCAACATGACCAGTATTTCTATGATCTGTGCGATGAGCGTGGTATGGTTGTCTGGGCAGAAATCCCCTATATATCCCGGCATATGAACACTGGAAACAAAAACACAGTTCAGCAACTGCAAGAACTTGTCATCCAGTGCTATAACCACCCCAGTATCGTGGTATGGGGACTTTCCAATGAGATCACCATGGTAAAAAGCAAGGATGCAGATATTTTGCAACACCATAAGCGGCTGAACGACTTGGTTCACGAAATGGACGGGACCCGACTGACTACCATGGCTTATTTCTCTCTCTGCAAAATTACAGAACCTATTGTCCAAATTCCTGATGTGGTTTCGTATAACCTCTATTTTGGCTGGTACAGCGGAAACACAGAGCAGTATGGTCCTTGGTTTGATCGATTCCATGCAAAATTCTCCAACATTCCTGTTGGCTGCTCCGAATACGGATGCGAGGCTTTGGACTGGCACACATCCTTACCGCAGCGCGGAGATTATACGGAGGAATACCATGCCCAATATCACGAAACTGTAATTCGTCAGCTATTCTCACGGCACTATATCTGGGCGACCCATGTATGGAATATGTTCGATTTTGGTTCAGATGCCCGGATGGAGGGCGGAGAGAACGGACAGAATCACAAGGGTCTGGTAACTATTGATCGAAAATATAAAAAAGATGCTTTCTATGCCTATAAAGCTTGGCTTTCAGAGGAACCATTTGTCCACATCTGCGGAAAGCGATATGTCGACCGAGCAGAGAATATGACGAAAGTTACCGTGTATTCCAATCTTCCGGAGGTGGAGCTATTCGCCAATGGGAAGAGCATAGGTAAGAAAAGAGCAGAAGACCACTTCTTCTATTTTAATGTTCCCCTTGCGGGCAAAACTATCTTGACCGCAAAAGCAGGAGAATGTACCGATGGGAGCCTGATACAAAAAGTGTCCAAACTGAACCCGGATTATGTGCTTCCCCAACTGGGAGCGGTTCTGAATTGGTGTGATGTAACTGCAAAAGAAGGTTATTTTTGCCTTAATGACCGATTCTGGGATCTGACAAAATCGCTCGAAGGTCTCCTCTGGCTGGGAAAGCTATTGATACAGGTGGTAAGAAAATTAAGCGACCCTAAGAAGAATACGTATTCTGCTTCGGGAGTATTGGTGTTTCATAAGGATATTACCATATTGCAGTATTTTGCCCTGCTTGGTCAGATTAAGGTACATTTTGACAGGGATGAACTTCTGGGAACCAACGATCAACTGAACAAAATAAAAAAGCCAAGACAAGGAAAGGTATAGTGGTAATGGCTAACGGACACTTTCTGAGGGAAATATCAGAATGATCAGCGGCGGATGAGATAGTGCCAATGCATACTATGTGAGATTGATAATATAGAGTCATGTTTACTGGCTAACTGCAAACCAGTCTGGTGCGAATCAAGATTTGGTATGCTATAAACAAAGATAAGCACTTCAATGCGAAATAGTATTCTTGACTTCGGAACTTGAAATTGCAAGTTCGACAGGGGTAAATCAGAACGATTTTTGACGAAAGTTAAAAATGCATATAAAGTTAGAAAAACCGCTGTTTCCGTTTAGAAACAGCGGTTTTGGTCCGAGTGACTGGTTTCGAACCAGCGGCCTCGTGGTCCCAAACCACGCGCTCTACCATCTGAGCTACACCCGGTTATGAAATTGAAAGTCTAAGCTGTCTGTAGTCAGCCATGTGGTCAAAGGCGGTTTTTCGGGCGATTCCGGAAATTGCGGAAAAGCCGCAGATGCCCGTGTGTCAAGGGGTTCCGGCGTTTTGGCTCCGGCAAGTCGGATGAACGCTGCCACGCTCCCAAACCACGCGCTTCACCATCTGAACTACACCTGGAATTGCGAAACTATTATAACGGATACGGAGAGAAATTGCAAGGGGAAAAGATTCGCAGAGAAGAATTTACGTCAGGTGCAAATTTGAACCCCCTAGGGGGCTTCCGCGGAGCGGGATGGTCGGGTATAATGGGCGCAAAGAATTGAACAAAGGAGTTTCCCGATGAAAAAAACATTTTCCGCGAAAAATCTGGCGTTCTGTGCGCTCTGCATTGCGCTGTGCGTGGTGCTGCCGATGGCGTTCCACGCGATTGCAAATGCCGGCCCGATCTTCCTGCCGATGCACATTCCCGTGCTGCTGTGCGGACTGGCCTGTGGGTGGCCGTATGGTCTTGTCTGCGGACTGCTGGGTCCGGTGCTGTCCGGCGTGCTGACGGGCATGCCCTCCCCTGCTGTGCTGCCCGGCATGATGGTCGAATGCGGCGTTTACGGTCTGGTCAGTGGTTTGATGATGCAGGCCGTTCACACGAAGAAGCTGTATGCTGACCTGTATATCAGCCAGATCACGGCGATGCTGCTGGGCCGGATTCTGTCCGGCGTGTGCAAAGCACTGATCTTCGCGCCCGCGACGTTCACGGTCGCGGCATGGGCGACGACGTCGTTCGTGACTGGTCTGCCCGGCATTGCAATCCAGCTTGTACTGCTGCCGTCGCTTGTTGTCGCGCTGACGAAGGCGCGGCTGTTGCGGGTACGGTACGCATAAGGGGTGTCTGAGATGGAACAGCAGGCTGTCATCGATTTTTTTGACCAAGCCGCCGCTGGCTGGGACGCACAGTTGGTGCGCAATGAGGCAGTGATCGGGCAGATTCTGGACAACGCCGGAATCCGCCCCGGCGTATCGGTGCTGGACGTTGCCTGCGGAACAGGCGTTTTGATCCCGGATTATTTGAAGCGCGGCGCGGCACAGATCACGGCCATTGACATTGCACCGGAAATGGTGCGCATCGCGCGCGAAAAATTCCCGCAGGAGAACGTAACTGTGCTCTGCGGTGATGCATCGCAGGCGCACTTCCCTGCCCTGTTCGACTGCATTGTGATCTACAACGCATTTCCGCATTTTCCGGAGCCGGATTGCCTAATTGCACATCTGGCCGAACTGCTCACGACTGGCGGGACGCTGACTGTGGCACATGGCTTCTCCCGCAAGGCGCTCGATGCACACCACGCGAAGACGGCACGCAGCGTCTCCAACGGCCTGCTGCCAGTCGAAACGCTGGCAGAAATTTTTGCAAAACACCTGACCGTCACCGTACAGATTTCCAACGATGCCATGTATCAGGTTGTGGGAACGCACTGAACCAGTTTGGTTCAGCGCTGTTCCCCTTCCCTCTGCAAAACAATCACGTTTTCCTGCTTCTCCGCGGGATATGCCGAAGTATCAATATAGAGTTCCTCCGCCTGCACAAGTGCACGGCGGAGTTTTTTTGCATACGGCAGCGCCAACGGAATGCGCTCCAGCGGATCGATCACGTCATCAATCACCCCGCAAAGCAATGCGTAAAGTTTTTGATAGTCTGCCATAAAAAGTTCCTCCAATTACCTGTATTTGGGTAATTTCAGAATAACAAAATTCTTATGCGTTGTCAACCCATATTCGGGTAATTTCACATTTCTATGCTGTTATCATCATTTTAACCCAAGTATGGGTGGAATGGTGAGGCAAAAGCATGGACTATTCTTCTTTATATGTTTCGCGCATTCGCAATTTGTGTCGGCAACGCGGTATCAGCATCAATAAGCTGGCCGTCATGAGCGATGTCAAGCAATCTACGCTTGACAATATTGTGCGCGGTCTAACAAAAAATCCGCGCGTGATGACACTACACAAGTTGGCGCTAGCATTCAATATGACGCTGGCGGAATTTCTAGATTTTCCGGAATTGAATGATTATTCATTTGACGACGATACAGACGAGGATTGAACCAGAAAACAGATACGCGCACGATTACTGTTTCATATTGAGCAGATTGCATCGGTTTTACGAAATTCTTCGGCTAATTTGTAATTTCCAAGCGGGCCGATGTGGGCATCGGCCCCTACAGAGTCTCGGCGAATTCGTACTGCCCCGCAAATTTTGGACACAAAGCTAATTTGCCGCAGATAGTCTAACGCAGCTACCCACAAATAAAGACTCCCGCATGCGGCTGCATGCGGGAGTCTTTTGATTGAAAGCGTATGAATTAAATATCCAGCGGGTCCATGCTGAGGACGGGGTGGCCGACCTCGGACAGGTAGGCAAGCAACTCTTCCGGATCGCCGTTCGGGCAGTTGGTCTCGTCGGCGACCATATCGGCGAAGTTGTCGATATCGTACATATCCTTGGCAG
>ERZ1026844.680-NODE-680-length-23397-cov-15.764459_pt1 | contig 23397 bp, 23 predicted proteins | sample MGYA00380152_ERZ1026844 | MGnify/ENA primary metagenome ERZ1026844 (study PRJEB33269, sample SAMEA4719788) | human gut metagenome | biome: human-associated habitat; feature: organic feature; material: feces | place: Cameroon | collected 2013-10 ... | reverse complement strand
ATGACAGGCCGTCCCATATACATGGCTGGACGGGTTTACGGTGCTCCTTCCATATCTGAGCTGCTCCCGTCTGTATAACGATTACGACGGGATACAGCACGACTACACGAAAAAGCAGGGGCTTATCTGGCAGCAGATATTTCTGCCGGAGTACGCTCCGCAGGAATGGCAGAATCGTAAAAAACTATGGAACGCCGTAGAGGAAGTGGAGACAGCCAAGGACAGCCGGTAGGCGCGGGAGTTTGTCGTTGCCCTACCCATAGAGTTGAACCGTGAGGGACAAATTGCGTTGCTGCAAGAATTTATCCGGGAGCAGTTCGTATCAGACGGGATGTGTGCCGACGCTGCCATCCATGACACCGATGGTCACAATCCCCACGCCCACATTCTGCTGACGGTGCGCCCGCTGGACGAACAGGGCAAGTGGCAGTACAAGACCGAAAAGGAATACATCTGCATGAAAAACAGTGAGGAACGCGGTTTTACTGCCGCTGAGTTCCGGACAGCGCAGACCGATGGCTGGGAGAAGCAGTACCCTTATAAGGTCGGCAAAAAGAAGGTGTATATGACGCCGTCTGCTGCCGAGACACAGAGATTTGTTCGGGCTGACAAGCATCCCAAAAGCACCCGTTACGGCAGGCAGAACCCTATCTCCGAGCGTTGGAACAGCGAAGAACAGCTTGTATCATGGCGGGCAGCATGGGCTGACGTGACCAACCGTTATCTGGAACACGCCGGGCGGGTGGAGCGGATCGACCACCGCAGCAACGCCGCACGGGGACTGGACGAAATTCCTACCATCCATGAGGGCGTGGCGGCGCAGGCGTTGGAGTGCAAGGGGATCATCTCTGGCCGCTGCGAGATCAACCGGCAAATCAAGGCCGACAATACGCTGCTGCGTGAATTGAAAGCTGAAATCAAGAGCAGCATCAAAACTCATTCAGTAAACGAAAAAGAAATGACCCTGAGCGGTAATCATGTAAAAGGCGGCGGCTCATACGAGTCGCCGCCTCTGTTAAAAAATTGGTGTCAATCGTCGAAATCCTCAAATTCAGCGGTACTTTCGTTCCCGTGCTTAGCCAGCCATCCTTTCAGCGGACATGGCTTATCCTCTTCCAGATAGCCATATACCATGTGCGCAAGTAAACCAAGAACGCCCGCACCGAAAACGAATTTCAGAAAGCCTCTGCACTTGCAGTGTTTTTTTCACAACTTCATACCTCCATCAATTATGATTTTCTTCTGCCCAGAGCTTTTCGGTTTCGGGCTTCCAGCGCTCAGCGTAGGCCTTGCACTTTTCGCACAGATGCTCGGCGCTTTCCGGAGCTTCGAGGTCGGTGGAGTGCGCACCACTCTGGGCCACCATCTTCGGCAGCAGCTCTGGATTCTCCAGCATGGGGCAGGGCCGCAGGTGATTGCCGTTGAAGGGCTGTCCCTTGCGATAAAGCTTGAACAGCGGCTGCTGCAAGCACTCCAAAAAGCTCTTGTCCCGGATATTGGCGCTGGAATAGTGAATGAACACGCAGGGCTCCACATCGCCTGCGGCGTTGATGTGGCAGTAAATTCTGCCGCCAGCTACGCATCCGCCTGCAAACTCACCATCGTTCTGGAAGTCGATGCAATACAACTCCTTACCACCGGTAAGCCCGCGGATCTCCCGTACACGGTCTTTCATATATGCTCTTTGCTCCGGCGTCAGCAACAGGGATGTGTCGGCGTTCAGGCCAACGGGCATATAGTGGAAATACCATGCGAAAATGCAGCCCTTGGAAATCAGCAGATCCAGGAACTCGTCGCTGGTGACCACCTTGTAGTTCCGGCTGGTGTAGCAGATGGAGACGCCGAAGGGGATGCGGTGGCTGTGCATCAGTTCCATCGCGTCCAGCGCTTTCTGGAAATGTCCCTGTCCACGGCGGCCATCGTTGGCTTCCTCAAAGCCCTCGACGCTGATGGATACGAAGAAGTTGCCCACCCGCAGCATCTCCTGACAAAATTCCTCGTCAATGAGGGTGCCGTTGGTAAAGGCGTGGAACGCCATATCCCGGTGCTTCTCGCATAGGCGGATGATGTCTTTTTTCCGCAGCAGCGGCTCGCCGCCGGTAAAGAGGCAAGCATGGGTGCCTAATTCCTTGGCCTCTGTCAGCACACGATCCATTTCCTCGAAGGTCAGGCTCTGCTTGTGACCATACTCCGCCGCCCAACAGCCGGTGCAGTGCATATTGCAGGCGGATGTAGGATCCATCAGGATCAGCCAAGGTACATTGATGTCGTACTTGGCGGCGTTCTCCTGCGCTGTCTGATAGCCCCGGAAGCCGCCCTCGTAGGCCACATTGGTCAAGAACGTTTTGAGAATGTAGGGATCGTTCTCGCGGATCAGGCGCTGAGTGTAGTGTGCCCACTTGCCATCGGGATTCTCCGCAATCATGCGCAGCGTTTCGTAAGACTTGTCGCTCCAAGTCCCCTTGTGAATCTTCTGGATCATGTCGATGAGCTGTTCGGCAAGGTCGCCTATATCCTGCGTCTGGCCCTTTTTCAGCATGGAATCCAAAATCGTTTCAAAGGCTTTGCGTTCTGCTGCATGGGAAATCTTTTCTGTAATGCTCATAGTTCACTTGCCCTTTCTACTGTATGTCAGTTTTCATGCGTTGTGTGTTTTTTTCGATAGAAATGAAATGCGATGCAGGAGAGCAGCATCTCCGCCAGCTGAATGCCGGCCGCAATGAGGAATTGGGGAGAACGAATATCTGAGAGGCTCATGCCCATAACAGGGAACAAAATACAGGCCGGCAGGAAACCCAGCAGACAGGCTGGAAGATACGCTCGGTACTTCACCCCCACTGCCCCCATATATGCGCTGACTGCATCAGCAGACAAAATGCTCAACAAGCGGACGATCAGCACGAAAAAGAAATCGCTACCGCTATGAAGATCGTGGAGCATGGCGGACTTCGGCCAGCGATGCAGAATATACTGCACTGCTTGACTGCCCAGCTTTTTCCCCAACCAATAGGGAATACTGACCATGACCGCTGTGCCTGCGATGTTTACCGCGATTGCCACGGGCAATGGAAACAAAATGCCGCTGGCGGCATAGAGCAGACCGCTATACAAAAAGATGCTCAGGCTTTTCACCGCAAACAGCATCCATAATACTGCTGCGGCTAAAATTGGCTGCTGGGGTGTATAGCTCAAAATGCCCTCCAGCGTAAACTCATCCTTATGCAGCAGACATACTGCAATGATCGTGAACCAAACCAATGCAAGCAGGCATTTGGCGATTCGTATCCGCCGATTCTCCGGCGATGTGTTACTCGACTTGTGCATGAACGGACTTCCTTCCGGGTAGAGAAGCCATTGCAGCATGGATAAAAGCGGGGTGACGGCCTTTATCCAGTGCAAATACGACAGCGTAGGCCGCAGCTCCTGCCGTTTCAATCATCATATCGCCCATTGTGTCGATCAAGCCAATATCGATATAGCCCTCCAATGGTTCTCCATTGACGATGACGCTGTCAATTTGGTCGATGCTGCCGATCACGCCGGTGGCCTCTCCTAAGTCGTAAGAATGGATGGCGTGAATGATTGTGTCCCGCTGCATACCCATGCCGAACCAGCGATCCATGCCAAATTCGTAGAATTCCCATAGTGCAGAAACAGATATGGAGAACATTAACGCGACAAGCACACGCAGCAGACGGTCATTCTCGTATTTCCTGTTTATCACCACAGGGAGATAAGAGCCAAACAGGGCAAAAACCACACCGCCGCATAGATGCAGCAGTTTATCCCAATGCGCAATGAGATAGTACAGCTTGTAAATCCGTCCTGACATGGAGGCCAGCAGGTAAAGCAGGCTGAACACAAACAGCGTATCAGACATCCGGTAGCCGAAAGCCTCAAGGATATACGGTACTGCCACACCGATGCCTACCAGCAGGCACACCAGCGCATCGGACGCCGGCCCTGAATGCAGAGAGCGCAGCATGGAGTACAGCACAAACAGCTCGCATACTGTCCAAAACCACATACGCCAGCGCGTCTGTTCAGATTGAATACTTAGCTTTACCTTCTGCATTTCTGTTACCTTTCTGCCAGCACCTCTGCGCAGGCCGACGCGCGATAGGTAGTTACATCGGGAATTGTTTCTCCGTCGATCTGAAGTGGGGCAGAACGGTCAAACTGCACCGTGATCTCCTGACCAGTCAGAACTTCCACTACATCCGTATGCTTGATATGCTCTCCCTTGAAAATAGAGGGAAAGACAGTCAAGGCTTTCAGCTTACCGGGACTGCGGAACACCATGACGGATAGCTGCTTCGGCTGCGCGAGACGATCCTGCTGCGGCGTCGGGATCATACCGCCGACGTAGCAACGCCCGTTCATGGTCGGAGCCAACCAGACATGCTTGTATGTGTGCTTTACGCCATCCACCGCGACAACGGCGGAGGTGGGTTTATAGTGGAACAGCAGGCCTTTTATGGCGATGGATGTATAATTGACCGGCTTTGTAGAGCGCTCCCGCTGGCGGTCGCCCTCCAGACAGCAGTAACCGTCAATGCCATAGCCGATGCCGTTGAGGAAATAACGGCGTGTGCCGTTCACATACACCGACGGCAGCTTTTGAAGGTACTGGTTAATGGGGCGAGGTGTGTCACCTGCTTTTCCTCCAATGTCGGTGAGAAAATCATTTCCACTGCCGGTAGCAAAGTAATAGATGTTCCGTTCGATAATAAGCGGCTCAGTATCGTTGATAAAGCGGTTCAACGTCCCGTCGCCGCCCGCGATCACCACACGGTCATCGTGAGGGAGCGAGTCGAAAAATCCACCGTAATCGTCGACTTCCGTAATATCTTGGAACAAAATTTTGTCATCGGGCAATAACGTAGCCAGCCGGTAGGCGGCTTCCTTGCCGCGCCCATTCCCTGCATGGGGATTGTATAAAACATGGTATGTTATCATAGGTTTGTCTCTTTCTCTGTTGGCGTTGTTTGTATGTCCCCCGGCATCAGACTTCGAGCGTAATCGCCAATCTCTCGTGTAGGCAATTTGGAAACAGCGGAACCCTCCAGCACATCCAATACATCAAACCGGACTATTGCGCATTTTCGAGCAAAGCGATGCGCGATCAACTCGGTGCCGGACGGTTTTACAATTACGATAGGTGTGCCTGCGCGTTTTGCAATTTGGAACGCGCCATTGCGGAATGGCAACAATTCTCCTGTCTTGCTGCGGGTTCCCTCCGGGTAAATACCGAAGGACACAACGCCCTTCTGCAACAGCTTGGCAGCATATTTGATGGTTCCCAGCGCTTCGCGGTTATCCGTCCTGTTGATAGGCAGAAAAAAGCACTTATGTACGATGCGTCCAGTGATGGGAATATCAAAAATCTCTGGCTTGGCAATGTAGGCTAAATCCGCCTGCGGACAGGTGGCAATGGCAATGAACGGGTCAAAGTTGGAGCGGTGATTGGCTACCAGCAGAAACGGGGACAGACCCTCCAGCTTTTCAAGCCCGGTGCATTGAATCTCGACCCGTACCAGATGCAGAATCAGCCATACCGTCTGATTCAGCAGCCAGCGGAAAAACGGCTCTTTTTTGCGGACAGGCTTGGACTTGTCTACCGTCAGAGAGATCAGGTACAGCAGCAGAAAGATAGCGCCGTCGCTGCCAGAAACCACCCAAGCCAAATTGGTAACGCCAGAAAGACGTCGTACCAATTCCGCAGCAGAGCGTGATGAAAAAATGTTCCGGTCGCCATTGCCACACTGATGGCGACAATCCAAATATAGACGGTCATAAGTGCTATCCTCTTAAAAAGAGCTGAAGAATCAATGTTGCGATAACCGGGTAGCAGCTTCCCAAAAGAAGCTCTTTGGGCGTGTGGCGTCCCAGCTTGACCGAACTGTTCCCGACAGGTATCATCAGCAGGAGCTCAAAAAGATACCACGGACTTACCCGCAGAGATAGGATCATGATCGGATCTACCACACCAGCAGCATGGCCGCTGCTCTTTATGTGAAAAACGCAAGAGGACAGCGCAATCAAGACTCCGCAGATCACATAGCACAGATACATAAGGCTGAGCAGCGGCCACCTTTGTAGAGATAGTCGAGACTGTCTATGACAAAACTGGCTTCCACCCGTTTTGTCATTGCGGAACAGGTTTCCCATATCTCCTGCGCATAGTAGCCGTTTGCTGCCATTTCCGCTGCATGGAGGACTAACAGCCCTTGTCCGGTTGAAAGATTTCTGGAATCAACAACAAATACATTTCCGACTTCCTTGGCAGCAAGGCAGGCATTTTGATACGTGCTGGAAAAGTCACTGCTGATACAGAAATGGACAACACAGCAGCCTTGCTTCGTCCAGCGGTGAAATTCCTTCATGTAGTCCACGCAATTTACTGCGCTGGTCTGCGGCAGTTTGCCTTCCGCATGAACGTATTCATAAATGTCGTTCGGTGTGATTTCTGTTCCGTCTGCGCCGACCCTTTCGCCGCAGCAGACTGATAAGGGGGTAATGGGAACATCATATTGCCGCAATAGCTCCGGCGAAAGGTCGCAGGTGCTGTCCGAGGTGATCTTCACATTCACGAATACGCCACCTCCACCCGATTTACAGCTTGATCGTAAGGTCTGTCTGCTCCCACGGCATCAGGCAGGCGTTGCTGCCAAAATGTCCATAGCAGGATACATTGGAGAAAATGGGCCGTGTCAGTCCGAATCTTTGAATGATAGCGGCGGGACGCATATCCACGCTGTTCCGTATTGCCCGGTTCAGTGTACCTCTGTCCACTTTTTCCGTTCCGAATGTCTCAATGCGTACCGACATGGGCTCCGCCAGACCAATGGCATAGCTGAGCTGAACTTCACATTGGTCGGCCAAATCCTGTGCCACGATATTCTTGGCGATGTAGCGCGCCATATATGCACCGCTGCGATCCACCTTGGTGGCATCCTTTCCGGAAAAGGCGCCGCCGCCGTGTCGGGCATAACCGCCGTAGGTATCGACGATCAGCTTGCGTCCGGTCAGACCGGAATCTGCCGCCGGGCCGCCGTACACAAACCGTCCGGTGGGATTGACATAGAACTGGGTGTTCTCGTCCAGCAGCTCAGCGGGCAGCACGGCTTCCATCACATGACGGCGTACCTCGGCGCGTACCGCTTCCGTGGAAACCTCCTTCTGATGCTGGGCAGATACCAGCACAGACGCAATACGGACAGGCCGATCTCCGTCATACTCCACCGTCACCTGCGATTTGCCATCTGGCAGCAGGAACGGCAGCTCACCGGTTCGGCGTACTGTTTCCAGCCGCTTGGCCAGTTCATGCGCCAGCTCAATGGGCAGCGGCATCAGGGTCTTTGTCTGCTTACAGGCATAGCCAAACATCATGCCCTGGTCACCTGCACCGGCATCCAGTTGCTCCGCCTCCCGGCTGCGGGTGATGCCCCGTGCAATGTCGGGAGATTGGTGATGCAGATCTACTGTAATGGCGCAGGTATCTGCATCAAAGCCGCGTCCCGGCTTCGTATAGCCGATTTTGGCAATGACCTGCTGCGCAACAGCACGATAGTTGACATTGGCTTCGCTGGTAATCTCACCGAAAATGTGCATCTGGTTTTCGGCACAGGTCACCTCACAGGCAACACGGGAATAGGGATCCTGCGCCAGCAGTTCGTCCAAAATCTTGTCCGCCACCTGATCGCAGACCTTGTCCGGGTGGCCGCAGGTCACGGATTCCGATGTGAACAGCATTTTATCCACAGTATCGCCTCCTGTTAAGACTTCTTTGCCATCTTGCCGGTAAGCTGCGTACCTCTCTTATTGGGGAGGGAATTCCAAAGCTCATCAGCAACTGGAGCCCACTTCTCAGCAGCGGGTACACAGCGGTTGCAGTAGTCGCAAGCGCGTTCCGGGCTTTGCAGATCGGTGGAGTGTGCGCCGGATTCGTCCACCATCTGTGTCAGCCGGCCGGGGTTATCCAGCACAGGACAGGGGCGCAGCATATTTTCATTGAACGGCTGATTGCGGCGATAAGCCATAAACAGCGGAGACTGATAGCACTCCAGCAGCATCTTTTCCTTGATGTTGGAATCGGAGTAGTGAATGAACGCGCAGGGCTCCATATCGCCGTTGGCGTTGATATGACAGTAGCCGCGTCCGCCGGCAATGCAGCCGCCCACAGCGTCGCCGTCGTTCCAGAAGTCCATGGTGAACAGGGGCTTGGTCTTGCGGAACTTGTGGATCTGGTCGTACATGAACTTGCGCTGCTCCGCCGTGGCGATCAGCTCCGGCACAGCCGCCGCGCCAATCGGCATATAGGTGAACAACCACGCGAACTTTGCACCCATGTCGATCATGGAATCAAAGTATTCCTCACTGCCGATGACCTCTACATTCTTGCTGGTGTAGCAGCAGGAGATGCCAAACAGCAGCTTCCGGGCTTTCAGACGCTTCATGGCCTCGATGACCTTCTGGTAAGTGCCATTGCCGCGGCGGAAGTCGGTTGCCTCCTCAAAGCCTTCAATACTAATGGCCGGGACAAAATTCTTGACCCGCAGCATCTCGTCGGCAAAGGCATCGTCGATCAGCGTACCGTTGGTGAACGCGAGGAACGCGCAGTCGCTGTGCTTCTCGCAAAGGCGAATCAGATCGGCCTTGCGCACCAGCGGTTCGCCGCCGGAGTAGATGTAAACATAGGTTCCCAGTTCCTTGCCCTGCCGGATCACATCATCCAGCTGTTCAAAGGTCAGGTTCAGCTTATTGCCGTATTCCGCTGCCCAGCAGCCGGTGCAGTGGAGGTTGCAGGCAGAGGTGGGGTCCATCAGGATCGCCCAGGGAATGTTGCACTGATACTTGTCCTGCAGATTCATGGAAGCAGACGTGCCAATCAGCGTGCCGTTGATTGCAACGGTTTCTACCAGCTTTTTCCGCTGCTCGTCATCGATGTCGGTCCACAAGCTCTTGACCAGTCTGGACCAGTTGTTGTTCGGGTCTGCCAGCGCAGCACGGATTCCTTCGACCTGCGAGGTAATGGCCTGACCACTCTTGTCGTACTTCTCCAGCATATCCAGCAGCTTAGGGATATTGGTATCCGGATCCTTATCCAGATAACCGTAAACTTGCTTCATGGCAAGTCCTTTTAACACTTCCGAGGCATTCATAATAACAGTTCCTTTCTGTTTTGTATTGCTTTAGGATATTCTTATCTTAACGAAATCTCCACGCAAAAACTATGGCGGGAAAAGTCGATTCTTCCGAATTTCAGAGGAACCGCATCAATACGCAAATTTGCGCATTTTTGAATTTGTGCGCAAAAAAGGCTGCCCCGTACAGGGCAGCCTTTAGTCTGTCAAAAAACCCCAGGGTTGATAAGGGGCCGCAGCCCCTTATGTTTAATCCGGCTCTGACGACATGTGCGTCAGAACGGATGAAAACCCAGAGGTTTTCGTACTTTGCGGATTTTGCCGCCCGGGAGCGAATGCGAGAGGCAAAACCCGTAAAACTCAAAAAAGTGGCATTCAGCCACTTTTTTGACACTCTGAAGGCTGCCCCGTACAGGGCAGCCTTTGGAAGAATGTATCTCTTTTCTCACTCAATAGTCTGGACAGCTCCGGTCACAAAGGTATCAAAAAGACCCACCAGCCGGTCTACGCTCTCATCAATATCATTCTCCATATGGTTCCAGAAAAACTGCATGACAAAGCCGATATAAGCATAACGGCAAAAAGATGCGATATTGCGAAGACGATCATCTGAAATCGGGCGTCCCTCTGCCACTTGCTGTACCACCTTCAGGAAAACATCATCGGTCAAAGAAAAGATATATCGCTCCAAATGGTCGCGGGAAAGACCATCAAACACATGATAAACTGTTTTCGGATGGGCTTTGCATTGATGCAGCACAGCTTTGGTGGTGCTTTTCCATTCAATAGGGGCATTGCTGGGGATAAATGATTCTGCCCTTTCCCGAAACCACGCATCCAACAAAGCATAGATGTCCTGATAATGATAGTAGAACGTATTGGGGCTAATACCCGCTCGTTTGACTAAAGCTGCTACGGTGATCTTGTCAAACGGAAGCTCCTCCAGCATTTCTTGAAATGTGGACATGATGAGCTTTTTTGTATATAAGGCCATATACACCCCTCCTAAGTATGGGGAATTCTAATTCGTCTCTAAGCTGTGTTTTACAAGATTTGAGGAGAAAACGCAAGCTTCTCCAGAATGGAAATGCAGCTTCTTCATTTATCCCGGCACATATAGGTGAAGCTTATCTGCAATTGTCTATTAGCATCAATACTTCTATTAAGGTGCGCTTTTTCCGGATTTAAAAGAGAGTGTTGTACTCCTTGGAAGAAAAACGCCTTGACAAATCTCGTCTCAAAAAATCTTTTTGGAGAACTACGCCAAAGGACAGCACCTAACCAATATCCGGCACTACATTGACGACGACGAAAGCGGCAGGTTCTTTGACCGTTCCGGCGCGAAAATGATAGAACTGTTCACATTTTACTTCCGCGACTTCTTTTACCGTAGCGGTCACAATCCGTAATCCCTTATCGCTCATACCGTCAAGCAGGGTATCAAGCTACCGCCGCTGCGTGGATTTCTCAGTGTTCTTGTCAGCATAAAATATTTAATGATAATCGTTAAATATTTCTTGATTTTCATTGTAATGTATGCTATAATCTGATTATCGAAATCCTGTTGGAGGTAAATATATGGATAACAATTTTCAAGTTGACACAAGCAAGCAGGTCAAAAAGGATTTTCTGAAAAAAACAGAAATTCCTTTGGGTATCGCATTTTTGCTCACAGCTATTAAAACAGTAGCTGCGATATTGTTTTTTATAGAAGGTATTTCTGGGGCTGTATGGAATGAAATGGGCGTATATGAATTTGCTGTAAAAAGTTTGCATTTTGCGTCTATTGTGTGTATTTTCCTGTGCCTAATAAAGTTGATAGTCGATGGAAAACCATTCTCACATTCTTTTTCAATTTGCACTCGCATTATAGCGGGTTTATATTTCCTTAGTTCGGTCTTGTTCCCAAGAATACCCGGTTTTGCAACTGACTACTCAATATTTCAGTTCGGGAGTTTTACATTGATCGATGCAAACTTTTTGATTAAGGCATTATTGCTCTATGTATTTAGCGTAATTATTCAAGAGGGATTTTTTCTTCAAAAAGACATGGAAGAAATTCTATAAGAGGTGCGTATGGCAATAATACTACGATTAGACAGAGTTATGGCTGACAGAAAAATCACACTCAATGAATTATCCGCGAAGGTAGGCATATCCACAGTAAATCTATCCAACTTAAAGACTGGAAAAGTGAAAGCGATACGTTTTTCTACTCTCGATGCGATATGTGACGTTTTAGATTGTCAACCGGCAGATATATTAGAGTATAAAAGAATTGCTTTGTAAACTAAAACCCGTTAAAACAAACGATATTCAGCCAGAGAAAAAGCAATTTATGGAATGTAGAATAGCAGGCGTCATAGTGATACTGCTTGGAATAATGTTAAGAGCAAGACTATACTAAAAACCTTAATTTATCGAGCAGATAACCGCCAGCTTACACAACTGAACACATCAACCGAGGGCAGCTATTTCACTCTTGAAACGGCTGCCCTTTTTTGTGCCTACGGGCAGAAAGGAGCAACCACCCATGACGAAACCAAGAGAGAAAACCCGCGAGGAGCTGCAAGCCGAGATTGAGGACGGAAAGAAGAAAATCCGGCAGTTTGAGAACCGGGAAAAAATGTTGCGTCAGAAGCTATCCAAAGAGGAACGCAGAACACGCAGCCACCGCCTTATCGTCCGGGGCGCAGTCTTTGAAAGCATTGTGCCGGAAGCAAAGAACATGACCGACGAGGAAGCCGCAGCACTTCTTAGGCTTGCACTGACGAGTGAGCCGGTACGGGAATATCTGAAAAAACGAGCCGAAAGCGGGAACGCCGAATAAATCCCTTAGGAACTAAGGGCGCACTTCTATACTCTCCTGACGGGAGTATGTGCGTCCTGCGGAGCAAACAGCCCAGACGGTTGCAGTCTGGGCTGTTTTGCGTCACTTAGTTCCGTACAAGTGGCTGCACCCCTTATATATTTCGGCATACAATCCGGACGTGCTGTCCTTTATTGCCAACCTCTCTACTGATGAGGTGTTTACGCCCCCGGAAGTGGCAAATGCGATGCTCGATCTTTTGCCCCAGGAACTTTTCTGCGATCCGGATACCACGTTTCTTGAGAAAATCCTTACCAACGTTTCGCACCCAACTGCAGTTGATGGCAAATAAATCTTTTATTTTTGCCACACCTTTTATTTAAAGCCAAGGAAAAAGCGCGTATGGGTGCTTTGAGCCCAACGCGCTTTTTCTGTTGTCACGCCCCGTAGAAACCAAGGTCGTTCTTCGCGACATCCATGATCCGGTGCGTCTGCTCTATCGCGGAATCAATATCCTTATTCATAAGCGCCGAGAATAGCGCAAGCTTTATTTCATACAGCTTCTTCACACCGCTGCGCTTGCAATAGAGTGACCACAAGTACTCGCCCTGCGTCTTAAAGGAATAGTATAGCAGCGGCAGCAGCACGTTGCCGGACATTATCGCAAGCTCATGGTGGAAGCTGAATACCCGCTCTGCGGCCTCGTCGGCGTTGCGTGCGTCACGGATGCTGTCAAGGATCGGGCTGAGCTTTTCAAGCTCGGCCACGTCGTTCTTCTCGCACACAAGGCGCAGGCACAGGCACTCCATCGCGTCGCGCGTTTCGAGCAGAGATTTTACCTCGTTCTTCCTCATCGCGCCGCCGTTATAGCGCATGATGGCGATAAGCGTCTCAAGGCTGCCATTACGCCGGTAGTCGCAGACGAACACGCCCTGCCGCGTGCGTATCTCAACAAAGCCGAGCTTCTCAAGCTCCACAAGACCTGCGGAAATGACCGTCCTGCTGACGCCCATTTTCACCGACAGCTCCCGCGCCGGCGGCAGCTGCTCGCCGATGGCGAGTTCTCCGGAGAGTATCATGTTTTCGATCTGCTGCACGAAAAGCTCCGTCATGGACACTGCCACTATTTTATTGAACCCCATATTTGCCTCCCAAGCGCGTATTGTCTGTGGTCATACCAAATTCCACGTTTCAAATTTTACCTGCAAGATGCTTAAAAGTCAAGCGTAATGCTGGCTATTCCGCTGAAAATGCGGCAACAGCATTGACCTTTTGCCGGAATTGTTATAAAATGCACAGTGTAAATACGTGGTATTACCACAAATCAAGGAGGAGATACTGATGCCAAAATATGATGCCGTTGTGATCGGCGCCGGAAACGGAGGTCTTGCCGCAGCCTGCCGCATGGCAAAGGGCGGGAAAAAGACCCTGCTTATTGAGCGCCACAACATGCCCGGCGGCTGCGCCTCAAGCTTCCGTAGAGGCCGTTTTGAATTTGAAACGGCGCTGCACGAGATCTGCGAATGGGGCACAAAGGAAAACCCCGGCGGCTGCCGCAGGATCTGTGATGAGTTCGGCCTTGACATTCCGTGGCACATGGTTCCGGATAACTTCCGCGTTATCACCACCGCCTCCGACGGCAGGACGCATATCGACGCGACCCTCCCATGCACGGTAAAGGAGTTTGTCAATGAGATGGAGCGCCTTGTTCCCGGCTGCCGCAAATCCATACAGGATCTGTTCGACCTCGGCACGGAGTTTCACGCCGCCGGCGACTACTCTCTGAGCGTCGCGGGCAAGACAGACCCGAAGTATATGCAGGAGCATTTCCCCAACTTCCTGCGGCTGGGCAGCTACACGGTCAACCGTGTGTTCAGGGCGATGAAGATGCCGAAGCTCGCGCAGGATATAATGAACACCTACTGGGGCTATCTCGGCGTCGACGCCGACCATCTGTCCTTCCTCCAGTACGTCAACATGCTCTGGCTGTACGTAAACCACGGCGCGTGGATACCTGACAAGACCAGCAACGAGCTGACGACAGGGCTGCTCGAATGCTTCCGCAGCATGGGCGGCGAGGTGTGGATGAACTGCACCGCGACCGAGATACTCTTCGATGAGAGCAAGGCCGTCCGCGGCGTTAAGACTACCTGCGGCGAGGTCGAGACAAAACACATTCTCTGCAACATGAACCAGAACATGGTGTACGCCACGATGTGCCCGCCGGAGGTCGTACCGGAGCGCATGGTGAAGCTTGGCAATGCCCGCACCTATTCAGCGAGAATGTTCATCGTATACATGGGGCTTGACAGGAGCGCCGAGGAACTCGGAATCCGCGATTACACCGTCTTCCTCCCGACCTCTGCCGACACGGCCAAGGAGTACGAATCCGGAAAAACCATCGCCACAAACTGCAACCAGGTCATGGTGTGCTACAACGTTGTAAACCCCGGCTTCTCACCGGAGGGTACCTGCGTTGTCTCCCTCACAAGCACCTTCATGGACGATGACTGGGCAAACGTCGATCCGGATGATTACGTAGAGACCAAGACCGCCTTTGCCGAGAAGCTAATAAAGCTCTTCGAGGAGCGCTATGGAGTCACCGTTACACCGTATATTGAGGAGCTTGAGATTGCGACGCCGTGGACGATGTGCAACTATGTCAACGTTCCGCAGGGCGCGGCCTACGGTTTCGAGCTGAAGGACTGGGACAACATGATGCCGCGAATGATGATGATGGGTACAGAGTTTCCGGTAAAAGGGCTGAAGTTTGTCGGCGCGGCAAGCATCCGCGGCGACGGCTACAACTCCGCGATATTCAGCGGCGATACGCTCGCAAAAAAGACTCTTGCAGAAATGAAAGCAGAGGAGGCTTGAGAAGATGGCAGATAAGCTCAATTACAAGGTAGGTATAATCGGTGCGCTCGATATGCTCAGATTCAAGAACATGCCCAAGGTGCGCGAAAAGGCGATACAGGCGGCCTCCTCCGCTCCGCTGCCGAAAACTCTCGCCACCAACGAAAAGGCAAAGCAGCGCCACCCGGAGAAGCAGGAGGTCATCGTGGCCGAGATACGCCGAAACGGTGCCGATGCAAAGACGATCGTTCTCAAGACTGAGGATGGCTCCGCCCTCGCCCCGTTCAGAGCCGGGCAGTACATCAGCGTATGCGTCCCCATAGGCGGCACCGTGACCACGCGCTCATATTCGCTCTGCTCGTCCCCGGCGTGGGCAAAACGCGGCGAATACAACATCACCGTCAAGCGCGACGACGCCGGCTTTGTCAGCCCATACATTCAGGATCACTGGGTCGTCGGGCAGCATGTCACCATTTCCGGGCCGCAGGGTCACCTCTACTATGAGCGCCTGCGCGATGCGAAGAAGGTCGTAGCACTCGCGGGCGGCTCCGGCATCACTCCGTTCATGGGCATGGCATACGCCATCCGCGACAGCTTTGAGGACTTCGACCTGACGATACTTTTCGGCTCACGCACGGAGGACGGCATTGTCTACAAGAAAGAGCTTGACGAGGTCTGTGCCGCCTGCGACAAGGTACACGTCGTGCATGTCCTGTCCGACGAGGAGAAGCCCGGTTATGAGCACGGCTTCATCACCGCCGAGCTTATCAAAAAGTACGGTGGCGAGGAGTACAGCATCTTCATGTGCGGTTCTCAGGCGATGTACAACTTCCTCGATGGCGAGATCGCAAAGCTTGGCCTGCGCCGCAAGTTCGTGCGCCGTGAGCTGTTCGGCATGATAAAGAACCCGTGGAATCAGCCCGGCTACCCGGAGGATATCCGCGGCAAGACCTTCAACCTTAAGGTCATTCAGTGCGGCAGGGAATACGGCATCACCGCCTCCGCCGATGAGCCGCTGCTGACCTCCATCGAGCGTGCGGGCATCGTCGCTCCCTCCCGCTGCCGCAGCGGTGAGTGCTCATGGTGCCGCTCAAAGCTCGTCTCGGGTAAGGTCTTTGTCCCGGAAAAGACCGACGGCCGCCGCAGAGCCGATATCGAGTTTGGCTACATCCATCCCTGCGCGTCCTTCCCTATGTCCGACATTGTGCTCGACGTACCCAACAGTACGCTTAAATGAAAGCCTGTCTGTCAATCTCTTGCCATTTTGTGGGATGGAGGCTATAATGTAAGCCTCCGCGTGGCAACTCCACTCAATAACGAAAAGGAGTATTGCAATGGATTTCAGGAATCTTACCGTCAAGGAGCTGTTTGACAATCCCGATCCCGCCGCCGTTATCAAGGAGCTTGCGCCTCAGCTGCTCAAGTACCCCATAAAACTGCTCGGCAAGAAAAAGTGCGGCGAGATCTTTGACAAGGTCGTCGCCACTGGCATCGTCCCCAAAGTAATAGCAAAGGAAACGGAAGCGCGCATAAACAAGATACTCGCAAGCTGATACATAGCAAACAGATATCCCCGGCGTCGGTATTATTCCAAAATCCGTACACCGCAAGACTCCTATTCCACATCGCTGCCGAGCGTCTGAACGCTGGAATCCCACAATCAAATAAACAGAAAAAGGGCTTCCGAAGTCAGCAGTTGACCTCGGAAGTCCTTGATTTCAAGCCTTTTTCGGCACTTTTGTGCCGGAGAGGGCTTTTTCTTTTTGTATCGAAATCAGTACCATCAGTTGACAAGAGCACACAAGCCCTAAAGGTTTGTTTTGGGGTGCTCCTGCGTTCTCGTCGCTTGAATTACCTCCAGTAGTACTGCGCTCCTCGGCCTTGGATCGCCCTCAAAGCAAACTCTTTAGGGTCTTTGAGTTTTAGAAGTCAAAGAGTATGGCAGAACAAGGAGGACGAGTGCAGAAATACTGGTTGTATTTCAAATGAGGACGACGCGGTTATGCCGTGCTGTTTGGCTCCTAAAACCTTGTGTGTCCTTGTCAACTGATGGTAGGAACATTGAAATAATCCTGCTGAATTTAATACAAAGGGCAGGAATAATTAAAAAGTGTGCCTTTGCGGTGTAAAAACAGTCGTTGCGGTGTAAAATCCGAGACGGCTATTTATTTGCAGTAGATTCATTCACATATGCGAAGTATAAATAAAGACTCCGGCAAAGCGCCGTAAAATATAAGGAGAAAGACCATGCCCAGTATTCACCCAGCCGTTCTGAAGGAGTTTCTATCAACAAAGGAAGAACTCGATGCCTATCGTGAGCGATTGGTACACTATTTGACAGCAATACAATGGATACTATACAAGAACTGCAAAAGCTAAGGGAAGAGTTAATTCGCGAGATTGATGAAAAAATCGATTGGCTCATCGATAAGATGAAAAGCGATAATGTACCATCTTTATCGAAGGATAGCTCCAAGCCAAGAAATTACGAAATCACTTATCCGCTGAGTGTTGGTGCGGGAATTTTCAAAGGGAAGAGGCAGCTGGGGGTTATCTTTGCAGATGGGCGTCGGACAGAGAATCCGACATGGAAAAGCGTGGTGGAGGAATTGTTGAAGGACTGCTGTAAAGCTCCGGCTCAGCGGCAGACCCTAATGGACTTGCGAGGAAAGGTGTTGGGACGCAATCGTGTCCTCCTCGGAAGTGAGACCGGTAAAATGCGCAGCCCCGTAAAGATTGATGAAGCTCTGTACGTAGAGACACACTATGACGCCGAAACGCTCTTACGGATATTGACGACGCGGATCCTGGATGCGGTCGGCTACGATTACAGTGACATTCGTATCGCAATAAAAGCGGAATAACGCCACGCTTTACGACGAAGCATAGCTGCGGCGGAAATCAGCCGCATCAATATTCAAAACTTACTTGTGGATTTAAATTGGTTTCCGCCTTACAGCACTTCGTCTATCATATCCCCGGCATCCTCTGCCGAGTCGGCAAGATCGTCTAAGGTGTCTGTGAGATTATCCATAGTGTCCACCCGCAGCTCGATTTCGTTATAAAGCTCGGAATCCTTAAGCTCCTCCGGAAGATTGCTCATGTAATATTCCTCCTCGCGCTTTGCATCTTCCACGATGCCGTAAGCTGCTTTGATGAGCTCCTGCGCCTTAAACAGCATATCCTGTGCATTCCTAAGATTTGCCCTGTGCTGGTCGTTCATATCAATACCGCCTTTTCTTTTAATTTTACCACAAAAAGCACAAAAAATCGAGGAGATGTTATGTGGTTGCCTCCGGTCTCAGCCGTGCGCGCCGTTGACTGTGCCGCGCACGGCGGATATAATATACATATAATGATATACATATACCTATAAGGAGTTGTCCCAATGCCCTCTTTTACAAAAAAAGCGATAAAGGAAGCTTTTATAAAGCTGCTGGAGCAGTATCCGCTCAAGCAGATAAGCGTAAAGGATATAGTCGAGGAATGCGGCATAAACCGCAATTCCTTCTATTACCATTTTGCGGATATACCTTCCCTAATAAATGAGATAATGGTGGAAAACGCGGACAGGATAATCGAGGAATACGCAGGAGCCGATTCCCTCGAAAAGTGCCTTACCGCCGCGGCGCAGTTTGCGCTTAGAAACAAAAAATCCGTGCTGCACGTATATAAATCTGCCAGCCGCGAGCTTGTGGAGCTTCAGCTTATGAAAATATGCGAGCACGTCGTAAGCTCATACGGCAAGGCGGTGTTCGGCGGGATAGACATCGACGAAAGGGACAGGGAGATACTTCAGCGCTTTTACAAGTGCGAGCTTTTCGGGCAGATAATAGACTGGCTCAACTGCGATATGCGCTACGATATACAGTCGCAGTTTTCCAGGCTTTGCGAGATACAGGATAGCATAACGGCATCCGCGATACAAAAGTGCATATCTAAATAGCCCTGGCTATACGGGGGACGGCGCGCGCCGCCCCTCTTTTTTTGTGCAAAGCGCCCCTTTTGTCCCGTATCCGGTCACCGCCGCCCTTATGCCTATTTTTTGCCATATCCCTATTTGTTAAAATTCATCAGTAATATATATTCGGAGGAAATCAGGCTTAAAGTATGAAATTCGCAAAATCGGTAGTAAAGTACCGTATACCTATACTTTTGACAGCGGCGCTGCTGATGCTGCCCTCCTTCTACTGCATGACGCATACCCGTATAAACTACGATATGCTGGATTATCTGCCCGCCGATATGGACACGGTAAAGGGGCAGGATGAGCTTATGGAGGACTTCGGCAAGGGAGCTTTTTCTTTTATCGTGGTGGAGGGAATGCCGGTAAGCGAGGTATCCGCGCTCAAAAGCCGCATAGAGCAGGTGGATCACGTTGAAACCGTGCTGTGGTACGATTCCATATCGGATGTTTCCGTACCTATGGAGTTGCTGCCGGATAAGCTATACAACGCCTTCAACTCCGGCGACGCCACTATGATGGCTGTTTTTTTTGACAGCGCCACCTCGGCGGACGTCACCATGGACGCCATACGCGAGATACGCGCCGCAGCGGACAGCCGCTGCTTCGTATCGGGCATGTCTGCGCTGGTCACCGACCTGAAGGATCTTTGCGAGGCGGAGGAGCCCACATACGTCGGCCTTGCCGTGATTTTTGCCTGCGCCGCCATGGTGCTGCTGTTAGATGGCTGGCTCGTGCCCTTTGTGTTCCTGCTGAGCATAGGCGTAGCTATAATGTTCAACTTAGGCAGCAACCTCTCCTTCGGGGAAATATCCTATATAACAAAGGCGCTATCCGCCGTACTGCAGCTTGCCGTCACCATGGACTACTCCATATTCCTCTGGCACTGCTACAACGAAAAGCTGCGGACCATACCGGACAGCAAGGAGGCCATGGCCGCCGCAATAAGCGACACACTCCTGTCCGTCGTCGGCAGCTCGACCACTACCGTTGCAGGCTTCGCCGCGCTGTGCTTTATGACCTTCACCTTGGGGCGCGATCTCGGCCTTGTCATGGCGAAGGGCGTGCTCATAGGCGTCTTATGCTGCGTAACGGTACTGCCCGCACTCATACTGCTGCTCGATAAGCCGCTGCAGGTGACCCGTCATAGGCCCCTGATACCCGATATGACGGCCTTTTCCAAGAAGATGTGCGGCATATTTCCGGTATTCCTGCTTATCTTCCTGCTTCTGATCCCCCCGTCCTACTACGGATACAAAAAGACCAACAAGGAGGTCTATTACGACATGGGACAATGCCTGCCCCGCGATATACAGTACGTCGTGGCAAACGAAAAGCTGTCCGAAACGTTTAACGTGGCCTCGACACACATGCTGCTGGTGGATTCCTCGCTTTCCCCAAGCGAGGTGAGGCAGATGGCAAAGGATATGGAGAAGGTACCCGGCGTAAAGTACGTCCTCGGCCTTGAAAGCGTGTTGGGCGCAGAGGTGCCTGAGGAGCTGCTTCCCGAGGAGCTTGTCAGCACGCTGAAGAGCGGGCGCTCGGAGCTGCTGCTGGTAAATTCCGAATACAAGGTCGCAAGCGACGAGGTGGACGGGCAAATAGACAGCCTTAACGCTATACTCAAGCGGTATGACCCAAGCGGCATGCTGATAGGCGAGGCGCCCTGCATGAAGGACATGATAGAAACCACCGACCACGATTTCAAGGTGGTAAATGCGGTATCCATAGCGGCGATATTCATAATTATCGCAATAGTGGAAAAGAGCATATCCCTGCCCTTCATACTTATCGCGGTAATAGAGCTGGCCATATTCATAAACCTGGGCCTGCCCCATTACCTCGGCCAATCCCTGCCCTTTATCGCGCCTATATGCATAAGCACGATACAGCTCGGCGCAACGGTGGACTATGCCATACTTATGACCACCCGCTACAAGGCGGAGCGGCGCACCAAGAGCAGCAAGGAGTCCGCCGCGGCCGCCCTCGCCGTATCCCTGCCCTCCATAATCGTGAGCGGCTGCGGCCTGTTCGCCGCCACCTTCGGCGTTGCGGTGTATTCGGATATGGACATAATAAGCTCCATGTGCATGCTCATGGCAAGGGGCGCGATAATAAGCGTGCTTATGGTCGCGTTTATACTTCCCGCGATGCTGATACTGTGCGATAAGGTCATCATCGCAACTACGCTGGATATGCGAAAAAACGTAAAACCGGCGGCTGAAAGCGCCGCCTTATAAGGAGACCTGAGAAATATGAATGACAAGACGTTAAGGATAACGGCGGCGGCAGTGCTGTGCTGCCTGATTGTAGGCGGCTCGGCGGGCGTATACGCCGCGGCAAGGGCAAACGACGGCGGCGGCAGCTCCCTGTTTTCCGATGTGGAGGCCTCTCCCGCGCCTGTGCAGGAGGCCCCGCAGCAGGCCGCAGAGGATATAAGCGCGAACAATGTCTATATCATAGCCGGAGCCGGTGGCGATACTAAAAAGGTGATAGTCACGGACAGCATAAAAAGCCGCCTCGGTGCGGGCAGCGGCACGGTCTATGACGTTGACGGCAACAAGGTCGCCGGCGTTGAGGACGTATGCGCCTCCCTGCCCGTAAGGCTGAGCATAAGCTACACCCTAAACGGCGTATCCGTAACGCCGGAGGAGCTTACCGGCAAGAGCGGCAGCGTCACCATACGCATAGACTACGAAAACACCCGCGCCGAGCAGCACAGCATAAACGGCAGGCAGGAGACGCTTTATTCCCCATATATTGCGCTCACCGCAATGGCACTGGACAGCGACGTGTTTTCCAACGTATCCATAACCAACGGCAGCCTCGTCAACGACGGGAGCCGAACGGTGGCGGCGGGGCTGGCCTTCCCCGGCCTGGCGGAGAGCCTGGATATAGACGGCGACAAGCTGGATATTCCCGGCTATATCGAGATCAGCGCATACGCAAGGGACTTTGACTTCGGCGGCACATTTACGATAGTCACCAACGAGCCGTTCAGGGAGGCCTCTAAAAAGGAAAAGGACGAGGATATACTCGACGCCGACGGGCTTTCGGATTCCATGGACAAGCTAAGCGACGCCATGGATAAGCTCATGGACGGCTCCGGCGAGCTCTATGACGGGCTGCGGACGCTGCTGGATAAGTCATACGAGCTGGTGGACGGCATAAACCGGCTTGTGGACGGGGCATACGAGCTTTACTCCGGCGCGGCGAAGCTCGATTCCGGCGCGGGCGAGCTTTACGGCGGGGCAAGCGAGCTTAGCGGCGGCCTTTCCCGGCTTGCGTCAAACAACGCGGAGCTCAACGGCGGCGCCAAGAAGGTATTCGACAGCCTGCTTTCCGCCGCGACAAAGCAGCTTCGCGCCGCCGGCATAGACGAAAGCATGGCTCCCGACCTCACCATTGAAAACTACGGCAAGGTGCTCGATTCTCTTGCCGGCGGCATGAGTGTCAGCAGGGATGAAATTCGGGCACAGGTGGAGGCCGCAGTGCGCCAGCAGGTGCTTGCAGGTGTACTGGCCAAATTCAACCTCACTCTGGAAGATTATTCCGCGCTGCCCGATGAGCAAAAGGCAAGGATCGATGCCGCGGTAGACGAGCAGATGCAGTCTGAAGCGGTGCAGGCGCAGATCGAGAAAATCACGGAGGAAAAATATCAGGCCGCATCGCAGGGCGCGGGGCAGATACAGGCGCTTAAAGCCCAGCTTGACGAATACAACAAGTTTTATACCGGCCTCAACGATTACACCGCCGGCGTATCCGAGGCGCAAGCAGGCGCCGCAAAGCTCGCAGGCGGGGCGGCGGAGCTAAAATCCGGCACGGCGCAGCTTTATTCCGGCACGGCCGAGCTTTACTCCGGCGTCAAAAAGATGCAGGACTCCACGCCGGAGCTCATAGACGGGGTGCGCCGGCTCACCGACGGCTCAAAGGAGCTGCGCGACGGCATAGTAAAGCTGAACGACGAGGGCATACAAAAGCTCATCGACGCCTTCGACGGCGACCTTTCCGGCCTTTCGGACAGGCTCAAGGCCCTGCGCGATATGGCTGACAGCGAGCTCACCCTCGGCGGCCTCAAGGAGCAGCCCAGGTTCATCTACAAGAGCGCGGGCTGCGGGGCGGACTAAAGCCCGCCCCCGCCGTCTAAGCGGTTAAAGCTGATATTCCAACGCACAAAACCGCCCCCGGCAGCAGCCGGGGGCTTATTCATTCCGCTATTTGCTTATCTTATCCCGAGGAAGTGCAGTATGCTCTGCCATATCGTCATATCGCCTGTCTTGGGGGGAATCACTATCACGGGAACGGGGGTGGTGGTGGGGTGGTAGTGGCCGCCGCCTCCATTACCGCCGCCTACCGTATAGAATACCGTGGGCTTGTTGAACTCCTGTACAATTCCTTTCTTGCCATTGCTGCTTACTGGTTTCAGTTTGGCATACTTGTTCGTGGAGGGAGTATAGGTGCCGGAAACAGTGCTCTTATTTACCAGCTTGACCGTATAGGTAAGCTTTACGGGCGCAAAGTTGGATACGTTCTCGTTGATAGTCCAAGTGAACATAGCTTCTCCATTCCGCAGGGATAGGCGCTCCGCGCTGTCTGCCGCTCTTGTGTTACGACCTGATAAA
>ERZ1026844.679-NODE-679-length-23422-cov-8.199769_pt1 | contig 23422 bp, 25 predicted proteins | sample MGYA00380152_ERZ1026844 | MGnify/ENA primary metagenome ERZ1026844 (study PRJEB33269, sample SAMEA4719788) | human gut metagenome | biome: human-associated habitat; feature: organic feature; material: feces | place: Cameroon | collected 2013-10 ... | reverse complement strand
AGCGTTTATGCTGACTTGTATCAAATCAATAAGAATGTAATTCTGAAAAAATCTAATGCTAAATCCTAAAGACGGGAAGTAGTCCTTTTTTAGTCTCTCAAAAATATATGAGGATTATATACAAGTTTATATGGCATATTGTAATAGTATATGTCTATAGTATAATATTTATGAGCAGAAATAATTTTGAACAAATTATTACGAAAACGAGGAAAAGTTAACCATGATATTTAAACCCAAAACAATTACCTTAAAGGATGGACGCACCTGTAGCCTGCGTCCGGCAGAAGCCAAGGATGCCCAGGAGATGCTTGACTATCTGAGAACTTCTGCCGGAGAAACACCCTTTTTACTGCGTAATCCGGATGAAGTTACCCTCACGGTGGAGAGTGAAGAATCTTTTCTGGAAAACAAAAAAAATACCCCCAGGGAATTGATGATGGTGGCTGAAGTGGATGGTGTCCTTGCAGGAAACTGCGGAATCATCACCAATGGAGAACTGCGGCGCGTATATCATCGCGGTGGATTTGCCATTGCTCTGTTAAAGGAATACTGGCATCTGGGAATTGCATCTGCCATGATGACCTACGCCTTTGAACTGGCAAAGGAAATGGGCTATGAACAAATGGAATTAGAAGTTGTAGATGGAAATGAGCGTGCCAAAGCACTTTATGAGCATTTGGGTTTTCAGGAAACAGGAAAGCATTTCCATGCACTGAAATATGATGATGGAAACTATCGGGACGAATATACCATGGTGAAATTCCTCTAAGAGAAAATAGAAGTACTGAAAAAGTGGTACTTCTATTTTTTTGTTGCTTAATATCTGGTATGATAGGAATGACAAATGGAAGATGGAGGAACATCAATGCAAAGCGAAATCAGAGAAAAACTCCTGGAAATGCAGGATTTAAAATATAAAGAATTTCATTCCAGCCTATGTCCCAACGTAGACCATATTATTGGAGTGCGGATACCTGTATTGAGGGCATATGCCAGGGAACTTTTAAAAAAATATCCTGTGGAACAGCTGCTGACAGAGATGGGGGATACCTACTATGAAGAGTTGACCTTGCGGGGAATGCTGATCGGCTTATGCAAAGAAAAGGATTTCACAGTAGTGAAGAATTATGTTCGTGACTTTGTACCTAAGATCAACAGCTGGGGAGTATGCGATACTTTCTGCGCAGGGTTAAAAAATACAAAGAAATATCCGAAAGAAATGTGGGAGTTTATACAGCCTTATTTTCATTCAGAGAAGGAATTTGAAATCCGGTTTGCGGTTGTGATGTTGTTAGACTTTTATATCGACGCGCAGCATATTGAGGAAGATTTGAAGATTCTGGATCAGATTAAATGTGAAATGTACTATGTGCAGATGGCAGTAGCCTGGGCCTTATCCATCTGCATGATCAAGTTTTATGATGAAACGAAGGCTTATATGCTAAACGAGACATGTTCGTTGGATCACTTCACCTATAACAAAACCTTACAGAAATCCATTGAATCTTACCGCCTTACACCGGAGCAAAAGAATGAGATGCGGCAGATGAAAAGAAAGTAGGGAAAGGGAAGAAAGTTTGTGTTATGAGCAGGAATTGTAAGAAGCAGACAGAGGCAGATTATGAGACATTTAAAAGAGCATTTTTGGAAAAAGAACAGGGGATTGCAGCGTTCCGTTAATGACTTAGGACGGGAAGTACTGCTGTCCCCTAATTTTAATAAATCCCGGTACTTTACCCAGCATGGAGATGTGTCCGTGCGGCGACACAGTCTGGATGTGGCGCGAACCAGCCTCGATATCAGCCAGAAACTGGAGAAGCTGGGCATCCACAGCAACAAAAAAGATCTGGTGCGGGGGGCGCTGCTTCACGACTATTTTCTATATGACTGGCATGATAAAAACCGACCTGATTTTAAACCCTGGCATGGATTTTATCATCCCGGTGTTGCGCTGCAAAATGCAAACAAAGAGTACCATTTATCTCCCAGGGAAAAGGATATTATTAAAAAACACATGTGGCCGTTGACCGTCGTTCCGCCCATGTGCCGCGAGGCGTGGATTGTCTCCGCCGCCGATAAGGTCTGTTCTTTAAGGGAGACATTGCGAGGAAAACATCATTGAGCCGATTATATGACAAATTACTTCAATATAGCAAAGAAGATTATTATCCTTATCATATGCCCGGGCACAAGCGCCATATGCAGGGAAGACCACTGGAGGATTTTTATGACATTGACATTACAGAGATTGATGGGTTTGACAACCTCCACCATGCGGAAGGAATTCTAAAGGAAATCCAAGAGCGTGCAGCAGCATTGTGGCAAACAAAAAAGACTTACTTTCTGGTCAATGGAAGCACCTGTGGACTGCTGGCAGCGATTGCAACAGTGTCAGGAAAGGATAAAGTTTTCCTGATGGCAAGAAATTGTCATAAGGCAGCCTATCATGGAATTTATGTAAATCATGCAAAAGTGCATTATCTTTATCCGGAGGCGGATGGAGGTGCCAGCTGTGAGCAGTCCGGAGGAACAGGATGGGCATCAGAAAATGCCGGCTTTGCAGGAAAAATCACACCGGAATCTGTCCGGAAATCATTGAAAACCTGTGCAGAAGCTGGGGAACAGGTGGCGGCAGTATTGCTCACCTCTCCCACCTACGAAGGGATCGTGTCAGATATATCGGAAATCTCCAGAATCTGCCATGAGGCCGGAACAATTCTCATTGTAGACGAGGCTCATGGTGCTCATCTTGGTTTTTCGGAGGGTTACCCGGACAGTGCTGTACACCAGGGAGCGGATCTTGTGATTCAGAGCGTACATAAGACACTGCCCGCCATGACCCAGACTGCACTGTTGCACCTGTGCAGTAATCGTGTGAATGTACATCGTCTGGAGCGGTTTTTATCCATTTATCAGACCAGTTCCCCTTCTTATATTATGATGAGCAGTATTGATCTGTGCATGGATGTGGTGGAACAGGAGGGATGCCAGCGACTGGCGGAAAGACTGGCAGATGTCGATTGTTTTCGACAGGAAACCTCCGATTTGAAGCATATTCGTATTTTCTATCCTTCGGACCCGTTAAAATTCATTATTTCTGTGGACGGATGTAAGATGACAGGAAAGCAGTTTTATGATATTCTATTGAAGGAATATCATCTTCAAATGGAGATGGCAGCTGGGGATTATGTGTTGGCCATGTTTTCCATGATGGATGCGCCGATTGGATACCGTAGACTGGCAAAAGCTCTGTTGGAAATGGACCACAGGCTGGAGCATGCCGGTAAGAGGACAGACGGAGAAAGTCTGTATAGGGCAAAGAACGTTACACAATGGCAGACCGTTCATCCACAGGCTCTGCTTCCCATCCATCAGGCTTATGATGCCCCAAACAGATATGTGGCTCTACAGGAGGCGGTGGGACACGTTGCAGCGGAATTTGTATCCTTATATCCGCCGGGAATCCCACTTTTGGTGCCGGGGGAACAGATTGAGGCAGAGATTGTGGCACTGATCCGGACCAGCTTGAAACAGGGATTATCGGTGATTGGGATTAATAGTGGGGACAAACGACAGAACATTGCGGTATTACATCTGTAAGAATAAATTCAGGAGGGATTTGACATGCGTAAGACTAAAATTATCTGCACCATTGGACCTGCATGTGAAAATGTTGGGACATTGAAGGAAATGATGAAAGTGGGAATGAATGTGGCAAGATTTAATTTTTCCCACGGCACCCATGAGGAACAGCAGCGGAAACTGGAGCTGGTGAAACAGGCAAGAAAAGAATTGGGTACCACGGTTGCCACCATGCTGGATACGAAAGGACCGGAGATCCGTCTTATTGACATTGAAGGTGGTTCCGCTACTTTGAAAGAGGGGAATGAACTCATTCTCACCACTGAGGAAGTCATGGGCAGTGAGAAACGGGTTTCCATCACTTATAAGAATCTGGTGAAGGATTTAAAACCCGGCGATACGGTACTCATTGACGATGGTCTGATTGAACTTTGTGTGGAAAAAATCGAAGGCACTGAGATTTACTGTAAGGTAGTTAACGGTGGTCCTATCTCCAACCATAAGGGGGTAAATGTTCCTGGGGTTCATCTTACCATGCCTTATGTGAGTAAGGTGGATCTGGATGATGTGATTTTCGGCTGTAAGCTGGGCTTTGATTTTCTGGCAGCCTCCTTTGTAAGATGCAAGGAAGATATTCTGGAACTTCGCAAAATTCTGGAAGAACATGGCAGCCACATGCAGATCATTGCAAAGATTGAAAATATGGAAGGTATCCGTAATCTGGATGAGATCATTGAAGTATCCGATGGTATCATGGTAGCCAGAGGAGACATGGGGGTAGAGATTCCTTTCTCTGAGGTTCCCATTTTACAGAAACGAATGATCAAAAAAGCGGTGATGGCAGGCAAGCACGTTATTACAGCAACCCAGATGCTGGAGTCCATGATCCATAATCCCAGACCTACCCGTGCAGAGGCAACGGATGTGGCAAATGCGATTTACGATGGTACCACAGGCATCATGCTCTCCGGGGAAAGTGCGGCAGGACAGTATCCTGTGGAGGCAGTCCGCACTATGGCAGAACTGGCAGAGCGTACCGAGCGGGACATCGATTATAAATCCCGGATGCGCCGTTATGAGGACGAGTGCAGCAATTGTGATGACATCACCCAGTCTCTCTCCAGGGCGGTCTGCTCTATTGCCATGGAAATCGGTGCTGCAGCCATTATGCCGGTTACTCTTTCCGGATCCACAGCCAGACAGGTTTCCCGGTATAAGCCGGATTGCGAGATTATCGGATGTGCGGTAAAAGCGCGGGTATGCCGTCAGATGAACCTATACTGGGGTGTGACTCCCCTTGAGATTGCGGAGGCGGAAAATACCGATGAATTATTTGAAATCGCGGTGGAAACAGCATTGAAAAAGGGATATATCAAGAAGGGCGATAAAGTGGTTATCACTGCAGGAATTCCTTTGGGGGTGTCTGGTAAGACCAATATGATCAAGGTGATTGAGGCGTAAGCGATGGGGAAAATCATTTACCTGATGGGGAAAAGCTCCACGGGCAAAGATACTCTTTTCAAGCAGTTATTGGAAAATCCTCCCTGTGCATTGCAGACGGTGGTGCCCTATACCACTCGTCCCATCCGGAATGGGGAATCCCAGGGAGTTGAATACTTTTTTATAGACGAAGAAGGGTATCAGAAACTGAAAAATGACGGAAAACTGATTGAGGAACGCACTTATCACACCTGTCATGGGTTATGGCGGTACTTTATGGTGGACGATGGACAGATTGATTTGTCCCAAGGAAATTATGCCATGATTGGCACTCTGGAGGCCTATGAAAAACTGAAGGTCTATTTTGGGGTACAAAACCTTTGTCCCGTGCTGGTGGAACTGGATGACGGGGAGCGCCTGCAAAGGGCTTTAAACAGGGAGAAAACCCAGGAACACCCCAAATTTCAGGAAATGTGCCGAAGGTTTCTGGCTGATGCGGAAGATTTTTCGGAGGATAAAATAGCTGCAGCGGGAATCAACAGAAGATTTTATAACGATGACCTGGAACGTTGTTTTGCGGAGATCCGTGAATATGTTCTGGAGAACGTGTGTAATGCACAGGAGATGAACACAGTAAGTGGAGATTAAAGTGAATCAGGTGGCGAATGCCACACCCATTGAGACAGCCACACCCGCAGGCCCTGCGGATGACACTTTCAAATTCACACTGATCAGCCATATTGAAGAGCAGGAATTGCAGGAAAAGCTTTCCATGCTCATGGGAGAAATCAAGACCCAGGGTGATCGGTTGGGAAAACATCGGGATATCCGGGATATGAAGAAATATCGGTCATTGGTGAAGGAATTCCTAAATGAGGTCATTAACCGATCCCATTCCTTCAGCCGTGAAAATTTTCTGGACCGGCGGGGACGACACCGGGTTTATGGCATCATCCGGCTCATTGATGAGAATCTGGACGAATTGGCACAGGAGCTGGTAAAGGAAGAACAGGATAATCTGGCAATCCTGCAGAAGATCGGGGAGATCGAGGGATTGCTTTTGGATATTTTCACATGATTGAGGAATGAAAAATGGCGACTTTTAAAGATATTATCGGTCAGGAACAGATCAAGGATCATCTGACACATACAATTGAACAGGGAAAAATTTCTCATGCCTATGTGATCAATGGAGAACGCTTTTCCGGCAAGGAATTTATTGCCAACGTGTTTGCCATGGCTTTGCAATGTGAGCACCCTGACGGGGTGGAACCCTGCCAGCAGTGCCATTCCTGCAAACAGGCACTTTCCGGCAATCAGCCGGACATTATCCGGGTAACCCATGAGAAACCAAACACCATCGGCGTGGATGATATCCGCACGCAGATCAACACGGATATCGCCATTAAGCCCTACAGCAGTCCCCGGAAGATTTATATTATCCAGGAGGGGGAGAAGATGACGGCACAGGCTCAGAACGCCCTGCTTAAAACCCTGGAGGAGCCTCCTGCCTATGCGGTTATCCTGATCCTTACCACGAACATGGATGCTTTATTACCCACTATTTTGAGCCGTTGTGTGGTGTTGAATATGAAACCGGTCCGGGATGATCTGGTGAAAAAATACCTTATGGAAGAATTACAGATACCGGATTACAAGGCCAACGTGTGTGTCGCTTTTGCAAGAGGAAATTTGGGGAAGGCAAGGCAGCTGGCCTCCAGTGAGGAATTTGACCATATCAAGGAAGAGGCTGTTTCCATGTTGAAATATGTGCAGGATATGGAAATTAACGAAATGCTGGCAGCCATAAAGAAAATTCAGGAATACAAGTTCGATGTGGAAGATTACCTGGATATTCTGGCGATCTGGTATCGGGATGTGCTGCTGTTTAAGGCTACCAACGATGCCAATCACTTGATATTTAAAGAAGAAATACAGTATATTAAAAAATGTGCAGACAGATGTGCCTATGAGGGGATCGAAGATATTCTTAAGGCTCTGGATAAAGCAAAAAGCCGTCTGAAGGCCAATGTCAATTTTGAACTGACAATGGAGCTGCTTCTGATGGCAATTAAAGAGAATTCGTGAGGTTGATAGATGATGAAAAAAATAATCGGTGTGCGTTTTCGCACGGCAGGCAAGGTGTACTTTTTTGATCCCGGTAAATATACGGTGAAGCGGGGAGATCATGTGATCGTGGAAACCGTCCGTGGCATCGAGTACGGTACCGTGGTATCTCCGGCTAATGAGATAGCGGAGGATAAGCTTACCCAGCCCTTAAAGTCTGTTCTTCGTGTGGCAACCGAGAGAGATGATGAACAGGAAAAGCAGAACCGGGAAAAGGAAAAAGAAGCCTTTAAGATCTGCCAGGAAAAGATCAGGAAACATGGACTGGATATGAAACTCATTGATGCAGAGTATACCTTTGACAACAATAAGGTTCTGTTTTATTTTACGGCGGATGGGCGTATTGATTTCAGAGAACTGGTAAAGGATCTGGCATCCGTGTTCCGTACCCGCATAGAACTTCGCCAGATTGGAGTCCGGGACGAGACGAAGATTCTGGGAGGAATCGGTATCTGTGGAAGACCCCTGTGCTGTCATTCTTATCTGTCAGAGTTTGCACCGGTTTCCATCAAAATGGCAAAGGAGCAGAATTTATCACTGAATCCCACCAAGATTTCCGGTGTATGTGGTCGTCTGATGTGCTGCTTGAAAAATGAAGAAGAAACCTATGAGGAATTGAACCGCAAACTTCCCGGTGTGGGAGATCATGTGACCACCGACGACAATCTGAAAGGGGAAGTACACAGCGTGAATGTGCTGCGCCAGACGGTGAAAGTACTGGTGGAGGCCGGAGATGAGAAGGAACTGAAAGAGTATCGTGTGGATCAGCTTCGCTTCAATCGTAAACGTCATAAGAATCAAAAGAATGACCAGCGGGGAAATGATCAGGAAGAAAAAGAGCTGGAAAAACTGGAGAAGCTGGAGAAACAGGAAGGAAAGTCTAAACTCGATGACAATTAATCTCAAAGAGGGCGAGAGGCTGGATGACCTGCAGCGTAATGGCTATCAGATTATCCAGAATCCGGGGAGGTTCTGTTTTGGAATGGATGCTGTTCTTCTCACCGGATTTTCCAGAGCCCAGGAGAAGGACAAAGTATTGGATCTGGGGACAGGAACGGGAATCATTCCTATTCTGATGGCGGCAAAGACGAAAGCCGAGCGTTTTAAAGCACTGGAAATTCAGGAAGAAAGTGCAGATATGGCCAGACGGAGCGTACTGCTGAACGGTCTGGAGGAACGAATTGACATTGTACAGGGAGATATGAAAGAGGCAGACAAAATTTTCAAAGCTGCCTCTTTTGATGTGGTCACCTGTAATCCCCCTTATATGATCGGACATCATGGAATCGCCAATCCGGAGGAACCCAAGGCTATTGCCAGGCATGAAATCTGTTGCACACTGGAAGATGTGGTGAGAGTAACAGCGAAACTGCTTCGTCCCGGTGGTAATTTTTTTATGGTACATAGACCCTTTCGGCTGGCTGAAATCATGACATTGTTGACAAAGTATAAACTGGAGCCGAAACGAATGCAGCTTGTACATCCTTATATTGACAGGGAACCCAACATGGTGCTGATTGAGGCAAACCGGGGAGGCAGGTCACGCATGAAGATTGAGCCGCCTCTGATTATTTATCAAAGCCCCGGCGTGTATACAGAGACGATAGTGAAACAATACGGTTATTAAGAAAGCGGTAGTTCTTTGCCGGAGGGATACCCGGCGGAATCAGAAGAAAGGAGCAGGAAAAAGATGGCAGGAACTCTATATTTATGCGCCACACCCATCGGAAATTTACAGGATATGACGCCCCGCGTTGTGGAAACCCTACAGATGGTGGATGTGATTGCGGCAGAGGACACACGGAATAGTATCCGGCTTCTGAATCATTTTGATATTCATACGCCCATGACAAGCTATCATGAGTTTAATAAAGTGGAAAAGGCAAAACAACTGGTAACACAGCTTCAGAGTGGCAAAAATATTGCGCTGATTACGGATGCAGGAACACCGGCAATCTCCGATCCTGGGGAAGTGCTGGTTCAATTTTGCCAGGAAGCGGGAATCACGGTGACTTCACTGCCGGGAGCCTGTGCCTGCATTACGGCTCTTACCATGTCAGGGCTTTCCACCAGACGCTTTTGCTTTGAAGGCTTTTTACCAGCGGATAAAAGAGAGCGAAAAGCAGTATTGGAGGATCTGATGGATGAATCCCGCACCATGATCCTATACGAAGCACCCCACCACCTGTTGAAAACGCTGGAAGACTTGTATCGGACGCTTGGAGAGCGGAAACTGACCCTCTGCAGGGAACTGACGAAAAAATTTGAAACCATCCTGCCCACCACGTTGGAACAGGCTCTGCGTCTCTTTGAAAAGGAAGATCCCAAAGGGGAATATGTGTTGGTTGTGGAAGGGAAAAGCCTGGAAGAACGTAAGAAAGAATCTCAGGCAGACTGGCAGGAACTTTCCATCGAAGAACACATGGCATATTATGAAAAAATGGGAATGGATCAGAAAAGTGCCATGAAACAGGTGGCAAAAGACCGTGGGGTAGGAAAAAGGGAAATCTACCAGGCAATCCATATAGAAGGGAAAAACTGTAGAATATAAAATTAAATATAAATATAATAAACAAAGATACAAGCTATAGAACTTGCATATCAACACAAAAATCACCCGAAATCTGCAAGGATTTACCAGAACACACTTGCAAAATGCAGACAATATGCAAGAATAAACCTCTGAAGTTTTCATATAGTATTAAGAGAGAACGGTATGGAGTGCTAAGCTATGCTGGATTATATGTGGGGAATCATGATTGCTATTGGAGTACTGTATGGAGCAGCAACCGGAAATCTGGAAGCTGTGACCCAGGCTGTTTTAGACAGTGCAGGGGAGGCAGTATCCATCTGTATTACCATGATCGGTGTCATGTCCTTGTGGGTGGGACTGATGCAGATTGCAAAAGAGGCGGGGCTTATTGAAAAAATGACAGAGGCCATTCGCCCTGCCATTCACTTTATGTTTCCCCAAATCCCGGCGAAGCATCCTGCTTTGGAATATATTTCCACCAATGTCATTGCCAATATTCTGGGATTGGGGTGGGCTGCAACGCCTGCCGGACTAAAAGCGATGGAGGCTTTGGCTGATCTGGAGCAGGAGAGACAGCTAAGTGGAAAGGCATCTGTGAAATCGACTGCATCTGCCAGCAATGAAATGTGTACCTTCCTGGTGTTGAACATATCCTCCTTGCAGCTGATTCCCGTTACAATTATTGCTTATCGAAGCCAGTATGGAAGCCCGGATCCCACTGCAGTTATTGCACCGGCGATCCTTGCCACCCTAGTCAGCACTCTGGCTGCCATCATTTTCTGCAAATGTATGACCATTGGAAAAAGGCAGTAGGAGGGCTGAAATGGGACATATTCTATCCAATGTATCGAATCTGATTATCCCGGTATTGTTATTTTTCGTAGTAGGGTATGGATTATTGCACCGGATAAGAATTTACGAAGAATTTGTAAAAGGAGCAAAAGATGGATTTCAGACAGTGATTCAGATCATGCCCACGCTGGTGGGATTGATGATTGCGGTGGGAGTACTTCGCGCTTCTGGCTTTCTTGATTTTCTGGCACAATTTCTGACACCCTTAGCAGACTTTTTCCATATTCCTGCCGTAACATTACCACTGTTATTTATCAAAATGTTTTCCTCATCCGCTGCCACAGGCATGGTATTATCCCTGTTTAAACAGTTTGGAACAGATTCCTATATCGGTATGTTTGTGTCAATCCTGGTGAGCTGTACCGAGACCATTTTTTATACCATGTCCGTCTATTTTCTGGTGGCACGGGTTACAAAGACCAGATGGACATTGGCAGGAGCCTTACTTTCCAGTCTGGCAGGGGTGATTGCAAGTGCCATTCTTGCCGGACTTGTTTAATTTAAACAAAAGTTAAAGCACGATATAATATTTAAACATTTTCTTCTTCCATCATTTCTTCCAGGTAGCCTCTGTCCCACAACAGGATCTTCAGCTTTTTGGCGGCCTCCACAGCAGGGGATGTGAAATATTGGTTAGTGAGGACGGCACCCACCATACGGTCATAGTAATCTCTGCCGGCATAGGCTTCCTGGATGGCTTTTACGCCCACCGGCTCCTGATAGCGTTTGCACTGGATGGCGTAGGTGATGCCGTCCTTTTCCGCCAGAATATCAATGCCGTAATCTCCGCTTCCCTTCGTCACCTGCACATCGAGAAAACCATGCTTCTGCAAAAGCTCCGCACAGAAATATTCAAAATCGTGTCCCTCCATCTCATCAAAGGGAAGAGGATGGGGCTTGCGCTTTAACAGGTGCAATATTGCAAAAATGAAAATTCCCAACACAGCTATGGCAGCTGCGGCCATCATATATTCTGTCTTCATATCGATGTTTTCAACAAACCTTTCTATTTCAAATAAAAGCAATCCCATTTGACAACCTTGTCTGAGAAGCATAGTATAGGAATGATTATAATGAAAGAAAAGTGAAACAGCAAGCGATAAGGAGTTTTCATGGACAATCTGATTTTCAGCTTAAACGCAACGGTACCGATTTTTCTCATGATGGTGGTAGGCTACTTCCTGCGTCAGGTAAAAATTGTGGATGGACCTTTTATAAAAACCCTGAATTCCTTTAACTATAAGGTTACATTACCGGTGTTATTATTTTATGATTTATCCTCTTCGGACTTTTCCGCTGTGTGGGATACCTCCTATGTATTCTATTGTTTTTTTGTGACCCTGTTCTGCATTTTACTGATCTGGTTCATGGCGGGGAAATTCTTGAAGAGCAGAGAACTGACGGGAGAATTTGTTCAGGCATCTTATCGGGGAAGTGCAGCGGTGCTGGGAGTAGCATTTATTCAGAATATCTATGGAACCTCCGGAATGGCGCCACTTATGATTCTGGCAACGGTGCCTTTATATAATATAGCAGCTGTTATTATATTATCTTTTACCGCTCCTGGACAAAGTGGCTTTTCTAAACAGCAATTAATGAAATCTCTAAAGGGGATTGCCACAAATCCGATTATCCTGGGAATTATTTTCGGTGTATGGATGTCACTGATGCCCTTTTCCCTTCCCATGATCATCCAGAAGACAATTTCCAGCGTGGCATCTCTTGCTACCCCACTGGCACTGATTGGCCTGGGAGCAGGCTTTGAAGGACGCAAAGCGTTGGCATTGATCAAACCTACGATGATCTGCAGCCTGATTAAACTGGTGATTCAGCCGGCCTGTTTCCTGCCACTGGCAGTGCAACTGGGATTCCGGGATGCGAAACTGGTTGCCCTTCTGGTGATGCTGGGGGCCCCCACGACTGTCAGCTGCTATATTATGGCGCAGAATATGCACCATGAAGGTACACTGACCTCCAGTGTGGTGGTGACAACCACCTTCCTGAGTGCAGTCAGCATGACCTTCTGGCTCTATCTGCTGCGCAGCTTCGGACTGATCTAGGACACTGACTGACCGATGCCTGACTCAATCAGCTTCTGATGGATCGTTTCAAAATCACCGGAGCCACATTCCAATAAAAACTGATGAAATTGCCGGTCAGAATATTCCTCTCCCCAGAGAGACTCCGCTTCCCGCTTCAGGGATAAAATTTCCAGATAACCAATAAAATATTTACAATAATTGGCAGGTTCTTCCACCAGATAAGCGTAGACTTTCTGTCCGTTTGTCAACCCGAAATTTTTCAAAATGGTGGATATCTGGTGTTCATCCGCACCATCGTTGTGGACACTGATATCCAACAGGGAAAGCAGGGCAAGCTGGAGACGACGATTGAGCTTTAGAGCCTCACAACAGTAGCTGTCAAGTTCCCTTCCCTGTTCCCGGAGAAGCTGTACTCCATAATCGTAGGAGAGAAATTCCACATAAAGAGCCCAGCCTTCGGCATAACCGCCGCATCCCAGAAGGTGACGGAGTGGGAGAACCTTTTGGGAGGAGAGATATTCTGTGGAGTAGACACTTTGGTACAGATGACCGGGAAATCCTTCGTGGGCCAGCACGGTGTATAATTCCACCGGTTCCGGAGCGGAACGGGGATTTAGGTAAATGACATTTTCTGTAGTGGCATCAATGGCAGGAGTCAGATAATAGGCAGGGGCTACATAAGGGGACAGGCAGTCAGACACTGTTTTTACCTTGCATTCCACGGGAACCGGAAGTGCCGGAAAGTCCTCCTGCATCCGGAACTCCAGCTGGTTCAGAATGGCTTCTGCATCCGTAAGAGGGAAGGAAAGAGAACCGGAATTCAGCTTGCTGCGAATCTCCGGATGAGCGGCAAAAAGTTCACTCAATTCCTGATAGGACTGTCCGATTTCATCGGCAAGCACTTCCTTCCACTCAGCAGGAGTACGGGGAGAGCCGGTCTGACTGCGAAAATATAATGCATAGTAATCGGCTCCCTGTGGATAGCTGGATAATCCGACCAACTGCCGGGACTGCCCTTTCAAAATTTCCAGTCCATCCGCAAGAGTTTCATAAGCCGGTCGGACTTTCGTTTGAAGCAGGCGGTCATTTTCCTCATCGTAACGGTTCTTTTGTTCGTGAGACAGCACCTGGTTCTGATATAATTCTTCGGTTCGTTCCCGGAAAGTAATTTGTAAAAAATGAGTGCCGTCCTGCAACTGCTGTTCGTTCAATAAAGTATGGCACTGCCCGATCACCTTCTGAGCCGAGGATTCTGCCATGAATTTGCCGGCAGCTGCCTTTTCCTGCTCATAGAGGAGCAGACCGGACAGATAGGAGTCGTATTGCTCCAAAAGTGCCAGGTAATCTTCCACATCCCGAATGGTGTCAAAACGGTATTCTGTCAATAACAGGGGCAGCTCTGTCTGCATCCCTCCGGAGGGAGACAGAGGTTCGCTATAGTAAGAATATTGGGAGAGAGACAGCTGCAGAGTAAGAGACTGCTTTAATAACTGATAAAGAAACCGGTTCTGTTCCGAAAGGTGCTCCGGAACAATACGCTTTAGCATAGCCAGTGTGTTTTCCAGGGTGACAGGGGCAGACAATTCGCTGCCGGGTTGGTAAACAGGAAGTGTTGGCTCGTAGGAATAGATTTGAAAGTCCTCCGGATGCCGGAGGTGGTAATGCATGGTGAGCGTATCTCCCTGCATCTCTGTAGTGAAAAGATTCTGGCAGAGAGAGGCAAAGAGGTGTTCATCCCGTTGAAAGTGGAAGAGGAGAAAGACAGCCAGCACCAATATCAGGACTGGTATGGCAGATAATAGCTTTTTACGGGGAGAAAGGCGCATAGAAAGACCTCACAAAGTTTTCCATATAACTTATGTGAGGTCCATTTGTCCTTATTCATTTGGAAAAGCAGCTATGCGTTTTTAAGCCGTAGGCTTTGCTGCGGTAGCCTCAATGAGATTGATAATCGTGGGGATCGCGCGATCCTGATGACTTTTGGACATGGCATCAATGTAAGTCTGACGAGTGAAATACAATTCGTGGACACCATCCACCAGCTTGCTGGCGGTCAGGTCGTCTTCCCGGATTACCATACTGTAGCCCTGGGATTCGAAGGAGGCAGCATTCAGAATCTGGTCTCCCCGGCTGCTGGAGGCAGGGAGCGGAATCAGGATATTGGGCTTTTTCAGTGCCAGAAGTTCACAGATAGAGTTGGCGCCGGCTCTGGAAATCACCACATCTGACATGGCAAACAGGTCTTTTAATTCTGCCTTCACATATTCAAACTGGCGATAGCCCTTGGTGGTCAGAAACAGATTGTCGATCTTTTCCTTGCCACAGATATGCACAACCTGAAAATCCTTTAATAAATCCGGCAGAGCATCCCGGACTACTTTATTTACAGTGGCAGCGCCAAGACTTCCGCCGATGACCATGATGACCGGCTTGTCAGAACGGAAACCACACAGATCATAGGCTGCGATTTTATTGCCTTTTGTCAGTTCCTCTCGGATCGGAGAGCCGGTGAGGACTGCTTTATCTTCCGGGAGCAATTTTAAAGTCTCCGGAAAGTTACAGCACACTTTGGTGGCAACCGGAATACAGAGCTTGTTGGCAAGCCCCGGGGTCATATCCGACTCGTGGATGATACAGGGAATATCCAGGGAAGCGGCGGCACGCACAACAGGTACGCTGACAAACCCTCCCTTGGAAAAAATAACATCCGGTTTGATTTCTTTCATAATCTTCCGCGCTTCGGAATAGCCCTTGATAACGCGGAAGGGATCGGAAAAATTCTTCACATCGAAATATCTGCGGAATTTGCCGGTAGAGATTCCGTGATAAGGAATTTTAAAGTCTTCGATCAGACGTTTTTCGATTCCGTCGTAGGAGCCGATGTAATGGATTTCATAGCCCAGCTCCTGCAGATGGGGGAGCAGAGCGATATTTGGTGTTACGTGACCGGCAGTTCCTCCACCGGTCAGAATAATTTTCTTTCCCAATTTAAATATCCATGCCTTTCTGTTGTTTAATTTTCTTTCATGGACTCTAAAGCGCGGGCAAGCTGATCCGGACAGGAGGTTCCTCTTCCGTTGCAGTTGATTCCCTTGAGACGGGAGATGGCATCGTCCACCTTCATGCCTGCAACAAGGGCAGCAACTCCCTGTGTATTACCGTTGCAGCCACCGGTGAACATTACGGACTCGATGATGCCGTCTTTTACCTCAATATCGATTGCTCTGGAGCACACACCACGGGGAATATATTTCATAAGAAGTCCTCTCTTTCTTGTGTAAATTCTTTTCCTGTTTACTTAATGTTTTAGCATTTTTTCTGCATAATAGCAATATAATCTTATTAGTGAGGTGAGAAAATATGCTGTTATTTCTATTGAATCATAAGCTGCTTTCCGGAATGATCTGGATATTGATCGTCTGCGGTGTCAGTACACAAATTATCCTGGGCGTGCGCATGCAGCGACTGCTGGAGGAAATGGACCAAATATCTGCCACAAAAAATTCCTTTCTGAACAAGTGCAGGATTTGTCCGGAGGGGACAAGCCCCAGGAATCATGTGGATAACATGATGAAAAATTACCGTATCTGGGGATGCATGCCGGCCACATGGAAGGCACTGTCAGGACAAGCCATGATGTTGTCTGTGGTTTTGTCCGGGGTGGGAGTATGCATAGGAATTGCCAGGGGGGAGACCATAGGCTCCCTGCTTCCCTATTATGTGTTCTGCATGATCGGTCTCTATGCCTATTTCGCCATATCGGGAGCAGTGGATGCAAAGGGGAGAATGGAAAAAATCAAAGAAAAGCTGTATGCTTATTTTGAACAGAAATGTCAGGAACAGGAAAAGCCTGAGACCATGGAAAAAAACGATATCCAAACACCGGAGAAGGAACAGGACTGTACATTGGAACTGGTGGAACTTCTGGATGAACTGCTGATCTAGGGAAGATTTCCGCAAGCTGTTACTTGAAAAAAGCAAGGTAATTTGCTACACTTAAGCGGAAAATGAAACACTAGGAGGAGTGCGTATATGAGCAATAAAGTTACATTTGATTATTCAAAAGTAGCACCGTTTGTCAGCGGGCATGAGGTAGTAAGCATGAAAAAGCTGGCTCAGGATGCCAAAAAAGTGTTAGTTGAGAAAACCGGAGATGGAAACGATTTTCTTGGATGGATTGATTTACCTGTAGATTATGATAAGGAAGAGTTTGCACGCATTAAGAAAGCGGCAGAAAAGATTCGCAATGATTCCGAGGTTTTGTTAGTCATCGGTATTGGCGGTTCTTATCTGGGAGCAAGAGCTGCAATCGAATTCTTAGGCCATAGCTTTTACAATGTTGTGGATAAGAGTATCCGTAAAGGACCGGAAATCTATTTCCTGGGTAATTCCATCAGCTCTACCTATTTAAAACATCTCATGGATGTAGTGGGAGACAGGGATTTCTCCATCAACATCATTTCCAAGTCCGGTACCACCACTGAGCCGGCAATCGCTTTCCGTATTTTCAAAGAGAAAATGGAGACAAAATATGGCAAGGAGGAGGCTGCAAAGAGAATTTATGCAACCACCGACAAATCCAAGGGAGCATTGAAGAAACTGTCTGACGAGGAAGGCTACCAGACCTTCGTAGTACCTGATGATGTGGGAGGACGCTTCTCCGTACTCACCGCTGTAGGTTTACTGCCTATCGCAGCATCCGGTGCTGATATTGATAAACTGATGGAAGGTGCTGCCAGCGGACGCAAGGCTGCCCTGGAGCTTCCTTTTGAAGAGAATGATGCCATGAAATACGCTGCACTGCGTAATATTTTCCTGCGCAAAGGTAAAAGCGTGGAGATTCTGGCAAACTATGAGCCAGCGGTTCACTATGTATCCGAGTGGTGGAAACAGCTCTTCGGTGAGTCTGAGGGTAAAGATCAGAGAGGTATCTTCCCCGCAAGCGTGGATCTGACCACTGATTTACATTCCATGGGACAGTTCATTCAGGACGGCTCACGTATTATGTTTGAGACCGTTATTGAGATTGAAAAATCCCGTGAGGAAATCGTGATGAATGAGGAGCCTGTTGATCTGGATGGTTTAAACTATCTGGCAGGCAAGACCGTTGATTTCATCAACAAGAGTGCGATGAACGGAACTATTCTGGCACACACCGATGGACAGGTTCCCAACCTTCTGGTAAAAGTTCCTGAGGTAAACGAGTTTTACTTAGGTCAGTTATTCTATTTCTTTGAGTTTGCATGTGGTGTCAGCGGTTATCTGTTAGGAGTAAACCCTTTCAACCAGCCCGGCGTAGAGAGCTACAAGAAGAACATGTTTGCACTGCTTGGAAAGCCCGGTTATGAGGCACAGCGTGAAGAACTGTTGAAGAGACTGTAAGGAGAACAATCCCTTATGAAAATTGTTGTACTGGAGAGAAACAGTGTAGGTACTGACACCCCGGTGGACTGTTATGAGAAACTGGGAGAGGTTACCTATTATCCAAATACCGTTACCCCACAGGAAGTTGCAGAGCGGGTAAAGGATGCAGATGTCATCGTGGGAAACAAGGCGCCTTTTAACGAGGAATCCTTGAAGGATGCCCCCAATGTGAAGCTGATCTGCAACTTTGCCACCGGCTACGACAATGTGGACATTGCTTACTGCAAGAGCCGTGGCATCAAGGTCTGCAACGTAGTAGATTACTCCACTGATATGGTGGCACAGCATACCTTTACCCTGGCGCTTGCCCTGGGCGAAAAGCTGTACCACTATGACCATTATGTGAAATCCGGTCAGTATGCAGCGCAGAGCCGCTTTTCCAACTTTGATGTTGCCTTTACAGAACTGGCCGGAAAGACCTGGGGAATTGTGGGCATGGGCAATATTGGAAGAAAGGTTGCACAGATTGCCACTGCTTTCGGATGTAAAGTGATTTTCTATTCTGCATCCGGCAACAGTACTTGTACCGATTACCCCAGAGTGGACTTTGACACACTGCTGGCAGAGAGTGATTATTTATCCCTGCATTGTCCTCTGACAGACCGCACTCGTGATCTCATCGACAAGACGGCACTGCAGAAAATGAAAAAAAGCGCTATTCTGATCAATGTGGCAAGGGGACCGGTGGTAAATAACAGGGATTTGTATGAGGCACTGCAGTAGGGAACGATTCAGGCAGCAGGTCTTGATGTGCTGGAGAAAGAACCGATTGCCAAAGACAATCCGCTGGGACAGTTCATGGACAGTGACCGTCTGATCATCACTCCCCATCTGGCCTGGGCGAGTGTGGAGGCACGAACCCGCTGTGTGGAAGGAGTTTACCAGAATATCGAAGCCTTTAGGAAGGGAACGCCTATTCATGTGGTAAACCCGTAAAGAATTTAAAAGAAAATGCCCTTTTAGGCATAAGAGAAAAGCACAGAGTGATTTCAAAATGAAAAGGACTCTGTGCTTTTTTATTTGTTTTTAACACGATAAAATAGGACTTATTTCTTATCTTTTTCCTTGCTAAATATACAAATGTCTTAAAATGTAGTTTTAAATACTACATCGATAAAAAGCTGTATTTGGACAAATACAGCCAAAAAGAGATACGATAATACAAAAATAAGGAGGAGTCCGAGTATGACAATCTGGGAAATTATTTTGGTTTCCATCGGACTTTCTTTGGATGTTTATGCTGTGGTCGTGCTATACAGTGCAATGCTTGCAAAGATTGAGAAACGTAAGCTGGTGAGCATGTGCCTGATTTTTGCCGGATGGCAAGTGCTGGCGGTACTGGTCGGTACACTGATCACGTATCTTCCGTTTTTCGAAATGGTGTCCACCCAGGTGGAGCACCTGTGGGATGTCATCTCTGTGGTTATTTTCTTTGCTTTGGGTGCATACATGTTATACAAAGCGGGAAAGCATGAGGTCGTCTTTGAGCATCGCTCCGAGATCAACTACAAAAAGGTGTGCGTGGCAGCGTTGATTACCAGCCTGGATGCCTTTTTTGTAGGGATCGATGTTATTATCAGGTATTTAGGATAAAATAAAAAAGGAAGAGGAGATAAGAAAATGGCTGATTTAAAACACAAAGCAGAGCGGGCTGCCTTTTCAGCAGCAATTGATCTGGCATTGAAGTCCATCCGGAAGGATCGTGAAAAAGGTTTATTACAAATCGTGGATCTGACACAGAAATTCATGGGTGATAACTTTTCGGCGAAAAGTTATGATGCAGCCCGTGCGATGATCAAGGATCCTGATAGTAAGTGGATGAAATATATTGACAAGGCCTTAGCCGAAATTGATCCCAACGTTGCCAAAGTAACCGCATTAAACTTAGGGTTTGAGGCAGCCTTCTACGGCACCAAGACCATCCGTAAAATGCGTGAGTTACACCAGTGCAACATCCCCTGGCTGATTCTCATGGATCCCACCAGCGCATGTAACCTTCACTGTACCGGCTGTTGGGCAGCAGAGTACGGCAACCGTCTGAATCTGTCCTTCGAGGATATGGACCGCGTGGTCACCCAGGGTAAAGAGCTAGGTATTTACTTCTACATGTTTACCGGCGGTGAGCCTCTGGTAAGAAAAGCCGACATCCTGAAACTCATGGAAAAACACAGAGATGTAGAGTTCCACACCTTCACCAATTCCACCCTCATTGATGAGGAGTTCTGTAAAGAGTGTCAGAGACTGGGCAATCTGTCCTTCTCCATCTCGCTGGAAGGCTTTGATGAAGTCAATGATATGCGTCGTGGTAAGGGCGTTTTCGATAAAGTTATGCACGCTATGGATTTACTGAAACAGTACGGTCTGATTTTCGGTACTTCCATCTGCTACACCAGCAAGAATATTGAAACAGTAACCAGTGATGAATTCCTGGATCTGATTATCGACAAAGGATGCCGTTTCACCTGGTATTTCCACTTTATGCCTGTTGGAAACAATTCTACCACAGACTTACTGCCCTCCAAGGAGCAGCGTGAGTACATGATTAAACGTGTCCGTGAAATCCGTGGCAGAGAGGGTGGCAAACCCATTTATGCAATGGACTTCCAGAACGATGGTGAGTTCGTTGGAGGATGTATCGCCGGTGGACGAAACTACTTCCACATCAATGCAAACGGTGATGCAGAGCCTTGCGTATTTATTCATTACTCTGGTGCCAACATCCATGAGAACAGCCTCCTGGAGTGCTTGAAACAGCCTCTGTTCATGGCATACCGTGACAACCAGCCCTTCAACCACAACCATCTGCGTCCCTGCCCGATGCTGGAGAATCCGGAAATTCTGCAGCGTATGGTCAAAGAAACCGGTGCGAAGTCCACGGATCTGGAATCCCCGGAAAGCGTGGAGCATCTCTGCGGCAAATGCGCCGAATATGCAGCATGCTGGAAAGAGCCTGCTGAGGAGCTCTGGAACAGTAAGGAACATAAGAAACCTCATTACGAGAACTACAAAAAGAGTGAAGAGTAATATTTCCGTGTTTACCCAGGAAGCCCTGCCTGCTTTATTGTAAAACCACATTTCGGATACCGGTGGTTAAAGCTGATTACAGAATCGAAGAATCAGAACCCTAGATGTGCGCTTTTTCTTGCTTTTTCAAGAATATCGACAACGATTTTTGTATTTTCAAGCAATTGATAGCAACGCTCATAATCGTTTGAATGCACAAGCTTGGTAAGTTCCTGGATTTCGTAATACCATGGAGTTTCCAGCTGACGAAAAGAAAGTTCTGAATCACGAAGTATTAGTCTGCTGTTTTGACAATTACTGCTTCCGGGGCTGATATGGATATATCCTTTCTCACCCATAATCTGAATGTTGTTTTCGCAGGAGGTGTCTTTGGCTCCGCTGCATTGGCAGATAATATCACCAAACTGAAGAATAAGAACACCATGCGTGTCAATGCCGTTTTCGTGTGTTCCGGCAAAATATTCGATGCGGTCAGGTTTTCCAAACAGACCAACTAAAAATTGAATATTATAGAGGTTGATGTCCATAAGCGCTCCACCGGCAAATTTCGGGTTAAATACATTTGGAAGTTTGCCGGACATAAGGGCATCGTACCGGCTGGAATACTGGCAGAAAGTTAATGATACCATTTTGACGTTGCCAATAAGGCTTATGTTTTTTCTTACCCAGTGAAATCCAGGCTGGTGGAGTGTGGTAATTGCTTCAAATAAAAACAGGTGTTTTTCTTTTGCGAGACGGATAAGTTCAACAGCTTCTGAAGCTGTTGTGGTAAAAGGTTTTTCACAGATTACGTTCCTGCCATGTACTAAAGCACTCTTTGCCTGTGAATAATGCAGACTATTTGGTGATGCAATGTAAATAAAATCAAGGGAATCGTCTGAAAGCATGCTTTCATAATCGGTATATGTTTTTTCTATATGATATTTCTCAGCGAGTCTGTGGGCGCTGTCCTCATTTCTGGAATATACGGCATGACAGGAAATGCCGTCTGTTTTTTCAATATTGTCTAAAATATGGTTTGTGATAAATCCTGTTCCGACAGTACCTATTCTCATAATATGTTTCTCCTTTTAGCTAGTAATTGTTAAATATCTGTTTTGCGTATTCACTTGGAGCAATGTTGTATTTCTGCGTGAATGCTTTGGAAAAATACTGAATGGAATTAAACCCCAGCATGAGCGCAATCTCACTGATTGTGTATTTGTTCTCACGAATCATCTGACAGCTTTTATCCAGCTTTAAGTCACTAATATATTTTTTAGGTGTCTGCGCTAAGTTTTCCTTAAAAAGTATCTGCAGAGATGACCTGGATAGGGAAAACTTCTGACAGATTTCGGCAACCGTGATGGGTTCTGTAATTGTATCGCTGATATAAGCAAGTATCTGATTCAGCATCTCGTCCTGATAATTCTGGCGGACTTCTGTTACAGGATGTTGATCGGTCTGTTCCATAAAATCAGATTGAAGAAGCCGTATTACTATTTCTTGTAAAAGACAGATAATCAGGCTGTTCATAAAAGGCAGCTGCGAATTGCTTTCGTTAACAAATGTTTTAACCAGAGCATGGATTTTTTTGTTATACCCAAACACCCGATTTAAAAGGCTTCCATATACTACTTTGTTGTCTTCGTGGTTTGTGTTGTCCAAGTCAAAAATAATCGTTACATAGGAACAGGATTCTCCCTCTGGAATTTTCTGACAGTGAAACTGACCCGGTCCATATATCAGAAGGTTATTTTCCAGTAATTCATATTCTTTTTCGTCTACAACTGTTTTCATACATCCGCGGTCAACATAGGTAAGTTCAAAATAGTTGTGGGTTTCGCCCTTGAAATTATATCCGGAGTTTCTGATATTATAAAAGTATCCAAGGATTTCGTTGATATGTAAGTATGGAATAACGCGGTCAATGTCATAAGAGGATGCTAATTCCTCGATGGAATAATGATAGCTGGAATCAACAATAAGCTTATAAGAACAGCTGGCTGTCCTGGACACCAGTGAGAAAAATAGACCGGGATTAATTTTGATATAACGGTGTACGGCAAAAGTTTTCAATGATGCTTTATCTGGCTGTGTGCCAATCAGGATGCATGCCATGCCGGACTGCATTTCAATATATACAGGACAGTCATAACAATGAAGCTGGCTGATGCTGTTTTTGACCTGTATAGAAAAAATAGTAGAAGTCATATTATTTTTCACTGTGTCAATTGGAGTATCATATACATTACCATATTTTAAAAATTCGTTGCTTGATGTCTTCTGCTGCATAGCCTGCTATACCTCCAATTACGAATATTATACCTTTTCTTATGTAATATGTCTATTAACGGAATGGGCTGGTTAAAAAAAAGGCAGATTGAATCATAAATCTTAAAAAATTATAAAAAAT
>ERZ1026844.678-NODE-678-length-23423-cov-5.032480_pt1 | contig 23423 bp, 30 predicted proteins | sample MGYA00380152_ERZ1026844 | MGnify/ENA primary metagenome ERZ1026844 (study PRJEB33269, sample SAMEA4719788) | human gut metagenome | biome: human-associated habitat; feature: organic feature; material: feces | place: Cameroon | collected 2013-10 ... | reverse complement strand
CACGCCGATGCGCTGAAAAAGTGTGCGGCGCTGCCTCGATGGGTCTTGCCCCAAGAGGCGTACCCTTCCCGCATCTGCTTGTTTTGTGCCAAGCATACATTCGATCGTGGTGCTTTTCCCGGCTCCGTTTGCTCCGAGCAGTCCGAATACCGTTCCGCTTTTTACCGAGAAATCCAAATGATCGACCACGGTTTTTCCAGCATAGGTTTTGGTCAGTCCTTCAACAAAAATCGCTTCGCTCATTTCTGAACCCTCCTGACTGCCCGCAGCTCGATATAGCCGCGCCCGCCACGGGGTTCCAACTGGATGCGCGGGTTCTCATCGTCCCAGCGGTAGCCGACGACGGACGGGTCATAGCTGTCCATCGCTGCCTGCACGGTGCGGATGGCTTCACAGTAATCCTCCTCCCGGAAGGGCTGCCCCTGAAACATCAGGTATTCCGCCTCCGGCAGATGAATGGTGTCGAAGCCCTCCGGGATCATCCCCATATAATCGGTTTCGACCTCCACGCCCTGCACATAGGTGGAGGTGTTTGGCTTTTTGTACTTTTCGGGCAGCCACATGGAAACCGGCTCTCCGCAGAGCGATTTCATGCTCATGAGTATGCCCCAGACATCGCAGCTAACTTCCTCACAGTAGGGGAAATAGTCTGCCGCCTGCCTGCCGCGTTTGATGATACACAGGCGTTCCGGTTTGCGGACGACCTGTATAAAAATCGGTTGAATGTTTGACAAGTCGATGTTCTCCTTTCTCAGTTCACGATATTTTGCGCCGTAAGGAATGAAGAACGGGACGGGAACTGGATTTTTCATGTAGTCGCTCGGGTTCAGACCGAACTCCCGGTAAAATGCCCGCGTGAAAGTGTCTACATTGGTAAAACCGGCATCCATCGCCGCGTCGATGACTTTGACATCTCCGCTGCGAAGCTGTTTTGCCGCTTCTGTCAGCCGGTATTTTCTGATATACTCAGTTGGTGTAAGACCAAGGCAGTCCCGGAACAGGCGATAGGAATACCACGGGGAAAACAGCGATGCCCGCGCAAGATCGGACAGCTTGATTTCCTCTGTTTTATTCTTTTCTATGTAGTCCTGCATTCGCTGGACAGCCAAAACCTGTTCCATCATCCTTCTCAACTCCTTACCGAAACATTATACCGTGCCGGGAGAATTATCTCTCGACTTTCCTTGCCTTTTTATTGCGAACGCATATAACATAACAAGCCCAACACTCAGCAACACACCGCCAATAATATCGGTGAGCCAATGCACGCCGGAGATCAGCCGCCCAACGACCATAAAGGCAGTGAGCGCACCGAGGGTCACAAGCACGGCGCGGCGAACGGCTATGTGGCGAATACGGCTTTTCAGCTGCATCATGGCGGTCGGAAGTACGCACAGCGCAAGTATCGTCGTAGAGGAGGGATACGAAGCCTCCAGATTACTGTCGATCAGTACGGGACGGTAATTGATGACGACTTCCTCGAATAAGAGATACATCGCCATTACGACAATATAGAATCCGCCGAGCACCAAAATGCTGCGATCCACTTTGAAAAGGCTCCTTCTCCGAACGAGCTGGACAAGCCCCAGAATGGCAAAGCCAAGGACAAATACGATCGGGATCAGTCCCAGCCAGTCCGTTACCGTGTAGAGTCCCCAATGCACACCGATCGTTTCGTGCACAGCCTTGTTCAGCGTCGCAAAGCCCACGGATGAGCCGTTCGGTCCGATCGCCTGAACATCAATGAAACGAACCAAAACCGTCCACAGCGCAAATGCTGCAAGAAAGACCAGCCCGATCCAAAGTGATTTCATCTTTTTCATGATATTTCATTCCTTTGTCTGTATTTCGGCTTTCGCCTGTATCCAGACTACGGCATGGCGGTAAAAAGCACAAGAATCGGTGCGTCACATGGGTGACACGAATCGTATCACGCCCGTTTTATCAGCAGCAAAGCCTTGATGGCGAGAAAAACAAAAGCAAAAACCGCCGCATAGGGCTGCATAGCGGCAATGAAGAGCAGTGTGTTGGCGGCGCTGAGTCCAATGGAGATTTTGTTTTTCACATTCAGCCACCGTGCCGCATGGCAATTTTGCAAAGCAAGCAGCAGGATACCGGAGAGGATCGTCATAGCAATCAAGGCAAAAAATACCGCTTTTACGTAGGGAACGGCAAAGGTCATGGTAAGCAGAGAAACCTCGCGGACAATACCGGGTTCTCTTTGCCCGAAAAGCGGGAGAAACAAAAGCAGCGCAAACCCGCAGTCAAGCAGCCCGAAAACAAGGCTCTGCATACGGCCTTCCTTTTGTTTCCCGTCCTCCTCAGCAATGGTCAATATTGTTTCGCTCGAAAGGAGATCATCCAAGGATACGGAAAAGCATTTTGAAATCGCTTTCAGAGAATCCATATTCGGGTAGCCTCTGCCCGTTTCCCGCACTTAAAGATATTGGTTATGTATGAGTGCCTACGCCTACTTGCATAGGCACTCATATCTGTTGTTTTACTCAATTTTGCCGATAAAGCGGTAGTAGATGTCAATGTTCTGCTCACGCATACCGTCCACGGTGGTTGCTTCGTGAATGACGATCTTTTCAATCAGCGTATTCAGAAGCTCCGCTGTCAGTTCGGTGGGGTTGGCGTACTGCTTGATAAGAGAAATCCACGTCTCCGCATCGACAGTTGTTTGCTTTTCAGATTCAAGCTCGGCAGACAGCCTTTCAATCTTCTCGACAAGCTCCTGCTGCTCGGTCTGATATTTCTGAGACATCATGTTGAAGTTGTACTCCGTGATACGACCGTCCGACCAGTCCTCATACAGCTTCGCAAACTTGCGGTCAACCTCTGTTCTGCGCTTCTCGGCTCTTGTAAGCTCGGCACTCTGCCTTTTGGCACTGGCAGCAAGCTCCTGTTCACTGGCTTTCAGTATCCGACGCAGAAGTTCCTTTTCATCCGCCTGTGCCTGTCTCGACAAATCCTGTATTCTGGACAGAACGTAGGTGTAGAGGTAGTCATAGCGGATATAGTGTGCGGAGCAGACACCGCTGACCTTGCCAAGCTGTCTGTAAGAGGTACAGTTGAAATAGCTGTACGGTTTACTGTTCTGCTTGTTTGTGCCGAAGCTCATTGACCATCCACAATCAGCGCAGCGGACAAGTCCTGCAAATATCTGTGTGGTAGCATCCTTTTGCTGTCTGCGGCGGCTGGCGATCTGCGTTTGCACCTGTTCAAAGACTTCCCTTGAAATAATGGCTTCGTGGGTGTTCTCCACTCTGAACCATTCTTCCTGCGGCTTGCGTACTTTCTTCTTGTTCTTGTAAGAAATGTTGGTCTGCTTGTTGTGTACGCTGTTGCCTATATAGGTTTCGTCTTTCAAGATGCTTTTGACCTGTGATACCGTCCACGCATAAGATTTTTCAGCAGGTGCTCCCTCGTAGATATGAGCAAATTTCCCATATCGCTGAAAGTTCAGCCATCCGGCAGTAGGAACCTGTTCTTCCACCAAAGTCCTTGTAATCTTGGCAGCACCTGCGCCGTTGACAGCGAGATCAAAGATTTTCTCGATAATCCAGCGAGTCTCCACATCAATCACAATGGCGTTCTTGATTTCTGGATGTCGGATATACCCAAGCGGTGCATAGGCAAAGGTGCGTTCTCCTGCGGCAAACTTGGCATGAAGTGCGGTCTTGACCTTGCGGCTGGTGTCCTTGGCAAACCATTCATTGAAAAGATTTTTGAAAGGCACGAAATCGGACAAGCCTTTCTTGGTATCCTCGTTCTCGGATACGGCGATATATCGCACTTGCTTCTCCGGGAACTCGTATTCCAGATAGTAGCCGACCATAATGTGGTCACGCCCGAAGCGGCTGAGGTCTTTGGTCACGATGCAGTTCACTCGTCCTGCATCCACATCTGCCATCATTCGCTTGAAATTCGGTCTTTCAAAGGTAGTGCCACTCCATCCGTCGTCGATGTACTCGCCAACCACATGAAGCTCTTGTTCCTTTGCGTACTGCTGTAAAATGGTTCGCTGGGTCTCGATGGAAACGCTGTCGCCATAATTCTCGTCATCACGGCTGAGTCTCATATATAGTGCTGTATTGTACGGTTGCTTCATTAAAAATCCTCCTGTTCGTGAAACAACCCACGCTTACAATACTTCACTATAATACATTATACCATAAGCGTGGGCTGTGATTCAATGCGATTCTGTTAACAATTCATCGAAATTTCTGCGGAAACGGTACTTCCTGCGGCAAAGCGGACAAGCTTTTCAATCAGAGCATCCATTGTCTTGCCGTTGGGAGCGAAGAACTCCGTTACCTTGGTGCGGGTGTTGCCGCAATAAAAATACTTCGTTCCGTCAGGCTCGGTGACATAGAACGAAGTATTTTCAAGGGTAGGCTCCGGCTCATATTCTCCACGCATCCTGCGCCATTCGTCCTCCTGCTCCTTGGGAGGATAGAACATCGGCTCATAACAATCGCAGATGTCGATAAAGGCACAGGCTTCAATGATCTCCCACAAGGAGAGGTCATCACGCATCATCATTTTGTTAAGCTGGGTTACGGTATAGGTCTTGTTTTTCTTCATAGGCAAAATGTCCTTTCTTAGCGGTTAATATCGTGTTTTTGTGCGCTGCGGTGGGTATACGCCTTGATGATCTCCGGCGGAATGCGGTCAAGAATACCCTTGACACGCTCATAGTCATTCAGAAGTCTGGCTTCCTGCAACTTTTTGAGCGTACTCTGCTGTTCGCTCTTTTCCAGCGCAGCGGACAGATCGGCGTTTTTCTTCTCCAACGCTTTCTGCTTGCCGTCTGCGGTCTTGAAGAACTTTTCGTATTTCTTCATCTGCGTTTCCATGGCGGCAACATCGGGGATATACTTTTCAAGAAATGCCGCAATCTGTGCGGAGCGTTCCTTGTAGTTCGTAAATTTCATATCGGAGAGCAGTTCAGCGAGCTTGTCATGCTGCTTGTTGAGCCTTGCCATTTGCTTGAATACCCTTGTAGGGATATGGTCACGCCCGGTCTCGCTGGCACTTTCGCCACGCTCCAGATCGGGATATTTCTTGACCATGTGTTCCCAATACTTGTCCTGCCACTGGGTCAGCTTTTTCTTGTTGCCCAAGATTTCTTTAGCGCATAAACGCTTGTCCTCAGTCAGAGGGACAAAACAAAGGTGCATATGGGGCGATTTCTCGTCCAGATGCACCACAGCGGATATGATCGTTTCGGGAGCTTGATTCTGCTTAATGAACTCCAATGCTTCATTGAAGAACTCTTTGATTTCGGCTCTTTTCTTCCCCTTAAAAAACTCCGGCGTAGCGGTAATGAGAGCTTCCACCACACGAACGCTGTCAGAACGTGTACGGCAACCTGCTTCTGCGATCTGTTTTTCGGATTCTGCTCGGTATTTTCTTTCGGGCTTGATAAGATGGAAATTCAAGTGTGTACGGGACGGGTCAATGTCGGGATTGCTTGCGTATTTCTCCTTGGTGCGCTCATTGTGCGCTTCAATGCCGCTGATTTCCGGTCCCTTGTACTTGGCAAAGCGTAAAATTGCGTACTGCGGTGCTGCCATCAGCGATCACCCCTCTTTCTCCATACGATTTCAAAGCCCAGCACATCGGCAAGCTGTACCGCTTCGGTATAGCGGAGCGATTCACGCTGGAGCTTGTTGGACAGATTGGAAACGCTGTCACTCCATCCGTATTCATCCGAAAGAAGGTCAACGACCTCCTGCATAGTCATTCCTTGCCGTACAATGTACGACTTGATTTCATTTCTCAAATTCGATTTCATATAAAAACTCCTCCATAAATTCGTGATGTTGGTTTTCTGTGCGGTGAATTGCTGTCACCGACAAGTGTTGATTTTGATGATGGTGTTTTTCTCTCAGATTTCACGCTGCGTAGTCCTGTTCATAACAGCACCCTATCGGGTTTACCGATATGTGGGAGAGCAGACGAAACAGGAAGGAACACCACAGTTCCGTGAATGTGCTTCACCGTCCCGTAAATCACCGAATGATGATTTTGATACTTCCTGCGGTGTAAAACTTCACGGATTGCACAAGGCTTGATTTGGAGCATGGAAAAACAGCCTTGATAATGGTACGTGTTGCGGATGTGGTAAGTTCCCAAAATGAGAACTTAGCAGATTTCACGGCTGAACTTGAAAACATCCATCCTATCCATCCATCTATCCGAGATACCGCCGTTTTCGGGATGGATGGGATAGATGGATGGATAAATTTGAGTTCAGTTACAAAATCCCGGCGAGATCAACGCTTCAATGCCCCAAAAGCCGTTGACCTGTTTGCCGAGGGAATTTGTGATGTGATTGTCATGTTCCAGACCGAACTCGTCTGCGTGTTTCTTTAGGGTCATGCTGACCGTTCGTGCCGCCAGTGGCTTGTAGGTGTTATCATTGCACCAGATACAATAGATGGCGTACAGATCGGCAGAGGTAATGGTACTGTCCGCTTTCAACCGGATATATCCCTCCGAGCGCAGGAACAGCAGTACATTGTCCGCATCACGCCTTGCCTGTTCTCGATTGTCCTTGGTGCGATTACTTTCGGAGAAGCGGTAGTTATTCGCTATCAACCTACGCAGACCGTCCAGACACCATAGGAAAATGCCCTCGACTTCCGCAACGAGCTTGTCCGCAAGGAAAGGATCGTCCTCACGATCAAGCGGTTTCTTCTTTACTGACAGAATAAGCTGTCTGCGGTAAAAACCGTCTGAATGGTCATATAGAGATTCCAGATCGCCGTTGGAAAACGCAAGGAAACGGACGTACATTTCGCCTTGGTAGCTCTGTTCGCCCTTGCGCTCCAAATCCATCGGCATTTCCGCTGTGATAAGGGATTTCAGATAGTGTGTAGATTTGAGCGCTTCCATCTTCATGTCATCGTCCACCATGACAAGCTCATGTTCCAGATCGGCTCTGGCAAAGGGGCTGCGCTCTACCTTGGCAATGCTGCCGTTTTTCAGATTGGCACCGAGCATAGCCTGCATGACAACACCGATACGGCTTTTACCCTCGCCGCCGTTGCCCTTCAGAAGCATCATGGTCTGTCCCCGTGTGGTAGGGATAAGGCAGTAGCCGAGATACTCCTGCAAGGTCAGAATGTCCTCATCCTCCAACAGTTCTGATAAAAAATGCAGCCATGTTACAGGCTGCGGAGCATCGGGATTGTATTTGACGGGCAGACGGTTACGGCAGAACTCCTTGTGTTCGCTGAACTCGCCCCTGACAAACAACGTGCCGTTGGCAACGTGCAGCCTGTCCTCGTGGACGGGTAAGTTGTCCTTGTATGCTTCCATGCGGAGCATTTCAAGCAGATTGGAGCATTTTTTAGCCAGCCCTACTTTCAGAAAGGGACGCAGCATTTCGTAAATCTCCTTCTTGATGCCGTTTTCATCGTGGATGCGTCCCTCTTTAGAAAAGAACTTGCCGCCCACACAAACCATAGGGTGACGGCAGATGAAATCACAGCAAAAGCCGACTTCATCCAAAAACTGTCCGTTATACCATCCCGGCTGTTCTTCAATGCAATCATCTTTCTTCTTGCTCATAAGACCTCTCCTTTCTGTGTTTTTTCAGATGCATTTGCAGCTTTTGAAGCTTGCCATCGGTCATCATCATGTCGATAACCTCGGTGCGCTCATAAGAATCTTCCATAATCAGAAGATCCACCAGATACTCCACATAATCGAGCGTGTGGCAGGCTTCCACAAAACGATCATCCTGCGTGTCCTCCGGCGATCTCGGCGCATACAGCCGCTTCCATTCTTGAAGCAGCTTCATATACTCCAAGAGCGCAGAAAAGCACAACTTCTCATTTTCTCTGAGTCGCTGTGCTTCGCTTTTCCTGTTCAGTTTTTCCTGCATTGCCTTGTCGGGTGGCTTGTCCTGCGTGATGCCGAAGTCGTATGCCAGCTTCTTCGCTGCATCGTACAGGGTCAAGCCGTGGAGCTTTGCTGTGAAGTCGATCACGTCCCCATGCTCGCCGCAAGCGAAACAATGGTAGTGGTCATCGTCCACAAACAGGCTCGGATTGCGGTCATTGTGGAATGGGCAGAGTGCTTTCCCGTGACGGTTGACTTCCACGCCGTACCTCTCCGCCGCTTCTCTTGTGTTGATACTTGTCTTTACTGCTCCGAATACATTCATCGCATTCCTCCATAATTCTTATTGATTAGGGATGATTTTTCATCCCCTCGTGTATATTATGAGGAAAATCGAAAAAAACAGGCTAATGGCATGACAAGCTCATTTCAAAAAACATGACAAGGCGTTTCAGCACAAAACAGCGTAAAATCTTGGATGAATACGGCGAAAAAATCAGCCGTTGTTCTATATTTTGTCACAAATGTATGGTATAATAGAAGAAAAGGAAAAACATGACAGATTGGAGGCAGGCACATGAGCATCCTTAATCAAAATCTGCTGACACTTGATTTTTGGCAGGACAAGGTAACATACGGCAAACAAACCGTTCCTATTGGCACGATTGGCCGTGCCGCACTCAACATCACCGATGAACAGATCGCAAAACTTACAACGCTCTGCCAGCCATTGACCGAAGTAATTCTTATGCTCGGTACGAGCAACGTGGATGTGTCCGTGTTCCCCATGGCAGAGGAAGCTCTGTTGAAGATCATCCGATTCTTGCAGAAAACGGAGCCGTTCTCTTTTCTGGATTTGGCAACAGACGAAACAGAAATTCACCGGCTTTTCGATGAAGCACACATAGAAAATATCGTTGCGTACATTAAGGCGGCACAGGAAATCGGTGCAGTTGCCGCCTTTGACGTGAAATACAGTCGTGGTGTTGGTGTGTTGAAGCTGATACAGGTCATGGCTCAGCTCGGCGGCACGTTGCAGATTTACAAGCAATCCATGACAGCTTTTGCCCATGCGCTCCACGACAGCCAGCGCACACCGGACGGATATGCCGCCGCATTTGCAGAGCATTTTCCCAAAGATGATACATTGTCGCCCGACAATTCCATGTGGATGCAGTTGACCAATACCACGACACAGTATGTGTCCGCTGTCATGCCGAAAAAAGGCATACCGCAGCTTGTAAAGCGTATGCACTATGTTTCCTTTGTGGGAATGTTCCGTTCCGACTTGTTTGAGGGCTTGTGTGTCGGTCATGCACCGAGGAAATGCCCCATCTGTGGTAAATGGTTTCTGACCACCGATGCAAGGCAGACCAAATACTGCGGAGGGCTTGCACCGGGGGACAAACTCGGACGTACTTGCAGACAGATTGGCAATCTCAAGGGTAGAGAGCAACGAGAGCTTGCGGACGACCATCCGATTAAGGCGATCTACACACGCCGCATGAACACGATCACGCAGTATCTCCACCGTGGTACTCTGGACGAGCAGACCGCTGCCGTGATGAAGCGTCTGGCAAAAGACAAATTAGAACGTGCGATCTTCGACCACGAGTATGCTAAGGGCAGCTATGAAGCGGAGATGTCGCAGGATGCTTTACTGAATGAAGCAAGGATAAGAGGATAAAGCAACAAGATTGGAGGTATATTCATGTTGCAGAATTTGAGCATCGAAAAAATCAAGATATTTGAAAATGAGTTCAAACAGTTTATGGGAATAAAAGATTTTCCTGCATATCAACTAACCACCAAGGAAGTTTCATTAGCAATTGCTGATTCATGTGGTTTTGATAGTGCTGCATCTACATTCTACAGTCCGAAAACCAATATTCATACATTACAAATAAGCACCAATCTAATACTGTCAAAATATTTGGTATTCCACGAGTTCACTCATATACTTGATGCAGATATGTATGCGAACGGCGATAGCACAAAATATGCGGGACTCTCCGGCTATACGGAATATCATGCATCTCAAATAGAGCTAATGCAGTTGTTGGGTACAAAAACAGCAACTGACAAAATATCTTTTGAGATGAATACAATTATTAGCACGTTTTCTGGCGATAAAAGCGTTGCGCAATATATCCGAGAAAAACAGGAGCACGCAATACAACTATTCAGTAGAGCAGATTTTCCCGCTGATATTAACACATTAAAATCTGCTTTTGGTGTCCTGTACAATTATTGGGGACTGCGCTCAATTTGCGAGATGTATGCATCTGATTATGTAGAAGAAGTTCAAAATGATGCGTTTCTTCAGTTTATCCCTACTATAAACTTCTGCTTAATGAACATTATGATGCATGGATGGCTCGATAAACAAAATATTGAGAAGAGTATCCCTCTGTACATAAATACTCTGTTCCCACTGATTGAGAAATATAAGCTGATATAATTGCTCGAATTTGATGTAAAACGCTATGAAAGGAGGTGCGCCAAATGTCCGAAGAACGCTTCTGGAATACCGATGAATATGCCAGCACGGCACAATTTACCGTGCCGGACGGAGCCATGACCATGCGACAGGCAGGGCGCATCTTCCGGCTTGATCCTGCGCCGCCCAAGGTAGAGGATATCAATGATTACATCATTTCCGCTGTCCGTGAAAATGATGTGACCTACTTTACATACTTCCTCCATCATTATGAGTCCAGGCTGAACAAGCGAGTGTACCGATTTCTGCAAACTGAGGGCATTGACCGATATGACCCGCTGCGTTTTCTGGATTACAAGCTCAGTTGCGTTCTCGCCATGTTGGAGTGCTTGCAAAACTACGCTCCCGACAAAGGTGCAGACTTTCTGACCTACGCCCATCACTTCATCGGCAACGCACTTTTAGATTGCCGCAGACAGGAAGAAGCAGGCTCATTCAAATCTCTGGACGAGTACAAAGCTGCCCGCGGCATTGCATGGCTTTACAACAACTCCGGCAAAAGCACAAAGGAAGTCATTGCCGAATATGCCGCCGAGCAGAACTGCACCGAAGAAACTGCCGCCGAGTATCTGACTCTTGCAAGGCAGAACCGCAGCCGTGTTCCGTTCTATTCCACCATACAGGACGAGGACAGCGAGGAAACGGGCGAAGATGTTACCCGTGACGACAGTTGGAACTATGCGGATATTCTCTGGAACGGTGTTCGTGCCGATGCGGTGCAAGCTGCCTTTGACAAGCTCAGTTACAAGGAGCAGACCTATCTTGAAAAACGAAATGCGATCTGCATGACCTGCGGACGTGTCAGTTCATGGGAGGAACGCCCCACCTTTGAAGATTTGGCGGTCATGTTTGAGGGCAGCACAGCCAGCGGCGCAGAGCGAGCTTATAAGAAAGCTCTGGACAAGCTGACGGGACATCTGGTAGATGCCGGTGTCCTCGGTGTTGTGGAATTGAAGCTGATCGAGAAAAACAAAAAAATCGCCGCCGCTGCATACGAGTACAAAGCGGTACATCGGTATGCAAGCGACGATGATGAATGGGGAGAAATACGATTTGACTTTTCTGCCGGAACAGCGCAGATCGTAAAACTTGCAGACGGCGATACGAGCAGAACGAACGTCTTTGCAAAAATCGCAATCCGCAAAATTCTGAAACTCTCTATGAACGAGCTTCCGAAGAAATTGACGATTCCCTTTGAGTTGGAATTGGAGAAAATACGGTACGGGGGCTGATCGCTGCGGCGGGGTTTTATATACCTCTTGCTCCCCCGTTGGCACAGCAAATCTTTCCGCACAGCTTCAAGATTTCCTATGCCAACTACACCCGAACAGCCGGATTTTGCTCATAGCAAATTCCTTGTTTTTTGTAGCTTACAGCCCACAAAATCCGCCTGTTCTGCTGCCGCCGAAAAGTGTCTGTCGAGCGTGGGACAGCCCCTTTCCAGCGTCAGCGGTCGCAAAAGGTATAACACACTAGACTTTGCAAGCAAAATCGTGTGCCAACAGGGATGCTTCTCGCCCCTATTGGAAACCCAGAGCCAAGGGATTTCACCCCTCTGGACACCCCGCATATTTTCCTCGAAAATGGTACCCAAACTGTAAAAATGCAGTTTGCTACCTTTCCTCAGAAAATACAAAACCGCTGTAATCTCCATCCTTGCGTGGATGAAAAATTACAGCGGTTTTCATTTTGCCTCACTCATTGAAAACTGCGTTTAATTCGTTTGGCAATGGAACGCACGGCGCAGATTCACTCCGTTCAACGCTATGCCTGGCATTCCATAGTTTGAAGTGCTGTCGATTAGTGTTCGCTTATATAACTAATAAAATCCTTTTCAACCAACTCGTAATCCACCGACGATTGAAGCCGTCCGAGTTGGTCTTTCCAAGAGTCGATATTGGTTCGCACCTTGCGGAATCCAAGTGCTTCGTAAACGTGCTGCGCTCTTGTGTTCGTCAAGTTGGTGTCGAGGACGATTTTAGAACAGCCGTTTCGGAACAACCAACCAATCAGCATACTCAAAACCTTTCTGCCGACACCACGGTTCTGACAATCAGTTTCGCAGATCTTAATGCCGATTTCTGCAACACCATCAGACACGTTGCGGTAATTGCACTCACCAATCAAACGGTCGCTTTCTTCAATAACCATACGACCGTTACCAAGTCCTTTTACAACTTCATCCTCGGTCGTTCCCAGCCCGTTAGGAAAACCGGCGTGTGCCATCACAGCACCGTCATTCCACCAAGCGGCAAGCTGTTTCGCATCGTCAACTTCGGCTTGACGGATTGTTAAGTTCTCATATTGTATCATAATTATCTCCTGTTTTTGAATCAAGCGGCGACTCGGCGCACCAAATCGCCGCCCTTTCGTTAGTTATTCAATGTGTGCGAAAGTTGTACCCAAGGCAATGTCAAAGCCAAGTGCTTGATACATCTTTTCATCACACGGGGCACAGCATACCGTTAAGCTCGATATGCCATTATCCTTGCACCAAGCCTGTGCAGCCTGCGCTAATTTACGAGCAACACCTTTGCCACGGAAAGCAGGTTCGATGTAAAAATCCTCATATACTCCCGTATCGGAGCAAGAGAACGTGGAATAGCATTTAGCAACGCTACACATACCGACAGCACGGCATCCACGCTTTGCAACAAAGAAGGTGGTCTTGCCGTCTTTGATCGCTTGCTGAAGCTGTTTCTGCATTTCCTCCGTGAGCGATTCTTCACCGATGTCTTTTTTGAAGCCGTTTTCCAATTTCAATAGCTGCCAATCGGTTGGATTGTCCAAGACCTCTACGGTGAAAGGCGTTTCATCGTTTGGTGGCAAAATCATCAACGGCTCGCCCCATTCGTCAACACCGTTCTCAATGAAACCTACACTTTTCCAAAAGCGCAGGCGGCGATCATTACTGCCATAATTCAATTCGGCATAGAGTGCGCCGTATTCCTCTGCCCAATTCAACAAAACTTTGGCACATTCTTTGCCTGTACCGTTTCCACGATATTCCGGATACACGCAGTATTCCATAATGAAGCATTTGCCATCCTCGGAGGTGTAGATCACCGGCAAGGCAAAGCCTATGTCTTGTCCGTTCCTTTGAAAGAATAGGTAGTAGCACCGATCTTGCGGTCTGTCGTGGATCTCCTGCATCGTGGATCGGTATTCATCACCGAGGAAGTAATCTCTTTCCTCTGCGTTTGGGTCGGGAAACATATCCCGTTTGTAATAGGTGTGAAGCTGCTCCCAAAAGAGTGCAACGTCGTTTTCCGTGATCGCTTCACGGATGGTGATTTGGTTTTCCATTTCGTTTCCTCCAAAATTTTATTCGGAGGGTTAGGAAGCGTGAACCCTCCATACACGACTCATTTTCATAAAAAACCACCCTTTCTGTTTCGTATTTGTACTCAAAACACTTGTGTAAGTGTTGATACCAAGTTGATTTCAAAATTTACTTAATTATTTCATTTTGCTCTTTACAAAAATATTAGATCAAAGCGAATGTATTCTTCTCCCAATCTTCATATCTTGCCGCCACTTTGGAGCTTCGCCATCGTCTGCCCAATACTCGTCCATAGCGACAATCTTATCGTCTTTCAGCTTGATGAAGGACGTAACGTGGAAAGAAGCGGAGCGATCCTTGGGATATACCCGTGTAGCAGTGATAATCATATCGTCCGTCGTGACGATCTTTTCAACCTCGCCATCCCAATCACCGGGATACTCGCAGTTGGCTCTTATAAATTCCTCGACCGTGAAATGCTCGTTGGAGCAATGCCAATTCACATAAGCATCGGCGTGGAAATATTCTCTTATCTCGTCTGCTCTCTGTGCGAGAACGTCAGACCAAAACTGTTGTATGTTCATAACAAATGTCCATCCATAATGTTCTGTAATGCGTCAATAAGCTTGCCGTAATGCTTCTTTAACCTTTCGCTTTCGGTATATACTGCATCAAAGCGGATAAGACGATCTACGATATGCTCTGAGACAATACTCTTGTAATCTGCGGTATCTTCATATCTGCGTATTATCAAATTACCTCTTGATTCCTCGTCAAGAAGGCGCAAATATAGATCGTTAATGGCGATTTCACGGATAACAGCGACTTCATTTTCACTGACAAGCTCGGGACTCCATGATGTCATTCCTCGCATAAATCCCTCATCGTTGATCTCATAGATCGAACACTCTTTATCTTTGAATAACAACCGGAAGGCACCGGGATAGCATTCCATAATAACGGGGATACCATTTTCTTCGCTGATAATAAAGTCAAAATCATCATGGGGCGCACCAAATAGAAGCCCAGTGACCACATTTTCGATAGCATATACATATGGCTTTTTGTGCGTAGAAACCTGCGGTTTCAATTTTTTAAGACCTGCGGTTTTTGATATATGGTAAAGCATACTTATCTCTCCAATCTGAAGGTCAATCCATCATATTTCTGCCCGTGAACCTCTCGTGTACCTATGTTGCGGTTGCACTCTATAAAGCCGAGCTTTTCAGCACAGCGGAGCATACGGACGTTACCCGACCAAGTTTGTGTGTAAAGCTCGTCCACGCCGTTCTCAAAGTAGTAACTCATAAAGGCACGGAGAGAGTTTGTGCCAATGCCGTTACCCCACACGTCGGGTTCGCAAATATCAATACCGATAGCAAGATAAACGGTCTGACCGTCCTTGATCTCGCCAATCCATTCGTAGTTCTCGTCAATGGGGTAGGAGCTTACCCATCCAACGTGCCTGCCGTTCCATTCGATTTCAAACTTCCAACGGCGAACATCGTCGGGCAGGTCTTTCACAGACTCATAGTATTCACGCCATGATGTGCGCTCGGTTTCCTCGTCCGATTCGATAGGCTCCCACGGTGCATCCGTATTCGACCACTCGGTTTCGGTGGTGAACCAACGCACATAGTCCTCAATGTCGGACTCTATCATATCCCGAAGGATGATGTTTTCAAATTTGATTTCCATGTTTCCTCCAATCTTCCTTCAGCAGACCGTAGAAGTACAGGTCTGCCCAGTTGCCGTGGTTATCCTTTGTCTGGTTCCGTTGGATGCCCTCAAGCTGCATACCCAACTTTTTCATCAGTCCGACAGACTTCACGGCATCGATTGCTTCAGCAAAAACCTTATGGGCGTTCAGCTCTCCAAAGGCATAATCAATCACAGCTCTGCAGGATTCGTATGCGTATCCTTGTCGCCAAAAGCTGCGGTTGTAGATCCAGCCCATTTCATATACACCCTCGTAGGCTTCGTTGAACAGGATGTAACCCATCATTTTGCCGCTTTCCTTGTGAACCGCTGCCACAGCACCTTTTCTTTCAATGCAGAAAGAAATCAAAAACTTCTCCGTTTTATCAAAGTCGTATGCCAGTTCGCAGTTCTCCATGGTTTCATCATCACCGAAGATTTCGTGCAAATCAGCGGCATCCTCCGGTGTGAAATCACGAATTATCATTCGTGGTGTTTCTATGTACATTTTTATCCCTCTTAATAATCAAATTCATGTTCGCCGACCGTAATTGTCTGCGTGAGCTTTTCGCCTTGGTATGGCTTGCGAATCTCAATCAGATTCAAAACTGTATAACCACGCTTGCGCAGAAATTCGATCATGCGGTGATTGTTGGGGTGAACGTAGTTGTAAACGGTATCATCGCCATAAGAAGCGGCGATTTCTTCCGCTTTGCTGTGCAGAGCAGTAGCAACACCGTGACGACGGTATTCCTTTTTGACAAAGATGGACTCCACCCACACGACCTCGCTATCAATACGGCAGACCACATAACCTGCGTATTCACCATCTATAAGAGCCGCAAACACCGGAAACTTGGCAGAAAGATATTCTTCCATTTCCTCACGTCCGGCGTCAATGTTCGGCTTGGATACAATGCCTTTATATGAACGCAAATCTACCCGAAACAGGGCAACCATTTCCGCAAGTGCGTTATTTACCTGTGTTACCTCTAATATCTCAACCATAATTGCCCTCCTTGCGTATGGACATAAAATTACATAATAATTATACCACGAAAATGTGAAAAATTCTACCACATATGCAAAAATCCCGCCCATCCCGACAAAATGTAGTGGTCAGAATGGGCGGGTGATGGTTAATCAAGCGGCTTATACTCTGTTACAGTTCTTAAATATGCTTCGGGATCGCCGTTCAAAATAAGGTCTGCGTACTCCAAAGGAGCGTTGTAGATAAGATAATCAAGCTCTGAGCGTTCGTACATATTGCGGGCAACCTCGTTCTCAACTGCAATCGTATCAATCGCAATCATGCTGCCATCGGTGTATTTCAGTTCCACACAGCAATTATCAAAGTTATATTCGCAGGAAATCAGCTTTTTCATAGGGTTTACCTCCAAAATTGTATTGTTTGGAAGTAATGTAAGCGTGGGTTTTAGTGTGGTGTCTTTAAGTTTGGGAACCCCCGGACTCCCATTTGGAGATCGCCGTGCGGGAGACATAGAGCATTTCGGCAAGCTCCTCCTGTGTCAGCCCGCGGCTTTTCCTAAGTTCCTGTAACTTCTCGTAAAATTCCATCTTTTCCTATATCCTCTCTATGAGCCACCTTAAAGACATTATTATTGTTCCTTTTTACTTTCTGCCGAGATACCGAAACACGCGCTTTCTATATTCTTCATATTCTTTTCCGAATGTCGCGGTCAGATATTTTTCCTCCTGCAAAATCTGCAAGTGCAGCATGACGATCGCAAACAGGGAAAAGAGCAATGTCAGAGGATTGAAATACATCAGCAGAACCCCGATATACATAAAATCAAAACCCAAAAATGCGGGATTGCGGCTGAATTTGTAAATGCCGCCTGTGACAAGCTCGGTTTTGTCCTTGTCGGGTATTCCGGCACGCCAGCTGTCCCTCATGCAGATGACAGAGGCAAGGAAAATCAAATCTCCGAGTATTCCTGTACAAAAGCCGGTGAAGCGAGCGCCGACAGGCATATAGTTCCAATCGAATACGATGGAGAGGATCTGCGTGAGCGGGGCACCGAGTGTGGCAATGCTCATAAGCAGTTCTACCGTATGTATGGTTTTTTCTTTTCTCTTTCCGATTTGGCGGGTTTGGATACCGTGCCTATGCTGAACCAGCATTTTGGCAAAATAGATCCCATAGAACAGCACCAAAACCGTAAGAGCAAGCAGGCAGTATGGCATATTTTCTTCAAAAGGTATTTTCATATCGTTACGCTCCGTCTGTCAGTATCGGTTCTTTCTTCCCGATTTATTGATCTTGGCGATCTCCTTGAACTTCGCCCGCTTGGCTTCAAGGTATCGGCTGTTATCTGCCGCGTAGTCATTTTCATTTTTCAGCTTCCGATAGGATGCAAGGCGGTCGGCATCAAGCGTTCCGTCCGCAAGCGCTCTCAAGACAGCGCATCCCGGCTCCGAGGTGTGGGTGCAATCGGCATATTTACACGCACGGGACAATGCTTCAATGTCCGCAAACGCCGTCTCGATGCCGTCGCCGCTGTCCCACATCCCAAGCTCACGCATACCGGGTGTGTCAATAACGAAAGCGCCGTTTTGCAGTGTGATCAGTTCCCGGTGGGTCGTAGTATGTCGCCCTTTGTCGTCATTTCCGATCTCGCGCGTGGCGATGCTGTCCGTTCCGGTCAGTTTATTGATGAGTGTGGATTTTCCGACGCCGGACGAACCGATGAATGCCACGGTTTTGCCCGGCAGAATATACTTCATGACCGCTTCATAGTCCTCATCCAGTGAGGAAATTGCCAGCACATCCACACCCGGCGCGGCACTTTGCGCCTCAGTGATTTTGCTTTCCACATGGGAACAAAGATCCGATTTCGTCAGAACCACCACAGGTGTTGCGCCGCTGTCGTAGGTAACGGACAGATACCGCTCCAGCCGCCGGATATTAAAGTTGTTGTTCAGCGACATACAGAGAAAAGCGGTATCAATATTGGCGGCAACAACCTGTTCCTGTTTTCCTGTGCCCGCCGCTTTTCGGATAAAGCAGCTCTTTCTCGGAAACAACCCTGTAATTACGGCATTGCTGCCGTCCTTCGGCCACTCTGCGGTGACATAATCACCGACGGCGGGATAATCAGAGACGGTTTGCGTTTCATACCGGTATTTCCCGGAGACGACAGCCGACTTTACCTCGGTGCCGCTCCGGAGCTTATATAGTCCTTTTTCCTGCGAGATGACTCTCGCCCGCAGCTCGTTCATGCCTGTACCTCCGTATCTGAAAAGGATTTGCTGTAAACCGGCAAGACCCGTTTCCAGAACACAAGCCCGTTTACAAGCAAAAGCACGCCGAATCCGCTTCTCGCCGCCCATTCGGGCACAAGAAGCGCGATCCCGTTCATATCTCCGCCACCGAACAGACCACATAGGATGCTTAGGTAAAGCGGATCAATCAAAAGAAGCGCGATCGTGATATAATACAGAACGGCGCGAAACAGCTTGCTTTCCGCAGTGCCGATCTTGTTTGCAAGCGCAACCAGCAGATACGCTATGCAGAAAGTTGCCACAGCACCTACAAGGCAGAAGATACCGAGCTGCGTATCTGTCATGCGTTCACGGAAAACATCGACCTGCACGCCAAGCCCCATAAATTTGATCTGACGGAACGCCCCTGTAAACAGGGCGTACAACAGGTGTGCTCCTTCGTGGACAAGATAATAGGCGATCACGGCCGCCAGAATACCGATGTATTGCCGTACTCTCTTTGACATGTTTTTCTCCTTTTCTTTTTCTCCGTCAGCGATCCGGAAACCGAACAAAAATGCTTAGTTTGCCTTCATTGTCAAAAAACCTTTAATTTTGTGATCTGTTTTGTGGCTCATTTTCAGAGTGTATGCAACAGCATATAACACGCTGATCGCTTGCTGATATGCCCCATTTTTTTCGTTTGGATCACCCTTGCCTCTGACTGCAATATAATTTGCTTTCGGAATCGTTACGATTTCCGGTTTGTTTTTCGGCATATAAAATTCTTTGTATTCTTTCTTAAAATCAAAAGCCATCGCTGCCTCCGCATATTATCTATTTGTTCAGCGACTCAATTTCGATTGGTGCCGTATCTGTCACAAAGATCATGGCGTCATAGGCGTCCTGTGGTGCACGCCAAACGCGGTAGCTTCTCGGAACGAAATTCATTAGGATGCTGTAATATTCGCCCAATGAACCCATCGGAACGCTATTAGCAATATACTCCATAAGCGCAGACCCTTCTGGCACTTTGGAAAAATCCAAAAAGCTGACATCAAAGCCGCATTTCTTCGATGCTTTTGCAAGCGGGTCATAAGAGTAAAAGGTGTGGGTGATCCGCTTGCCGGTATACGGCTTCGGGAGATTGCAGACGGACTTGTAGAAATCTGTACCGATGGCAAAATAACCGTCGCCAAGATTTTCGGCAATCAAACTGCCGAGCACCGGCGTCCCGGCATTTTCGCATTGCATGATATGGTTGTTGTGCCCGGAGATCAGGATGCGCCTTTTTCCGCGCGCCTGTTTCTGCTGCAAGATCCACAGCGTATTCTCTGCCATCATCCGGTCACGCTGTGCGTTCAGCTCACCGGAATCGTCTATGTATTTCCCAAGCTCGATATTCTGGAGCAAAATGTCCGCGAAATGGATCGTCTGCGCATCCTCCGGCGACAGCTGATTTTTGACTGCGGTGATGATCTGCGTGCGCTGCTCGGCGGTGTAGCCATCTGCGTAATCGTCCGCTTCGCTGCTCCACAGCTTTTCAAAATCAGCGGTGTCGATGTTCGCTTTTTGCAGCGCTTCGCGCAGATAGTGATAGCTGTAAGCACGCTGCTGCATATCGAAACCGTAGAAGCGAAGATCGTCTCCCTGCGCGGCGGATGCATTGTAATCACGCATCCATTCCACTAAATTCTCCATTTCTTCGGTGCGATAGATGGCAAAGCCGGTGGTAGAGAGTGCCTCCGCCGCCGTGCCGTCCGCGCCGTGAATATAACGGTTGATTGCCTCGCAGCCGCCGAAGTCTCCCTCCAGTGCAAAGGCACGCACGCCGTATTTCTCTACCAGCACCTGAAATACATCCAGCCGCAGTTGCTGAAATTCCTTGTTTCCGTGGGTCGCCTCACCCAAGGCGACAATTTGTGCCTCATCGGGGACGGTCAGTTCGGAAACAGATGTGGCGTATTTTGAAAATTCCCCTGTGTCGGTGCAGTCGCCTGCCCCGAATCCGCCAAAGCGGGAGTAGATTCCTGCGATGGCTACGGTGACCGCAACTATACTCAGCACAACGATCAAACCTGTATGTCTTTTGCGTACTTGCATAGTTCGTTTGCCTTTCTTACATAGATGTTTTAGTTTTACAAAATTGGTCAATCCAGCGCACGAAGGTCGGACTGCTGGTGCCGATGATGCCCAGGCAAACTCTTTTTGTAATTCCAGCATACGATTGCGTCGTGCAGGCTCTTTCCGGGATTGTCTGCAAAGAAATCACGGATGTATGTGTTGTACTCAAACTGCCCGCCGATCTCCGTTTTGGTTAGTTTCTTTTCCTCTAAGATTCGATCATACGCCCGAATCGCGTCGCCGTAAGTCTTTCCGGTGTTTGCTTTCAGCCATTTCTGAAACGGAACATGGAAAGAAAAACTTTTTCCGATTTTCTCGCTGAAAAAAGCACGGTGCTTTTCGGAGCAGACGATATTCGGCTCTATAACCGTGTCCTCGGTGAGCGTGCCGATGATTGCAGCCGTTTTTCTTTTGGCAGAGGATTTCAGTACATTTCCTGTGTCAAGAAAGTATGCAATTCGATCGGTGAGTTCTGATTTACTGCCCGATGTCGGCAATCCATTTTCTTTACAAAAGTCGGCAAGCTCCTGTTTCAGATAATAAAAGCTGCGGAAAGTGGCTGCATCCAGTTCTTTGTTCAGCTTTGGTCGTTCACTCATCTGCATTTCCTGATTTCAAAGATATTCTCCTGCAACCTCTGTAAAAACCGCCCTGCGTGTGCGCCGTCCATCTGGGTATGGTGGAATTGGAACGACAGCTTCAGCGTCGTCCGGAAAAGCCCCTTATGATATTTGCCCCAGATGATAAACGGGTTGTTGAAAATGCCGCTGTTCATGCCGACAGCACCGTCGATCTCGGTATCCACAATGGCGGATGTGCCGATGACCATGCTGTCGGTCAGGTCGTGATTTTCACAGTTTTCCGCGACTGCGTGCGTCAGTTGCAGGTAGTCGGCATTGAACTGCGCAAGGTCAGCGGAAAATGGCACATCGCAGGAGCTGACCTCGCCGGTTTTGTTTTTTACGATAGTGTTCACCGCAATGCTGTCGTATTGAAGAAGCTCGCGCCCCACAGGAAGCAGATAAAATTCTCTGATTCCGCTTGCCGCCTTCCCGATGCAGTAATCCATCAGCATATTGAATTTCATCCCGCGCCGGCGGCTGAGCCGGATAAGCGGCGTAACATCCAGCGTTTTGAAAAAAGTCACCATAGGGTTCGGCGCGTTCATCCAAAGGTCGAACGCCGCCGCGCGGGTGGTCGTTTTCGGGTCAATCACAGTCGGTTTCATTCTTCACACTCCAACGCTGCCATGTTCCCTGACTGAATGGCGGGAATACTGCGTTTGATTTTTTCATAGTCCCAGTCCCACCAGCGCAAGGCTTCAAGCCTCTCAACAGTCGCGTCGTCGAACCGTCTGCGTATCGGCTTCGCCGGAACACCGCCGACGATGGTGTAAGGCGGCACGTCTTTTGTCACCACAGCCCGCGTTCCGATTATCGCGCCGTCGCCGATCTTCACGCCCGACATGATGACCGCCTCGTACCCGATCCACACGTCGTTTCCGATGACGGTGTCGCCCTTGTTGTCCCATGCGTCGCGGATATTTTTCGGGTCAAGCCCCCATTCGTCAAAGAAAATAGGGAAGGTGTAGTTCGACAGCGACTTCATCGAATGATTCCCGCTCGTGAACATAAATTTAGCACCGCACGCTATCGCGCAGAATTTCCCGATTATCAGGCGGTCGCCGTTTACCGGATACTGATACAGCACGTTGTTCTTCTCAAAATCGCAGGGATCGTGGACGAAATCGTTGTAGATTGTATAGTCCCCGACCTCGATATCCGGTTTTGTGATGACGTTTTTCAGATACACCGTCTGCCTGTCGTGCGGACGGGGGTAGATTTGATTCTTCATTTTGTATTCCTTCTTTCCGGAATGCACCATTATTGCATTCCGTTGTTCTTTCGTTTTGGTGACGGCAATTCATCGTACATTGCCTTAAACAGTTTTGTGAGAAACTCTTTGCTGTCAACTTCATCCACCAGCAGCATTTCTTTCGCTCCCTCATACGGAAGCTCACAAATTGCCGCGGGCATAAGCTCCAGAGCGGATCTTGTTTTCTTTACAAGCAACCGATCATCATAGATCCCGCCGACGATTTTACCGTGATAATAGAGGATAAATTCTCCCATCATAGGACGGTAAGAAATATCGTCCAGATCGGATAGCTGTTCCAGAATGAAATGAAGATACTCTTTACTGGATGCCATTATTTTTACACCACTTTTTGCATTGCTCGATTCTTGCGCCGTTATCGCTTTGCTCCATGTCGTAAGCAAAAGTATGTAATAAAGGGCAAACGAAGTCATCGCATTCGCCGCAATGCTGCAAGCCTTTCTTTTCACAGCAGGATTTCACGGGGCAGTTATCCGCCCAGAAGGGTTTGTCCATATTCACGCACCCCCTGCAGCCCATTGCTTCACGAAAACTGCAATCGCTGCACAATAATCCACATCTTGACTCGATCATACTCAGATTCCTCCTACTCAGAATAACTGTCCCGGCAGCTTCAGCTTCTCCTTCTTCGGGAAGGTCGCTTCAAACCGTTCAAATCCCTCCGGATCTTTTTCACAGACAAAATAGCCCTCCGGATCCCTGTAGGTGCCGGAAATACCGTCCAAAAAACCGGGCGTCAGCTCGCGGATCAAGAAGTAGTCCGCCTCCGGGTCGTCGGCATAGCGCACGCCCTTGGTCTTGGCAGGCACAAAGCCGGACTTGCCGTAAAACAGGATGTTT
>ERZ1026844.672-NODE-672-length-23542-cov-15.168732_pt1 | contig 23542 bp, 22 predicted proteins | sample MGYA00380152_ERZ1026844 | MGnify/ENA primary metagenome ERZ1026844 (study PRJEB33269, sample SAMEA4719788) | human gut metagenome | biome: human-associated habitat; feature: organic feature; material: feces | place: Cameroon | collected 2013-10 ... | reverse complement strand
GACGGTGTGCCAGGAGACATCGACAGGCAGGGGGAAGGGCAGCTTCTCCGTGGCGGCGGGCAGCTCGTTCGTGTGCTGCGGGGCCGGCGGCGTGATGACCGCGCCGCCCAGTGCCCGGGCCAGGGCGGCGATATGCGCGGCGGTGGTGCCGCAGCAGCCGCCGAACACGGCCACGCCGGCGGCCAGAAATTCCGGCACCAGGGCGGTGAATTCCTCGCCGGTGCAGCGGTAGACCGTCTCGCCATTCTCGATGATGGGCATTCCGGCATTGGGCTTGGCGATCAGGGGCACCCGGGCATATTCCCGCAGGCGCTTCAGCTGGAGAAGCATCTGCTCCGGGCCGGCGGAGCAGTTCAGGCCAAAGGCATCGATGCCCATGCCCTGCAGGACCACCAGCGCCGCGGTGATGTCGGTGCCGGAGACGCTGCGGCCATTCTCGTCGCAGGTGAAGGTGACGAAGATAGGCTTGTCGCTGACGCTGCGGACGGCCAGCACCGCCGCACGGGCGTCGGAGAGGGTCATCATGGTCTCGATGACGAACAGGTCCACGCCGGCGCGTTCCAGACCGGCGGCCTGCTCGGTGTAGATGTCCACCAGCTCCTCGAAGGACACGTCGCCCAGCGGGGAGAGGAATGCGCCGGTGGGGGACATATCGCCTGCCCGCAGGGCCTTGCCCTGCACCGCCTGGGCGGACAGCTCCGCCAGACGGCGGTTGTAGTCGGCGGTGCAGTTGAACAGGCCGGACTCCTCCAGCTTGCGGCGGTTGGCACCGAAGGTGGGGGTGTAGACCACCTGGCTGCCGGCGGCCACATAGCCGCGCTGGATGTCGATGATGGCGTCCGGATGGTCCAGTGTCCACTGCTCGGCGCAGACGTCGCCTGTATAGCCGCGCTTTTGCAGCTCGGTGCCGGTGGCACCGTCCAGAATCAGAGGAAAACGAAGCTCCATAGGTGTTACCTCCATTGCATAGGTCTTAGGGGAATGTTTTCGGCAAAGGCGTCGGCGAAGTCGGGACGCCCGGAGAGCTCGAGATAGGTGAGACGGTTGACGATGCCGTCCGCGGCGGACATATCACCCCGCAGGGCCAGCAGTGCCGCGCCGGAGAGGGCGGCGTTGCCTACGCTGTGGAGCTTGGCGGCGGGGAGACGGGGGAGCATACCGATGGCCGCGGCGCTGGCGGGGTCAAGGTACATCCCGAAGCCGCCGGATAGGTACAGACCGTCCAGCGCGGAAAGGGTCAGCCCCTGCTGCGCCAGCAGTATCTGCACGCCGGCGGCCACCGCTGCCTTGGCCAGCTGCAGCGCCCGGACATCAGCGGCGGTGAGATACACCCGGTCGGTCAGGTGGAAGACGCCGCAGCCGTTTTCGTCACGGGTCAAATAGCGGCGGAACGCCTCAGGCGCGTCTTCCGGCGGTAGGAGACGGCCGCCTTCGTCAATGACGCCCAGGCGCAGCAGGAGGGCCGTCAGGTCGATGAGACCAGAGCCGCAGAGACCGACTGCCTCGCCGCCGCCGATGACGTTCATCTTGAAGGCGCCGCTGTACCGGACGCGGCTGACCGCACCGTCCACGCCCAGCATACCGCAGGCGATGCCCGCGCCCTCGAAGGCGGGGCCGGCGGCCACGGCGCAGCAGGTGAAGCCATCCATGCCGCCCAGGGCCATCTCGCCGTTGGTGCCGATGTCCAGAAACAGGAAATGGCCCGCGCGTCGGGCAAGGCCGGAGGCCAGCAGGCCGGCGGTGATATCGCCGCCCACGAAGCCCGCCGCGCAGGGGACGCAGTACAGCGGCGCGTCCAGCAGCGTGAGGCCGGAGCTCTGACGGAAGAAGGTCTCCGGGCAGAAGGGGGCGGCGGCCAGCGGGCGGACGGATACACCGGCGAGCAGGCTCTGCATGACGGTGTTGCCGGCGGTCACGGTGCGCTTCAGCTCAGCGGGCTGCCGCCCGGCCTGGGAGAGTGCCCGGGTGAGCAGGGCCTTCAGCTGCTGGCGGAGTAGGGAGGACAGGCGGGTGAGCCCGTCCTGGTGGTCGATGGTATACTGGATGCGTGTGATGACATCCGCGCCGTAGGGGGCCAGAGCCGTCCAGTCGGCGCAGGTGGCCAGGGCGTGGCCGGTGGCCAGGTCGTACAGCCGCAGCGCCGTGGTGGTGGTGCCCAGGTCGATGGCGGCGGCGCAGCCTGTCTCGCCGGTGGGGACGGCGGGGGGATCCAGCGTCTCGGTGAGGATGCGCCCGCCGGCGGCGGGAGGGAGGACGATCTCGTCGCCGTCCTCCGGCACCACACGGCAGGCCAGACGCGGCACGCCGTTGACGCTGACGCGGCATTTGCCGCAGCGGCCGTGGCCGCCGCAGGCGGCGGGCAGGGTACAGCCGGCGCGGCGCAGCAGAGCCAGCAGGGTATCGGTATCATTGCAGGGGAGGCGAAAAACATCTCCGCCGCGGGTCACGCGGATACTTGACACGGGCAACACCCCTTTTTATAATAATTCCACTACTACTTTTATCAGCCCGGGGCGGCTTTGTCAAGAGGATTTGCCATGAGAACAAAACTGATGACGCTGGCGGCGGAAAACAGGTTCTCCCACGCCGCGCCGGTGGACATGAACGCGCTGACGCCCCGGCGGGAGGTGCGGGAGATGTGCCGGGCGGACCGATGCGGACAGTGGAACGCCAACTGGGCTTGTCCGCCCGGCTGCGGGACGCTGGAGGATGCCGCGGCGGCCATGGGATGCTTTGACGCCGGGGTGCTGGTGCAGACCACCGGTACACTGACGGACGACTTCGACTACGAGGGGATGGAGGCGATCCAACGGCGGCACAAGCGGGCCTTTGCGGACTTTGCGCGGCAGGCGCGGCTGCTGCTGCCGGACTGCCTGCCCCTGTCAGCAGGGGCGTGCACCGTGTGCCGACGGTGTACCTGCCCGGACCGGCCCTGCCGGTTCCCGGACAAGCGGATGTCCTCCATGGAGGCCTACGGACTGTTGGTGGGGGACGTGTGTCTGCGGTCCGGGCTGTCATATAACTACGGACCGCGAACCATGACGTATACATCGTGCCTACTCTATACCGAAGAGGTGAAATGATATGATGACACCCAAGGAGAACTTTCTGGAGCTGCTGAAGCCCAATGGTCAGCCGGATCGCCAGCTGTGCCAGTACGAGGCGCTGCACATGTGCCTGAACGATCCCATCAACACCTATCTGCGGGGCAACCGGAAGCGGGGGACTGTCAGCAAAGACCGCTGGGGCACCACCATCAGCTTTCCCGCCGACGCGCCGGGCCCTATGCCCGTTACCACGGACGGCCTGGCGGTGTGCCCGGACATCACCCATTGGCGGGAGTCGGTGCACGCGCCGGACATCGCCGCCTGCACGGAGGGCTGGGAGGCGTGCCGCGCCGCGGCACGGGCGGCCTGCGGGGAGGAGAAGCTGCTGGCGGGCTTTATGGGTACCGGTATCTTCGAGCAGTGCCACTTCCTGATGGGCTTTGAGGACACGCTGACGAACCTGTATGAGCACCCACAGGAGATGCACGCGCTCATTGACTACATCACCACGTATCGGCTGCTGTACGTGAAGCTGCTCATCGACAATTTACGGCCGGACGTGATCTTCTCTCACGATGACTGGGGCACCAAGGATGCGCTGTTCATGAAGCCGGAAATGTGGCGGGAATTCTTCAAGGAGCCGTACCGGCGGTTTTACGGCTATATCCGGTCCCGGGGCGTGATCGCCATCCACCACGCGGACTCCTATTTGGTCCCGATCGTGGAGGATATGGTGGAGATCGGCATCCAGGTGTGGCAGGGCGTACTGCCGGAGAACGATATACCGGCCCTCCAGCAGAAGCTGCACGGGCGGCTGGTGTTGATGGGCGGCATGGGCGCCGCCATCGACCGGGCGGATGCCGCGCCGGAGGAGATCTACGGCTATGCTATGGATACCCTGCGGCGGTGCTGCCCGGGTGGGCACTATATTCCCTCCATCACCTATGGCCTGCCGGGGGCGGTGTATCCCCATGTGGACGAGTACATCGACCGGGCCATAGCGGACTACAACCGGGCGCTGCACGTGCCGCGGTTCGATCTGCCGTCGGTGCCACGCCGGGTGCGGGCTGTCGCCGTACGGCAGGTGGCGGGCGCCGCTGTCGAGAACGGCGACGTACTGGCCCGCCTGGCCGCAGCGCTGGAAAAGGGACAGCAGAAAAAGGTGCTGGCGCTGTGCCGGGAGGCGCTGGAGCAGGGTCGGACGCCGCAGGAGATCCTGTCCGGCGGGCTGATCCGGGGTATGAACGATCTGGGTGAGGCCTTCTCCGCCAATCGGGCCTTCGTGCCGGAGATGCTGATGGCCGCCCGGTGCATGACGGCGGCGCTGGGGGAGCTGAAGCCGCTGATGACCGGCGGAAATGCCAAGACGGTGGGCCGGGCGTGTATCGGCACCGTCCGGGGCGATATGCACGACATCGGCAAGAACCTGGTGAAGATCATGCTGGAGGGCAGCGGCGTAGAGGTCATTGACCTGGGCGTGGACGTGACGCCGGAGCAGTTCGTGGAGACGGCGAAGCGGCAGCACTGCGGCGTGATCGCCTGCTCATCCCTGCTGACCACCACCATGGGCGAGATGCGCCGGGTGGTGACGCTGGCCCGGGAGGCAGGTATCCGGGACCAGGTGAAGATATTTGTGGGCGGCGCGCCTATCAGCCAGAGCTTCTGCGATGAGATCGGCGCGGACGTATACACCGAGGATGCGGCGGCAGCCGCACGGGCGGCGGTATCGGCGCTGAAGGGATAAATCGGCAGTCATAAAAAGCGACAGACCCGCAGGCATTGCCTACGGGTCTGCCGCTTTGTTGGTCGTAGTTGGGGAGAAAATAATATGGTACGGAACAGATATGTGCGGTAGGGGGGAGATCACATGGCTATGATGGACAGCTTCCTACATACGGTCCGGTTGACTGCCTGCTTTCAATAAACACAGTTGACTTGCGCCCTCTATGTCAAAACGCGCGACGCTGCATCAGCATCCGCACCAGCGTGACAACGGCGAGGACAGCGATGACAGCCGCCGACGCGATGCTCACGAAGGAGAGCAGCGCACCGTGGGCGGGCGGCATCAGGAATGCGGCCACAGCGGAGGCGAGGCACAGGATGACCAGAGAGGTGATGAGCTTCGTTCTATCCATAGTAGTTGTTCTCCTTTCATGGTGTGGGAATGTTCGTTTTCTTCTGTGCTTACAGCATACCATATATAGTGGTACGTATCTTTACAGAAAAGCTACGAACCGGTGGAAAGACGGATACAAAATGGTTACAAAGTGGTCGGAACGGTGACAATGGGTGTAGACTTTCCGGCCGGTTTCTGCTATAATGCAGGAAAGCTGTCATTTTATCTCTCGGAGGCGCTGCTGTTGCAATATTTGACAAATCTTTGGAACGCGCTGGACTTCGGCTCGCTGGAGAGCATACTGCTCCGCGTGGCGTCCGTGTTCCTGTGCCTGACCATACATGAGACGTGCCACGGCCTGGCGGCCTATGCGCTGGGCGACCCTACGGCCAAGCGGGCGCATCGGCTGAGCCTGAACCCACTGCGGCACATCGACTGGCTGGGCCTTATCATGATGGTGGCGGCGGGTTTCGGCTGGGCCAAGCCGGTGCCGGTGGATCCGCATTATTTCAAAAAGCCAAAGCAGGGCATGGCGCTGACGGCACTGGCCGGGCCGGTATCCAACTTCCTGCTGGCGCTGTTGCTGCTGCTGATCGCCCGGGGCGAGTTCCTGCGGGCGGTGACCACGGGGAGCTTCAGCGGCACATGGTTTTCCTTCCTGGTGGATACGGCATCGCTGTCCGTGGGCCTGGGGCTGTTCAACCTGGTGCCTATCCCACCGCTGGACGGGTCAAAGGTGCTGGCGGTGCTGCTGCCGGACCGGGCGTACAACTGGCTCATGCGCTATGAGCGCTTCGGTATGCTGGTGCTGCTGGTAGTTATCTCCGTGGGTGTCGGCAGCAACGCGCTGAACAGCGCCATACGCTGGACATTTACCCTGCTGTGCAGGCTGGTCGGTTTTGAGGTGTAAATTTGGACGATCCTATTTTTAAACTGGAAAAGGTGGTACAGACGCGGGGCGACGAGCCGCTGGAAGACTTCGAGGGGCCGCTGGATCTGATACTGTACCTGCTGGGAAAAAATAAGATAGAGATACAGGATATCCCCATCGCACTGATACTGGAGCAGTACCAGGATTATCTGGAAAAGCGCAAGCGGATGGATCTGGAGGTGGCCAGCGAGTTCATTACCATGGCCGCCCAGCTGATGTTCATCAAGACCCGTATGCTGCTGAACCTGGAGGACGAGGAAGCCCAGAGCGAGATGGATGCCCTCATCAAGTCGCTGGAGGAGCGCAAGCGGGGCGAGGCCTATGCCCGGGTGCGTATGCTGTCGGAACGGCTGGCACCCCTGAGCGAATTCGGACGGAACATTCTGACCCGGCCGCCGGAGCCTATGGAGCGCGGGAAGATCTATGAGTACGACCAGGAGCCGGCGGATCTGGTGCTGACCATGCAGGAGGTCACGGACCGGCAGGGCGCGCCGGAGGCACCGCCTATCCGGGCCTTTGACGAGATCGTGAAGCGGGAGCCGTATCCTGTGGAGACAAAGGCGAAGGAGATCCTGCGGCGGCTGCGGGGTGTGGGCATTACGCGCTTTTTGCTGCTGTTCCGCGGCAGCAAGACACGCAGTGAGCTGGTGGCCACGTTCATGGCGGTTCTGGAGCTGTGCCGGAACAATCTGATCAAGCTGGCCGGCGCGGCCAGCGACTGCACCGTCACCGCAGAGGGCGACGCGCCCGAAGAACTGATGTAAGGGGAGACCTATGGATACACTGGAAATGAAGGATATCGAGGCCGCCGTAGAGGGCATACTGTTTGCCTCCGGCGAGCCTGTGGCGGTGGACCGCATCTGCGTGGCGCTGAACATGGACCGCCCCACGGTGGAGCTGGTACTGCAGCATCTGCAGGACTATTACAGCTATGAGCGACGGGGCGTACGGCTGCTGCGGATGGAGGACAGCTGGCAGCTGTGCTCCGCGCCGGAGTACGGCGACCAGATCCGCAAGGCGTTTGAGATACGCAAGCCTGCCAAGCTCAGCCAGCCGGCGCTGGAGGTGCTGACCATCATCGCGTACTATCAGCCCACCACCCGGGCCTATGTGGACCAGATACGCGGCGTGGACAGCTCGTACACGGTGGGCCTGCTGCTGGATCGCCATTTGATCGAGGAGTGCGGACGGCTGCAGGTTCCGGGGCGGCCGCGGCTGTACCGGACGACACAGGCGTTTTTGCGGGCGTTCCATCTGAATTCGCTGGAGGAGCTGCCCCAGCTGCCGGGAATGGAGGCCGACGGACAGCTGCGGCTGGACGACGATACGGTACCAACGGACGGGGAGAACGGCGCGGAGGCGCTGTAAGCATACGGGAGAGATAACGCGGGAGGAGGGAGCACGATGACGGCGGTGTACATCATACTGGGCATTCTGCTGTTTTTCTTCCTGCTGTCACTGCTGCGTATCGGCGTGCGGGCAGACTTCGCGGGCGACCTTGCGGACACAAGCGTCACGGTGATCGCGGGGCCGGCGCGGATACAGATGCTTCCCAAATCGGATAAACCGGAGAAGCCCAAAAAGCCCAAGAAAGAAAAGAAGAAAAAGACACCGCAGGAGGAGAGCACCAAGGGGAAGGAAAAGAAAAAGCCGTCTCTGTCGGCGCAGGATATCAAGACGCTTCTGCCGGCGGTGTGGGCGTCCCTGAAGGGCGGACTGCGAAAGACGCGGCAGCGGCTGCTGATCGACCCGCTGGAGCTGTCGGCGGTGCTGCCGGGGGCGATGGACCCGGCGGGGGCGGCGGAGCTGTACGGCTATATCAACGCCGGAATGTGGACGGTAATGCCGCAGCTGGAACAGTTGACGCGGATACCGGACCCCGGCCTCCACGTGGAGGTGGACTTTGACAGCGAGCAGCTGCGGCTCACAGGCCGGCTGGGCGTGAGTTTGCAGATACGGGACCTGTTCGCCATCGGCTGGGCCTTCGCCAAGCCGGTGATACGGTGGCTCCTGGCCATGCGGAAGCGGCAGAGCGCCGCGGAGAAGGCGAAGGCGGCGCAGAACGCTGCAAAGCAGCGCGAAACAGTACACACAGCGCCGGACGGCGCGGGACATACGACCACATCAACTTCGACAAAGGAGAGCTGACAATGGAAATGACCGAGAAGAAAAATGACCTCAAGAGCATGATGGTGGAGTCTATGGAGAAGGTCAAGGAGATGGTGGACGCCAACAATATCGTGGGTGAGCCTATCACCACGCCGGACGGCGTGACGCTGATCCCCATCTCCCGGCTGAGCTACGGCTTCGGCTGCGGCGGCGGTGACTACGGCAAGAACAAGGAGCGTTCCGGCGCCGGCTGCGGCGCGGGCGTGCGGGTGGAGCCCATGGCCTTCCTGGTGGTCAAGGGCGGCGTGACCCGTATGCTGCCGGTGGGCGCGCCGGCCATCACCACCGTGGACCGGGTCATCGAGATGGTGCCGGAACTGCTGGATCGGGTCGAGGGCTTTGTGGATAAGAAGCGGAACAAGGATTTCTGATACCAGACAAGAAGACAAGCAGCGCGGGAATAGACTGAGAGCATCCTGTGATGAGGGGGGCTTTCTGTGACCCGAGGGATCCTGGCGGCGCTGTGCGCCGCACTGGCCGTGCTGACATGCATACCCGCTGTGGCGGAGGCTGTGGAGGTCTCCGCCACGGCTTGCGTCCTGATGGACGCGGACACGGGGCAGGTGCTGTATGAAAAGAACGGGGACAAGCGGATGCTCATCGCCAGCACCACCAAGCTGATGACGGCGCTGGTGGCTCTGGAGCTGGGGGAGCCGTCGCAGGTCATCACCGTAACTGCCGCCCACATGGCGGAGGGGTCCTCCATGTACCTGCGGCCGGGGGAGAAGCTGACGCTGGAGGAGCTGCTGTACGGGCTGCTGCTGTGCTCGGGCAACGACGCGGCACTGGCGCTGACGGAATGTGCCGGGGGTACGGCGCCCTTTGTGGAACGGATGAACGAAAAGGCCGCCGCGCTGGGCATGAGGAACAGCCATTTTGCCAACCCCAACGGACTGGACGACGAGGCGCACTATTCTACCGCCTATGACATGGCGCTGCTGGGGTGCGCGGCGGTGAATGAGCCGACGCTGCGGCGGATGGTCTCCACACGGACGGCGGTCATCGGCGGACGGACGCTGACCAACCACAACAAGCTGCTGAGCCGCCTGGACGGGTGCGTGGGGCTGAAGACCGGGTACACGAAGGCGGCGGGGCGGACGCTGGTGTCCTGCGCGGAGCAGGCGGGACATCGGCTGGTGGCGGTGACACTGCGGGACGGGGACGATTGGAACGACCACGAGGCACTGTACCGCTGGGGGTTCCTGCTGACAGGCATACAGGAGACGCTGGAGACGCGCCTGCTCGGCGCACTGGGAAACGGGAGAGAGGTATCGCCATGACCGAGCGCATACAGAAGCTGCTGGCCGCCGCGGGGCTGTGCTCCCGCCGGACGGCGGAAGAGTGGATCGCCGCCGGACGCGTGACCGTCAACGGACGGCGGGTCCGTGTAGGCGACAAGGCAGATCCGGAGACGGACGATATCCGGGTGGATGGACGGCCCCTGCGGGGCGCGGCACAGCACGTGTATCTGATGCTGCACAAGCCGCGGGGCTATGTGACCACCCTCTCTGACGAACGGAGCCGCCCTACGGCGGCATCGCTGGTCAGGGACTGCGGCACGCGGGTGTATCCCGTGGGGCGGCTGGACCTGGACTCGGAGGGATTGCTGCTGTTTACCAACGACGGGGCGCTGACCCATGCGCTGCTGCACCCCAGCCACCAGGTGGACAAGACGTATATCGTTACGGTCACTGGCGCGGCGGAGGACAGCGCACGGCAGCTGTCGGCGGTGGACAGACTGGACGGACAGCCCATCGTGCCGGCGGCGGTGACGGAGCTGTATCGGAAGGATGGTACGGCGAAATACCGGGTGGTGATCCACCAGGGTAAGAAGCGGCAGATCCGGCGGATGTGTGCCGCCGCAGGACTGACTGTGACCCGGCTGTGCCGGGTGGCGGAGGGCAGTATCGCCCTGGGCGACCTGCCGCCGGGGAAGTGGCGGTATCTGACAGCGGAGGAGCTGCAATCTATCAAAGGAAGCCATCAACATGAATGAAAACGTGCTACAGACCATCCGGGCCGGGATGGATACCTTTTCGAAGGGACAGAAGCGCATCGCAGCGTTTATACTGGACAATTATGACCGCGCGGCGTTTATGACCGCCGCGCGGCTGGGCGAGACGGCCTCCGTCAGTGAGTCCACGGTGGTGCGCTTTGCCGCGCAGCTGGGCTACGACGGCTATCCGGAGATGCAGAAGGCCCTGCAGGAGCTGATACGGGGTAAGCTGACCTCCATCCAGCGGATACAGGTATCGCGGGATCAGATGTCCGGCGCGGACATTCTGGGCAGTGTGATGCAGCGGGATATGAACAGCATACACAATGTCATCGAGCAGTTGGACCGGGTTGCCTTCAGCCGGGCGGTGGACAAGCTGCTGGGGGCGGAGCACATCTATATCCTGGGTGTGCGGTCCTCCTCATTTCTGGCGGGGTATCTGAACTTCTACCTGCACCTGATCTTCAAGAACGTGACGCTGGTGCAGTCCAGCGCCGCCGGTGAGATCTATGAGCAGCTGGCCCACATCGGCAGGGGCGACGTGCTGGTGGGAATATCCTTCCCGCGGTACTCCAAGATGGCTATCCACGCGGTGGAGTTTGCCTGCCGGCGGGGCGCGGAGGTGGTGGCGATCACCGATTCGGCACTGTCTCCGCTGTACGGCATGGCGGCGGTATCGCTGCTGGCGCCCTGCGACATGATCTCCTTCGTGGACTCCATGGCTGCGCCGCTGAGCCTGCTGAACGCGCTGATCCTGGCGGTGGGGCAGCAGCGGCGGGATGACCTGTCCGCCACGCTGGCGGATATGGAGCAGGTGTGGTCCAGGTACAGTATTTTCGGGAAAGATGACGAGTGACATGGCGAAGGAGATCGTGGTGATCGGCGGCGGCGCCGCCGGTCTGATGGCGGCCATCACTGCGGCCCGGCAGGGCGCGGCGGTGACGCTGCTGGAGCCCAACGAACGGCTGGGCAAGAAGGTGAATATCACCGGCAAGGGCCGGTGCAATGTGACCAATGACTGTGACCGGGAGACGCTGCTTGCCAGCATTCCCGGTAATGGGCGATTTTTGTACGGTGCGCTGACACGGTTCACGCCGCGGGACACCATGGCGTTTTTCGAGGCGCTGGGTGTGCCGCTGAAGGTGGAACGGGGAAACCGGGTGTTTCCGGTGTCTGACAGTGCCTTCGACATCACCAACGCGCTGGAACGGGAGCTGAAGCGCCGGAAAGTGCGGTGGGCCCGTGACCGGGCCGTATCAGTGGAGACGGCGGATGGCGCAGTATGCGCCGTGACCGGAGAGAAGGGGACGTACCCCGCGCAGGCGGTCATCCTGGCCACAGGCGGGATGTCCTATCCCGGCACCGGGTCCACGGGGGATGGCTACCGCATAGCGGAGGCACTGGGGCATACCATTGTGCCGCCGCGGGGCTCACTGGTGCCGCTGGTGTGCGCGGGCGAGGACTGTCCGGCTATGCAGGGCCTGAGCCTGCGGAACGTAGCAGTGACGGTATACAACGGGAAGAAAAAGGCGGTGTTCCGGGATTTCGGCGAGCTGCTGTTTACCCACTTCGGGGTGTCCGGACCGCTGGTGCTGTCCGCCAGCGCCCATCTGCGGCGCTGGGAGGGGGAGCACTATACGATAGAGATCGACCTGAAGCCGGCGCTGGACGAGCAGAAGCTGGACGCGCGGGTGCTGCGGGACATCGGAGAAAATCCCAACCGGGAGATGGGGACCATCGCCGCGGGGCTGGTGCCCCACAGCATGGCGCCGGTGGTGCTGCGCCGGGCGGGGCTGACCGGAAGCGAAAAGGCCAACAGCCTGACAAAGGAACAGCGCCGGGCACTGGTGCAGGTGCTGAAGCACTTTACGCTGGAGCTTACCGGGCCGCGGCCCGTCAGCGAGGCGATCGTCACCGCCGGCGGCGTGAAGGTGGGAGAGGTAACGCCAAACACCATGGCGTCGAAGCGGGTGAGGGGATTGTTTTTTGCCGGCGAGGTGCTGGACGTGGACGCCTATACGGGGGGCTTTAATTTACAGATCGCATGGGCGACGGGGTATCTGGCGGGGCTGAGCGCCGCAGAAAGCGAGGAAATGACATGACGGAGAGACAGTACGCAGTGGCCATCGATGGGCCGTCCGGCGCGGGGAAGAGCACGCTGGCCCGGGCGGCGGCGGAGGCGCTGCATATCTTATATGTGGACACCGGGGCCATCTATCGGACCATCGGCGTGTATATGTATCGGCACGATATCGCGCCAACGGACGCGCCGGCGGTGATCGCGGCGCTGCCGGAGATCACTGTGGCCCTGCGGTATGACGAGGAGGGTCTGCAGCGGATGTATCTCAACGGCGAGGACGTGACGAAGGAGATACGCCTGCCGATGATATCGAAGTACGCCTCAGACGTGTCGGCCATACCGGAGGTGCGGGCGTTCCTGATGGAGCTGCAGCGGTCTCTGGCGCGGGAGCACAGCGTCATCATGGACGGACGTGACATCGGGACCGTGGTGCTGCCGGACGCGGAGGTGAAGGTGTTTCTGTGCGCGGATGTGGAGACGCGGGCGCGGCGGCGGTTTTTGGAGCTGGAGCAGCGGGGCACGCCGAAGCCCTTTGACGAGGTGCTGCGAGATATGGAGCAGCGGGATTATAACGATACCCACCGGGCGGCGGCGCCGCTGCGGCCGGCGGATGATGCCATTATGATCGACAACACGGACATGGACTTCGCGGCCAGCCTGGAGCTGCTGCTGGATGTGATACGGGGGCGTGTGGCATCGTGAGAAATAAGTTTTACGCGGCGGCGTGGCGGGTGCTGCGCCCGCTGGTGCTGCTTTTTCTGCCGGTGGATCTGCGGGGAACGGAGCATCTGGAGGGCGGAGAACCGGTGCTGCTGTGCGCCAATCACTCCAGCGCCTGGGACCCCATCCTGTTCGTGCTGTCCATGCCCCAGCGGTTCAACGTGCGGATCATGGCTAAGAAGCAGTTGTTCTCCATCCCCATCGTGGGTGGATTCCTGCGGGCGATCGGTGTGTTTCCGGTGGATCGGGGCAACAGTGACATTGGGGCGGTGAAGACCGCCATACAGAGCCTGCGGGACGGGTGGAACCTGTTCCTGTTTCCGGAGGGAACACGGGTGAAGACACCGGGACAGGCGGATGTCAAGTCCGGCGCGGGCATGATGGCCATCCGTGCCGGCGTGAAGCTGGCGCCGGTATATATCGGCACGAAGAAGCGCATATTCCGCAAGACGCCCATCATAATCGGCGAGCCCTTCGAGCCGGAGTACACCGGCCGCAAGGGTACGGCGGAGGAATATACTGCCAACGCCCATGAGGTCATGCGGCGGGCCTATGCCCTGGGAGGGATCGAATGCAGGTGATACTGGCGAAGACGGCGGGGTTCTGCTACGGCGTGGAACGGGCCGTGCGTATGGCGGAGGCGGCAGCCCGGGAGGGCGGCTGCGTCATGCTGGGCAGTATCATACACAATGACCGGGTCATCACAGCGCTGGAGGCGTTGGGTGCGCGGCAGGCGGACAGCCCTCAGCAGGTGCGGCCGAGAGAGACGGTGATCATCCGTGCCCACGGCGAGACACGGGAGGCTTTGCGGGTGCTGGAGGAGCGGGGCGCACAGATCATGGATGCCACCTGTCCCCATGTGCTGCGGATACACCGGCTGGTGGAACGGGCAGCCCGTGCGGGCCGGACACCCATCATTATCGGAGAAGCGCACCATCCGGAGGTGATGGCCGCCGCAAGCCGCTGTGAGCGCAGCGTGGTGCTGGAAAACACGGCAGAACTGGCTGATTGGGTGGCGGCGGACCCGGCGCGGAAGGACATGGATTTGCTGGTTACCGCACAGACGACCTGTATTCGTTCGATATGGGAAGAGTGTGTAAAATTTTTAAAAAAACAGTGTACAAACGCCGAAATCTTTGATACAATATGTGATGCTACGCAAAAACGTCAATCCGAGGCGGCGAATATCGCCGGACGGGCGGACGTTATGGTCGTGGTCGGAGATCGTAAAAGTGCCAACACCAGACATTTAGCGGAGATCTGCAGCACACGCTGCGCCCGGGTCTATCAGATCGAAGGGCCGGAGGAGCTGCGGGTCGGGTCCCTTAACGGATGTTCTGTGGCGGGGCTTACAGCCGGCGCGTCCACGCCTGCGGGCATCATTAAGGAGGTATATGCAACGATGAGCGAAGAGATCAAGAACATGGAAGCTACCGAAGAGAGCTTCGAGGAAATGCTGGAAAAATCTTTTAAGACTTTGAATACAGGAGAGAAGGTAACCGGTATCGTAACGGCGATCGGCCCCACCGAGGTGCAGGTCGATCTGGGCTGCAAGCAGGCGGGCTATATCTCTGTGGACGAGTTGTCCGCAGATCCCAATGTGAAGCCTGAGGACGTCGTCAAGGTCGGCGACGAGATCGAGACCTATATCATCCGCGTCAACGACGTGGAGGGTTATGCCATGCTGTCCAAGAAGCGTCTGGACGCTGTCAAGGTCTGGGAGGATATCGAGAAGGCCCGCGAGGACAAGACCACTCTCGAAGGTAAAGTCACCGAGGAGAACAAGGGCGGTATCGTCGTTAATGTCAAGGGCGTGCGCGTGTTTGTGCCCGCTTCCCAGTCCGGTCTGCCCCGCGGCGCTGAGCTGAGCACCATGATCGGCCAGACCGTGTCCCTGCGGATCACCGAGGTCAACCGTGCCCGCCGCCGCGTCGTCGGCTCCATCAAGGCCGTGACCTATGAGGCCCGTCAGGCCGCCCAGGCGGAGATCTGGAACAACATCGAGGTCGGCAAGCACTACACCGGCACCGTGAAGTCCATGACTTCCTACGGTGTGTTCGTGGACATCGGCGGCGTGGACGGTATGGTACATATCTCCGAGCTGTCCTGGAGCCGTATCAAGAACCCCGCTGAGGTGGTCTCCGTGGGCGATACGCTGGATGTGTACGTCATCTCCTTCGACCCCGAGAAGCACAAGATCTCTCTGGGCGTGAAGGATCGCTCCTGCAATCCCTGGGATAAGTTCATGGACACCTACCACGTGGGCGACGTTGCCAACGTGCGTATCGTGAAGCTGATGACCTTCGGCGCGTTCGCCGAGGTCGTGCCCGGTGTGGACGGCCTGATCCACATCTCCCAGATCGCGGATCGCCGCATCGAGAAGCCCGGCGACGTGCTGACCGAGGGCGAGATGGTGGATGCCAAGATCACCGCCATCGACGAGGAGAAGCAGAAGATCTCCCTGTCCATCCGCGCGCTGCTGGCTCCCGCCGCTGACGAGGACGCCGACGAGGAGTAATTAGATCGTAAAACACCTCCGCTGCCTGTGGGGCAGCGGAGGTGTTTTTGGTTGTTTTCACAATGGCGTGCAGGGGAAAATATCTTGCGACCTTGCGGAGAGGCATGGTACAATCGAGGTGGGCAAGAGAATTTAAGAGCATTGTGCTGAAGATAGAACGGATCAATTGGAATTTGACAGGGGGAGCGTGATTGTATGAAAAAGTTGATGGCATCAGTGTTAGCGTTGGTTTGCGTTGTTGCTATGGCGGGCTGCGGAAAGTCGAATGTTGGGGACTATCCTGCGACGATAATGGTAAATGGGATAAATTACTATTCGACCGATAATGCTGTTCCCGTTGAAGTAGACGAGAGTGTTATTCAGTACACCACGTCGTATGCGGAGGATGGCGTTCCCCGAAAAGATGGTGAGGCAAACTTCAACAGAGACCTGGGGACTCCGTATGCTGTTATTGAGGAAGACTTGGTAGTTGTCCTTATGGACAATGAGTGGATAGAGTTCAAGGCAAAGTAAGAGCGATCTCGGGTCGCGAAAGAGCGGGACGATGGGAGAAGCGTGCCGTACGAAAGGGACGGGGGATGAAGCGGGGGAAAAGAAAAATAATTTTGGGAGAGTTGCCTGTTTATGGGCAACTCTCCCGGTTTTTTGGCATAGGGGCAGAACCGGATCGCAGGAAGGGGGGAGCGCATATGAAAAGAGCAGACGTGAACTGGGGAGAGGTAAGGCGTAAGTATGAGTCGGGAATGTATACCTATCAGCGATTGGCAAGGGAGTACCATGTGTGTACGCAGACGGTGTGGCGACATGCGATCAAGGGGCAGTGGCAGATCGGTCGGGAGGAGGCGGAAAAGCAGATACTCCGGCGATGCCTGATGGCCACGGCAAAGCTGCTGGAGACGGCGGCTGCCGGGGCTACGGAACGGCTGGAAAGCGGAGAGGGCAGCCTGAAGGAGGTCAAGGAGCTGGGAGGCATCCTGCAGGCGCTGGTGGGGACAGCGGCAAAGATGTGTCAGAGCGAAAAGAACAAGGACACGGCGGTCAACGAGATACGGGTGATCATGTCGGAGGAGGTAGAGGCGTTGAGCGGATGATATCCATGCCGGACCTGTTCATTTTTGCACAAGCATTCCCGGGAATTCTTGTGGGTTTCGTCAATTTCCCCGCCGGCTGTATTGTGGTAAAATTAACAATTAAGAATTCAGCCTTCGTCGGAAGGGATAGGAAAGAACAGGGAGGAACAGGACATGGCTTTTGCTGATTTTCAGGCGCTGTACAAGCAGAAACTGACCACCGCGGACGAGGCGGTGAAGGTCATCAAGTCCGGTGATTGGGTGGACTATGGCTTCTGCGCCATTCATCCCCGGGTGCTGGACGAGGCGCTGGCCCGCCGTGCACCGGAGCTGGAGGATGTGAAGGTCCGGGGCGGTATTAGCCTGTGGAAGCCGGCGATCTTCGACATCGAGGACCCGGTGCACCATATCATCTTCAACTCTCACCACATGAGCAGCGTGGAGCGCCATCATATCGCCAGCGGCGCCGGGTTCCATGAGCCCATGCGGTACTCCGAGCTGCCCCGGTACTACTACGACCACATCACGCCGCCGGACGTGGCCATGTTCCAGGTGGCCCCGATGGACAAGCACGGGTACTTCAATTTCGGACTGTCGGCTTCGCATGTGAAGGCGGTGTGCGAGATGGCCAAGGTGGTCATCGTGGAGGTCAACGAGAATATGCCCCGGTGCCTGGGCGGCTTTGACAACTGCATCCACGTCAGCGAGGTGGACATGATCGTGGAGGGGCGCAACGACCCCATGGGCATCCAGCCCAGCGGCACGGCTACGGAGGTGGACCGGGCGGTGGCGAAGCTGATCGTGGAGCAGATACCCGACGGTGCCTGTTTGCAGCTGGGCATCGGCGGTATGCCCAACACCGTGGGCGCTATGCTGTGCGAGTCCGACCTGAAGGATCTGGGCGTACACACGGAGATGTACGTGGACGCCTATGTGGATCTGGCTATGGCGGGGAAGGTCACGTGCATGAAGAAGAACATCGACCGGGGCCGGCAGGTGTTCGCCTTTGCCGCCGGTACCCAGAAGCTGTACGACTATCTGGACGACAACCCGGCGTGCATGGCCGCGCCCATCAGCTACACCAACGACATCCGCACCATCGCGGCCATCGACAACTTTGTCTCCATCAACAACGCGGTGGATGTGGACCTGTACGGGCAGGTGAACGGCGAGACGGCGGGCACCAAGCAGATCAGCGGCGCCGGCGGACAGCAGGACTTTGTGCTGGGTGCGTATCTGTCCAAGGGCGGTAAGAGCTTTATCTGTCTCAGCTCCACTCACGCAGACAAGGACGGCACGCTGCATTCCCGCATACGGCCTACCCTGCAGAACGGCTCCGTGGTGACGGATACCCGGGTGAACACCATGTATGTGGTGACGGAGTACGGCTGCGTGTGCCTGAAGGGACTGACGGTGTGGGAGCGCGCGGAGAAGCTGATCTCCATCGCGCACCCGGACTTCCGGGAGGAACTGATCCGCGAGGCGGAGAAGCAGAAGATCTGGTATCCCCACAACAGAAGATAACGAATAACGAAAAAGAGCGCCGGGAGGCGCTCTTTTTGCATGAAAGAGGCGGTATCCGCGCAAGCTACGGCAAAAAGGAGGCGCGGATATGAGCAACGACGAAAACCGGGAAAAGAATGAGGAAAAAGCGGCGGTGCCGGTACAGCCGATCATTGATATGGGCAGCACTGTGGTGAAAAACAGCCGGGGGACGATACACTGCCTGACCATCGTGGGGCAGGTGGAGGGACACACGCTGCTGCCGGACAATCTGAAGAGCACGAAGTATGAGCACGTGCTGCCGCTGCTGGCGGCGCTGGAGCAGAACGAACAGGTGGACGGGGTGCTGCTGCTTCTGAACACCGTGGGCGGCGACATCGAGGCGGGACTGGCCATCGCGGAGCTGGCAGCGGGTATGACGAAGCCGGTGGTGACGCTGGTGCTGGGCGGCGGGCACTCCATCGGCGTACCGCTGGCGGTGTGCGGGAAGGAGACGTTCATCGCGCCCACGGCGTCCATGACGGTGCACCCGGTGCGGATGTCCGGGACGGTCATTGCTGCGCCGGAGACGTACAGGTATTTTGAACGCCTGCAGGAGCGCATTATTCAGTTCGTGGCGGCCAACAGCCGCGTGACCGCGGAACGGTTCCGGGAGCTGATGCTCTCCAGCGGCGACATGGCCAACGACGTGGGGACGGTGCTGTACGGCGAGCAGGCGGTGGCAGAGGGTATCATCGACCGGATCGGTACACTGGGCGACGCGCTGGAGGCACTGTACGGACAGATCGAACGGCGGCATGGATAGACATTGGCGGAGGGCGGGGGCTCTCCGCTTTTTTCATGCCGGCGCGTGGGTTTTTCTTGAAAAACGGGGACTTCCATAGTATACTATCTTAGTTAAGGTATGCCAAAGTATAAGAGGTGACGCAGTTGTACTTAAAAGCACTTGAGATACAGGGGTTCAAAAGCTTCCCCGACAAGACGGTATTGAATTTCGGCGAGGACATCACCGCTATCGTGGGACCAAACGGGTCCGGCAAGTCCAACATCTCCGACGCCATACGCTGGGTCATGGGCGAGCAGAACAGCCGCCAGCTCCGCGGCGCCAAGATGGAGGACGTGATCTTCGGCGGTACGGAGAAGCGGAACCAGATGGGCTTTGCCCAGGTGACGCTGGTCATCGACAACACCGAGCATATCTTCCCTACCCGGGAGGAGGCAGAGGTGGCCGTGACACGGCGGTATTACCGCAGCGGTGAGTCGGAGTACTATATCAATAAGCAGTCCGTGCGGCTGAAGGACGTGAACGAGCTGTTCATGGACACCGGTATGGGCCGGGAGGGCTATTCCATTATCGGACAGGGCAAGATCGACGAGATACTGTCTGTGAAAAGCGGCGAGCGCCGGGAGATCTTCGAGGAGGCCGCCGGTATCAGCAAATACCGGCACCGCAAGGAGGAGTCCGAGCGCAAGCTGGAGCGCACCGAGGAAAACCTGGTGCGTATCAACGACAAGATCGCCGAGCTGGAATTGCAGGTGGAGCCGCTGCGGGCGCAGGCGGAGACGGCGAAGAAGTATCTGGTGCTGCGGGATGAGCTGCGGGTGCTGGAGATCTCCGTGTGGCTGGAGCAGCTACAAAACCTGCGGACTGCCAAGCTGAAGCTGGAGAGCGATACGGCTCAGGCCAAGGAGGCCTGTGACCAGGCCCAGGCGGCGCTGGACGAGGCCTACGCCCAGGGAGAGCGTTTTACCGAGGAGATGCGGCAGAACGACGTGGCGGCTGACGCGCTGCGCGGTCAGGTGACCGAGGCGGAGTCCGCCGCTGGCGAGGAGTCTGCGGCCATCGCGGTGCTGCAGACCTCTGTGGAGCACAACAACGAGTCTCTGCGCCGGCTGGAACAGGAACTGACCAGCACAGACCAGCGGCGGGAGAATTTACAGGGACAGATCGACGGACAGCTGGCGCGTATCGCGGACATCGACCGCGACGCGGCGGTATTGGAGACGGCGCTGAGTGAGCTGCTCTCTCGGGCGCAGGCGCTGGCTGACAGCGCAAAGGGCGCGGCGGACGAGGCCGAGGCCCTGCGGGCGCAGGAGGCCATTGCTGTGGCCGAGGCCGCAGACGGGCGCGCCGCGCTGTCCGCCCTGCAGGCGGGCCTGGACGAGGCCGGACAGCGGCGGATTACGGTGCGGCAGGAGCTGTCCGAGGCACAGCGTAAGCTGGAGGAGAGCGAAAAGGACGCAAAGACCAATCGCCGGGCGCTGAACGATGCCAGGGAGGAGGCCCAGGCGGCGGAGAATATCATTCAGGGCCACAGCCTGCGAATGGACAGCCGCCGCCAGAAGGCGGAGAGCGCCCAGAACATCAAGCAGGAGCTGACCCGGCAGGTGAACGCCCAGGAGGACCGTATCCGTCTGCTGACGGAGATGGAGAAGGAGTACGAGGGCTTCAACAAAGCGGTAAAGACCGTGATGCAGGCGGCGGAGAAAAACACACTGCGGGGCATTCACGGGCCGGTGGCCGGACTGATGACCACAGAGCAGGCCTATGCCGTGGCGCTGGAGACGGCGCTGGGCGCGGCGCTGCAGAACATTGTGGTGGAACGGGAGGAGGACGCCAAGGCGGCCATCCAGTTCCTGAAGCAGCGGGACGGCGGCCGCGCTACCTTCCTGCCGCTGACGGCCATCCGGGGCGACGAGCTGCGGGAGAACGCTGCGGGAGAGTATGGTTTTGTAGGCATCGCCAGCCGTCTGGTGCAGTACGACGCGCGATACGACCATATTTTTAAAAATCTGCTGGGCCGGACGGTGGTAGTGGAGGACCTGGACAGCGGAATCGCCATGGCGCGTAAGTTCCGCAATGCCTTCCGCATCGTGACGCTGGACGGGCAGATCATCAACCGGGGCGGCTCCATGACCGGCGGCTCCGCCAGCCGATCCTCCGGCGTGCTGTCCCGGGCCAATGAGCTGGAACGGCTGAAGGCGGCACAGGGCGCCCTGCACGGTAAGCTGAACGAGGCCGCGCAGCAGGCCGAGGCGGCCCAGAGGGAGCTGCAGAAGGCTGAGTATGAATTGCAGGTGGCCAAGGACCAGCAGCGCAAGGCGGCGGACGAGGTGCTGACCCTACAGGGCCGGCAGGACCACTATGACCTTCTGTTGGAAAGCCTGCGCCTGAGCTGCGAGACTATGGAGCAGGAGTTGTCCGGCCTGGACCGCCGGGAGACGGACGGCCGCGGGCGCATGGCCGGGATACAGGCGGACATCACTGCGGCAGAGGACCGCGCGGCCGCGCTGCGGCAGGAGATGCGGGACAAGCTGGCCGGCCAGACCGATCTGACGGAGCAGACCAACCAACTGGCCCAGGCCGTCAGTGACAAGAAGGCCGATCAGGCGGCGCTGAGCGCGGAGAAGGACAGCGTTCTGCGGAGCGTGGAGGACCTGCGGGGCTTGCAGGCGGATATGGTATCCGACCGCGCTGAGCGCGACCGGCGGGTGCAGGAGTACCGGCAGGCCAACGAGAAGGCGCTGGCCGATATGGCGGGCCATCAGGCGGCGCTGGAGGAGAAGAACGCCCGTGTGATACAGCTGCGGCAGCGGCTGGAGGATCTGGCCCAGGCCAAACTGGCGCTGGAGCAGCAGCGTGACCAGAACGGCCGCGACAGCCGCGCCTGCAACGATACGCTTTTGCAGACCATGCAGGCGTACAACAAACTACAGCAGAAGCTGGAAAACAGCGGCATGGAGGAGAGCCAGATCCTGGAGAAGCTGTGGGAGCGCTACGAGCTGAGCCACAGCGACGCCATGGAGCAGCGTATCGAGCTGGAGAGCGTGCCCAAGGCCACGCGGCGTATTGCCGAACTGAACCGGGAGATCAAGGCGCTGGGTACGCCCAACATCGGCGCCATCGAGGAATTCGACCGGGTGAACACCCGGTACACCTACCTGTCCGAACAGCGCAGCGATGTGGAGCAGGCCAAGGAGGAGCTTCTGGGCATTATCGACCAGATCACCCAGCAGATGACCAGCATTTTTGCCGAGCAGTTCCAGCTGCTGAACGAGAGCTTCCAGGAGACGTTTCTGGAGCTGTTTGGCGGCGGCAAGGCGCGGCTGGAGCTGGAGGACGAGAGCGATATCCTCAACTGCGGCATCGAGATCAAGGTACAGCCCCCCGGCAAACAGCTGAAGACCATCACGCTGCTGTCCGGCGGCGAGAAGGCCTTTGTTGCCATCGCACTGTACTTCGCCATCCTGAAAGTACATCCCACGCCGTTCTGCGTGATGGACGAGATCGAGGCGGCGCTGGACGAGGCCAATGTGGTGCGCTACGCCCGGTATATGCGGCGGATCGCCGGAAAGACGCAGTTTATCGTCATCACCCACCGGCGGGGCACCATGGAGGAGGCGGACGTGCTGTATGGCGTGACCATGCAGGAAAAGGGCGTCAGCCGGATACTGACCATCAATCTCAACGATATGGCCAAGGAGCTGCACATCAAATAAGGAGGGCTTGTTATGGCAATGGGCTTATTTCAAATACTGAAGGAGGCGTTCACCGCCGTTCCCACCTTCGACGACCTGAACGACGAGTTCTACGACGGACTGGAGGAAGCGCTGATCCTGGCCGATGTAGGCGCTGACACCGCCGCTGATACCGTGGCCCAGCTGCGGAAGCGGGTGAAGGAGCGCTTTATCGGACGGATGGACGAGGTGAAGGACGCCCTGCGGGACATCCTGAAGAGCAAGCTGGAGGTGGGTGACAGCGCGTTGGTGCTGGAGGGCAAGCCCGCTGTGGTGCTGGTCATCGGCGTCAACGGCGTGGGCAAGACCACGTCTATCGGCAAGCTGGCCAAGCAGCTGAAGGACCAGGGCAAGAAGGTCCTGCTGTGCGCCGGCGATACGTTCCGTGCGGCGGCCGCCGACCAGCTGGAGATCTGGGCGGGCCGTGCCGGCGTGGATATCGTGCGGCAGCATGAGGGCGCGGATCCCGGCGCAGTGCTGTTTGACGCCTTGCAGGCGGCCAAGGCACGGAGCGTGGACGTGGTGCTGTGCGATACCGCCGGACGGCTGCACAACAAACAGAACCTGATGAACGAGCTGGCCAAGCTGCGGAAGATCATCGACCGGGAATGCCCCAATTCCAGCTGCGAGACGCTGCTGGTGCTGGACGCCACCACCGGGCAGAACGGACTGATCCAGGCACGGACCTTCAAGGAGACGGCAGGGTTGACGGGTATTATCCTGACGAAGCTGGATGGTACCGCCAAGGGCGGCATCGTCATCGCCATCGCCCAGGAGCTGGGTGTGCCGGTGAAGTTCGTGGGCGTGGGCGAGGGCATCGACGACCTGAAGCCCTTTGACCCGACTGCCTTCGTGCAGGACATGATATAAGGAG
>ERZ1026844.663-NODE-663-length-23627-cov-8.315968_pt1 | contig 23627 bp, 17 predicted proteins | sample MGYA00380152_ERZ1026844 | MGnify/ENA primary metagenome ERZ1026844 (study PRJEB33269, sample SAMEA4719788) | human gut metagenome | biome: human-associated habitat; feature: organic feature; material: feces | place: Cameroon | collected 2013-10 ... | reverse complement strand
CGCATATTATAATACAACCGGAGTCGGAATGCTATTGTTTTGCGGAAAAATGCGGCGCGTCTTCCCCATTGTGAAACTTGGGAAATCCTGCTATAATAAACTATTATGACGGATGGAAAAAGAAGGGTGATGCAAATGGCATACGAGAAAAGCGCACGGCGGTTCCGCCCGGTGGGCAGCCGGAAGAAAAAGGCCGCCCCTCAATACAGCCCGGCGGGCACAGGCTGCCCGGTGGTGGAGCAGGCTGTGGAGCGGCTCTACCGGGAGCAGAACGAGACGCATTTCTGGAACCTGATGAACGCCCTGAACTATGCACTGGAGCTGAAAACGCGGGTGCTGGTGCCGCTGGATGCCGCAGCCGACCCGCAGAGCGGCCCGGCCCCGTGGGCTTCCATGCCCATCCCGGCGGAAAAGGCGGAGGGGCTGGACCCCTGGCTGCTCCACACCCGGAAGGAGCGCAGCTATCTGCCTCTGTTCACGTCGGTGAAGACAGCGGAAGCCGAGCGCGCCACGGCCACCCGGCCCATGGCCGAGCGCGGGATGCGGGAGGCCATGGAATATGCCCTGAACACCGACGGCATCGACGGTGTGGTCATCGACCCGTGGACCAATTCCGCTACGCTGGATGGCTCCATCCTGAACGGGCTGCTCAAGTCGGAGCGGGGCAGCGAAGGCCCCGGTCTGGAAGAACTGGATGCGGGCTACGATGCCGCGCGGGAGGGCAGCTGGGCCGAGGCGGTGCAGCACTATGAAAAAGCCGCCGAGGCGGGCAGCGCTGAAGCGCTGGCGCTGCTGGGCGACTGCCTGTATCAGGGCCGGGGTGCCCGGCGCAGCAAGGTGCAGGCCCGGCGGATGTGGAAAAAAGCCGCCGAAGCCGGGGAAGTGCAGGCCATGATCGCCCTTGGCGACGACGCATCGGCCTCCGGGCAGGAAGCCGCCGCCGCGCTGCAATACTACCGCCGCGCCCAGAGCGCTGCCCGCGGGATGCCGGATGTCTCCTATACCCCGCAGATCCGGCTCCGCATCGCCCAGTGCGAAACGCGGTATGTCTCCCGCAAAAAGGCACTGATGGAGCTGGCGGAGGCCGAGCAGGGCTTCTGCATCCAGCTGGAAGAGGGGGCACCGGACGCGGAGATCTGGCTGGACGAGACCCGGAAGACCGTGGCGGAGCTGATGAACGAAGGGCCGGAGAGCCGATAAGATCGGCAGGAACACAAATTCTTTACATTTGTTCTATGAAATCGTCATAGGAAATCGGTAAGATGATTCTGGAAAAAATTTGTGCCGCAAGAAAAGAGGACAAGCACTATGAGCAACGTGATCGGAATCGACCTTGGAACGACCAATTCCTGTGTGGCTGTGGTCGAGGGCGGCAAGCCCGTGGTCATCGCCAATGCCGAGGGCGAACGCACCACCCCCAGCGTGGTCGCCTTTACCAGAGACGGTGAGCGTCTGGTGGGCGGCGCGGCCAAGCGCCAGATCGCGACCAACTCCGGCCGCACCATCTCCAGCATCAAGCGCTACATGGGTTCCGACCACCGGGTCCACATCGACGGCAAAGACCTGACCCCGCAGGAGATCAGCGCCATGATCCTTGCCAAGATCCGCCGCGACGCCGAGAGCTATCTGGGCGAGCCGGTGACCGAGGCCGTCATCACGGTGCCCGCCTACTTCGACGACAGCCAGCGCAAGGCCACGCAGGATGCAGGCCGCATCGCAGGGCTGAACGTTCTGCGCATCATCAACGAGCCTACGGCCGCAGCGGTGGCCTACGGCCTGGACAACGAAGCACCGCAGAAGATCTTGGTCTATGACCTGGGCGGCGGCACCTTCGATGTCTCCATCATCGAGATCGAGGACGGCACCTTCACGGTGCTGGCCACCGGCGGCGACACCCATCTGGGCGGCGATGATTTCGACGAGCGGATCGTGGAGTATGCGGTGGCGGAGTTCAAGAAATCCGACCGCATCGACCTGAGCCGTGACCCCGCCGCTATGGGCCGCCTGAAAGAGGAGGCCGAAAAGGCCAAGAAGGAGCTGTCCAGCGCGCTGAGCGCACAGCTGAATCTGCCCTTCATTGCGGTGGGCAAAGACGGCCCCCACCATCTGGACCTGACGCTCACCCGCCCGCAGTTCGAGATGATGACCGGCGACCTGCTGGCCCGCACCGTGCAGCCGGTGCAGAATGCCCTGCGGGATGCAGGCATCGCTGCCAGCCAGCTGGGCAAGGTACTGCTGGTGGGCGGCAGCACCCGGATGCCGGCCGTAGAGCGTCAGGTCAAAGAGCTGCTGGGCTGCGAGCCCAGCCACAGCCTGAACCCGGACGAGTGCGTCGCCATGGGTGCAGCGGTCCAGGGCGCTCTGCTGCAGGGCGGCGGCAAGCTGGCCGGTGCTTCCGGTGCCGCCGCGCAGGGCCTTGTGCTGATGGATGTCACCCCGCTGACCTTGTCCATTGAGACGCTGGGCGGCGTGGCGACTCCGCTTATCACCCGCAACAGCATGATCCCCACCCGGAAGAGCCAGATCTTCACGACGGCGCGCCCAATGCAGACCAGCGTGGAGATCAACGTCCTGCAGGGCGAACGCCATTTTGCGCGGGACAACAAGAGCCTGGGCAAGTTCAAGCTGAACGGCATCCGCGCCAGCTTCTCGTCCAAGCCGCAGATCGAAGTGACCTTTGACATCGACGTCAACGGCGTCGTGAAGGTCTCCGCCAAAGACCTCGGCACCGGGCGGGAGCAGAACATCACCATCACCGGCAGCACGAACCTGTCGGAACACGAGATCCAGCGCGCCATGGCGGATGCCGCCGCGTATGAGGCCGAGGACAGCCGCCGGAAAGAGCGGCTGGAACTCCACAATCAGGCCGAAGTGCTGGCCTACAAGGTGGACGAGGCCCTGTCCAAGTGCAAAAAGGAGCTGGACAAGGACGAGAAGAACCGCATCAAGGCCGATGTGGCCAACCTCCGCCGCTGCCTGCGGAAGGACAAACCCGAAAAGATGAACGAGACCGAGGAAGCGAACCTCCGGCAGGCCAAAGAGCAGCTGGAAGCCTCAGCCAACCACCTGATGATGCTCTACACGAGCGAAGAACAGGAAGAACAATAAGAAGACGAAAAAATCTCCGCGCAGCAGCGCGGAGATTTTTTTATCGGCAGGGCCGGAACAGAGGGTGGAGAAACGGACATGTTTACACGATCAGCTCCACTGTGCTCCCCCCGCTGCGGGCCTTTTTGACGAGGACCTGATGGTCGATGCGGTCTTTGAGGGCGGCGACATGGGAGATGATGCCTACGAGCCGGTCGCCTTCGGTCAGGCCGGAGAGGACCCGGATGGCCTGCTCCAGACTCTCGTCGTCGAGGGAACCGAAGCCCTCGTCGAGGAAGAGGGTGTCCAGCCGGATGCCGCCGGCCGTGCTCTGGACTTCGTCCGAAAGGCCCAGCGCCAGCGCCAGCGAGGCCTTGAAGCTCTCGCCGCCGGAAAGGGTCTTCACGCTGCGGCGGGTGCCGTTGTAGTGGTCGATGACGCCGAGGTCCAGGCCGGACTGGCTGCGCTGGTTCTCGGCCCCGACCCGCTCCAGCTCGTACTGCCCGGCGGTCATCTGCATCAGGCGGGTGTTGGCGTGGACGAGGATGCGGTCGAGATAGTGCATCTGGATGTAGGCTTCCAGTTTGATCTTCTGCTTGCTGCTCAGGGTGCCGCCCGCTGTGGAAGCCAGCGCGTTGACCCACTGCCAGCGGGTCTCCAGCACCTGCCGGGCCGCGGCCAGGCGGCGGTAGTCGGCGGCGGCGCGGCGGTTGGGCACCAGTTGGGCCGTCAGGGCCTTTTCCTGTTCGGCGGCCTGCTGGCGGGCCGTTTGCAGCGCAGCGAGCCGGGTGCGCAAAGCGTCGAGATCTGCGGCCCCGGTCTCCGGGGCCTGCTGGTCTTGCAGGGCCTGCACGGCAGCTTCGGCGGCAGCGACGGCGTTTTCCGCAGCGCGGTGGGCGGCTTCGGCCTGCTCCATGCCGGTGCGCAGGGCCGTGCGCTGGGCCGTCAGGTCGGCGACCGTCTGCTGGGCCTCGGCGCGGCTGGCCGGTGCGGTCTGCCGGGCTTCGGTGATCTGCTGTTCCAGCGCCGCAGCCGTGGCTTCGCGGGCAGCGGCAGTCTGTTCGGCAGAGGCCGCTGCTGCTTCCAGTGCAGTGCGCTGGGCCGTTTTGGTCTTGCGGGTGGTATCCAGCCGGGTGCGGCGGGCACAGTCGGCGGCGGCCTTTTGCAGGGCTGCGCGGTTCTCGGCCTGTGCGGTCTGGAGCGCGGCGGTCTCCTCGGCAAGGGCCGTTTTCAGCAGGGCCACGGTCAGAGCGACCGGCCCCTCCGGCGAGGTGAAGCGTTCGGGCAGAAGGCTTTCGGCGTCCCGGCGGAGGGTGAATTTGCCCTCCCGCTGGGCGGCGAGGGCTTCGCGGGCGGCGGCTGCGCGGTCCTGCGCGGCGCGGTCTGCCGCTTCGGCCGCCTGTTTGGCGGTGGTCACCTGCGCCTGGGTGGGGGCGGTGTGAGGCAGCGCTGCTTTGGCTGGGTGGTGGACACTGCCGCAGACGGGGCAGGGGGTGCCTTCGGCAAGGCCCTGCGCCAGAAGTCCGGCCTGTGCGTCCAGAAACGCCCGCTCGCAGGCGTCCCGCTCCGCGTGGGCGGCGTCCTGTGCGGCGGCTGCAGTGCGGTAGGCGTCCTGTGCCTGTCGAGCTGCGTGGGTGCGGCGCTGGTCTTCGGTCAGGCTCTGGGCCAGCGCGGTGAGGGCGGCTTCCCGGCGGGTGAGCTGCTCGGCCTGAGCGGTCAGGGCCACGTTCCGGGTCTCCGGGTCGCCGAGGGCGGCCGCTTCGGCGTCCAGCGCGGCGAGTTCCGCATCCAGCGCGGTCAGCTGGGCCCGCGCCTTGCGGGCTTTGGCCTGTTCGAGGTCGGCCTCGCTGCGGGCGGCGGTCTGTGCGCGGCAGAGCTTGTCCAGCGCGTCGCAGGCGTCAAGGCCCGCTCTGGCCCGCTCCAGCTGGGCGGTCAGAGCGTCCAGTGCGGCGGCATCGCCTGCATGGCGGGCCGCATCGGCGCGGGCTGCGTCCCGGCGGGGGAGCAGGGCGGCAAGCTCAGCCTGCTTTTCGACCCGCTGGCGGCGGAGGGCTTCGGCCTGCTCGGCCCGGCCCAGCGTCTGCTGCAAAGCGTCCAGCTGCGCCTGCGCGGCGGTGTGGGCGGCGGCAGCAGCGGAGAGTTCCGCTTCCTGCCGGGTGAGGAGCCCGTCCAGAAGGGCGGTGACTTCCTCGGCGGAGCGCTGCGCCGAAAGCCCGCCCAGCGCTTCGGCGTCGGGGTCGGTCTCCGGATAGCGGATGCCGGAGAGCACCGCGTCCAGCTGGACGTTCTGGGCCGTGCGCTGGGCCGTAAGGCGGGCGTTCTCCTCTTGCAGCGCGTCCTGCAATTTCTGGTAGCGCTGGGTGCGGAACAGTTTGCGGAAGATCTTGCTCCGCTCCTCGGTCGTGGCGTTGAGCAGGCGGGTGAACTGCCCCTGCGCGATCATGGCAATCTGGCAGAACTGGTCGTAGTCCAGCCCGATGAGGGCGGTGACGGCGGCGGTGACATCCTTCGACCGGGTCACGGGCGGACGTCCGTCCGGGTAGGTGAGGACGGCGTCCGCCTTTTCGGTGGTCGTGCCCTCGCCCCGCGCTTTGGGGCGGAGGTAGTCCGGGTTGCGGCGGACGGTGTACCGCTGGCCGCGCACCTCAAATTCCAGCTCGACAAAGGTGGGGGTGCCGGGGTCAGCGTACTTGCTGCGCAGCATGGCACCGTCCCGCACGCCGCCGCTGGAGTGGTCGTACAGGGCATAGGTGATGGCATCGAAAAGGGTGGTCTTGCCCGCGCCGGTGTCGCCGGTGACGAGATACAGGCCGCCTTTGCCCAGGCGCTCCAGTTCCAGCGTGACGGCGCTGGCGTATGGCCCGAAGGCCGAGAGGGTCAGCTTCAGGGGTCTCATGCGTCCTCCTCCTTCCAGAGCGTTTCAATGAGCTGCTGGCAGAATGCAGCCTGCTCGGCGCTCAGAGGCTGATTGTTTTGCAACGCATAAAAGGCCGCAAAGTGTTCCAGCGGCGTTTTCTGCTCGGTCTGGGCCGGGGCGTCGAGGTCGGCCTGGGTGCGGGTGCGGAGGTTGTCGTAGTCCAGCCGCATCAGGTTCGGATAGATGACCTGCAGCCGGGCCAGCGCATCGGGCACATCCTGTTCGTCGGTCAGGGTGATGTGCAGATAGTCATCGGTGGCCGTGCCTGCGTAGCTGCGGCGGTCGGTCAGCTCCATATAGCTGCCGCGCAGCTCCCGCAGGTCGTGCTTCGGGGTCAGCGGCGCAGTGGAAAGCGTGACCTCTCCCTTCGGCCCCAGCTCCACAAACGTCGCGCTCTTGTGCTGGTGCGCCTCCGAGAAGGAATACTTCAGCGGGGTGCCGCAGTAGCGCAGGGTGTCGCGGCCCACCTTCTGGGGGCTGTGCAGGTGGCCGAGGGCCACATAGTCGAAGCCGTCAAAGAGGGCGGCATCCACACAGTCCAGCCCGCCCACCGATGGCTCCTCGCTTTCGCAGGCGGCGGCACCGGCCACGAACTGGTGGGCCACCAGCACGCTGCGGCGGGCCGGGTCGGGGGCGCAGCGGCGCAGCACACAGCCCAGGGCGTCGCTGTAGCTCTCGATGGGCTCGTCCGGGTAGATGTGGCGCACCATGGCGGGTTTCAGGAAGGGCAGTAAGTAAATGTCCACCGGGCCGTATGCGTCGGTGAGGGGGATGGGGGCTGGGGCCCCTTCGAACACCGGGCTGACGTAGACCTGGCTCCCCGCCAGCAGATGGGCACCGAACGCGACCCGTTCGGCGGAGTCGTGGTTGCCGCTGATGGCGAAGACCGGCAGCTTCCGGTCGGCCAGTTCGGTGAGGAACCAGTCCAGCAGACGGACGGCTTCGGCGGGGGGCACGGGTTTGTCGTAGAGGTCGCCCGCCAGCAGAACAGCATCCACGGGGTGGGTGTCGAGGAGTGACAAGATCTCCTCCAGAATATACCGCTGGTCGTCCAGCATGGAGAACTCGCAGACCCGCTTGCCGAGGTGCAGGTCGGAGAGGTGAAGAAAACGCATGGGAGCACCGCCTTTCAGTTGGGGATGCTCTTATTATAAACGGCCTTACCCTCTCAGTCAAACCCTGCGGGTTTGCCAGCTCTCCCGAAGGGCGAGCCATTGGCATGCCGGGCAGCCCCTGCTGGACGCTGAACGTATTTCGTATCGTAAACGGAAGCGCTCCGCTGTCAGGGCCAACAACATCTGTACTGCGCTCTGACAAAGAGCGGTTGGATAGATGCGGTCGAACGGAACAACGGAGCACTCCATTTTATGGTTTCAAGAAACTTTGCTCATCCAGTACGCCCAAAACCGTCTCGCCAGTGGCTCCCCCCTTCGGGGGAGCTGTCTGCGAAGCAGACTGAGAGGGTGGGCCGTCGTCAGAACATCTTCTCCCAGGTGGCTTTGCCGACTGTGCCGTCGGCAGTGAGGCCGTTGCGGCGCTGGTAGCGCTCTACAGCGGCTGCGGTGGAAGCACCGTATTTGCCGTCGGTGGAGAGTTTTTCACCCAGCGCGTTCAGCTTCTGCTGCACCAGCCGGACCGTGCCGCCGGAACTGCCCTGCCGCAGCACGATGCCGGGGTAGGGGACGTTCAGGCCGTGCTTGGCGGTGTACTTGGCGTAGAGCACGTTCCAGGTGTTCGCGCCCACCTTGCCATCCACATTCATGTCGTTTTTGAGCTGGAACTCCTTCACCGCGTTCACGCTCTTGGTGCCGAACCGCCCATCCGTGGTCAGCTCGTGATACCAGGTGCAGGTGTCGCGCAGGCCGTTGAGCCAGGTCTGCACCAGTGCTACGTCGGGGCCGGTGGAGCCGCGCTGGATGAGGGAATAATAGGCAGGAATTGCCATGGTCAAACTCACACTCCTTCCACCAGGAGCTTATGCGGCGGAAGGTGAAAGTGTTCGTGGGAACCTTTGTCGGATCCGGCAGGCAATACCCGACGGCCAGGGCCTCTCCTGCCGGGAGAGGTGGTATCGCGGATGCGATGACGGAGAGGTTATCCCAGCAGGATGACATCTTCCCGGCGGGCGGTGTGCTTCTGCCACCACTCCACGCATTTGAACCGCAGGAGATATCGCCCGCAGACGAGGTCGTTCTCGGCGGGGGCGGCGTAGCCGCCGCAGGCGGTGCGGCAGAGGCCGGGGTAGAGCACACACCACCAGTTCCGGCCATAGGGGGCTGCGCCGATGTCGATGCGCAGGGCCTGATACCGCCCGGCGGGCAGGGCCGAGGCAGAGTAGCGGGTGGTGCCGAAGTACATTTCCACCAGATACACCCGCACCGGTGCAAAACTGCCGCGCCCGGCCAGCACGGTGCGGGCGACCCGCTGCAGCTCAGACAGGTGGGCCGCAGCCCAGCGGAGGGCGGCGGGCTGGTCTGCCGCCGGGCAGGCCGTGTCCAGATACGCGAGCACGGCATCCCGCACGGCCAGCTTGTCGGTCTGGTCGGCGGTGGTGTCGCTGGCAGCGCGGATGTGGAGCCGCAGGGTGTCGGCGGCAAGTGCAGCTCCGGTGTCGAGCTGGGTGCGGCCCCAGCCCAGCAGGCCCTGCAGACCGATGCAGAGCGCGAGCGCACCGCTGAGTGTGATGCACCAGACGGTCATCTGGCGGCGGGATAAAATGCGGCTGTACATAAAAAACAGACCCTTTCTCTGGAAATACTATCCAGAGTCTGGGTCTGTGGGAGTGATTTTATTCTTAGTTTTTCAGCGACTGCATCGGGGCGGGCAGGCGACCGCCGCGGTTGATGAAGACCGACGGGTCGCGCTGGTTGACCGGCATGATGGGGCCATAGCCCAGCAGACCGCCGAAGTCCAGGATCTCGCCTGCCTTGCGGCCGATGGCCGGGATGACGCGGACGGCGGTGGTCTTGCTGTTGACCATGCCGATGGCGGCTTCGTCGGCGATGAGGGCACTGATGACGGCAGGGGTGGTGTCGCCGGGGATGATGACCATGTCGATGCCCACCGAGCAGACGGCGGTCATGGCTTCGAGCTTTTCGATGGTCAGGCAGCCGCACTCCGCTGCATGGATCATGCCGTCGTCCTCGCTGACGGGGATGAAGGCACCGGACAGGCCGCCCACGTGGTTGGAGGCCATGACGCCGCCCTTCTTGACAGCATCGTTCAGCAGGGCCAGACAGGCTGTGGTGCCGCAGCAGCCGCAGGTCTCAAGGCCCATCTCTTCGAGGATGTTGGCTACGCTGTCGCCCACGGCCGGGGTGGGGGCCAGCGACAGGTCGATGATGCCGGCGGGTACGCCCAGCGCCTTGGAGGCGAGGTTCGCCACCAGCTGGCCCACGCGGGTGATCTTGAACGCCGTGCGCTTGACCAGCTCGGCCACCTCGTCGATGGGGGCATCCTTGGGCAGTTTGGCCAGCGCGGCGCGCACCGCACCGGGGCCGGAGACACCGACGTGAATCTCGCAGTCGGGCTCGCCGGGGCCGTGGAATGCACCGGCCATGAAGGGGTTGTCCTCCGGTGCGTTGCAGAACACCACCAGCTTTGCCGCGCCGATGCACTGACGGTCTGCCGTCAGCTCACTGGCCTTCTTGACGGCTTCGCCCATCAGCTTGATGGCGTCCATGTTCAGGCCCGCCTTGGTGGCACCGATGTTCACCGAGCTGCACACGATGTCGGTCTCCGCCAGTGCGCGGGGGATGGACTCGATGAGCCGGAGGTCGCCCGCCGAAAAGCCCTTGTGCACAAGGGCCGTGTAGCCGCCCACAAAGTTGACGCCCACCTTCTTGCCGGCGGCGTCCAGTGCTTTGGCAAAGTCCACCGGGTCGGCATCCGGGCAGGCACCCAGCAGCATGGCGATGGGCGTCACGCTGATGCGCTTGTTGATGATGGGGATGCCATATTCGGCGCTGATGTGCTCCACGGCGGGCACCAGATTGGCCGCCTTGGTCACGATCTTGTTGTAGACCTTCTCACAGGCCTTTTTCGGGTCCGGGTCGATGCAGTCCAGCAGGCTGATGCCCATGGTCACGGTCCGCACGTCCAGATTGTCCTGGGTGAACATCTCGATGGTTTCGAGGATGTCACCGGTATTCATCATGCTCATAATAGATTCCCTTCTCTCTTAGATTCCTCTGTCGCTGACAAAAACGCGAAGCCCGGCTGCTTTGGAGCCGCAGGCGGTTAGCACGTTCAAAACCGGCTTGCCAAGGCTTCCCCACCATAGGGGTGGTGGCATCGCGTCAGCGATGACGGAGAGGTTAGATCGTGTGCATCGCGTCGAACACTTCCTGACGGGTGACGTTGATCTGCATCCCCATCTCCTTGGCCAGGGCGTCTGTGCGGTTGTGCAGTTCCTCGTGGCTGACGCTGCAATGGCTGATGTCCACCAGCATGATCATGGCGAACATGCCCTGCAGGATGCTCTGGGTCACGTCTTCGATGTTGATGTTGAGCTCACTGCACAGGGCAGCAACTTTTGCGACGACGCCGACGGTGTCGTGGCCGATGACCGTGATGAATGCTTTCATATTCCTTACCCCCAATAGTTGATGTGAAAACCCTCTCAGTCAAACCCTATGGGTTTGACAGCTCCCCCAAAGGGGGAGCCGCTGGCGTGTCGGTTTTGGATGTGCTGGATGAAGAAGCCTCATTTTGCACAGGCTGCCGGGCTCCGCTGCAACGGTCAGCAGAAGCTTGCCTTGCGCGTCAAGTCGGCAGATGCTGCCAATGAGGACAGGGCCCGGCTGTGCGGGAGCCGCAAGGCGATCACACCGACCTGCCCGGCCTGCCAAGGGCTCTCCCCCCTGGGAGAGCTGGCGCGAAGCGCCTGAGAGGGCAAGACTTCCCTTCCAGTATAGCAGATTTACCGGTTTTTGAACACACTTTTTGGAAAAAAGAACGAGAAATGAGCGGAAAAGACGGTCTATCCAAAAAACAAGATGCAAATACGGCGCGCTTGTGCTATACTGAAAGATACAAATCGACGCGGTACGCCGCGGATACAAAGGAGTAACGACGATGGAACAGCTTTTGAAACTTCTGGAAGACAACGCGCGGCTGCCGATCGAGGACATTGCCACGATGCTGAATAAATCCCCCGCTGAGGTGGCGGCGATGATCGACCTGGCCCGTGCGCAGGGCATCATCAAGGGCTACAAGACCCTTGTGGACTGGGAAAAGGCCGGGGTGAACCGGGTGGAGGCCGTCATCGAACTGAACGTCAGCCCCAAGAAGAGCCGCGGCTTTGACGAGATCGCAGCCACCATCGCCGCCTTTGACGAGGTGGAGAGTGTGCTGCTGATGAGCGGCGGCTACGATCTGCAGCTGATCATCAAGGGACAGACCTTCCAGGAGATCGCCCTGTTCGTGGCCAAGCGCCTGAGCCCGCTGGACGACGTGCTGTCCACGGCCACCCATTTTGTCCTGCGTACCTATAAGAAAGAGGGCCGCTTCTACCAGGACGACGAAATCGATGAAAGAGAGTGCACCGTGCTGTGATGGATTACGATAAACTGATCGCGCCTGCCGCTGCGGCCATGCGACCCTCCGGCATCCGCAAATTCTTCGACCTTGCCGCCGACATGCCGGAGTGCATCAGCCTGGGCGTCGGCGAACCGGATTTCAAAACGCCCTGGGCCGTGCGCGAGGCCGGCATCGAGAGCCTGGAACACGGCCGCACCCGCTATACCGCCAATGCGGGCCTGAAGGAGCTGCGCGCAGAGATCTGCCGCTATCTGGAGCGCCGGATGAACCTGCACTACGACCCGCTGAGCCAGGTGCTGGTCACCGTGGGCGGCAGTGAGGCCATTGATATGTGCATCCGCACCGTGGTGCAGCCGGGGGACGAGGTTGTCATCCCGGAGCCGTGCTTCGTCTGCTATGAGCCCATCACCACCCTGTCAGGCGGTGTGCCGGTCCATGTGGCCTGCCGCCAGGAGGATGAGTTCCGCCTCCGCCCGGAGGCCCTGAAGGCGGCCATCACCCCCAGGACCAAGCTGCTCATCATGCCGTTCCCGAACAACCCCACCGGTGCCGTGATGGAGAAGGAAGACCTCGAAGCCATCGCCGACGTTCTGCGGGATACGAATGTTCTGGTGCTGTCGGATGAGATCTACGCCGAGCTGAACTACGGCCTGCGGCCGCACGTCTCCATTGCCACCCTGCCCGGCATGGCCGAGCGGACCATCGTGGTGAACGGCTTCTCCAAGAGCTATGCGATGACCGGCTGGCGTCTGGGCTATGCCTGCGGCCCGGCTCCCATCATCAAGATCATGACCAAGATTCACCAGAGCGCCATCATGAGCGCCCCCACCACCAGCCAGTATGCCGCCATCACGGCCCTGAAGGACTGCGATGGCGAGATCGACCGGATGCGGGATGAGTACAACATGCGCCGCCGTCTGGTGGTGAAGGGCTTCAACGCCATGGGCCTGACCTGTTTTGAGCCGCGGGGCGCGTTCTACGCCTTCCCCTGCATCAAGTCCACCGGGATGACCAGCCAGGAGTTCTGCACCCGGCTGCTGGAGCAGAAGCATGTGGCACTGGTGCCCGGCGATGCTTTTGGCGCTTCCGGCGAGGGGTACTGCCGCGTGTCGTATGCGTACTCGGTGGAGCATCTGACCGAAGCCATGAAGCGCATCCGCGCCTTTTTGGAGGAAAACGGCATCGCAATGCCGCAGTGAGGAGAGTTGAAAATGGCAAAACTGAACCGTGTGACCGTTCTGGCCCCTGCCAAGCTGAATCTGGCGCTGGACGTGGTGGGTACTCTGCCCAACGGATACCACGACCTTGACATGACCATGCAGGCCATCACCCTGTATGAAAAGGTGGTGCTGGCCCGCAGCAGCAGCCTGAACCTCTCTCTGCCCGGAAGCCCGGTCGCCGCCAACGACAGCAACACCGCCATCAAGGCGGCCATCGCGTTCTTCCGCTACACCGGCCTGCTGGCGGGCGTGGATATCACCATCTATAAGAACGTGCCCGTGCGGGCCGGTATGGCGGGCGGCAGTGCGGATGCCGCCGCCGTCCTCGTGGGACTGAATGCTTTGTATGGGGCGCATCTGTCCATGAGCGAGCTCTGCGCGCTGGGTGCCAAAATCGGTGCCGATGTACCGTTTGCCCTCATGGGCGGCACCTGCCGGGTGCAGGGCGTGGGCGATGTGATGAAAGCTCTGCCGCCCTGCCCGGACTGCTGGTTCACAGTGGTCATGCCGGACTACGGCGTCTCGACCCCGGAGGCCTTTGCGGCCTATGACCGGGTGGGCAGCAGCCGCCACCCCGACTGCGAGGCGCAGGAAGCCGCGATCCGCGCCGAAGATCTGGCCGCCGTCTGTGCCGCCGCAGGCAACGCGCTGGAAGAGTGCAGCGGTGCCAAGGACAATGAGGCCATCAAGGCTGCGCTCTGCGAACACGGTGCGCTCACGGCCCTGATGACCGGCAGCGGCGCAGCGGTGTTCGGCATCTTTGCCGATGAAGCTGAAGCCCGCACGGCGGCTGCGGCCCTGAAGACCCGTTGGCCGCAGGTCTATGTGGCTCAGCCCGACAAGGGCGGTGCACGGGTCACCGCCCCGAAGTGGATGCTGTAACGCAAAACGGAATAAGACCCTCTTTCCTGGGAAATGCTATTCCCAAAGGAAAGGGGGTCTTTTCGTGCAGACCTTTTATAAAGTGTGCCTGATCTTGATGATCATCGGCGGCATCAACTGGGGCCTGGTCGGGCTGTTCCAGTTCGATTTTGTGGGGTGGCTGCTGGGTGGCAGCAACTCCATCTGGTCCCGCATCGTCTTCACCGTGGTCGGCATCGCCGCAGTCTGCGGCATTCCGGGCTTGTTCACGGACGACGACATCGAGTGAGACGAACAAAAAAGGGCCACGGCCGCAGCCGTGGCTCTTTTGCTGGGTCAGGTCCCGTCATCCCAACCCATCAGGTCGGGCAGGGTAAGGGTCTCGTCGGAGCAGTGGGGGTTCGCGTCGGTGCGGGCCTGAACGGTAGCTGCCTCCACGGCCCGGACGACCTCGTGGATGGCGGCGCAGTCTTCGGGCAGGTCGGTCTGGCTGCGGCCGGAATGGGTGAACAGGATCCTGCCCATAGGGCCCACCACCAGCGTCAGCGGCAGGATCTGCGGGGCAGACTTGTCGTAGTGATAACCGGCATCTTTGGCGGCCTTGTAGATCTTCTGGGCCGCGAAGCTCCAGCTCAGCAGGCCGCGGGTCTGCTCCACGCCCAGATAGCCGTACAGCACGCCCGGCCCGTCGCAGATGACCGGGAAGGGGAACTCCGACCCGCGGGTGGCCGTGGCCACCGCCTTGGCGCTGGACCGCACCACGCAGGCCAGCCGTGCGCCCTTGAGGGCGGGCAGGGTCTTGAGGTAGCGGGTGATGTACTCACGGCTGACGGGATGGTCGAACCCCGGCAGGAAGATCATGCACAGGGGCCGGCTGCCCTCGCACAGGGCATAAAAATCGTTTTCCGGTACCGTGGGGGTGTCGTAGGTGAATCGGGGGATGTTCGTCCCCACCAGATGCTCAGACTTCATGCCGCAATTGCACATCCTTTCAAACACGCTGACAAATCCGCGAAGCCCTGCTGCAAAAGAGCCCGCAGGGCGAAAACCAATAGCCAAAACCGGCTTGCCAAGGGCTCTCCCTTTCGAAAGACTCCCCCGGCCGGGGGAGGTGGCACATTTGCGCCAGAAGGGGATAAGCTGGCGAGCGCAGCGAGACTGAGAGGGTATAAAAAAATCCACACACTGTTCCTCCTGGCAGAGGACAGCGGTGGATGAAGTCCCTATAAAAAGATCCCGCCCGGTCGTCTGCGGCAATCAAACCTACCCTTGCGGACAGGTGGGTGCCCTGTCTCCGGATTCACGCTTCCTCATCGAACCTCTGGGGTCGAGCCCACAGCGGGGAGGTCTGCAATCCACCGGCGAACGCCGGGCTCCCGTTGAATGATTAGTAGGATCATATAAACCGCAACAAATCGAGCCGGGCAGGAAGTTTTGCACGGGTCAATCGTCTGAAAAACTTACTCGATCTCGAACTGGTCGCTCAGCCGCTTCTCGAACAGCTTGCTGACTTCCAGCAGGGTCTCGTCGTCTTCCACGACATCCAGATATTCGCCCTCGCTGTCTTCGCCGACGCTCAGGATGACGAGCTGAGCATCCTCGTTCACGTCTTCCTCGTCCTCGGCGTATTCCACGACGGCCATATAGTGCACGCCCTTATGGTCCAGCGCGTCGATCACCTCAAAGGTGACTTCGTTGCCGTCCTCGTCCTCAAGGGTCATCAGATCGGGCTGATATTCCTCTTCGGCGTTCGGGTTCTTGATCTCTTCTGCCATAAGATACGTTCTCCTGTTACAAACGAAAAATAAAGTTGGGGCAGCCGGGGCTTTCTGTGCTCCCACAGGCCCTTGCTGTGCTTATAGTGTAGCGTTTTTTTGCCCGCTCGTCAAGATGTTTTTCGCACAGAAATCTGCGGACAAATTTTCACGCATTTCCCTCTCGCATCCGGCGCAGAAATATGCTATACTGAACTCTGTGTACCGCCTGCTCGGTTCCGGGCGAGCGGGAAGCTGTTACTATGCTATTCACCGAGAGGTCAGAGTTATGAATCGTTTTTATAAAAAAGCGCTGGCGGTGCTGGCGCTCCTGGGCTGTGTGGCGCTGACGGGCTGTTCGCTCAAGGACAAGCTCAGCGGCACTTCGGGGCCGAAAGCCATCTCCCGCCCGGCGGTGGAGTCCGCCGAGGTGCAGTTCACCCACCCGGCGGCGGGCGACACCATCGCGGTGTTCGATACATCGGCGGGTGTGTTCAAGGCCGTGCTCTTCCCCACGCTGGCCCCGCAGGCCTGCGACAACTTCATCGGCCTTGCGCAGGCGGGGTACTACAACGGCCTGACCGTTTCCCGCGTCGAGAACGAATTTCTCGTCGAGGCCGGGCAGGGGGCCGACGGCAAAGGCACCACCATCTGGAACGGCAGCCGCTACCCTATTGAGGCTACCGACCGGCTCCATCACTACGCCGGGGCGCTGTGTGCGGCCACGGATGCCTCCGGCCAGTGCGCCAGCGTCTTCTATGTGATGGAGTCGCTGCCCGGCGGCGATTCCGTGACGCAGGAGCTTGTGGACCAGATGAACGCGGCCTCCTACCGCGCCGAGGTCGTGGCCGCCTACCAGACGGCGGGCGGCGCACCCTACCTTGACTACACCGACACCGTCTTCGGCCAGGTGTACGAGGGGATGGACATCGTGGACAACATCGCCCAGACGGCGGTGGATGAGAACCAGAAGCCCACCGAGGCCATCACCATCCACAGCGTCAGCATCGAGACGTATCAATAACAACTGCGCAATGCAAAAAGGCTCCCGTGGCAGTGGGAGCCTTTTTTGCTGCTCAGATCTCGCCGGGGTGCTCTTTGCGCCAGGCAAGGTAATCTTCGAGGATGACGGTGGCGCTGACGGAGTCGAGGATCTCTTTCCGCCGGGCACCGAAGGTGCCGGTCTCGGAAAGGATATCGGCGGCTTCGCAGGTGGACTGCCGCTCGTCCCACATCCGGACGGGCAGGCCGCTCCAGATCTGCAGCGTCTTGGCCAGTTTCCGGCTCTTTTCGGCGCGCTCGCCCTCGGTGCCGTCCATGTTCAGCGGCAGGCCCACCACGATGAGCTCGGCGTGGATCTCGGCGGCGATCTCGCACACCCGCGCCGCCACCTTCGGGCGGGCTTTCAGGGTGATCTGCGGCGTGATGGCGGTGGTGAGGAATTCGGAGACGTCGCAGGTGGCAAGGCCGGTGCGGCTGGCTCCGTAGTCAACGGCTAATATCTTCATAATGGCATCCTTTCCCATTCGGTTTTCCCCAGTGTATCACAGAATAGATGTTCTTGCAATTTTGTGTTACAATAAGAGCAGGTCACACCCTCTCAGGCGCTTTGCGCCAGCTCCCCCAAAGGGGGAGCCACTGGCGGGCCGGGCAGGTCTGTGCGCTGTCGCCTTGCGGCTCCCGCACAGCCGGGCCCTGTTCTCATGGGCAGTCAGCCGCTGACCGCGAGAGCGGAGCCCGGCAGGCTGTGCAGGAACGGGCTTTGCTCATCCAGTACAGCCAAAACCGGCCTGCCAATGCCTCTCCCTCCGGGAGAGGTGGCATCGCGCAGCGATGACGGAGAGGGCAGGCAAGCAAAGAGAGGTTTTTATGTTACAACTGGTCTTAGGCGGGTCGGGCAGCGGCAAGACGACGCTGCTGTATCACCGCATCCGTGCCCGCGCCGAGGCGGGTCAGAAGAGCATCCTGCTGGTGCCGGAACAGTTCACCTCCTCCACCGAGGGGCGCATCTACCGCGAACTGGGCGATGCGCTTTCCGGCATGGTGGAGAGCTTTTCGTTCACGAGCCTGGCCGAGAAGATCCTGTCCGTGGAGGGCGGCGCAGCCGTGCAGACCCTTTCGGACGCAGGCCGCGCTGTGCTGGTGCGCCGCGCACTGGAAGAATTGCAGGAAAACGTCCATTACTACTACCGCAACCGGCGGAGCGCGGCGTTCTGCCAGATGGCCGCCGAGACCATCGACGAGCTCAAGAGCGCGGGCCTGTCCGGCCAGCAGCTGGCCGATCTTGCCAAAGGCTGCGGGGCCGAGAGCGGCAAGCTGGGGGAGCTGGCCCTGATCTTTCAGGGCTACGAGACCCTGCTCGCCCGCAGCGGCATGGACCCCGCCGACCGGCTGGAGCTGGCCGGAGCGCGGCTCGAAGAGGCGCTGGCCTGCGGCGCAGTGCCGGGATTTTTGAAGGAGCGGGAGGTCTTCATCGACGAGTTCGATACCTTCAACGCGCCCAAAAAGCGGCTGCTGGGGGCGCTGCTGGCCGCTCTGCCCAGGGTGACGGTGGCCCTGTGTGACGATGGGGCACCGCTCGTGCCCGGCGATGTGAGCCTGTTTTCGGGGGCCAAGCAGGTGGCCGTGCAGCTGCGCCAGCTGGCCCGCAAAAATGGGGCCGAGGTGGCTGCGCCCCAGCTGCTCCGGCGGGACCTGCGGCACACCGAGGCCCCCGGCCTTGCGGCAGTGACCGCGCTGCTGGAGACCGGTACTTGTGCACCGCTGGAAGCACCGGCGGACGAGGTGCGGCTGTTTGCTGCGCCCAGCCGGGAAGAGGAGGCCCGCGCCGCCGCCGGTGCCATCCGCCGCCTGATGCGGCAGGGGATGCGGTGCGGCAGGATCGCGGTGGTCTGCCGCGACATCGGCAAGTACCGCGCCGCCGTGCGGTATGAGTTCCGGATGGCGGGCATCCCGCTCTACTGCGATGAGCCGACCACCCCGGAGTTCAGCGCCCCGGCCACGGCGGTCCGGGCACTGCTGGCGCTGGCCCGCGGGGCCGACCTGACCGAGAATCTGACCACGCTGGCCAAAACGGGCCTGTGCGCCCTGACCGAAGAAGAGGTCTGCGCCCTCGAAAACTACGCCTATACCTGGTCGCCCAACGCGGCGGCATGGCGGGCAGCGTTCCGGAACGACCCCAAAGGCTTCGGCGATCGGGAGCTGACCGAAGAGGACGCCCGGAATCTGTCCGATGCCGAAAAGGCCCGCGCCCTGCTGGTGAACGCCGCCGATGCCCTGCGCGGCAAGGTGCGGAACGCCAACGCCGAGGCCATCAGCCGCGCGCTCTACTTCTGCCTCAGAGAGCTGGGCGCAGAGGAGCAGCAGGCGGCGCAGGTGGAAGCCATCCGCGCGGCACGGGGCATCCCGGCGGCGGAAGAGGCCGCCCGCGAGTGGAACGTGGTCATGGAGCTGCTGGACGAGATGGCCCGCCTGCTGGGCGATCAGACCGTGACGGTGGCCGAATACGAAGACCTGTTCGGGCTGCTGCTGCGCTCGTCCGACCTGGGGCATATCCCGCAGACGCTGGATGCCGTGGTGCTGGCCAGCGCGGGCAAGATGCGGCTGGACGAGCCAGACTATGTCTTCGTGCTGGGCCTTGCCGAGGGCGAGTTCCCCACGGCTCCAGGCGAGACGGGCCTGCTGACCCACGCCGACCGCGACGCCCTGATGGCGCAGGAAATCGACCTGCCCGACTGCTTTGAGAACCGGGTGGCCCGCGAGCAGGTCTGCTTCTATAAGGCGCTCACCGCCCCGGCCAGAGGGCTGTGGCTGAGCTGGCCCAAGGGGCAGGGGCAGACCCTCTGCGCGGCGTTGGAGCCGATCGTGGAGGCGCTGGAACCGGCCCCGCCGGAGCTGGCTCTGCCCGACCTGGCCGCGACCCCCGCCGACGGCCTCGACTGCCTGGGCGGCGGCTGGCCCCTGACCGGAACGGAACGCGCCAGCCTGACCGAGGCCCTGCGCACCCCCGGCGGCGAGGAGCCGGAGGGCCTGAAGCTGCTGCGCCGGATGGCGGACGCTTCGCCCCGGCAGGTCAGCGACCTGGATGCACTGGAAGAACTGCTGGGCCGGCGGCTGCGCATCTCGCCGAGCCAGCTGGAAAAATATTATACCTGCCGGTACGGCTACTTTTTGCAGTACGTGCTGGGCCTGCGCCCCCGCCGCCGGGCCGAGCTTTCGGCTGACCAGAGCGGCAGCCTGATGCACTGGGTGCTGCAGATGGCGCTGGACCCGGACCCTGCGCCGGACAACCCCTGCGCCGCCATGCTGGCCCCCTTCATCGAGCTGGACGACGACGCCATGGCGGAGCTGGCGGGGCTGCTGGTGGACGAATACGCCCGCCGCTATCTGCCCGAAGACACGGCCCGTTTTGCCTACCTGCTCTCCCGCCTAAAAAAGAGCATGGCGAGCCTGCTGTGCTACCTGCGGGATGAACAGCGCCAGTCCAGCTTCCGGCCTGTGGCCTGCGAGCTGAAGATCGGCAGCGGCGGGGACGGCGTCCGCGCCCAGACCTATCATCTCTCGGATGGGCGGACCGTCCAGCTGGTGGGCACCGTGGACCGCGCCGATGAATGGGTTGAGGAGGATGGCACCCGCTGGGTGCGGGTCGTGGACTACAAGACCGGCAGCAAAAAACTGGACCTGAAGGAGGTCTACTGCGGCCTCGACTGCCAGATGCTGCTCTATCTGTTCAGCCTGACACGGGACGGCAGCGGCCGCTTTACCGGGGCGGAACCGGCGGGCGTTCTGTATCTGCTGGCCGACCCGGCCCCGGAGAACACCACCCGCGCCAACGCAGCCCGCAGCGTGGAATACAAGCTGGACGGTCTGGTGCGGGACGAGCAGAAGCTGTTCCGCGCCATGGACGCCGACGAAACGGGGCGGTATCTGCCTTTCTCGTATCTGCGCGGCGTGCCAAGCCCCTATCAGAAGGACAAACGCGCCGACAGCGCCAAGCTTGACCGCATCCGGCTGCACCTGGACGACCTCGTGACCCGGATGGGCGAGCAGCTCTACGGCGGGCAAATCGCCGCCGAACCGCTGGTCACGGGCCGAAGCCCCTGCCTGTGGTGCGATTACAGCTTCATCTGCTGCCACGAGAACGGCATCGGCGAGCGGGCACTGGATGCCCCGGCCAAGCCTTTTGAAGCCCCTGAGACCCCGCCGGAAGAAGGAAAGGAGGAGCAGCCGTGAGTGAAACCAAATGGACAGCCGCCCAGCAGGCCGCCATCGACGACCGGGGCGGTGCGCTGCTGGTCAGTGCGGCTGCGGGCAGCGGCAAGACGGCGGTGCTGACCGAACGCGCCGTCCGGCTCATCACCGACCCGGAATGCCCCATCGACGCCGACAAACTGCTCATCGTCACCTTTACGAACGCGGCCGCAGCCGAGCTGCGGGCCCGCATCGGGCAGGCGCTGCTCCGCCGCAGTCAGGCCGAACCCGGCAACACGGCCCTGCGCCGCCAGCGGATGCTGCTGCAGCGCGCCCCCATCTGCACCATTGATGCGTTCTGCCTGGACCTTCTGCGCAAGCACTTCCAGGCGCTCGATATCCCGCCGGACTTTTCCCCCGCCGACCCCGGCAGTGTGGCGGCCCTGCGCGCGGCGGCGCTGGCCGAAACGCTGGAACAGGCCTATGCCGACCCGGATTTCTGCGCCTTTGCAGACCTCTACGGCAAGGGCCGCAGCGACAAAGCCGCCGGGGATACCATCCTGCACGTCTACGATTTTCTCCGCGCCCTGCCCGACTACGACCGCAAGCTGGATGAATTTCTGGAACCGTGGCAGGCCGGGCATGGATTCGATGCGACCTGCTGGCACGACCTGCTGCTGGCCGAGGCGGCCCGCGCTGCCAGAGCCGGGCGGGAGCTGTTCTGCGCAGCCTGGAACGACTGCAAAGAAGACCTCGTCCTGGCCCGCATTGAGGCCGAGAATAAAGGAAAGACCGATGCTGCCCGCGCCAAGGCTGTGGCAGGCGTCAACGATAAATTCGCCGAACCGCTGGAACGGCTCGAAGCGGCCGCTGCCCTGCTGGGCGAGGTGGAGCGTCTGGCCGAAGCAGGGGAGTGGACCCCGCTCTACGACCGGCTCACCCCCTATGTGCTCGGCATGGAGCCGATGCCCGGCCTGAAGGGGATGAAGAAGCGGCTGACCGGAGAGCACAAAGCCGCCGTCAAGACCCGCGCCGACGAAGCGGCTGCGCTGTTCGGGCAGATCCTGGAACTGATCTCTTGCAGTGAGGACGAGGCCGAAGCCGACCGCGCCGCCGCCCTGCCCCGCCTGCGGGCCCTGTTTGCCGCCGTGCGGGCGTTCGATGCCCGCTTTGCGGCCAAAAAGCAGGAGCGGAAGCTGCTGGAGTTCAGTGACTTCGAGCATCAGGCGCTCCGGCTCCTCCGCAGCCCGGACGGCACCCCCACCCCGCTGTGCGAGACCATCCGGCAGAACTATGCGGCCGTCATGGTGGACGAGTACCAGGACACCAACGCCTTACAGGACGCACTCTACCGCTGTCTGGCTTCGCCCGCCGGGGACGACCTCTTCCTTGTGGGCGATTTGAAACAGAGCATCTACCGCTTCCGGCAGGCAGACCCCAGCATCTTCCGGGAAAAGCTGGATGCCTGGCCGCTCCTGCCCGGCGGCGCGGCCCGCCCCCGCCCGGCGGAAGGAACGCCCGGCCAGAACGCGCTGCTGGCGCTGGATGCGAACTTCCGCAGTGCGCCGGAAGTGGTGCGGGGCATCAACTTCCTGTTTGAGCAGCTTATGACCCCCGCCTTGGGCGATACGGCCTACGGCGACGGTCAGCGGCTGGTCTGCGGCGCACCGGGCGAATATGCGGGCAGCGTGGAGGCCTGCTTCCTGCCCGACGACACCGCCGAGACGGACGCAGAGTGCATCGCCCGGAAGATCGAAGCCCTGATGGCCTCCGGGGAGCAGGTGCGGGACGGCGGCTCCACCCGCCCAGTGCAGTACGAGGATTGCTGCATCCTGCTGGCGGCGCGCGGCGACTTCCCGGCCTATGTGGAAGCCCTGACCGCCCACGGCATCCCGGTTTATGCGGACGCCCGCGAAAATCTGCTGGATGCGCCCCACATCCGGCCCCTGATCGCGCTGCTGAAGGTCATCGACAACCCGGCGCAGGATATCTATCTTGCCGCCGCCATGCTGGGCCCGCTGTTCGGCTTCACGGACGACGACCTGGTCCGCCTCCGTGCCCGCGCGGAGGAATTGCAGAAACAGCAGGACGAGGCCCGCCATGCCGCACAGGAGGCGGCAGGGGAGACGCCTGCACCGCAGCACCGCCAGCGGATGAGCCTGTACGGGGCACTGCTGTTGACCGTGAACAGCGCCGAAGAAAGCCCCTTTGAACAGAAGGTCCGGGCGTTCTATGCCCGGCTGACCGAGCTGCGCCGGATGGCCCGGAGCGTGCCGGTGGAACAGCTGCTCGAAGAGATCTTTGCGTCCACGGGCTATCTGGCTGCGCTGGGCGTGATGGAGAACGGCACCAAGCGCCGGGAAGATGCCCGGCGGTTCGCTTCCTTCTGCGCCGGGGCCGGGGCAAACGGCATCTCCGGCCTCATCCGCGCCATTGACGCCGCCACGCAGGCAGGCTCCACCGGGCAGGAGACCGTGCCCGGCGGCTCCCGCCCCGGCTGTGTGACCATCATGACCATCCACCGTTCCAAGGGCCTGCAGTTCCCGGTGGTCTTTGTGGCGGATACGGCCCGGCGGTTCAATGCCGCCGATACCCGCCAGCCGGTGCTGCTCCATCGGGTGTATGGGGCCGGGCTGCGCCTGCGCCCCGAAGACGGCGAAGGTTCCTATAAAACGGCGGCCTACGCGGCGCTGGCCAATGTCCACGCCGCCGAACTGCGCAGCGAGCAGATGCGCCTGCTGTATGTGGCGCTCACCCGCGCACAGGACAAATTGATCCTGACCATCCCGCTGGGCATGACCAAAACGACCAACCCGCTGGCGAAGGCGGCGGCCTTCCTCGCGGCGGGCGCAGGGGAAACGCTGAACCGGCAGGCCAACAGCTTCGCCGACTGGCTGCGCACGGCCCTGCTCGTCCATCCCAACGGCGGGCCGCTGCGCCGCCTGGCCGAGAACCTCGAACTGCCGTTTGCGGACACCCGCAGCACCATCGACTTTTCCTTTGAAGAGGCTCCAGAAAAACTCCAGCCCGCAGCGGAAGAAGCCCCGGCCCCGGAAG
>ERZ1026844.659-NODE-659-length-23720-cov-6.894063_pt1 | contig 23720 bp, 9 predicted proteins | sample MGYA00380152_ERZ1026844 | MGnify/ENA primary metagenome ERZ1026844 (study PRJEB33269, sample SAMEA4719788) | human gut metagenome | biome: human-associated habitat; feature: organic feature; material: feces | place: Cameroon | collected 2013-10 ... | reverse complement strand
CGTCCGGCTCAGCCTGATCGCTGCTGTGACGGAAACCGCCGCCCTCGCAGGCAAAGGCGCACAGGCCGTCCAGCGGGGACGCGCCGTTTTTTACGAAGCGGCTGTCCGCTGCGGGATCAATGCCCAGCGCCGTCAGAGCCACGATGACCTGTGCGCAGGACTCGCTGTTGGCCGCGCCCCAGCTCATGAAGCCGCCATCGGCCTGCTGGGCATCGGACAGATAGGTCAGCGCCGCGTCAACTGCCGTGCTGACGTCTGTCTCCTCCTGATAAGGGGCCAGAGATGTCAGGGCCATGGCGGTCATGTCCACATCGGATTCGTCGCCCATCAACGCCCAGCCGCCGTCGCTGCACTGATAGGAGAGAATCTCCGCCACCAGTCCCTCGCGGGTGGTCTGCTCCTCGCCATCGGCGCACTGGGGAATATCGTAGCCATGGCAGTCCAGCGCGATCAGCGCCCAGATGGGGCCGTTGGTACCCTGTGCCCGCAGATAGGCCATGTCGGTCAGGCCCGCCGTCAGATCAACGCCCGCCACATTGGCGGCATCATATCCGGCAGCCGTCAGGCCCAGGATGGTGCGGGAATTCTCGGTGGATTTTGCGTGGTGCAGCCGCACGGAACCGGCCTGCTTGACATAGTCCTCCGCCGCCTGCTCATAGCTCTGTGCCGCCGCGTCGCTGAGAAGTCCTGCACGGCTCAGGCCGATCACCGCCCATTCGCCACCGATGGAGCCCACCGTTGGTGCGGTCTGTGCCTGCAAATAGGCGCCGGTTTCCTCATATGCCTCGCGCCAAGTTTCTGTACCGTCCGGCTGGTCGGGCTGGGACGGCGTGCCGCAGGCGGTCAGCAGCATGACCAGTGTCAGCAGCCATACCGGCAGCGATCTTTTCCATACTTTCATATCGGTTTCTCCCTTCTCTTACAGGAACTCCACATATTTCAGGCGCAGCCGCTCCTTCAGACTGGCGCTGTGCCAGGTGCGTTCCCATATCTCGTCCTTCAGGCGCAGCACCTGCCGGCGCTGCAACTCCTCCATGGGCTTACCGCTGAACCGAGCCTCCTGCCACAGCCTGGCCGCCGCCAGATATTCCTCCCGCAGATCCTCGTCCATGTAGGATACATAGTCCGCCGGCGGGCAGTTCTTCGCTGCCATGCCGCGGGCGCGCAGCACGTCCATCATGTATCGGAAAATGGCGTCGATGGATGCCGCCGCGTCTGCGCCGAAAAAGCCTTCCTTCCGCTTTTTCGTCCTGCGCCGCTCGAAGATGAGCCAGCCCACCAGCAAACCCACCATGCCCGCCGCCAGCAGGACTGCCAGCGTCAGCAGAATGATTAGCCGGTGCTTGAGCCAGAATTCCCGCAGGGCCTCCGTCACCGGGTTTTCCAGCTCTGCGTCATCCAGATTGTCCGCTGTATAGTCCAACGGCGCCTGTCCCACGAGACCGGAGATATTCTGATACTGCTCCGCCTTTTCCATGGCGGAGAAATAGGTGGGCGTGGCCTCGAAGGGCAGCCAGCCAAGACCGTCCTGATAGTACTCCACCCATGCGTGAGCGCGGTTCCCGCCCACATTCAGCGTCTGGCCGGATTTCATCTGGGCCGCGTCATCCTTGGTCACCAGATAGCCCTCCACATAGCGGGCGGGGATGCCATAGTAGCGGAACATCAGCGCCGCTGCCGTGGCGTAGTGGACATCGTAACCGGTCTGGGTGCCGTCCAGAAACGTCAGGGCGAAGTCGCCGCCGGTAATGGGAAGAACATTCTCCTCGTAGGTGATGTAGGTGGTCAGATAGAACAGGATGTTCTGCTTGGCCCGCTGGTAATCGAAGTGTACCTGCCCCTCGTCTTTCTGATAGCCGCCCAGCTTCTCCTCCAGAAAACCACGAACATCATCAGGGATGTCCGTATAGTGGTCATAGGCAAAGCGGTTATAGGCCGCCTCCGTGTTGAGAAAGGCGTTGGTCTGCTCCGTCTCCTCCAGCAGTGCCGCAGCAAGCCGCTGGTACTGGGTGATGATATTGTCGCTGGCGTGGAAGCTGTACGTCCGCTGTCCCCGCAGGCCGCTTGCCAGCAGGGTACGGTCGCCGATCTGCGCCGCATCCAGTACGTCGCTGTCCGCCAGCAGCTCATAGGGCGCATAGAGATACTTTCCCGACGCGCCGACGTTCTGCACCGTCACGGTGTTGTCATAGCCCAGCGCGTCCGGCACACCGGCCTGCGCCGCCGTGGTCAGCTGGCTCTGGGCGTAAAATCCGTCCTGATGCAGCCAGTAGAAGGTATCCGCGGCCTCGCTGAGGGTCTTGCTGTCCAGCGTGCTCCAGCGGCTGTTGGCATACGTCTCGCCCACGAAACCACGGAGATAGTAGGAGGTCGGCTGGGTCATGGTGACCTCCAGCATGGTGTCCTCGGAGATCTGCCGGGGGCCGACTTTGGCCATATCGCCCTCCGGAAGTCCCGCGTTGCTGCCGTAGCGCAGGGTATCCACCTGCTCCGCCACCCAATTCGTGGCAGTGTCCACCGCAGCAGGGCGGGCGGCATCCTGATTCCAGCCGCCCAGCACTGTTACACATACCAGCAGCACCGCCGCCAGCCTTCCCCATGTCCGCAGCGCGGCGGGCGAATACTGCTTTCCGCCGCCAAAATGCACCGCGTACAAAAGGAGGACTGTCAGCGCCGCCAGCAGCAGCCACCATACAGAGACCATAGGCGCGAACAGCACCGCCGCCGCTGCCAGGATCACCGCAAGAGGCCAGAACCGCAGAACGCTGGGTTGCCGCACATAGCGGATGCTCCACAGTCCGCAGAGTACGCCCAGCATGCACAGCACCACCGTCAGACCTGCGCTGCCATCCTCCTGCGCCAGAAAGCTGGTATAGTTCCGGGCGTGGAGCTGCTGCCACGCCTTCAGCACATCGTCCAGCAGCCGGGCAAGACCGTTGGTCACAGTGCCCAGCAGCACCAGCACCGTCAGAAGGCATGCCGCCATCCACGCGGCAGCAGGCAACCATGAGAGCCGTGCGCCATCCATCAGGCACACGGTGGCCGCCGCCAGAATACCCAGCAGCACCGGCCAGAGAAAGAATACCGGCAGGGAGAACAGGGAGATCATCAGTCCCATCAGAGCCGCCGTCAGGAGGGACGCGGCCAGAAGTCCGCGAAAACGGGCATTAAAGCGCAAGATAGATCCCCTCCTTACTCTTCAGCACATTCTCCGATACGGTCAGATGCGCCACCGGCGCACCGGAGGCGGTATACAGCTCATCTTTCTCCGGACGCAGGGACAGCGCCACCACATGGGCATAGTCCAGTCCCTGCTCCTCCGCCAGACGCTGCGTGACCGTCTGTTCATCCGGCTCCGTCTCCGCCGAGAGCAGGCCGGACAGCGCCTGGGTCAGCTCCTCCATGCTGCCGATGGCGCACAGCTGTGGCTCCATGGTCTCGCGATCCAGCCACGCCGCCTGATGGGGCAGCCCCGCCTCGCACAGCGCGGCGGACACGGAGACCACCGCCTCACCCAGCGCCTCCCGCTCAGCGGCGGAGGGCGCGGTGTCGGCACTGTTGTCCAGCACCAGCAGGATGGAGTTATTCACCGGCAGGCCCAGCTGCCGCACCATCAGGTGATCCGTCTTTTCCGACAGCTTCCAGTGGATGTTTTTGATCCGGTCGCCGGACAGATACTCCCGCAGGGCAAACGTCTCGCTGGGATCGTCGCCGGGATGGTACATGGAGTATTCGTCGCTGTCCATGTCGGAACTCTGCCGCTCCGATACCGACAGCTCCACCGGCCAGATATCCGGCAGCACCAGAGACGGAGCCGACAGAGCCACCGTCTTTTTCACGCCCACAAGGCCGAACAGGTCAAAGACCCGCAATTCGGAGAGAGTCAGCGCCAGCTTGCCGCAGCGCGGAGGGCGGAAGTCGCAGACCGCCTGCGCCTCGCTTTTCCCGCTGACGGGAAAGAGGGCCGTGGAGCGTGTCTCCTCGCCGGTCAGCAGATCGCGGCAGCGAACCACCGCCTGCACCCGCAGGCAGCTGAATACGCCGCTGTTGCGTACCGTGACTGTCACCGGCAGTTCTTCACCCTTGCGGCAGGAGATACCGGCTGACAGCTCCACCGTCAGCTTTTTGCGCAGCGCAAAGGCGATGACGATCTCCATCACGGCGCAGGCCACTGTGCCGATGAGGATGCACGCCGCCATATTGCCCATGCCCTGTGCCCATGTCGCCAGCCACAGCAGCAGCCACAGCGCAAAGATGATCCGATTCTTTGCCATCGCTCAGATATGGTCCGGCCGCGCGACCTGCTGCAGCACCTCTGCCAGCACGTCTTTGGCGGTGGTCTCGGCGATCCTGGCCTTGGGGGACAGGATCAGACGGTGGGCGCATACATCCGCGAAGATATAGGCCACATCGTCCGGCAGCACATAGTCGCGGCCCTCCATGAAGGCACGGCTCTTGCACATGCGGCACACCGCCAGCGCACCACGGGGGCTGACGCCCAGCACCACCAGCGGGTGGCTGCGGCTGGCCTCCGCCAGGCTGGTGACGTATTCCAGCATGGTGTCCGCCATATGTACCTGCCGGGCCTGCGCCTGCATGGTCAGCAGGTCGAGGCCGGAGGATACGGTGACCACCGCCTCCAGCGGATCGCCGGTCTGGCGGTCCCGGAGGATGTTCACCTGACTTGCAAAATCGGGATAGCCCATCTCCAGCCGCACCATGAAGCGGTCCAGCTGCGCCTGAGGCAGCAGCTGCGTACCGGCAGAGCCTACCGGGTTCTGGGTGGCAATGACCACAAAAGGATCCGGCAGCTTGTGAGTCTGGCCGTCCACGGTGACCTGGCGCTCCTCCATCACCTCCAGCAGCGCCGACTGGGTCTTGCTGGAGGTGCGGTTGATCTCGTCGGCCAGCAGCAGGTTGGTCATGACTGCGCCGGGCTGATAGACAAAGCTGCCGCTCTCCTTATGGTACATGGAGAAACCCACGATATCCGAGGGCAGCACGTCCGGCGTGAACTGGATACGCCCGTACTGCAAACCCAGCGCACGGCTGAAGGCCAGTGCGGTGGTGGTCTTTCCGGTGCCGGGCACGTCGTCCAGCAGCACATGGCCGCGGGAGAGCACCGTCATCATGATCTTTTCCAGCACATCGTCCTTACCGGCGATGACCTTTTTCACTTCATGCAGGATCTTTTCTACGCTGGTATTCATCTGCTTTTCTCCTCTTACCATTCTTTATAATAGTTGCCGCTGGAAACACCGTAGCTGCCGCTGGCGCTGGTAAAGCCGCCGATGTCCTTGCCCAGAGCCAGCGTGTAGCGGACGCGGATCACGCTGCCGTCCTGCGGCTTGCAGACGTTCATGCCGTAGCCGGGATAGCTGCCGTTATAGGAATACATCCAGCCCGACCAGCGGTAGAAGTCAAATTCACCCAGACTGTCCATGGAGAAGGGTTGGGGATCCAGTCCCGCACCGTTCTCGTCCATGCCGTCGGCCATGATCAGCTCCATCAGTTCGGAATCGATGAAAAAGCCGCTGCAAATGCCGCTGCGCTGGATGGCGGACAGATAGCTGCCGCTGCCACTGATCCCGTAGCCGTTCTCCGTCAGCACCTTTTCCACGATGGACCAGGCGTCCGTGCCGCCCGGCACCGTTACCGCCGTGGGAGGCACCAGATACCCCAAGCCCACGGTGGTGGCCTCTACGCTGACGGTGACGGTGATGTCGCCGTTTTCATAGTAGACCGTCCAGCTGCGGGTGGCGGAATAGCCGTCCGCGTCCGTGGCGGTGATGGTGATAGTATTGGCACCCTCGTTGGAGAGATAGGTGGAATAGCCGAACTTACTCCCAGACTGGCTCACCGGCGCAGGCACCACCATACCGTTCACCGACACGGTGTAGTTGCTGGAGTAGAGCTGCTTACCGGTATAGCTGTGGCCATCCACCAGCAGGATGACATCCGGGTTCTTCAGTGTCAGGCCGTCTGTCAGGCCGATGATGGTACCGTCCATTTCGATTTCGGGCGAGATCGTAGGCTGACGATCCTCCGGGGTATCCTCCGCGCCGCGCTGGAAGTGCAGCTGGTATTTATAGGTCTTGCTCCGGCCCGTGGAATCCTTGTAGTCGATATACAGCATCCGGTCCTCACGGCCCATCTGCACGGTATACCAGCCGTCACTATCCTGTGTCAGAGAAGTGGTCCCGGTGCTGTCACTGACACGGACGCGGTCGATGGACTCCTTACCGGTGCTCTGGATCAACTGTAGTTTAAACCGGTGCTGCTCACTATCCACTGTCACCTGCTCAAATTTAGATCTGGACTGCACCGTGTTATCATCAATAACCGGTACTCTTGAGGATAGATTATAGGTTATGATCTGGAAGGCTTTGGCGTTGTATGTGATGGTATAGATCTCCTCGGCAGAGGAAGATTGATAGCTTCCCTTGATCCGGATCGTATTCGTTCCGGAGTTCAGGTCGGCCGTATAGGTATCGCCGATACCCGTCAGCGTCCTTCCGTTCAGCGTTACGGACTGCACGGGGTACTCATTGCCGTCCTGCACCATACTGGCGGTAAAGGTCAGTTCACCATCTGTAACAGTTGCCAGCTCGTTCAGGGGTTTATTGTCTGACACCCGCTTGGCAACGATGATCAGCTCTCCTGCCTGTGCGTAATAAACCGTGTAGCTCTTGGACGCGCAAACAGTGCTGCCATCCGCCTCGCGGTAGTTCACGCTGACTGTAATGGTATTGGCCCCTGTTGCCAGACGTACATTCATATAGCGGCTGTTGGCCGGGAATAGATATTCCTTCCCATTCACCGCCGCAGACATCCCGGTGACCTCAAGAGTGGCCAGCTGGCGAATCGAGAAGCCATAGGTTTCGCTCTCCACCGTCGAGCCGTCGATGATACTGGTGGCGAAGTAGGCCGCGGGATCTTTGACCTCCGGGACAGTGATGGCATCAGTGGGGGTGCGGTCAGGGATCTGCCCACCGGAGCCGCCGCCGTTATCCACAATGTCCAGGATGTCATCAATATTGCCCCGGCCCCCTGATGTTGTACCGTCGCCGGGGGAGGGAGTATCCTCATCAGGCGTTTGGGGATCCTGCCGTCCGTTCTCCGGCGTCTGAGCCGGCTCGGTCTGCTGATCCTCTGGCGTGTCCGACTCATCCGGTGTATCCGGTTCGTCTGGCGTATCATTTTCCTGATCCTCGCCGTCATTGGCGCTGTCCATGCCCGCGATGCGGTCGCCGTCATACAGCACCTCACCCTGCGAGAGCAGCATACGGGACGCCGCGTGGGCCTCCTCCTGGGGTGCGTGGCCGATTTGCAGCTGCGTCACACACAGCGCCGTGGCCAGACAAAGAAGCAGGGCAACAGCGGTCTGTATGACGCTTCCCAGCCTTTTTTTCATGTTTCACGCTCCTCCTGTAAACGCCACAGGAAGGGGGCGGTGTTTCACCTCCCCCTTCTTGCGGGTATTACGTCTCTTTCTTCTGTTTGGCACGCCGCATGGCGATAAACCAGCGGATCACAAAGGTAATAACGCCTGCCGCCGCCAGAATACCCAGGCTGATCCAGACGATGCTCCAATCGAAGGACTGCGTGTCCTCCGTCTGCACCTCATCCGGCACCAGCAGTTGGTCGGTCGGTACCTTCTCACCGTTTGCGTCGGTGGTCTGCTCCAGCAGCTCCTTATAGCGGGCAGAGGCATCCTGTAACTGCTGCACCAGCTTGGCGTCCACCAACTTCTTCTGCGTGGCCGTCAGCTTGTTATAGGCCTCGGTGGCCTTCTGGATGGCGTCATAGCTGTCCTTTGTCACTGTGCCGATTGCCTTGATCAGATCCTCTGTCGCCTTGGCTGCCGCGTAATTCGTCTCGTAGGTCTGATAGGCAGCCGCCGCAGCCTGCAAGTCGGCGTAATTGGTCACCATCTGCTTCTGCTCCGCCGTCAGCTTATTATAGGCGTCCTGCGCGGTCTGGATCTTCTTTTTGACCGCATCGGCCTCCGTTCTGGTCATGACCTCATTCACCTTGCCGATGCCCTTGATCAGCTCCATGACCGTCTTGGCCGTCGCATAGTTCTGCTCATAAGCCTTATAAGCAGTATCCGCAGCCTGCAAGGCTGCATAGTTGGTCACCAGTTTTTTCTGATCAGCCGACAGGTTGCCGTAGGCAGTCTGAGCGCGCTGGATCTTCGACTTTACCTGGGCCGCTTCCTGCTCGGTCATAACGGTCTTGACTGTGCCGACAGACTTGATCAGCTCCATCACGACCCCGGCGCAGTAGCCGTTCAGTGCCTTGGCCGCGCCGTCCCTATCCACACTGGCCTCCAACTCCTTGCGGGCAGTCGTGGCCAGACTCTTCAGCGCTGTATTCAGGTCTGTATACTTACTCTGATCCTCGCTGCTCCACTCGTTCAGGCTCTCCACGGCCTTTGTGTAAACGGCCAGCAGTTCCTTGGCTGCGGTGAGACCCGACACCTGGTCTTTATCCAGCAAAGCTTTCTGTCCCTCGGTCAGACCGTTGATGGCAGCAGATGCCTGCTCGATCACCTGAGAGAGCTTGTCCAGCTCACCCAGCGTGGTCTTGCCTGCGGTGAAGTTGAGTTTCTCCAGCAGGAGACGTGCCACACCGGCAGAATAGTCGTCCAGCACCTTGGTCATGCCTGTAGCGTTGGTGCAGTCCCCCAGCCTTGTGCGGGCCTCCGCTGCCAGATTGCCGATCTCGCCTTTTACTGCGGAATACTTCTCCTTATCGCTGTCTACCCACTGGTTCAGTGATTCGAGATCACGCTCATAGGTGGCCAGCAGGTTCTGCGCATCCGTCAGCTTTTTGCCGTTGACCAGCATCTCCTTCTGCGCCGCGGTCAGCTCCTTGTAGGCCGCCGTTACCTCCGGCAGCGTGGCGGAAAGCTCCTTCATGGTCACGCCGGTCTTGACCCGTGCCGTGATCAGCAGATCCACCACACCGGCAGAAAACCGATCCAGCTCCGTGTCCGTATCCGCGGACTTGGTACAGGCCTCGATGGTGGCCTTTTGTGTTTCATACAGCTTGTTCAGCTGTTCTGCAATATCCTTATAATTCTTCTTTGCGCTGCCATACAGCTTATCCAGCTGCTTCTGCGCGGCTTCCTTTGCTGCCGCCAGCAGGTCGTCCGCGCTCATGCGCGCCAGCACCTTTTCATAGGCGGCGGTCATTTCCACCGTGGTCTTGGCGGTGCGGATGGTCTCCGCCGCCTCGGCCAGCAGCTTTTCGATCTCCTCACACTGGGCCGCGGTGGCGATAGGCTTGATCTCCCGCTCATAGCGGTCGTTCAGGCAGCTGATCACCTCCTCGCGGCTCTGCTGCTCCAGAAGCTGCCAGTCAAACAGAGGATAGCCGCTGTTGACGCCGCCGATGCTGTCCACCAGTCCCTCAAACAGCGTATCCGCCGTCAGCACCGCGCTTTCCTTCACGCTGTCGCCCTGACTGCATTTCCAGCCCATCACGAACCGGCAAGCGCCCTTGCGTATCGTCAGGCCCGTATAATACTGACCGTCTATGGGATAGCCCGCCAGAGAGCCGACCAGCGTAGCAGCCGTGCCCACCTGCAAGTCACCTGCGTTATAGCAGTTCTCCAGCGTCAGGTTCTGGTTGCCGTACTGACTGGAGGTATGCTCGCCCTTTTCGCCGCCCAGGATGCCACCAACGATGGCGCTGCCCGCCACGGCGCCGGTATTATAGCAGCTGCTTACCGTGACACTGCCCGTCGGCGCAAGACCGATGATACCGCCTGTGCCGCCCTTTCTCAGCAGCACTCCCCCGGTATCATTGGACACCGCACCCTGATTGGCGCACTGATTCAGCGTGATGGTAACGCCGCTGTCACCGGCGTTACCGACGATGCCGCCCACACCGGCCGCCCGGCCTGCATAGACCGTGCCGGTATTGACGCAGCGTTCCAGCTGCGCACTGGCACCGATAAAGCCCACGATGCCGCCCTGGCCGCCGTTACCGCCGGAACCACCCAGATAGTAGGCGCCCGGCTCGAAGGCGGTATAGATCCGGCCCTCATTCCGGCAATTCGTGATCTCATGGCTGCCGCTGCCGGAGAGACGGCCTACCAGACCGCCCACTGCGGAATTCTGGGCTTTCTGATCGTTGACGAAGGAGACGGAGATATCTACCTGCGACACGCAGCTGCGGATGGTCACGCCGCCGCCCTCGCCGCTTCCCAGCACTCCGCCGATGATATAGCCTGTCGTCGTATCGTAGGATCTGACACCGGTCAGATCGATATTGCCTCGTACTGTCAGGTTCTCAATGACCGCATCCTGTGCTACGCCGAACAGGCCCAGCTTCTGACGACCGCCCAAAGATGTGATATTCAGGCCGGACACCGTGTGACCCTGTCCGTCAAAGGTGCCGGTATAGGCACGCTGACCGTTGCTGCTGAGGACGCCGATAACCGGCCACTGGCAATAGCCAAGGTCGATATCTGCTGTCAGCACTGCGCAGTAGCCCTCGCTCTCCATCTGGTTATTCACCGCATAGGCCAGCCATGCCATCTCCTGTGCCGTGCCGATCTGGTAGGGTTCGTCCTCTGTACCCTTGCCATGGGGCTGACTGGTGGTGATGCCATTCCAGCCGTCCTCGGCACAGGCGGAATCCAGCAGTTTCTTCAGCTTGCCGCTGGCGGAGGTATATGCCTGTTCGATGGCAGCCAGGCCTTCCTGCCGCGCCTGCTCGATGGCGGCATAGTCGCTCAGATCGTCCAACTCCACTGCTGCCGCCGTTTCAATGGCGGTTTTGCTGCGCTCCAACGCATCGGCCAGCAGCTTCTGGCGTTCTTCATCGAAGCTGCTGATGTCGCCCAGCTGGGCTGTCAGCTCCGCAATGTGCTGCTGCGCCAGTGTATCCAGCTCCTGCTGCGCCGTATCGCGGGCTTTTTGCAGAGCCGCCGCTGCCGCCGCGTCCATATCCGGTGCCGTCTCGCCCTCCGTGAAGGTGGCTGTCAGGTCGGTCAGTGCCTTTCCGGCGTCGGCCTTGATGATCTCGATTTCCTCTGCGGAGGCAGCCTGATCCAGCTTCAGCTTCCAGCCCTCATAGGCGGCCAGCAGCGTGGTCATGTCCTCCTGAGAATACTTCTTATTGGTGATGAATTTGTTATAAAGATCCTGCTGTGCCTTCTTCGGATAGGTGATGACCTGAATCAGCTTGCCATCCTCACCCAGATATTTCAGCCGGATATTATCAATGTCCGCAATGGACTTGGCGGCCTTGATCTCTTCCTCTGCCGCCGCCAGCAGCTCGTTGACCTCCGCCTGCTCCTCCACCGCGTACACGCGGCTGTCCACATAGGCATGGAGATCGGCCAGCAGCTGCTCACCACCGGCATCCGTACCGCTCAGCACCGTGGCAAGCTGCTCCTCACATTCCTGCACCAGCGCGTCCGCGCCGCCGTCGGCCAGTTCGATGCGCTCTATGTACGACAGCACAATGCCGTTATAGCGGATGCTCTGCTCCATACCATAGATTCCGTACTTCTCGTCGCCGGGACGGATCAGCTTTACCAGCAGCCGCGCCGTGGCGGCGACCTTATCCCAACTATCGCCATTCATGGTAAAAGCGGGCATCACGCAGGACACACGGGCCGCGTCGTGGCTGTTGGTATTCGCCACGTCCGCCACGCCCCACAGCATATTGGCAGACGCACTCTGCACATGCCGGATCTCGCCGCCGTGCCATTCGCCTACGATACCGCCTACGCCCTGCGCTGTGGCATCATCGTTATCCGTCACATTGCCGGTATTATAGGCATAGGAAAGGGTGCATGGGCCGGTGAGGCCGGTGTTGCTGCCGGTATCGATACAGCCCACAATGCCGCCTGTGCCATAGTTCATGGCGGGGGAGCCGCTGCTGCCGCTGACAGGGGCCTTGTTCAGCACGTTCATGATGATAACGTCCAGCACGCTGCCGGAGATATATTTATCCAGGCAGGCCCAGCCGACAATACCGCCCACGCGGCTCTCGCCCTGTACAGCGCTGCTGTTCTCGCACAGGCGCACCTGGGCGTAGTCTGTCAGCAGGCCTATAATGCCGCCCACGCCCTGAACGCCATTGACTGCGCCTTCGTTGCCGTTGGTGCAGTAGCGAATCACTGCATTTTCACATGCTACACCTACGATGCCACCCGCGTAATTGATATTCTTCTGGCTGCCCACCGTGCCGTAGTTGTTGCAGCTGTCCACGATGGCGTCCTCTGCTGCTCTTCCCACGATGCCGCCGGCTACAGCGCTGTAGTTCATACCGGTGTTGCTGATATACACTGAAGAGGAACACTGGAAGATCGTGCCTTTGCAGTAGCCTGCGATACCGCCCGCCCCTACATTGTCGATACCATTACCGGAAACACTTGTTATGGAGATCGTACCGGCCACGATCAGGCGCTCTACAACACCGGACGCTCCGATCACACCGAACAGGCCCGCATAACTTTTATCGGATACTTGCAATCCATTGACTGTGCTGTTGCATCCGTCAAAGGTGCCCTGATAATTCTTGCTGCTACCGAAACTGCCGATGGGTGTCCAAGGGTGCCCATTCAGGTCGATATCAGCCGTCAGCTTGGCGCACAGCGTTATCTTTCCGTTCTTGACCTGATCTGCAAACCACGCCAGCTCTGCACCGGTGCCGATAAGATACGGCTCGTCCCTCGTACCGCTGCCGGAGGCAGGTTGTGTCGTAGTCTTACCGTCCCACTTATTCTCCTCCGGGACGTCGTTGGCCTGTACGGCCACCTGTAAGTCCTCCACGATCTTCTGCATGGCAGCCTCACAGTTTTCGGCCAGCGCGTCTACTTCCGCTGTGGTCTTGCAGTCGTTCAGCGCCGTCAGGGCCGTGGCCTGCTGCTGTTCCAGCGCCTCGCGGGCCGCGTCCAGCTGCTCACGGCCCGTCAGGGTCAGGGACAGCCAGACGCCCCGGCTGCTCTCATCAAAAGCAGCTTCTTTTTCCTCCAGCTGTTTCAGATACTTCTCATATAGCGCCTGGATACGCCGGATGGCGGCCTGTTTTTCCTCCGCTGTCAGTTCCGTATATGTTTTGCCTGGGATGGCCGCCATTTCTGCCATCAGCTCCGACAGCAGCGGCAGCTCCTCCACCGTCCGTGCGGCGGCAATGGCCGCCAGCGCATCGTTATAGAGCTTCGTCAGTGCCGCCCAATCCTCCGGTTCATAGGAGGCTTCGTGGTATTGGCTCCATACCTCCGCAAGCTGAGACTTCAACGTCTCCTTCTTGCTGTCCCGCTCCGTATCTGGTGTCTGAGGCTGAGTCAGCTCCCAGCGCAGCAGCGGCCATCCGCCGTTCTCCGCCGTCAGTAAGAAGCCGTTGGGATCATCCGCCGCCGTGCCGTCGTTCAAGGCTGCCAGCACGGTATTTGTATCCATCTCCTCGAACTGGCCACCGGCAGGGACGGCGCCCGTCCCGAACGCCTTGCCGGACCAGAACAGTGCTTTGCTCTCTGCGCTGAATGTACCCTGACCGCACAGTGCACCGGCCTTTTCGCCGCTGACGGTCTTTACCTCACCCCAGCCCGACAGGGAGAAGATTTCCGTATTTTCCACAGCTGACGTTACGGCGGCATAGCTGTACGACGCCGTACATTCCGCCTGCTCCGCCAGCTGGCCCATCAGGCCCCCAGCGCACACGCCGCCCAGCACGTCACCGTACTGATAGCTCCGCTGGATCGCGACACTGCCGGACAGAACGCTGCCCACCAGACCGCCCGCGGCGGCGCTGTTCAGTGCCTTTACCGTACCCTCGTTCGCGCAGCCCGTCAGGGTCAGCGTACCGCCGGTGACGCTGCCCACAAGGCCGCCCACGCGGCTATTCGCGGCGGAGACGCTGATCTGCACCTCACTGCGGCAACTACTCACTATGGTATCACCGGACACCATACTGGCCAGTGCGCCCACGCTCTGCGCGGGGCTGTCCTCTGCGGCGGCCAGCTCGCCGGCAAGCCGCAGGTTCTGGATCGCCGCGCCGTTCAGGGCGCGGAACAACCCCCACGACGCAGCCGTATCCTCCGCCGTGACATGGAGCGCCAGCGTCACCGAGTGGTATGCGCCGTCAAGACTACCAGTAAACGTCTTGTCATAGGGCACGTCCACCGCGATGTCCGCGCCGAGACGGTATGTGCCGTCCGGCTTCATGGCGGCAAATTCCTCCGCCGTCGTAATGACCGTTGCCTCCTGCGCCGCCGCGGTGTCGGACGGTTCCACTGCCAGTGCCGAGACCGGCAGCAGGCTCACCGTCATGACACAGGCCAGCAGCAGGGCTATGATCCTGTTTCTCATCGTGTATCCCTCGTTATGCCGACGCTTACAGCCACTTGGCGTACAGCGTCATGCTCTTCTCTACCTTGTCGTTGTCAAAGTCCCAGGGCTTTGTGCAGGCGGTATCCTGATACCAGCCGCCGAAGCCGCAGCCTTCCTTTTCCGGGACGGGAGGACGGGTCAGCCTCTCGCCGCGCTTGGCCTTGCGGCTGCCGATGGCCGTGCCGCCGAAGGTCTCAAACTTCACCGTCTTCCGGCGCAGCAGCAGGAGCAGCAGCACCGCCAGCAGCACCGCCCCCAGCGCGAGCCAGCCCCACAGCGGCATATGGAAGCCCTGAGAGGGCAGCTGGGAAGCGTCCACCCACTTGGCGTACAGCGTCATGCTGCCCTGCACCGTGTCTTTATCGAAATCCCACTCCCTGGTCATATCGAAGTCACTGTACCAGCCGGCCAGCGCGAAGCCCTCCTTGGCGGGGTCCTCCGGGCGGGTCACCTTCTGGCCCAGCTTCACCTTCTGGTCCGGGACGGAGGTGCCGCCGTTGCTCTCGAACCGCACAGTGCATTCGTCCGTCACCACCACGGTCACGTCACGGCCGGTGGCGGCGTAGCTGTCCATGCCGCCCTCGACGGCCACCTGCATTTCCGTGTTGCGGATCACAGAGGAACCGGAGGTGCCGATAACCTTCAGCTGGAATGTGCCGATCATGGTGGAGGCGTCCCAGTTCTCGCCGCCGCCCATGGACACAAAGTTCATGTAGAACGACCGCAGGCCGCCCCGCAGGGCGATGTCCGTCGTCTCGATGGAAGCCGCCGTCATGGCGCTGTTCTCCACCAGCTCGAAAAATTCAGGGTCGTAGCACAGCTCGTCCTGCATGGCGTACATGGTGTAGCCCTCGTCCGCGTCGGTACGCTTCAGGGCCAGTGCCACCGTGACGATATCGCCGGTGGCGGCCTGCTTCGTGTCGCTGCCGTCGATGGACAGCTCAAATAGGTATGACTGGCTCTCGTCCACGGCCATGACCGGGACGACTGACGCCAGCAGCGTCAGGGCCGCCAGCAGTGCGCATAACAGTTTCTTCATTTCGTGGTTCTCCTTCTGCTTCTTTTTATTCAGAAATTCGTTTCTATTCCTCTTTTTCCGCGTCTCAAGAGACACATAAACAAACCTCCGAAAAACGGGGTATTTCCCCTGCCCCAAAAGGGGCAGGGGAAATCATGTGCAATATGGACAGTATTCGCCCTATAAGAGGGAGTTACTTGATCAAGCCCACAACAGCCGCAGCATCCAAAGCGCTGACCTCTCTATCCTTGTTCACGTCAGCAGCCAGGAACATTTTCATAGTGGTCGTTTCAAAGCTGTCATACTTGGCGTTGTAGATGTTGTACACCAGCTGGGCGTCGTTGATATCCACCAGTCCGGTGCCGTTCACATCGCCGTTGACATTGAAGGTCTGAGCAATACCGTCCACCTCGGTGATCTGACCTGCCTTCTCGGCCTCGGCCTTTACCTCATCCAACGTCTTGTCGGAAATGACCAGATAGGCATAGGCGCCGTCATAACGCTCCGCGTTCTGGAACATGGCGTTATTGCCGTAGGCCAGCACCTTGCCGTCAGCCAGCTTTGCATCACCATTCAGCTTGGCGGTGATCAGGAACACGGACTGTGCCTTGCCCTCCGCGTTCGCATCGAGCTTTACAAACTCATTGACTTCAATCGTGTACTTGGCCTCAATGAGGTTCTTTTCCACGGTAACGGTGATAACATCACCCGCGGCGATATCCGCACCCGCGATGGTGTAGGTGCCATCGCTATTCTCCGTGACGGTAACTGCGGTGCCCGCCTTGGCAGCCGTTACGGTGTACGCATAGCCGTCTTCCTTAGTGATGGTGAAGGAGAAGTCCTTACCCGGCTCAGCGGTCTGGGACGCACCATTCATAACCGCAGCAGCACCGCTGCCGGTGAAGTTGATCTGAGCCTTGTTCGCTTCCTTGGTCACGGTAATGACCACGTTGCCTGTGATATCCTTGCCGTTGATGGTGTAGGTCTTGCCATCTGCATCCAGCGCAGATGTGACCGTCTTACCGCCCGCGGTAACCATCACGGCGTAGGCATAGTTCGCTTCCGGAGTCAGCGTAAAGGTGTAATTCGTGCCGTAGGTGGCGGTATTACCATTCAGGGTGACGTCGTCCGCACCGGTGCCAGCCTTGGTGACCGTGTAGGTCTTGCCTACAGCGGTGATCTCGATATTGCCGGTGACATCGGTACCGGGGATGGTGTAGATGCCGTCTGCACCCTGTGTCAGCGTACCCTTATCCACGCCGCCAACGGTGTAGCTCACGGTCATGCAGTTGCCGTCCAGACCGTTTACCAGCTTGAAGGTGTAATCCTTGCCGGCCTCGGCTTTGGGATTACCTTCCACAACATTTGTATCTATGTCCACGGTGTAGGTCTGGCCCACGGTGATGGTGGCAGAGCCGGTCACAGTAGCCTCAGGGGCATTCTTCAGTGCGTTTTCGGACTTATCGATCTTGGCCTCGGTGACCTTTACCTCACCCGTGCCACCGGCTTTGCCGGTGAAAGTGAGAATCAGGTCTCCGCCGATGGTCAGATCTTCGCCGTAACGGTAGATGGTCAGAGAGCCTTTCTTATCATCTGTAATGGTGGCAGTCGTGTCGCTGAAGCTCTTATAGGTCAGGATATCCTTGTTATAGCTGACCTTCATGGAATAGGCGGCGTAATTCTTCTCAGCAGCGTCACTGTGGGTGATGTTCAGCTTGACCTGCGCATCTTCGCCAGTCTGGACCGTGGTATTGCCGGACACCGCTACCGTGTAGCCCACAGCCGCGGGAGTGGTGTTGGTCACGGTAACAGCAGCTGTGAAGGTGCCGACATCTGCTCCGTCAAAGCTACCATCTGCAATAGACGGAACTTTAAGGGAAAATGTGTACGTTCCGCTGGGCGTATCTTTCGCTACCGTATAGGTTGCCTTCCAGATCGTTCCGCCAGCCGCAACCACAATGGGCGCGTTGAAAGTGCCCTCTACCCAATATGTATGGCCAGTATTCGGATCATCTTCCATGGGGCTTGCCGTACCGCCGGGCGTCAAGGCAGCGAGGGTAAAATAAGAAGTATTTTCCAGTTCCTTCTTGGACCAATCCGCCTGAAATGCGTAATACTCATCACCCTTGACCGAAATGAAGTTTACGTCAACAGTCTTATCTTCCGTTCCGTCCACGGTGACAGAGCCGCCCTCAAATTTATAATCTGCTGCAACAGGGGCCGCAAACGCTGTCTGCACAGCAAGTGTGCAGAGCAGCGAAAGAGCCAGCAGAAATGCCGTAATTCTACGAATTTTTACACTCATACCGTTCTCCTTTTTTACCAGGACATTGCCTTATATGCCTTGTGTTCCGCAGACAGGCAGGCACGGTTAATCATCACTGCAACTGCAGCATTCGGTGTTCCGATAGCGCAAGTAGCTTGATCATTCAATGCTTTATATGCTTTGTGGCTCTCGGAGAGGCAAGCGCGGGAAACCAATGTCGCATCCGATGCATTTACCACACCATCACCATCCACATCGCCCTTCAGGGCCACGACGATGCTGTCGTCTGCTGCCAGTGTCGCGGTAAAGCTGTGCTTACCGTTCTCGCCGGTAGTGGCCGTCAGCTTCTCATAGCTGCCGTCGGCCTTCTTCACCAGCACCACGCAGGCCACGTCATTGTCGCTTGCCACGGTGAAGGTATTCTCAGCGCCCAGCTTCCAGCCGGCCGCGGGAGCGGTGACGATAATGGTGGGTGCATCCGCGGAGGTACCGGCCTTGAAGCTGGTCACACCGTCCACGGTGGTACCGTCCGTCGTGCCGTTGCCGATCTTAATGTCAGACTTGGGCTGAGGCAGAGACACTGTCTTGGTGGACAGCGTGTAGTTGCCCACATCGGTACCATAGGTATAAACGGCCTCAACCGCACCCTCGTCGTTGGTACAATACGTCACCACATTGGTCACGTCGCGTTCCATGCCATTGGCCAGCTTTGCCACGATCTTGCCGCCGGTGACCCGAACTTTGCTTCCGTCCACATCTACGCTTTCGGGAGCTTCCTTCACCACCAGCTCCTTGACCGCGCTGGTCAGGGCGATCAGGTTGCCGCTGTCGTTCTTGAAGTACAGTGTGCCGTACTCATCCACCACGGGGCTGCTGATGCAGTACTGCGCCAGGGGGCCCTCCGGCTTGAACACCACGGGTGCGCAGTTGCTCTGACCGTTTTCGGAGATGCCATTCTTCAGGGCTGTCTGATTCGCGCTGTCGTTGATCACGCGCATGACGCCGGGGGTGTAGTTATCCATGAAGTAGACGTTCACACTGCCGTCGCCGGTGTTGGTAGACAGCAGGCCGCTGGTCTGGGGATAACCCTGCGTGGTGGCGGTGTATGCCACGCTCCAGCTGTTCAGATCCAGCACCGCAATGTGGTGGCCGCTGTAGGCGGTGAACTGCTTTTCGCCGGACACGCCCACATAGGCGCGGCTCTTATACACCACGGGGGTGGAGGTGCTCATGCCGCCCAAGTCGATGTCCTTGGACTGCGTAAGGTCGATCTTGCCGTCGGAGCCAATGACTTCGCTGTAGAAGTGACCGCCCTTGGAAGTGAAGTACACGCGGCCGTCCGCGTAAGCGATGTTGGAGCGGATATCGCCGGTGTAGCTTTCCTTGGAATCCACGATCTCGCCGGTGCGCTTGTCGAACACCACCAGCTTGGCAGTCTGGGAGGTATAGCCGCTCTGGCCATCGTCGGTGCCGACGACCACATACTTCTCGTTGGCGTAAGCACCGGCCCAATAGAAGCCGCCCTGACTGGTATAGCGCCACAGGGCCTCCTTGGCGGAGGTGCCCTCATAGTCCGCCGTCAGGCACACGAAGTTGGCGGCACCGCTCTCGCCGTTCCAGAAGCCCACATACACATACCCGTCAGAGTAGGTGATGGGGGAGTTGGACTGGCCCTTCAGCGGATCCTGATAGACCCACAGGGACGTCAGATTATCGGCGCGGAACGCCTGCACGCGGCCCTCCTTCAGCGCCACAAAGATCATGCCGTCGGCATAGGTGGGCGGGATGATGGCGAAGTCGGAATTGCTGACCATGTTCGCAGAGGCCACGGTCTCGCCGGTGGCGGGATCAAGCTTCAGCAGTCTGCTGCCCGCGTAGGCGTACATGTAGCCGCCCACGAAGATGGGGGAGCCAACCGCGCCGCTGTCATAGCCGCTGCCGCTGGCGCTGGCCCACAGCAGCTCCACATCGGAGGACTCGGTCTCCGCGTCGATCTGGCCGGTGGGGGTCTTGACGCTGGTGATGGCCATGTTCCGGTCATTGCCGCGGAAGTTGGGCCAGAAAGCATTATACTTCGGCAGGGTGAGCGTCGGTGCGGCGGTCAGCGTCACGTTCAGCACGCCGTCGGTCAGGTCAGCGGAGCCGGACAGGGTGCCGGTCTTGGTGACATAACCCTTGGCCACGACGACATACGTGTAGCTCTTGTCGGTGCGCAGGCTGTACACGCCGTTCTTGCCGGGGGTCACCAGCGTGTCGCCCTGATAGACGCGCACCTGCGCGCCGTCGGCGTTGGTGGTGATCTTCGCGTCGTAGGTGCCGATGGTATCCACCGTGTAGGTGTACACGGTCTTGACCGCGCCGGTCTCCGCATCGGAGACGGTGATGGTGAACTTGCCGTTCTCCAGCTTGTCCAGCGGGATCTTGCCGCTCTCCAGCTCGGGGGAGTAGGTCACGGTGACGCCGTCGCTCAGGGTGGCGGCCACGGTGGGGGTCAGGGCGGTAACGCTGTCGGGTACCTTGAGCGTGTAGTTCAGCGTCTCAGGCACGAAAGCCTGATCCTGCTCCAGCCCCTCCTCGGCGAAAGTGACGGTTTTCAGCGTGGGCAGGACGGTCAGCTTGAAGGTGTACACCGTCTTTGTGCCGCTACCGCCCTCCGGCGGGGTCACGGTCAGAGTCAGGGTGTTCTCACCCAGCCTCATCAGGTCGGCATAGTTGATGCTCTCGGAGGTATTCGCCGTCATATCCGTGGTGGCGGCGATGGCCTGAGTTCTGTCCCCGATGGCGGCAGTCATGGTCGCGCCGGTCTCGGCAGGGACAGCCCAGATGCTGTAATAATTCCATGCTTTATGAGAAGCGCCGTTAGGGATCACGACCGTATCATATTGCGTAAAGCTATATGTTGTTGTACCCTGCGCGAAGTCGTTGGGATCCAACAACATGGCGCCACTCGTGTAAGCCGAATCGACTCTTCCCATAACATGGCTGCCCAGCCGCAGCGCGGTCAGGCCGTTAGCGCTGGCTGCCGCCGTCACGGTGACGGGATAGGTCTTGCTGTGGGTGCCGTCCTCCGCCGTAACCGTAAAGTCCACGGGGTCATTGGAGAAGTCAACCGTGCCGTCGGCGGGACTGATGGTAGCACGGGGACTGATGGTGGTGGTGATCTCCACCTTGGTCAGATCCGTGCCATAAGGCAGCACAAAGTAATAGTCGCCGCTCTTATCCAGCAGGGCCGTATTGCCGTTGACGGTCAGACCCGTCAGGTCGCAGGCGTAGTTCTTCAGTGTCTCGAAGCTATCGCACACCGGCAGATCCTGACTTTCGCTGTCTCCCTGCTTCCACGTCACGCCGCGCAGGGAGATGTTGGTATAGCCGTTCAGTTCGTCTACGAATGCCGGGGCCTGCATGGCGGTCAGGGACATGGCGGTGGCATAGTCGCCCGCGTCATAGTCGCCGACGGCGGGCAGGATACCCACCTGCTGATAATACAGGCTGCCCAGCGCCTTTTCATTGCCGCCGCTGCCTGCCAGGCTGCCAATCAGGTGGCCCGCCACAGGCTCGGCCTCCTCAGAGCCGTACTGAACGGAACCGGCATGGTAGCTGTTGAACACGCCAACCTTATCCGTATAGCTGCTGGTATTATAAGCAATTCCCACAAGGCCGCCCACGGTGGTCTTGCTGACCTTGACGGTACCCAGGTTATAGCAGTCCTCCATGATGCCGCTCAGCTCGCCCACCAGACCGCCGGCCCGTTCGTCGGCGTTGACAGTGCCGTAGTTGGCGCAGCCGGAGATGACGCCGCGCTCCTCGTCCGCAGAGTTGCCAAGAGCGCTCAGTTCCGCGCAGATACCGCCGACTTTCGTGCCGGAGGCGGTGACGGTGCCATAATTGCGGCAGTTTACGGCGTTATAGCAAATGGCTGCCAGACCACCGACTGTGCCGCCGCCGTTGATCGTAATGTCACCATAGTTAGCACAGCCGACCATCTTTCCCACGTTTTCTGCCAAACCGCCGATGCTGGCATTTGCATTGTCTGCGCCGGTGGTCTGTGCCGTCACAGTTGCGTAATTGAAGCAGTTTTCAATATAATCAACCTGATATGCCAGCGTTCCGCTCCAGGAACGGAGTTTAAAGGTGCAGGTCTTGTCTATCGTCAGATTCTTCAAGGCGGAAATCTGACCAAACAGGCCAATGTATCGTGTGTCACCGCTTTGCTTATTGCAATCGACATTCCAATTGACGATTTTGTGCCCGCCGCCATCATAGGTGGCCTTGAAGGGGTACGAAACGCTGGCCCTCGCAATAGTGCCGATTTGATCCCAGCTCTTCACGCCGGTCATATCAATGTCCGCCGTCTGAAGAAAATACTCACCCTCATAGGTTTTCTTGAAACGGTTGACATTGGTCTGAAGGCCCCGCAGGTCTGCCAGCGAACTGATCTTATAGGGGTTCGCCTCCGTACCTGCGCCTGCAAATGTATACTCTTTTGGGGGCGCTTTAGTAAGCTTGAATATAACATCAACAGGGATCGAGTCTCCCCTTGTTCCTGCCGACGGCATCAGCGTCAGGCTCTTCTCCGCGTAATAAATGATGCCGAACACATTGTACGCCTTTACGTTCATCGTGCCAGAAGCAGAAACTGTGCCGATCGTTGTTGATACGGTGCAGTTTTCCAATGTGAAATCACCGGGGATTTCCATCTCCCGGTTAAAGGTCACGGAATAATCCGCTAAGTCGATCGTGCCGGTAAACGTTTCATCGCCTGCTGTGACTGTAATTTTTGCGCCATTTGCCCAGTCCTTTTCTACTTTAGGATCAAAATAGAATTCCAACAGCCCATAGTTATCCCAGTCACTGCCAAACTCAATGTTGCTCTCGCCCCGATAATACTGCCCTTTTGTTATTGGAAAATAAAGCACAGGGTCTCCAACATCGGAAAACGCATAATCACCGATGCGCGTAACTGATTTAGGAATAAAAATATCGCCGGTCAAGTCATAAAGATAATGAAATGCATGATTACCAATAGATGTTATTCCTTCTTCAAGCACTAACGTTGTAACAGTCTCATTTGTCCATGGTGCTCCATCAACATCGTCGTAATCCGCCATCGCACCTTTACCGCTGATGGTCAGGGTCGTGGTGTCGGCATCATACGACCAAGTGACGCTGCCGTCACCGGCGGCACTGCAATCGCCGCCCGTCGTGGCCCACGCCACCGTGGGCAGCAGGCTGAACGTCATCACAAACGCCAGCAGCAGCGCCAACAGCCGATGGGCCTTGTTGCTTCTCATGTTGTTTTCCTCCTTATGTGTATTCTCTATCTCCAAACGCCGCAGCGTGATAAAGGAATCAGGGCGGATCACGCCGCCGGTATCGAGCCGATGGGTATGCGATAAGAGAGGAGGTGGGAGGGGCGGCTTTTCCCCTCCCACCCTTATGGAAAGCTGACAGTCTCCGTTCAGACTGTCTCGGCTTGACAAGGGGTGGTGTCTTTTTCGGCGGCGGCTTTCTTTGCTTCGGCGGCTTCCCGCTCCGCGCGGCGCTTCACGGCCTTTTCGTGGGCCAGCTGGCCCTGCCGCAGGTTCTTCTCGATCTGCTTCTGCCGCTTCTTTTCCTTGCGCTCCGCCAGGAACAGCGGCTCCTGTACCGCCCGCTCCTTGCGGTAGCGGGCCGTGCTGTTCAGCTTTATCATCCGTGCGGGCGGCAGACACGCTGTCCGCAGGGCTGCGTCCCAGCTGCCGAAGCGCTGTTCGATGAACGCGCCGCCGTCTATCTCACACGGTGCGGGGCTGTGGCGCAGGGTGCGTGCACACCGGGCCAGATACAGCGCCAGCTCCCGCAGGGGTGTGCCCGCGTGCTTTTCGGCAAACGCCGCGTCCCGCGCCGCCAGCGCGTCCTTGGTGCGCTGGGCGATCTTCTGTTCGCGCCAGTTCTCAACATCAAAATGCTGGTTGGGGTTGAAATGGCTCATGGACATACTCCTCCCTATAGTGATCTCATGGCAAGAAAAAAGCACTGACGAATCTCGTCAGCGCGCACTCCTACCCTCGTCACAACGAAGAAGCGCCGCTGCAAACAA
>ERZ1026844.658-NODE-658-length-23731-cov-18.233359_pt1 | contig 23731 bp, 18 predicted proteins | sample MGYA00380152_ERZ1026844 | MGnify/ENA primary metagenome ERZ1026844 (study PRJEB33269, sample SAMEA4719788) | human gut metagenome | biome: human-associated habitat; feature: organic feature; material: feces | place: Cameroon | collected 2013-10 ... | reverse complement strand
GTGGGCTCGGAGATGTGTATAAGAGACAGGGTCTCTGTAACGGCGGGGGTGGGGGGCGCCTCGTACTGGCCGGGCAGGTATACGTACTGGCGCAGAACTATTATGGCCGCAAATAATACCAGAGCGATGCTTATGCAGGTCAGTATGGTGTTGCGGAGGCTCCTTTTGTTTTTGCCCTCCCCGGGCCCGGCGGTGTTGGCTTCCGGTTGCGCTGGATTTATATTATTTTCTTCCGGAGTGCTTTCCGGGGTGCTGTTCTTATTTTCGTCCATAGCGTTCTCCAATGCTTTCGGTTTTATTTACTGGTTTATTATATCATCGGGGTTATGGCCGTACAAGGCGGGATTTGTGAATAATATAGGCATAAATGGGGCTTTATGCCGCCGCAATATATTGTATGGGCAGGGCGGCGCGCCCACAAGTTTATTGATCGTTAACAAATTCTTAAAGATAAACACGACATTTTTTCTTGATTATTGGCTATAATAAGGGTACACAAAGGGCGAGCGAAAAGAGCATCGCCGGACTATTCTATCGGGAGGTATGAATAAAATGAAAAGAAACGTTTCTAAGGTCCTTTCGGTCCTGCTGATAGCGGCGCTCATGCTTAGCTTTACCGCGGTCGCTTCCGCAGAGACCAAAATGTACGCCACCCGTGCGGTGAATGTCCGCAGCGGCCCCAGCACAAGCTATTACATCTTAGGTTCCCTGGAGCAGAATGAGATGGTAATGGCTACCGGGCGCGTATACGACGGATGGTATGAGATACAGTGGGGCAGCTACGGCTACGCCTATGTAGCGGGCAACTATCTCTCCTATTCCAAGTATGAACCCGGCTACAACCCCAACTACAACTGCTACCCCGGCAACCGCGGCGTCACCCTCAAGGTATGCCCGGATTGCGGCGACACCTACTACTCCACCACCGCGCTGAACGTGCGCCGCGGCCCCAGCACCAAGTACTCCATCGTGGGCTCCCTGAACAGGGGTCAGAAGTGTACCGTCGTAGGCAAGAGCGGCAACTGGTATAAGCTTCTCACCGCCGACGGCTCCGACGCTTACGCAAGCGCAAAGTACCTGAAGCTCTACGCAAGGCAGAACGGCAGCACCCCCAGTACTCCCAGCACCCCCAGCTACCCCAACGGCAACTACGGCACCTATTACGCCACCACCGGCCTTAACGTCCGCCAGGGCCCCAGCACCAAGTACCGCGTGGTATACACCCTTGACAGGGGCGAGGCTGTGACCTTCACCGGCCAGACCAGCGGCAAGTGGATCTCCGTAAAGACCCGCACCGGCGTGCAGGGCTATTGCAGCAGCCTGTACCTCACCCAGAAGGGCAGCTACAATCCCGGCGGCAGCAGCCAGGGCAATAAGTATTACTGCGGCAGATGCGGCAAGGAGATAACCTACGGCAACTCCTACTGCCCCAACTGCGGCGCGAGGATCGATTACAGCGGCGGAAGCTGCCTGCCCAACGCGGAGCTCACCGTGGGCGGCCAGTATTCACCCAACTACAAGACGTGGATCTACTCCTCTCCCAGCACCTCCAGCACACAGATCTTTGACCTGTACCCCGGCGACAGGGTGATAGTTAGGAGCTACACCCCCGGCAGCTCCTGGGCATACGTTCAGGTACAGAGGAGCGACATCTCCAACACCGTCGGATATGTGCTTGTAGACGCAATCAAATAACAAACGACAGCATAAAAGGGGCGGCCTCTGGCCGCCCCTTTTGTATGCCTTAAGTTTTATACTAACCTACCTCGCTGCCGCCGGGGATGCTTTCCGGCTCCATTACGGTGAGCATGGACAGGGTCTCCCCCTCGCCATCATCGGTTATGGAGGAAAGTATCATGCCCTGGCTTTCTATGCCGGCTATCTTCCGGGGGGCAAGGTTCGCCGCGATGACCACCGTGCGGCCTATGAGCTTCTCAGGCTCGGAATACCACTTGCGAATGCCGGAAAGTATGGTGCGGGGCTGGGCTTCGCCGCAGTCCAGCGTGAACTGCAGAAGCTTCTTGCTCTTCTCGACGAACTTGCAGTCTATGACCCTGGCGGTCTTCATCTTTACCTTGCAGAAGGTGTCAAAGTCTATAAGCTCCTGAGGCTCCTCGTCCTTGGCCTCCTCTGCCTTGGGCGCGGGGGCTGCGCTGGCGGAGGCTTCGGCGGCGTGGGAGGCTGCGTTCTCCTTTTCCAGCTCCTCAAGCTCCTTCTTAACGTCTATGCGGGGGAACAGGGCCTCGCCCCTGTGAACCTTAGTGCCTGCGGGCAGCTTGCCGAACCCGCGGGCTTCGTAGGCGGTGAGTTCGCCGGAAACGCCAAGCTGCTCGAAGAGCTTAGGCGCGGTGTTGGGCAGGTAAGGCTGAAGGAATATGCCAACTATGCGGAGGCTTTCCGCAAGGTTGTACATGACGGTGGCCAGCCTGTCCTTTTTGGCCTCGTCCTTTGCCAGTATCCATGGCGCGGTCACGTCTATGTATTTGTTGCATGCGCCTATGAGGGCCCATATGGATTCCAGCGCCTCGGGGGCCTTGAATTCCGTCATGTACCGCTCCACCTTCTCCGGCAGGCCATCGGCAAGGGCGATTATGGGCTCGTCCTCCTCCGGCACGGGGCAGGTGGGGGCGGGGACAACGCCGCCGAAGTACTTGTCTATCATGCTCACCGTGCGGGAGAGCAGGTTGCCAAGGTCGTTTGCAAGGTCGGAATTTATGCGGTAAATAAGCGCCTCGTTGGAGAATACGCCGTCGCTGCCGAAGGGCACCTCCCGAAGCAGGAAGTAGCGTATGGCGTCCACGCCGTAGCGGTTGCAGAGCTTGACGGGGTCCACCACGTTGCCCTTGGACTTGCTCATCTTGCCGCCCTCAAGTATCAGCCAGCCGTGGCCGAATACCTGCTTGGGCAGGGGCTCGCCCAGCGCCATGAGCATTATGGGCCATATTATGGTGTGGAACCTGACTATCTCCTTGCCGACGAGGTGGACGTCGGCGGGCCAGTATTTTTTGTACAGGCTGTCGTCGTCCGAGCCGTAGCCCAGCTTTGTTATGTAGTTGGAGAGGGCGTCCAGCCAGACGTATACCACGTGCTTCTCGTCAAAGTCCACGGGTATGCCCCAGGTGAAGCTGGTGCGGGATACGCAAAGGTCCTCAAGGCCGGGCAGCAGGAAGTTGTTCAGCATCTCGTTGGTGCGGGCGGGGGGCTGTATGAAGTCGGGGTGATCCTTTATGTACTGTATGAGGCGGGGGGCGTACTTGCTCATCTTAAAGAAGTAGCTCTCCTCCTTGACCTTCTCCACCGGCCTGCCGCAATCCGGGCAGCAGCCGTCCTTGAGCTGGCGCTCCAGCCAGAAGCTCTCGCAGGGGGTGCAGTACCAGCCCTCGTAGGCGGACTTGTAAATGTCGCCCTGCTCGTACAGCTTGCGGAATATCTTCTGCACGGCCTTTACGTGGTAATCGTCGGTGGTGCGGACAAAGCCGTCGTTGGATATGCACATGAGCTTCCAGAGATCCTTGAAGGAAGCTACTATCTCGTCCACGTACTGCTTGGGGGTAATGCCCTTGGCCTTTGCCTTGCGCTCTATCTTCTGGCCGTGCTCGTCGCTCCCGGTGAGAAAGTACACATCGTAGCCCGTCATGCGCTTATAGCGGGCGATGGCGTCCGCCGCCACGGTGGTGTAGCTGTGGCCTATGTGCAGCTTGTCGCTGGGGTAGTATATGGGGGTGGTGATGTAGAAGGTCTTTTTCTCTGCCATGTATTTTCTCCTTAGTGGGTTGCCTGATTTTTTCTTATTTATATTATTGCATAATCTATTATAGTTTATTGACTCAGGCGGGCTTTGTCAATATTTCAGGGCCAAACCGGGACAAAATCATTCCCGCCCTTTCCGCTTTTATCTTTGCCCTTATTATGGTAGAATATCCTTAATACTGTACGTTTTTTTGAAGGAGACCCCTGTTATGGATAAAAACCGGTTTTTCAGAGCCATACCCAAGGTGGATATGTTGATAGAGCAGTGCGATTCGGCGGGGCTCTTTGACCGCTACGGCCGGGAGATCACCGTTGACTGCATTCGTGAGCGCACCGAGGCCCTCAGAGAGTTCATAGGAAAGTCCGAGGACGAGACGGAGATTATCCGCCGCACGGAGAACCTCCTGCCCGACATAGCGGCGGCGGCGGAAAAGCTCTTTTCCCCCAATCTGAAGCCCGTCGTCAACGCCACGGGCACTGTGCTGCACACCAACCTTGGGCGGGCGCTCATATCCAGAAAGCACGCCGAACACCTCATGGCGATAGTCTCCGGCTATTCCAATCTGGAATACGACCTTGAGGCGGGGGCCAGGGGGGAGAGGTATTCCCACTTTGAAAAGCTGCTTTGCAGGATAACCGGCGCGGAGGCGGCCATGGCCGTAAACAACAACGCGGCGGCCGTAATGCTCACCCTGTCCGCCCTCTGCCGGGGCGGCGAGGTGCCGGTATCCCGGGGGGAGCTGGTGGAGATAGGCGGCAAGTTCCGGGTGCCGGACGTCATGGCGCAAAGCGGCGCAATAATGGTAGACCTTGGCACCACCAACAAGACCCACCTTTCGGACTACGAGGAGGCCATAAACGAGAACACCGCGGCGCTGCTGAAGGTCCACACCAGCAACTTCCGGGTGGTGGGCTTTACCGAGAGCGTAAGCGTGGCAGAGCTTGTGGAGCTGGGCGATAAGCACGGCCTGCCCGTCATAGAGGACATAGGCAGCGGCGTACTGATAGACCTTTCCAAATACGGCCTCACCTATGAGCCTACTGTGCAGGAATCCATAAGGGCGGGGGCGGCCATAGTCTGCTTCTCCGGCGACAAGCTGCTGGGCGGGCCTCAGGCGGGCATAATAGTGGGCAGGAAGGAATACATAAAAAAGATAAAGAAGCACCCCCTGACCCGGGCGTTTCGGATAGACAAGTTCACGGCAGCCGCATTGGAGCTTACCCTTCAGGAGTACCTTTCGGAGGAAAATGCCATACGGAACATACCCGTGCTGCGCATGCTCACACAGCCGTCCATGGAAATTCGGGAGCGGGCGGAAAAGCTTGCCGCAATGCTGAAAAACGTCAATGCCCGGGTGGAGGTCGTGGATTGCGAATCACAGGTGGGGGGCGGCTCCATGCCCCTTGAAAGGCTTCGGAGCAGCGCCGTTGCCATAAAGCCCAACGGCATGACCACCGCGGCCTTTGAGGAGGCGCTCAGGCGTGCGGAAAGGCCGGTTATATGCCGGGTGCAGGAGGACAGGGCGCTCATGGATATGCGCACGGTGCAGCCGGGCGAGACAGAGCTTATCGCGGCGGAGGTCGCCGGGATACTGGGGGTAAATAAAATATGAAGAATATAATAGTAGGCACAGCCGGACACATAGACCACGGCAAGACCACCCTCATAAGGGCGCTCACCGGCCGCAATACCGACCGCTGGGAGGAGGAGCAGCGCAGGGGCATAACCATAGACCTGGGCTTTACCTGGTTCGACCTGCCCAGCGGCAACAGGGTGGGCATAATAGACGTGCCGGGGCATGAGAAGTTCGTAAACAACATGGTGGCGGGAGTAGTGGGCATGGATCTTGTGCTGCTGGTCATCGCCGCGGACGAGGGCATAATGCCCCAGACCCGGGAGCACGTGGATATACTGGGGCTTTTGGGCATAGAAAAGTGCATAATCGTATTGAACAAGTGCGACCTTGTGGACGAGGACTGGTTAGAGATGGTAAAGGAGGACATACGGGAGGAGCTGAAGGGCAGCTTCTGCGAAAGCGCGCCCATGGCGGAGGTTTCCAGCGTCACCGGGGCGGGTCTGGACAACCTGGTGAGCCTGATCGAGCACATGGCAGAGGAGGAGGTCACCCCCAAGGACATAGACACCATACCCCGGCTGCCCATAGACCGGGCATTCTCCATATCCGGCTTCGGCACCATAGTTACAGGCACACTTATTTCCGGCCGAATACGCAAGGAGGATCAGCTTGAAATATACCCGGTGGACAAAACCTGCAAGATACGCAGCATACAGGTACACGGCAAGGATGGGGAGGAGTGCTTTGCGGGCCAGCGGGTAGCCATAAACCTTTCCAATATCAAGAAAAACGAAATACACCGGGGCTGCGTGCTGGCCCCCGTCAACAGCATGAAGAACACCATGATGCTGGACGTGCGGCTACGGGTGCTGCCCTCGTCAAACAGGGTAATAGACAACCGCACCCGCCTGCACCTTTTTACCGGCACCAGCGAGGTGCTCTGCCGGGCGGTGCTTCTGGATAAGGACGAGATAGGCCCGGGGGAGAGCGGCCTTGCCCAGCTCCGCCTTGAGGGGGAGATAGCCGTGCGCCGGGGGGACAGGTTCATAGTGCGCTTTTATTCGCCCATGGAGACCATCGGCGGCGGCGTAGTCATAGAGGCCAACCCCGCAAAGAAGAAGCGGTTTGACGAAAGGGCCATATCCGAGATGACCGTCAAGGAGGAGGGTGGCCACGGGGATATGATAGAGCTGATAATCAAGCAGCACAGCGATTCCGCCATAACCGCGGCGGAGGTGGCGAAGCTCACCGGCCTTACCGCCGAGGAGACCATGGCGGAGGTGGAAAAGCTCGCGGAGCAGGGGCTTGTCTCCACATTCCCCATGAAGAAGGACGTATACCTGATGCACGCCTCCTACCGTGATAAGGTGGCTGACGATATGGTGGCATACCTTGAGGATTTCCACAAAAAGAACCCGTACAGGCTGGGCAGCCGCAAGGCGGAGCTTAGGGTGCGGTTTTTGAGCAAGCTCAAGCAGAACGTATTTGACGAATTCATGCAGCGCCTTGAGGACTCGGGCCGCATAAAGCGCAGCGGCGAGTTTATCTGCGAGGGGGGCTACGAGATACCCCACGACGAGGTATATAAGCAATTCGAAAGCGCCCTGACCGCCATGCTGGACAAGGCGGGGTTTGAATTTATAAGGCTTGCCGATATACAGCTGCCCGGCATACAGCCCGCCATGGCGGAGGATCTTTTGCAGCTTTTAGCCGCCGAGGGAAAGGTGGTGCTGCTGTCGGACGACCTTATTACCCTGCCCAAGTATACCGACATGGTTGCGGCCAAGGCAAGGGAAATACTGGCCGCCGAGGGCAAGATCTCTATAGCCATGATACGCGACATGATAGGCACCAGCCGCAAGAGCGCCAAGCCGCTCCTCGAGTACCTGGACAATATACGCGTCACCAGGCGAAACGGCACCGAGAGCGAGAGGGTGGCGTACTGACGCGATATTACTTTCTTCGTCTTCTTTCTCTTTTCTTTTCAGGAGAAAAGAAAAGAGAAAAGAAGCAAAGAGAAAAGAAAAGCCTGACGGAAAATAAAAATGCAGATGAAAAGCTCCCGCCGTAATCACTCCGGCGGGAGTTATTTCTAATGTTTGATTAAGACTGCCGCCGTTGGAATCCCGCCAGCCGGATTCTTTGATACGGCTGCGTAAGCGGGATAAAGCCGGAGCCGCTATCCCTTGGTTCTTTGGGAGCTTTCTTCCAAGAAAGCGGAGGCCTTTGGGTACTTTCGGCCCACGAAAGTACCGCGCCGCAGGCAAAAGGGGCGGTGGAAGCAATACGGGCGTTGGAGTTTAGCCGCTGCCGCCGGATTCCAAACCGCCCCCCCAAAAAATCATTTATCATCCTCCGTCACAGCCCGGCTATGTCGTCGAGCAGGGCGTCTACCTCGGCTTGGGTGGTTGCCCAGCTCGTGCAGAAGCGCGCGACAGTACCCCGGGGCGTGGCCGCTCCCTCCTCGAAGTAGTAGCCCCGGGCCAGCGTTTCCCTTTGCTGCGGTGTCAGTATGACGAACTGCTGGTTGGTGGGGCTGTCCACCCAGAAGGGTATGCCCTTGGCCGCAAAGGCCCGCTTTATCTGCATGGCAAGCTCGTCGGCCCGCCTCGTCCTTTCAAAATACTCGCCGCTCTCCAGCATGAGTGCAAATTGCAGCCCCATCAGCCAGCCCTTTGCCAACACCGCGCCGTGCTGCTTCATGTACGCCTTGAAGCGGTATTGGAGGCGGGGCTCCGTGATGATGAGGGCCTCGCCGAAAAGTGCGCCGCACTTTGTCCCGCCGATATAGAACACGTCCGTAAGCTCCGCAAAGTCCTTCAGGGTAAGGTCGTTATCCTCCGCCCCCAGGCCGTACCCCATCCTGGCCCCGTCTACGAACAGGTACATGCCGTATTTTTTGCAGACCTCGCTGATGGCGCGAAGCTCCCCCTTGGAATACAGGGTGCCCTGCTCGGTGGGGAAGGAAATATATACCAGCTTGGGCTCCGTAAGGTACTCCGGGGCGCCGCCCTCGTAATACTCCGCCGCGCAGGCGGCGATCTGCCGCGAGGTGAGCTTGCCGTTGGTATTGGGGAGCCCGAGTATCTTGTGGCCGGTGCTCTCGATGGAGGCCGCCTCGTGGCAGTTGATATGCCCGGTGTCGGCCGCGATAACGCTCTGTACCGGGGAAAGCGCCGCCGCGATTGCGACGATATTCGCCTGCGTCGCGCCGGGGACGAATTTTATCATGGCGTCCTCCCTGGCGATCAGCTTCTTTATGACCGCCTCCGCCCTGCCGCACCACTGGTCCTCACCGTAGCCCGCATAGCTGGCGGCGTTGATTTCCGTAAGCCCGTTGAGTATGGACTCAAGGGCCCCTCGGTTATAGTCGTTGTTAAATCTTATCATTTCAAATACCTCCCCGTCATTCCACAGCCCGCGGCAAGCCCTTATCGTATACTGTCGCGTGAATTTATTATACAACCATTTATGCCTTTATAAAATATACCATCAGTTGACAAGAGCACACAAGCCCGAAAGGCTTGTTTTGGGACGCTCCTGCGTTCTCGTCGCTTGTATTACATCCAGTAGTACTGCGCTCCTCGGCCTTGGATCGCCCTCAAAACAAGCTCTTTAGGGTCTTCGAGTTTTAGAAGCCAAAGAGTATGGCAGAACAAGGAGGACGAGTGCAGAAATACTGGTTGTATTTCAAATGAGGACGACACAGTTATGCCGTGCTGTTTGGCTCCTAAAACCTTGTGTGTCCTTGTCAACTGATGGTACCATCAGTTGACAAGAGCACACAAGCCCGAAAGGCTTGTTCAGAGTGTCAAAAAAGCGGCTGAATGCCACTTTTTTGACACTCTAAAAGGAGCAGCCTGCGCTGCTCCTTTTTATATTGCCTGTAAGCTTTAGCCTACGATGAAGCCGTACTTCAGGGGATCGATGGGGTCGATGGCATAGGTGGCCTCGCCGGTAAGGTAGGCGGTGCCGGTGATGAGAGGTATGACGGCCTTGTAGCCGCACTCATCGACTTCCTTCTCGATAACGCCCTTGAACTTGGTGCCCATGAAGGATTCATAGATGAAGGGCTCGCCAACCTTCAGCTCGCCCTTTGCATACAGGGTGCCCAGCTTGGCGCTGGTGCCGGTGCCGCAGGGGGAACGGTCGGCAGAGCCTTCGCCGAAGATAACGACGTTGCGCTTGTTGGCGTCGGGGGATACGTTGTGGCCGTAGAACTCGATGAGGTCTACGCTGGTGATGTCCAGGCGGGGATGCTGCACCTTGATTTCCTTGTTGATGGTGTGCAGCAGCTTCATGCCGAGCTGGGTGAGGTAGGGAACGGTCTTTTCGTTGATCTCGTCCACAAGGCCCAGCTTGTCGGTATCCACAAGGGCAAAGAAGGAGCCGCCGAAGGAGATGTCAAAGGTTATCTCCTTGCCGTCGATGACCACCTTCTGGTTGGGCTTATACAGGAAGGCGGGGACGTTTTCGAGGGTTACGCCCAGCACCTTGCCGTCCTTCACCTCGGCCTTGGTGCGGATGATGCCGGCGGGAGCCTCAAGCACTACCTCGGTGTAGGGCTCCTTGGCCTCTACCATGCCGGTCTCAACGGCCACGGTGACGGCGCCTATGGTGCAGTGGCCGCACATGTTGAGCCATCCGCCGGTATCCATGAAGAATACGGCAAAGTCGGCCTGAGGATCGATGGGCTCGCAGATGTACGCGCCGAACATGTCGTGGTGGCCGCGGGGCTCGAGCATCAGAGCAGTGCGATAGTGGTTATAGTTCTTTTCCAGCCAGTGCTTGCGCTCGATGGGGGTGTTGCCCTCGGGCTTGGGGAAGCCGGAGTACACTATACGGCAGAATTCGCCTGCGGTATGGGCGTCGATGGCCTTGAAGCTCGCTTCGAACCTGTCAAGGTTTATCTTGGGGTTGTAATTCATGACCTGCTCTCCTATTTATTATATTTTAATGGCGCAAAAGGAGGCGCCAAAATGAAAACGCGGGTTACTGTAAAAAATTTTGCTGTTGCGGAAAAATGTTTTCGTCATGCCGTGAAGGAGGGACTAATGAAAAATTTATCAATCCCCATTGCCTATTATCACTCAAACAGATGCAAAAGTCAATAAGCGAATGCCCTCCGGCCATGTTATTTACTGCTGCCTGATAAATATTTTGCTATTGCTTCACAATCGGTATTGAAAAAACCGATGATTTATGCTATCCTGTCCCGGTAGAGAAAAGCGCTGCTTCAGCGCGGAAAGTCTAAAACCCGGTGGAAACGGGCCGCATGGGGGCGGATAGGTACTGGTGTGCCTCCTGGTCTTCAAAACCAGCCGTTGGGCGTTAGTAGCGTCCTGGGTGGGTTCGATTCCCACACGTTCCCGCCACCAAGCGTTCGCGCCCCAAAAAGCTATTTTGGGGCGTGACTAATATTTAATAAATATTTGATACACCCCAAAAATAAATCAGCATACCATATTTTGTGTTCAAAAACTTCACGAATACAACAGTTGGTAATATTAAGCCAACCAAAGCCGGCATTAGAAAATGTGAAGGCTAATTTTCACGGTTGCGATAGACTTTTACAATATATTGATGTATAATTAACTACACTCAGGGGGCAGTCTGTTCTAACGAATAGAAATAGCTGATAGCGGCTTCCTGTCCGATCAACGTTTCTTATTATAAAATAAAACCAATTATTAAAAAGGAAAAGGAAGGGCATCATGAGGAAAATCAAACTTTTGCTCAAGCAGCATGTTGGCGCGCCTTGCGCGGCAATAGTAAAGCCCGGCGACAAGGTAGAAAAGGGCACACTGGTAGCCACTCCCACCGGTCTCGGCGCAAACATCTTCTCCTCCGTTTACGGCACGGTAGAGGAAGTAACCGACCAGGCCATAGTGATCCAGCCCGACGACGAGCAGCCTGACAAGTACATCCCCATAAAGAAGAGCGACAGCAAGCTGGAGATGGTCAAGGAGGCCGGAATAGTTGGCATGGGCGGCGCAGGCTTCCCCACCGGCGTAAAGCTGGGCGCAGACCTTCAGGGCGGCTACATACTCGTGAACGCGGCAGAGTGTGAGCCCGGCCTCAAGCACAATATAATGCAGCTTGAACAGCAGGCTGAAAAGACCGTCCGGGGCGTTGAGTACTGCATGGAAATGTCCAACGCCAAAAAGGCTATCTTCGCCATCAAGCGCAAGAACGCCAGGGCCATCTCCGCCATAAAGAAGGCCATTGCCGACAAGCCTGATATCAGCATTCATCTCCTTCCCGATATTTACCCCATGGGCGAAGAGCGCGCGGTAGTGCGCGAGTGCCTGGGCATTCTCCTTGAGCCCACCCAGCTCCCCTCCGCGGCCCACGCGAACGTGGTAAACTGCGAGACGGTCCTCCGGGTAGCAGAGGCTATCGAGGATCAGAAGCCCTGCATATATAAGAACATATCCGTAGTTGGCAAGGTACATGGCGGACCCGAAGCACAGGTATTCATGGATATGCCCGTAGGCATTTCCGTTGAGGATATGCTGGACAAGGTGGGCGGCATCGACGGCGAGTACGGCGAGATAATAATGGGCGGCGCGTTCACCGGCCTTCCCACCGAGCTCGACGCCCCCACCACCAAGACCACCGGCGCTATCATAGTCACCATACCCTTCCTCGATCTCCATGGCGCAAAGGTGGGCCTTCTGGTATGTGCCTGCGGCGGCGGCGAAGCCCGCATGCGGGATATAGCCAAGAAGTACAACGCCGAGGTCGTATCTGTGACCTTCTGCAAGCAGGCCATCGAAGTAAAGCCCGGCGCGCCCCGCAAGTGCGAGAACCCCGGCAACTGCCCCGGCCAGATCGCAAAGGTGCTGGAGATGAAACGCGCAGGCGCGGAGTACCTCATCATCGGCAACTGCTCCGATTGCTCCAATACCGTAGTTACCTGCGGCACCCTGAAGATGGGCCTGAAGGTAATACACCAGACCGACCATGTGATGCGCACCATACATCACCCGCTGTACAGGCACCTGACCATCAGCAAGACTGTGGATCAGGATCTGAGCGAGTTTTAATGCACTTAAGCTATCGTGAAAATGGCTTTCAGCCATTTTCACGATGCCAGAATTTTTAGTGGTTTAACTTAAGCCAAAACTTAAGTACCAAATATAATTTATATAGGAGGAAACACATGTCTATTTCAGCCGAATACGCACTTGAGCACAAAAACGACCCCGCCGTATTGTGCTGCAGAGCAGAAGCTGGCGTAGTGCTTTCCGAGCACAACCTGGAAGACCCAGCCATCTTTGATGACCTGGTAGAGTCTGGCCTGCTCAAGCTCGACGGTGCCGTAACCATCGGTCAGGCCATGGGCGCAACCCTCACCAAGACCGCCGACTCACTCACTCCCCTGACTCCCGACCTTCTCGAGGGTATGAAGGAAGTAGAGGAAGAGGCTCCCGCCGCTGAGGAAGCCGCTCCCGTAGCTGCCGCTCCCGTAGCCGCTGCCCCCGCAGCAGTTCACGGCGGCGTACTTAAGATTCATATCGACGAGGGCAAGGGCATTGATCTGGAGCTTCCCATAGGCGCTTTCGCCGCTGCCGGTACTGCCGGCGCAGTAGTACCTGCCGCAGTAGCAGGCGCTGCCGCTCCCGCAGAGGAAGAGGTAGAGGAGAAGGTTATCCGCACCCTCACCCGCAAGCACTTTAAGATCACCGAAGTAAAGCGCGGTCCCGAGACCAAGATAGAGGGCACCACCCTTTACATCCGCGAAGGCATCGAGAAGGAGTGCATAGATTCTCAGGAGCTGGTACACGATCTGAAGATCGACATCATAACTCCCGCTGAGTATCACACCTATTCCGAGACCATCATGGACGTACAGCCCATCGCCACCAAGGAAGGCGACGATGTACTGGGCGCCGGCGTTACCCGCGTTCTGGACGGCGTCGTAATGATGCTGACCGGTACCGATGATAACGGCGTACAGATCGGTGAGTTCGGTTCCTCCGAGGGTATCCTCGATGAGAACATCATGTGGGGCCGTCCCGGCTGTCCTGAGAAGGGTGAGATATTCATCAAGACTCAGATGACCATCAAGGAAAAGACCAATATGACCCGTCCTGGCCCTCTGGCAGCACACCACGCTACCGACATCATCACCCAGGAGATCCGCGTTGCTCTGAAGAAGCTGGACGAGAGTCTGGTTGTCTCCACCGAGACCTTTGAGCAGAAGCGTCATCCCCACAAGAAGAAGGTGGTTATCGTCAAGGAGATCATGGGCCAGGGCGCTATGCACGACAATCTGCTTCTCCCCATGGAGCCTGTCGGAATGCTGGGCGGCAAGCCTAACGTAGACCTGGGCAACGTCCCCGTAGTCTGCAATCCTCTTGAGATACTGGACGGCGCTGTGCATGCCCTCACCTGCATCGGCCCCGCTTCCAAGGAAATGTCCCGCCATTACTGGAGAGAGCCCCTGGTTCTCGAGTGCCTGGCCGATCCCGAGATCGACCTCTGCGGCGTAGTGCTGGTAGGTTCTCCTCAGATCAACGGCGAAAAGTTCTACGTATCCCGCCGCGTAGGCCAGACCGTAGAATCCATGGACGTTGACGGCGCATTCGTAACCACCGAAGGCTTCGGCAACAACCACGTTGACTTCGCAAGCCATCTGGAGCAGATAGGTATGCGCGGCGTTCCCGTAGTGGGCATGTCCTTCTGCGCGGTACAGGGCGCTCTGGTCGTGGGCAACAAGTACATGACCTCCATGGTCGATAACAACAAGTCCGAGGCCGGTATCGAGAACGAAGTCCTGGGCTGCAACACCCTCTGCCATGAAGACGCTGTCCGCGCCCTGGCGATGCTGAAGGCACAGATGGCCGGCGAAACCGTAAAGGCTCCCGAAAAGAAGTGGAACCCCAACGTTAAGGCCACCAACATCGAGCTGATCGAGACCGCCACCGGCAAGAAGATGGATCTGGTACCCAATGAGCAGTCCCTGCCCATGAGCCAGAAGCGTAAGGAAAAGTACAACTAAAGATATGCTTAAGTTCGGCGATAAGATCATCTACATAGAAGGCGTTCTTGTGGAGATAAGGGATGACGGCTCCGCCGCCATAGACCTTAAAGGGCGCCTCGGGTATCTTGAGATACCTCAGTGGATGCTGCTCCATGAGCATCCATTGGTAGTCGGCCAGGAGTTTGGCTGGAACATGAGTTTTCCGGAACAGCTCGGGCCTGTGGCCGCCCCCGTCCGATACCCTGAAATAACCAAAGTCGCAGAAGGAGAGACCTTTGTGATGGAGGGCAGGGTAAACGACGTACAGGACGGAGCCACGGGTTTGCAACTCACAAACTGCCCGGGTGGTTTCCGATTCCCCATGCGAATGTTCCTTACGGACTACGAAATAAAGAATGATCAGCCTGTGGCATGGACGATGAGCGCCCCTAAGCAGCTCAGCGCCGAGCCAAACAAAAAATACGTAAGCAATCACGATATGTACATGAGAAGGCAGGCAGAAATGCAGGCCAAAAAAGATAATTGAATTTTAATAGGAGGATAAAAATGAACTTAACAGTTGTTAAGGGACTACAGTCCGAAATTTTCGTTCCCGTTACGCCTCCGCCGGTATGGGCACCTGTAACCAAGCCCCTGAACGAGATGGTAATAGCCCTCGCTACCGCAGCAGGCGTACATCGCAAAGAGGATAAGCGCTTCAATCTGGCCGGCGACTTCACCTGGCGCGAGATCTACGACAGCACTCCCTCCAGCGATCTGATGGTTTCCCATGGCGGTTACGACAACAGCGACGTCAACAAGGACATCAACTGCATGTTCCCCATAGACAGGCTCCATGAGCTTGCCAAGGAAGGCTTCATCAAGGGCGTAGCTCCCGTTCATATAGGCTTCATGGGCGGCGGCGGCAACATTGAAAAGTTCACCCATGAGACCGGCCCCGCAATTGCCAAGCGCCTCAAGGATGAGGGCGTAGACGCCGTATTGATGACCGCTGGCTGAGGCACCTGCCACCGCTCTGCAGTTCTTGTGCAGAGAGCAATCGAATCCGTAGGTATCCCCACCATCATCATCGCGGCTCTGCCCCCCGTTGTTAAGCAGACCGGTACCCCCCGTGCCGTTGCTCCCCTGGTTCCCATGGGCGCAAACGCCGGCGCTCCCCACAATGTAGAGCAGCAGACTGCAATAGTCAAGGCTACATTGGAGCAGCTGGAGGAGATCACCACTCCCGGCACCGTAGTACCCCTTCCCTTCGAATACCAGGCCAAGGTCTAATCCTCAAGGGAATAAATAAAAGAGAGGCCCCATAGGGGCCTCTCAGAGTGTCGAAAAAGTGGCTGAACGCCACTTTTTCGAGTTTTCTCATTCGGTGCTTGCGCCCATGGCGCGGCCAGCACCTCATGCAGGGAAAGCCTTGCTGCGCAAGCGCTTTTGCGGATTTGCCGCGCATGTCGCCAAATCCGAATAAAGCCATAAGGGGCTGCGGCCCCTTATCAACCCCGGGGTTTTTTGACAGACTGAGGTCAGCACATATAGCCAATATATGTGCTGACCTATAAGCAATAGTTAAACTGAGAGGATGATTATGGGACATAAAAAAAGAAGAATGAGCAAAAAAGAATATAATAGAGTTAGAAATGCTCTGATAATATTTACGGCTATGATGGGGTGGTGTCTTATAATTCTGCCATGCGTCTTTCCTTCTCCAGAGTATGATGAATTAACCGACGCTACGATTACGATTGATTCAATAAAATCTGTAGCAGCCTCCAGATATGTACCGTCCTATTATATTATTATAGCAACCGATGGAAACAGATATTATGTGAATGATAATGAGGGACGCAAGGCAATTACAAGAAAAGAAATAAAAGAAGGAGACATGTGTTCGGTAAAATTCGCACACTGGAATAATAAAAACAAGATTAAAGAACTAAAAATAGGTGATGTGGAGTATATTTCATATGCCGAATCAAATCCGAATAGCTCTATAATAGCTGGGATCGTTTTTTGCTTAATTGGATGTGCTCTTTTATGTCTATGGAGAAAATATTGGTTAGCTATAGGATAGCATATAAATATCTATTGGTCGATTGTAAAATAAAGCTTGGAATTCATAAAATTGACATACATTCAAAAAGGCCAGGCATGCTGTTGACGCTTGCATATGCAGACAGTATAATTATAATAAGTACGTTTGTGCTAATAAAAACAGGAAGGTGATGTAACTAAAATGGAATGTGACAGTTGCGACGTGGGCAATGGACGACTTAGTTAAAAATATATTGATAATGGCGGCGCTGCTGGCGCTGTCGGCATATTTTTCGGCTACAGAGACCGCCTTCAACTCCATGAACAGGACCCGGGTGCGGGCCATGGCGGAAAAGGGGGACAAGGACGCGGAGCTTGCGCTGAAGCTCTCGGAAAACTACGACAGGCTGCTGTCCACCATACTTGTGGGCAACAACATAGTAAATATAGCGCTTGCGGCCATCGGCACGATGATATTCGTAAACATTTACGGCGCAAGCGGCGCGGCCATCTCCACGGGCGTCGTGACAGTGCTGGTGCTCATATTTGGCGAGATATCGCCAAAGAGCCTCGCAAAGGACTGTCCCGAGAAGTTCGCCCTGAAATCAGCCGCCCTTCTTAGGCTGCTCACAGTGATACTCTGCCCGCTGAATTGGCTGTTTTCCCTGTGGAAAAAGCTGCTCAACAGAGTATTCAGGCTGGAAAGCGACAATAAGATGTCTCAGGAGGAGCTTTTGATGCTCGTTGACGAGGTTCAGCAGGAGGGCAGCATAGACGGCAGCGAGGGCGAGCTTCTGAAGAATGCAATAGAGTTCACCGAGAGGGAGGCGGAGGACATACTCACCCACCGGGTGGATATGGAGGCGGTGTCCAAGGACGCAAGCAAGGAGGATATCGCCAAAGTGTTTTCCGAGACAAAGTATTCCCGCCTGCCGGTGTATGATGGGGATATTGACAACATAATAGGCGTTATACACCAGAAGGACTTTTATACGGGCAACGGCATAATTGACCGGGATATAAGCCATATAATCGCCCCTGCGGTGTATGTGCTGAAAAACGAGAAGATAAGCAGCATACTCAAGCTCCTGCAAAGAAAGAAGGCCCACGTGGCGGTGGTGCTGGACGAATACGGCGGCACCTGCGGAATGATAACCATGGAGGATATACTGGAGGAGCTGGTAGGCGAGATCTGGGACGAGCATGACGAGATCACAGAGACAGTCCAGCAGACCGGCGAGAACAGCTTTACCGTGGACGGGGCAATGGATATGGACGACTTCGTAGGCTACTTCGGCATAAAGGCGGACACCGACGCTACCTCTGCAGGGGGCTGGATAACCGAGCAGCTTGGCCACATACCTGAGGCGGGGGACACTCTGGAATACGAAAACCTGGACATAAAGGTGCTTTCCATGGACAACCACCGCATAGAGAAGTTTCGGATAGACCGGGTGTGCCGGGCGGAAGCCGAGGCTGGGATCAGCGAGTAAAAGGAAATACAAAAAGGAACGGTTTTGCCGCTCCTCAGTCTGTCAAAAAACCCCAGGGTTGATAAGGGGCCGCAGCCCCTTATGTTTAATCCGGCTCTGACGACATGTGCGTCAGAACGGATGAAAACCCAGAGGTTTTCGTACTTTGCGGATTTTGCCGCCCGGGAGCGAATGCGAGAGGCAAAACCCGTAAAACTCAAAAAAGTGGCATTCAGCCACTTTTTTGACACTCTGAGGAACGGTTTGCCGTTCCTTTTATTATGCGTGTTATTTATCGGCGCATCGCCTTGGGCCTGCCCAGAATCTCCGCGTATATTACTGCCCGCCTGCAGGAGTCCCGGTCTGCGGCGGAGAGGAAGGGGCGAGAGGCGGGCTCTGCCGATGAGCGGGGACGAGCTCCTGCGGCATCGGCCCCGGAGTGAACGCCGGGGTGGGTATGGCTGGTCAGGCTGCACTCCACGCTTTCGGTGCCCTCACCTTCGGTGGAGACGTAGTTCATGCTGCCGGAGGAAGCCTCCTTAAAGGGCTCCGCTGGCTGGAAGGCCTCGGGCCGGTCATGGGTGCAGAGCTCAACGTCGGGTTCGGGTCTGGGAGCCGCTGCCGGGCGGTAGGCGCCGCTTCTGGGGGCGTAGGGCGTGCCTTGCCGAAGGGTCCGCTCAGGCTGTGCTGAGGCCGCCTCGCTGCGCTGGGGGCGCGCCGCACCGCCGGCTTCTCTTTTAGCCTTGCCCTCTTTGGCAATGTAGGATATGGCGAAAAACAGTATCGCTAAAAATATCAGGCCGTCCATGGCCACACCTCCTTTGCCCTGGAATATGGCTCATACATCAGGAATTCTTGGAGCTGTCGCCCGCTATGGCGTCCCGCATGTGGGTGTCGGAGATCACGTTCTGCATGTTGTAGTAATCCATGACGCCTAACTTGCCCTCCCGGAATGCGGCGGCGATGGCCTTGGGCACCTCCGCCTCGGCCTCTATGACGCGGGCGCGCATCCCCTGCACCTCCGCCTTGTTCTCCTGCTCCTGAGCTACCGCCATGGCGCGGCGCTCCTCAGCCTTGGCCTGTGCTATGCGCTTATCGGCCTCAGCCTGGTCTATCTGGAGCTGGGCGCCCACGTTGCGGCCTACGTCCACGTCCGCTATGTCTATGGAGAGTATTTCGAACGCAGTGCCTGCGTCAAGGCCCTTGTTGAGCACGGTCTGGGATATAAGGTCGGGGTTTTCAAGCACGTCCTTGTGGCTCTTGGAGGAGCCTACGGTGGTGACTATGCCCTCGCCTATACGGGCGATTATGGTCTCCTCACCTGCGCCGCCTACCAGACGGTCTATATTTGCCCGGACGGTGACGCGGGCCTTGGCCCTAAGCTCGATACCGTCCTTGGCTATGGCGGCTATTACCGGGGTTTCTATGACCTTGGGATTGACGCTCATCTGTACTGCGTTGAGCACGTCGCGGCCGGCGAGGTCGATGGCGCAGGCACGCTCGAAATCAAGAGGTATGCCGGCGCGCTGCGCGGCTATGAGGGCGTTTACCACCCTGTCCACGTTGCCGCCCGCAAGGTAGTGGGCCTCTAATTTGTTCAGGGAAAGGCTCATGCCCGCCTTGGTGGACTTTATGGCGGGGTTGATTATGCGGGAGGGGACTACCTTCCTTATCCGCATCGCCACAAGCTGGCCTATGCCCACCTTCAGGCCGGAGGCGGTGGCGGATATCCACAGCCCTACCGGCACGAAGCTGAAGAATACGGCGAGGAATACTATTATAAGTACGATGATGAAGATTGGGGCGAAGAATTCCATTGGCTTTTCTCCTTTTTTAAAAAATTCTATTTGGCGATTATTTTATAGAGGAAGAACACGAGGTATATGAAGGCGATGAAGGCGGGGACTCCTATGACGAGGTGCTTCCAGTCGCTTTTGCGCCTTTTTTCGAGCTCCTCCGCACTCATGCCCCTGTCGTATACCGTGTCGCGCATACCCTCGCCGGTAAGCCTTTTATCGGCGCAGCGGGGGCATTCGCCGTCCGATTCGTTGTAGAGGGTGCCGCATTTTTTGCAGAATTTGTAGCTCATTTTTCTTATATCTCTTTCACTATGATCCTTACGCCGTCTATGGCGGTGATCCTTACCTTTGCGCCCTTTTGTATGAAGCCGCCCTCGCTGACTATATCCAGTCTTCTGCCGGAAAAGTCGCCTGCACCCACCGGCCTGAGCGCCGTTACGCATTCGCCCTCCAGCCCTATGAGGCTCTGGGCGTCCTTATCGCCGAGGGGGGTGGATTCTCCGTCTATGGAATCCTTCAGCACTATCTTGGAGCGGGACAGCGCGCCCTTTGAGAAGGAGCGGAATATTATTCCGGCGGCTATCATTAAGGGCAGCAGTATGAGTATGAGGGTGATGAGCGCCGTGGTGAGGGAATCCGCCCTGAGCACTATTGCGCCAAGCAGACACAGCCCGCCGAGGATGCCGGGAATCCCCATTCCCGGGGTAAACATTTCGCAAACCATAAGGATGAGTCCTGCGATAAGGCAGATGAGGGCGGGAGTGCTCCATCCCATAATATAATCCATTACAGGGTCCATGGTATCACCTCCTAACCATATAATATCATTATATATAGTCTAAATTGTAAACAGTACGTTAAAACAGCGGGAAAAGGTGCGAGTTGAACCATATGGCGAAGCTGCGCACAAAATGGCTGTCTGCGCCGGGTATTATGCCGCACTTCATGAGCATTACCACAAGGCATATCAGGAGGAATAGCAGCAGCAGCACCATAATCGCCAGCAGGAATATGGAAAAGCCGCTGGCGGGCTTTTTCCCGGCCTTGGGCTTTTCTCTGCGGGGCTTTTCTTCCTTTAGAGCTTCTTCTTCGTCGTATTCGTCGCCGTAATCCAGCTCGTCGTCCTCATCGTCAAACTCGTTTAGGTCTATCACTTCGGGATTGCTATGTATTGAGGCCTCAGGGGACGGCGCGGGCTTTGAGGTGATTACCTTTGCGCCCATGGCCTCTGCGGCGCGAATGGCGGCGTGGGCCTCTGCGGCCTTTGTCTCCGCCTCGCTGCGTGCTCGGGCCCGTACCTCCGCGGGGGATATTTCGGAGAGCGCGGTGTCAAAATCCGGCATGTCGGCTATAGTGCCGTTGACGAAGGTAGCCCTCCGGTTCTCATAGTACTCCCGCTCCCTGCAGCAGTCCTGAGTGAGCCGCTTGGCCATGGAAGGGTTCACCGCAAGGCCGGCCTCCTGGCTGCGCTTGAGCAGGGTCATAACCCTGCGGGTGACCTCTTTGGCAGCGGCCGGGTCGTTGGTATATTGCAAAGCCTCGGCGTATACGTCGCCTATGTATTGCGAAAGCAGCTCCCGAAGCTTTTGAGTATCCTGTGCCATCATATCCTCCAGAATTCGCCGTAAAACGATATTTTCCTCAATATCATTATAAACCGTAAACGCCCCCGCCGCAACGTATTTTAGTTTGCCCCGCCGCATAGATATATTGCCATGAGAAGATATGACAAATATCATTGCCCGCGCCTGAGCGCCATGGGCCTTGCTGCTGTAGCCGCGATAGTGCTGCTTTGCGCGGTGCGGGGCTGCATCATATCGAGACAGCCCAATGAAAAGCCGGAGGGAATGCTGAGCATATCCCTTTACGACAGGGCAAGCGGAAAAACAGAAGAAATGCCCCTTGAAGAATACCTCATAGGGGTAGTGGGGGCGGAGATGCCTGCCTCCTTTCCTCTGGAGGCGCTGAAGGCCCAGGCTGTAGCCGCCCGTACATATGCCGTAAGGCACATGACGGCCTTTGGGGGGAGCGGGTGCAGCGGCGCGGATATATGTACCGACAGCGGCTGTTGTCAGAGCTACAGGAGCCCGGAGCAGCTGAAGAAAAAATTTGGGGGAGACGCCAGGCAGTATATGGATAAGCTTCGTCAGGCGGTATATGAGACGGAGGGGGAGTACGCCGCGTACAAGGGAGAGCCCATAGAGGCCCTGTATCACTCCTCCGCCGGGGGACGGACGGAGGACGCACAGAACGTGTTTTCGGCGGCGCTGCCATATCTTATCGGGGTGGATAGCCCGGGGGAGGAGACGGCAGGGAAGTATGCCGCCGAGGTGACCGTGTCACTCGGGGAGTTTACGAATAGAGTAAATAAAAAATGGCCTGCCGCCAAGCTGAAAAAGAACAGGCTTGGCGAACAGGTCAAGGTGGTGTCCCGCTACGACAGCGGGCGGGTAAAGGAGCTGAAGCTGAATAAGATAACGGTCAGCGGGCGGGAGCTGCGCAGGCTTTTCGACCTGAACAGCGCCAACTTTACCCTGTCCATAGGCGAAAAGGTGACTATACGTACCAAGGGCTACGGCCACGGCGTGGGCATGAGCCAGTACGGCGCCAGAGCCATGGCGCTGGAGGGGGCAGGGTATGAGGAGATACTCAAGCACTACTATACAGGGGTAGAGATAGAGAAGGTGACGCCTTAATACACGCTGTACCCCAATACGTAGGCCCACATGTACATGAGCATCATGATGAGGGAGAGAAGGGCCAGTATCCGGCGCGGAAGGCGTCCCTTCACCAGAGCGCACAGCCCGGCGGCAATAGGGAAGCATACCGCAAGATACCTGGGGCCGCTTAAAAGCCATGTGCAGCCCACCGTCACCGCGTAGTAAAGAAGGCCGTAGGCGGCGTAGGAGGGGCGAAGCTTACCGGCAGAAAGCGCCAGTATTACAAGGCCCGCGAGGCAGCATATGAGGTTTGGCAGGAACAGCGTCAGCCCCATGGCGGCCTCCCCCGTGTTTAGAGAGGAGAGGAGGTACTGGAGCTGGTATGCGGCGGTGCCGAAGAAGGGGCCAAGGCTCTGGCTCCAGTGGTCGTGCTGGTAGCTCATGAAGGTGAAAAAGCTGCCTGTTACAGCCTTGTTTATGATGAGGTAGAGGGCTGTGCCGAGGGCTATCATACAGCACCCGGCGAGACGGCTGACAAGGTCCCGCTTATGGATGGAGGTTCCCTTGAAATAATCGTATGCGGCTTCCATGAATACCGGCAGTATCAGCAGTATTCCAACGGAGCGGGTGAGAGCCGCAAGGCAGCCGAAAAGGCCGCTGAGCAGGTATTTCTTTTTTCGGCACATGTACATGCACAGGAGGCTTGTCAGCAGGAAAAGGCTTTCGGTCATGGGGGCAAGCAGGAATATGCTGCCGGGGAACAGGCAAAGCAGGGTGGCCGCGAAAAGGGCGGTCCTCCTGTCCGTATCCAGCGCGAAAAGCTCATAGGCCGCAATGGCGGAGCCTATAGCGCAGAGGGTGGTGACGAGCATCGCTCCGCCAAAGGCGCTGCCCCCGGTGAAAAGGGAGAATATTCTTATTAGTATTGGATACAGCGGGAAGAAAACTATATGGAACCTTGCGTCCCCCTCGGTTACGTACCAGTTTTCCGCTATGCCCAGATAGCTGGGAGAATCGGTGCGCAGCCAAAGATGCCGGAAGGTATCCAAAAGGCCGCCGGAGTAGCCGTTTTTGACAAGGTCGAACAGGTAGGCTATGGCATAGAGCGCCATGTGCAGCAGTATGACACGGCAGGCTATGGCGGCCCAAGGGTGCCGCCTGTCCCGGCGGGAATTCCGGGGAGACGTCTCCGGGGCAGGGGCTTCCTCAAAGGAGAGGGCGGAGGGTATGAGCCTGAGCAGACCCAAGCCGAACAGCGCCGCAGTCAGCGATGCATACAGCATGGGCAGCACGGCGTATCGGGCGGACCCGCACCAGAGCGCGAACCATACCGCCAGCGCAAGCAGGGCGGCGCAGGATATGAATAAAACGTATCTTTTGTCAGTGCTTTTCATATCCAATATTATACCATCAGTTGACAAGGACACACAAGGTTTTAGGAGCCAAACAGCACGGC